>Ga0116181_1000149_pt1 | contig 60804 bp, 43 predicted proteins | sample AD_UKC075_MetaG_FD_89752 | JGI IMG/M metagenome (GOLD analysis project Ga0116181, IMG submission 89752) | Active sludge microbial communities of municipal wastewater-treating anaerobic digesters from USA - AD_UKC075_MetaG | ecosystem: Engineered > Bioreactor > Anaerobic > Digestate | place: USA... | reverse complement strand
TGGAAGCATTGCAACCGTCAATCAACCGATTGACCAAGACGTAGAGCAGGCCTACCTCACGCGCTCAAAGTACGTGAGGCACCGCCCACCGCTTCGCGCTCACTTTTACGTGAGGCACCTCGCAGATACACGCACTTCACCGAATGACGGCGCAAGAACCGGGGCCGCATTGCGGCGCAAAGCCCGAAGGCGCCGCACCCGGGTGGGTACGACGCCTCCGAACGTGAGAGCTGAACCGCTAGCCGAAGATCAGTCCCTTGGTCTTCGATGTCGCTGCGGCATAACGATTTTGGACGTCCTCCCAGTTGACGACGTTCCAGAATGCCTTGACGTAGTCGGCCTTGACGTTCTTGTACTGCAGGTAGAAGGCGTGCTCCCACATGTCGACCTGAAGCAGCGGGATGACGCCCAGGGGAACGTTGGCCTGCTGGTCGTAAAGCTGGAACGTCAGCAGCTTGTCCCCGAGGCTGTCGTAGCCCAGAACCGCCCAACCCGACCCCTGCAGGCCGTTGGCGGCCGCGGTGAACTGGGCCCGAAACTTGTCGAACGACCCGAACGCGTCATCGATCGCCGCCGCGAGTTCGCCGGTCGGCTTGTCGCCACCGTTGGGGGACAGGTTCTTCCACCAGATCGAGTGGTTGACGTGGCCACCGAGGTGGAAAGCCAGGTTCTTCTCGTTCAGCAGGATGGCTCCGTGGTCATCGTTGGCGCGCGCCTCCTCGAGCTTGGCGACGGCGGCGTTCACTCCGGCGACGTAGGCGGCGTGATGCTTGCTGTGGTGCAACTCGTTGATCTCGCCGGAGATGTGCGGCTCCAGAGCGCCGTAGTCCCAGTCCAAATCGGGCAGGGTGTAGTCAGCCACGGATTTCCTTCCTGTTCTCGGTAATCGAACATGTTGTTCAGTGCGGTGGTCACACGAGGCCGCGTATCGCCCATCGCGCCCTCACCTAACACTGCTCCATCCCTGCAGACACCGCAAGAACGGCCCCGTTTCGGCCGAGCACGCGCAGGCGCCGGCGGCCCGGGCAGTCGTGGGACTGGGGACAGTGCGTCAGACCAGGACGATGAGCGCAAGCACACCCAACAAGATCAACGCAATCACCCCGGCGCGCAACGCGGCGACCATGTACGTCCGACTGCACGCCGCGGAGTTCGCCGGCCACGAGAAGTCCGGGGCGGCACGGTGGGGATCGGCCGGGTTGGACGTCATTCAGACGTTCCTGACCTGAGCGCTCAACTGGACACCCCCGAAACAAGGCCAGTGACATCGGTCACACCGGCATCGGACCTGGTGATGATAGCCCGAACGGGGAGCGGCCTACAAAGACTGCCGGAGGGTCCCGGCGGGCAGTCCGGACCCCGTCGCGTGGCCGTGGCTGACCCACAGGCCGCGGCCGATACCCGAAATCGGCGTGTCGCGCGGCGCGCCTTCCGACACTCCGTCGGTTTACGCTTTCCTCAATATTCGCTCGGCGAATGTTATGAATTGATAACGGAGGCGTCACGCTTGGTGGTTATCCCCAATCGGATGACCATAAATCGCCGGTCTGACCGAAGATTTTTCAGCGTGTCGAACTCCCGCCTGTGGATAAAGCTGTGGAAACTGTGGATAAATCCACGCTTGCTGTGCGTCACCGGCAAATAAACCGACACCGAGTGCCACAATAAGCAGAGTTATCCCGGCGGCGGGTTTACGGTCGGTGCCATGACGTCAGCCACGTGGCTCTCGGTCCGTCGCTAGGCTGGTCGGGTGATTCAGGTGTGTTCCCGGTGCGGGACACGATGGAACGTGCGGGACCGCCAGCGGGTGTGGTGCCCGCGATGCCAGGGGCGCCTACTCGCCCCGGCCGGTCCCCCAGCGCCGATGGCGACCACTCGGCCACCCGCCCACCCTCCGGCCTCTCAACGCAGCGCCTCTCGTCTGCCGACAGGCTTCCGCTGGATCGCAGTGCGCCCGGGTCCGCCACCGCCTCCTCGCCAGCGCCGACGCCCGCTCGGACCCACGCCTCGCTACCGCGCCGTTCCCCGCTGGGGTTTGGTCGACCCGATCGCACCTGCTCCGCCGGCCGAGCCCAGCTCAACCGGGCTGGTCTCGGAGACGGCCGTGAAGGCCACTCTGCTGGCATCCGCCGCGGTGTTTGCCCTGGCCGCGGCCGCACACGCCCTGCGCTACATCCTCCTGCTGATCAACCGCAACACCCTGCTGCCGCCGCTGGTCGCCGATGCCGCGCTCCTGATGGGCGTAATGGTGAGTCTTGCGGCGATCGCCGCGATGATCGCGAGCACGGCCGTCACCACCGCCTGGTTGATCGGACGGCGCGCCCGAATCTTCCGGTTGCGTGGGCACGATGACCCCCGGCCGGAATGGACCCTGTGGGCGGGGTGCGTGACGCCACTGGTGAACCTGGTGTGGGCTCCGGTGTTCGTCATCGAACTGGCCCATGCCGAGAAGGCACACACCCGGCTCCGCGGCCGAATCATCGCCTGGTGGATCGTCTCGATCTTCTCGGCGGTGGTGTCCGCATGGGCCACCTGGACGAGCGCAGCCACCGAACCCCAGGGCATCGCCGACAACACCGTGACCGAAGTTCTCGCCTACCTCGTCGGGTTGGCGGCTCTGCTGTTGTTGTGGCGAATGGTCGACGGCTTCACCAACCGACCGGTCCAACAGAGCAGCCCGACGCATCGGTGGGTCCTCGTCGCCGAGAAGGCGTCCGCCCCGGAACGCCGGGCGGCTGCCGAGCCGACCGAATCCACCGACTCGGCATCCGGAAATACCGATGTTGTTGAGTCCAGGGACCCTGAACCGGCAGCATAGGTCTATGTCGGCGGCCGAGGCGCTCTCCGCGGCCCACCCTTTCGTGGTGGCACATCGCGGCGCGTCCGCCGACCGCCCGGAGCACACGCGTGCCGCGTATGCCCTTGCCCTTCAGGAGGGCGCCGACGGCGTCGAGTGCGACGTGCGACTCACCCGTGACGGCCATCTGGTGTGTGTGCACGACCGTCGGGTGGACCGCACCTCCACGGGTACCGGGCTGGTCAGCGAGATGACCCTGGCGGAGTTGCGGCGGTTGGACTGGGGCGCCTGGCACAGCGGTTCACGCCCGGGGGCCGCACACGGGGACACCGGTCTGCTGACCCTTGAGGATCTGATCCGACTGGTCCTCGACTGGAACCGTCCGGTGAAGTTGTTCATCGAGACCAAGCATCCGGTGCGCTACGGCGCCCTGGTGGAGAGCAAGGTGCTCGCCTTGCTGCATCGTTACGGGATCGCCTCGCCGCCGTCGGCCGACCTGTCACGGGCCGTGGTGATGTCCTTCTCCGCAGCCGCCGTCTGGCGGATCCGGCGGGCCGCCCCGATGCTGCCCACCGTCCTACTCGGGGAGACCTCCCGTTATCTCGGGGGCGGCGCGGCCACCACCGTCGGGGCCACGGCGGTCGGGCCGTCGATCGCGACCCTCCGGGAACACCCCGAACTGGTGGACCGGGCCGCGGCGCAGGGCAGGGCGATGTACTGCTGGACGGTGGACCACTACGAGGACATCGAATTCTGTCGCGAACTCGGGGTCGGCTGGATCGCCACCAATCACCCCGGCCGGACCAAGACCTGGCTCCGGAACGGCCTGACGGGGTCCGACCGGGGCCCGTCGGCGCAGCCGACAAATCAGGGCTGAGCGTCCAGTACCGCCGGCGGAATGGCGGAGTCCGTCCGCAGTGCACCGAACAACGCGTCGGCCGCTTCGGCGTCCCACACCACCACCGAACCGGAGTCGGTGCCGGTGAACTCGCCGATCGGAACGGTCAGCGTGGTCGGGGTCCCACGCAGCGCCCAGGCGAGGCGGGCCAGGTCCCAGGCGTGCGTGTCCTGATCCACGCCGAGCGCGCCGACCACGGCCTTCGGGACTTCGTACCAGCGCCAGGGATTGAGCCATACCGCCGGCGCGGTGGCGCGCCTCAGCAGGGCTGTCATGAACTCCCGCTGGTGCAGCATCCGGTCAAGGTCGGCCCGCGGGGTGTCCCGGCTGCGGACGTACCCGAGGGCATCGCGTCCGGGTAAAGACTGGCAACCGGCCGGCAGGTCCACCCCGGCGAGCGGATCGTTGAGCGGTTCGGGCAGGCAGACCTCCACGCCGCCGAGGGCGTCGACGATGTTGCCGAAGCCGGCGAAGCCGACCTCGGCGTAGTGGTCGATCCGCACCCCGGTGGCCTGTTCGACGGTTTGGACGAGAAGCGGGGCGCCACCGGCGGCGTACGCGGCATTGACCTTGTCGGTACCCCAGTCGGGGATGTCGAGGTACGAATCACGCGGGATCGACACCACGGCTGTCGGTGCGGCGGACATCAGCGCGGGGATGTGCACCAGCAGGATCGTGTCGGTGCGGCTACTGCCCAGGTCACCGCCGGTGGCGAGTTCAGCCTGCTGTTCCTCGGTCAGATCGCCGCGACCGTCGGAGCCCACCAGCAGCCAGTTGGTTCCGCTGCCCGCCGCGGGGCGTCCCGGATAGTCGGCGAGAACCGAGACCCGGCGCAGACTGACTTCGAGCCAGATCGAGGCCGACAGCAGCACCGCCACAAGGGCGAAGCCGATCACCAGCAGTCCGACAAAGGCCCGGCGCACCCGCGACCGCAGGGGCCGGTCCCGACGGGGTTTCCGGGCGGTCGCCGGCCGGGGGCGCTGGGGCGATGTCGGCGCGCGGGGCGGCGCGGGGCGAGGCGGTGGCGGTTGACGGCGAGCCCGCGGCGGAGACGGCGGTGGCGGGGGCGGGGACCCGTATGGGGCATCGGCCCACGGTGTGCCCGCGCGCCACGGTTCCGGTTGCGGCGGTAACAGTCGGGGCAGGCTCTGCGGAGGGCGCCTCGGTGCCGGGCGGCGCCCCGGGTCGCGCCTGATGAACTGCGGCGGCTCCCGGTAAGCCCCCGGTCGGGGGATCGGCTCGGTCGGCGGATCCGCCGACCCCGGCCGGTACTGGCTCACCGGAATCAATCTACGGGCTGCGGCGGCCACTCACCGGTATGAAATCAGCCCAGCCATCCCACGTGACCGGCCAACAGCAGGTAGCCCACGAACGCCACCGTGTTGATCAGCCCGTGAGCGATCACCAGCGGCCACAGTCGGCCGGTACGCGACCAGAAGTAGCCGAACACCACGCCCATCACCACGTTGCCCAAGCCGGCCGCGAACCCCTGATAGAGGTGGTACGAGCCGCGCAGCAGACTGGCGGCTGCCACGGCCGCGGACTGGCTCATCCCGAGTTGTCGCAGGCGGGTGATCACGTACCCCACCACCACGACCTCCTCGGCGAAACCGTTGCCGAACGCGGCCAGCACCAGTACCGGTACTCGCCACCAGGACTCCTGCAGAGCCGCCGGTTCGACTTCGGCATTCAGCCCCATCGCCCGGCCTACGAAGTAGAGCAGCAGCCCCGGGACGCCGATCAGCGCCGCGAGTCCCACTCCGGCCAGCGCATCCGAACGCCACCGCCCCGTGCCCAGTCCGATCCCCGACGGCCGAATGCCCGTGCGCCACAACAGGTACAGCGCCAACAGCCCCCAGGCGATCAGCTGACCGATCGATGCCAGGTTGAGCCCGAGGTTGACCAGGTCATAGCGGGATTGGTCCTGATTGAGCCGAACCCGGTAGGCCGGCAACCCGGAGAGGACGGCGTCGGCCAGGTGCAAAACGGCGACGACCGCGCTGACCCCGAAAGTCACGGCCAACATCACGGCGAGCTCGATCCGCATGGCCCGCCGGTCGACACCGGCCGGATGACTGGCGCTCACCGGTGTCACGGTAGCGGGCCGACCGCCCCCGATACTGTTGTCCGCGTGGCCCGTATCGCCTATCTCGGTCCGGAGGGGACGTTCACCGAATCGGCGTTGATGCGGATGTCGGCGAACGGCGCGATTCCCGGTGGCGGAGAGCCCGTGCTGCTTCCGACCGAGACCACTCCCGCAGCTCTCGAGGCCGTCCGGTCCGGTGACGCGGACTATGCCTGCGTCCCGATCGAGAATTCGATCGAGGGAAGCGTGCTGCCCACACTGGACAGCCTGGCCACCGGGTCACCGCTGCAGATCTACGGTGAACTGACCCTCGATGTGGCGTTCAGCATCGTCGTCCGCCGTGGAACCGAGCCACATCTGATTCACACCCTCGCGGCATTCCCGGTCGCAGCGGCCCAGGTGCGCCGCTGGCTGGCCGAGAATCTGCCGAACGTGGAGGTGTTGCCGGCGAACTCGAACGCCGCCGCCGCCCGCGAGGTCGCCGAGGGCCGGTGCGACGCCGGGGTCAGCACTCCGCTAGCCGCGGTTCGTTACGGCCTGTCCACCCTGGCCGAAGGCGTGGTGGACGAGCCCAACGCCCGGACCCGGTTCGTCCTGGTCGGTCCGCCGGGTGCTCCCCCTGCCCGGACCGGGGCCGACCGCACCTCGGTGGTGTTGCGTATCGACAGCTCCCCCGGCGCGCTGGTCTCGGCCTTGAACGAGTTCGGGATCCGCGACATCGACCTGACCCGGATCGAATCCCGACCGACCCGCACCGAGCTGGGCACCTACGTGTTCTTCCTGGACTGCGTTGGGCACATCGATGACAGCGCGGTCGCCGAGGCGCTCAAGGCGCTGCACCGACGCTGCTCCGACGTGCGCTACCTGGGTTCCTGGCCCACCGGATCGGCGGTGGGGTCGGTGCCCCCGCATCTCGACGCCGCCGACCGATGGCTGGACCGGCTGCGAGACGGTCGGCGATGACGCGACTGACCGGCCGCACGACCGGACGATTGATATTGGTTCGCCATGGGCAGTCGCACAGCAACGTCGCGCGGCGACTCGACACCCGCCCGCCGGGGGCCGCACTGACCGATCTGGGCGCGGAGCAGGCCCGACAGTTCGCCCGGTCCTTGTCCGGTCCACCCGACCTGTTGCTCCATTCGGTCGCCCACCGGGCGGCCCAGACCGCCGCCGAGATCGGGTCCGAATTATCCAGGCCCGCAAATGAAGTCGAGGGTATCCACGAGGTTCAGGCGGGAGACCTGGAGGACCGGGACGACGACGAAGCGATCGCGGCGTTCAACTCGGTGTATCGGCGCTGGCATCGCGGTGACCTGGACGCACCCATACCCGGCGGCGAAACCGGCCGACAGGTGCTGGACCGCTACCTGCCCGTGGTCACCGATCTGCGTCGACGGTTCCTCGACGACACCGACTGGGACGGCGACATCGTCGTCGTCAGCCACGGAGCGGCGATCCGGCTGGTGGCGGCCGTCCTCGCCGGGCTGGACAGCGCCTTTGTGCTCGAGAACCATCTGGCCAACACCGAAGCCGTCACCCTGGCACCACTCACCAGCGACCGATGGAGATGCCTGCAATGGGGGTCGCTGCCCGCGCCGTTCCAGTCCGGACCGGCCACCCGGCCCGACGGCCATCAATCGGACGGCCATCAATCGGACGGGGACCAGCCAGGCGCCGTCGATCCGATGGGCTGACCCGCTCAGACCGCGAGTCGCTCCACGGCTTCCGCGCACTCACAACCGAGCATCTCGCAGCCGAGGCTGAACGAATGCAACACAATCTCGGGATGCGCGCAGTCCGGTTCCGTGCACTCCCAGAAGCCACCGGGATGGCGTATCAGCGTGCCGTGGCAGTGCGGCTGTCCGGCGAGACATTCCCGGCACTCCCGCGGTATCCGACCATCGCCTCCCACAGACCCGTTCCTATCACCACGACGCCGCCAGCCGGTGCCGCGCCGACGGGGATGCGCTCCGCTAGCGTTGACGCTCACCGATGACGACCAGCCCGGACCACGTGACCACCCAGCAGTGCCCGGCCTGCGGGGCAACGGTTCCGGCCGCGCTCTATTGCGGCCGTTGCGGGATGGCGCTGGGATCGAACCCCGGTTTCTGGCATCGGCTACTGCGACCCGATGCGTTCGCCGCGGCCCCGCGGGAACGCATCACCCTGCCACTGGTGACCAGTTCGCTCTTCCCACACCTCGATCAGCGGTCCCGAAACCCGTTCCGGGTCGGAATGCTGCTGCTGGTGGTGAGCTTGGTGCTCTTCTCCGTGGTGCGCTGGCTCGGCCCGCTGGTGACCGTGGCCGGGTTGGGGGTGCCGCTGCTGTTCGTGCTCTACCTGTGGCAGTCACACGTCCTCCGCGACATGCCCGGCCACGTACTGTCCGTCGCGACCCTGCTCGGCGCGGGTCTCGGTATCGGCTGGGTTGTGGTGACCGGCGGCCTGGTTGCCCGGTCGTACGGCATCCCGATGGCGGCGGGCTTCGTGCTGCAACACTTGATCGGCGTCGGGTTGGCCATCTCCGTGGGCGGTGCGCTGTTGATGGTTCTTCCGGCGGTGGTGGTCCGACTGATGCGACCCCCCACGATCTCGGAGTCACTGGACGGCTTCGTGATCGGTGCGCTCGGGGCGCTGTCCTTCACCGCTGCCGCCACCCTCACCAGGTTGGCGCCGCAATTCACCGCCGGCCTGATCGACAACGTCCGCCCCGCCCGGCTCATCCTGGAGGCCGGCCTCTACGGGATCGCCATGCCACTGACCGCGGCGGCGGCCGGTGGCCTGATCGGCATGATGCTGTGGTTCCGTTCGGGCGAGCGTGCCGACCTCCATCCGGAGCGGGTCCATCGGGCCCTGCTGATCTTCACCGGGGTGGTCGTCATGTTGTACACGACGATCTGGGTGGTCGATGCCGCCCGGCTACCGAAGCTTCCGCAACTGCTGCTGCACCTCGGGCTCACCGTCCTGGCGGTGCTGGCCGCCCGGATCGGGATGCAGATGGCGTTGCTGCACGAGGCGCCCGACCCGCCGCGGGACGGGCCGGTGCTGTGCGAGCACTGCGAACGGGTCGTCCCGGACATGCCGTTCTGCCCATCGTGCGGGGTAGCCGGCCGAGCCTCCTCGCGGACTTCCCGCCGGTTGCGCCGGGAGGCCGCCCCAGCTAGCTTGACCGACCCCGAAGACGAGGCGTACGATGGGGAGGTTGCGTCCGGCCCGGACGCAGGTATTTAAGGGGTTCCAACATGTGGTCATCTCGTTTGACGCGGCAGATCGCTCTCGCGACCGGCGCGGCCGCCCTCGTCGGTATGGGCGCGCTCACCGCCTGCAGCAAGGAAGACAAGGAAAAGCCGCAGGAGACCAAGTCCCCGTCCAGCAGTGCCCCGGAGACTCCCGGCAATGCCCCGCAGCCGACGGAGAAGAACGTCAGCCCCGGTGGCGGCAACTCCTTCTCGCCCACCGTGAAGGCGCGTCCCGCGCCGACCGCACTGCCCGGCAACGTCGTCACCGGCGGCTAGGGCGTTAGTCCGACCGTTACGGCCACTGGCCGCCGCAGGGGTCACCGCCACTCTGGTCGCGGTGCTCTTGGTGGCTGCCAGTGCCCGTGACGCACCCGCGGGGTCAGCGGCCGACCGGATCACCGGTCCCTACGCGGCCCTTCTCGACAGTTCCACCGATCTCGGCCCGGCCGGCACCGGCAGCGTCCGGTTGACCGCCGCCCTCCACCCCGGCAGCACACCGGACCACCTGACCCGATGGGCGGCCGGACACGGCCTTTCGGTGCAGTGGCGGTCCGGCGATCCCTGGGCCGTCGTGGTCGGGGCACCGCCCGCGATGGCCGGCGCACTGGACGTCGAGATTCACGACTACCGAGCCCGCCGCGGGACGGTTTTCTACGCCTCCCCCCAGCAGCCCGCCGTTCCCAGCGCCGTGGCCGGCGAGGTCGCCGAGCTGGGGCGCATCCTGAGCTACACCCCGTACCGCGAGGCTCTCCCGCCACCGCCGCGGGAGGTGCCGGACCAGGGGCTGACACCCGAGGCGCTGTCGCGGGCCTACAACGTCACACCGCTGCGCGATGCCGGATACACGGGTAAGGGCGAGACGGTGGTGGTATTCGCCTTCGACGGATTCGACCAGGCCGACCTCGACCTGTTCGCGGAGACCTTCAACCTGCCCCCGCTCACTCCGGAAGTCGTCGGCGGCCAGCCGCCGGAGCGGCGGGGCGAGGCGACGATGGACCTGCAGGCCATCCACGCGGTCGCCCCCGACGCACGGAAGGTGCTGGTCAACGCCCGGCCGACGGTCGACGGCGCGGGTTCCTACGAGAAGATCGCCGCGCTCATGGAGGATGTCGACCGGCGCTATCCGGGGGCGGTGTGGAGCTTCTCCATCGGCTGGGGCTGCGACAAACTGATCACCGCCGCCGACCTGGTGCCGGTGCGTACCGCACTGACCCGCGCCCAGAAGAACGGAACCAGTGCCTTCGACGCCGGCGGGGACCTGGCCGGCCTGGAGTGCAAGGGCGGTAACGAGTGGTCCTCACCACCGCACTCGGACAACATCGGTCTGGACGCGGTGGCCTCCATCCCGGAGATGACTAATGTCGGCGGCACCACGCTGTCGACCGACAGCTCCGGCGGATGGCTCTCCGAACAGGCCTGGTTCGACGCGCCGCTATCCCAGGGCACCGCCGGCGGGGCGTCGGCGCTGTACACCCGCCCCCCATGGCAGCAGGATCTCGCCGGGACGACCGACGAGGACAGCCGGTTGGCCCCCGACGTCTCCGCGGTCGCCGATCCCTTCACCGGCGTCCGGATCGTGTTCGGTCAGCAGGAGATCGTCGGCGGCGGGACGTCACTGGCGGCACCGCTGTGGGCGGGTTTCACCGCGGTGATGAACCAGTACCTGATCGAACGCGACGGTCAGCGCCTGGGCAACCTCAACCCCCTGCTCTATCGGGTCGCCCGAGGCGCGGGGCTGCCCGGTTTCCACGATGTGGTCCTCGGGGGCAATGCGGTGGCCGACGCCGGGCCGGGATACGACCTCGCCACCGGCCTCGGCACCCCGGACGTCGACAACCTCGCGCGCAACCTCTTGATTGTTCAGAAGCTGCAACCGTGACAAACCCCCCGCACGCGGTGCCGACCATGGAGTGCCCGCGGTGTCGGGTGCCGGTTCCCGCCGGGAGATTCTGCGGGCTCTGCGGCTGCCAGGACGGCCACCCGAGAATGTTGCGTCCCGGGGCGTTCGGCGCCGAGCCCAGCGAACACGTGCTGCGACCGTTCGTCGTCAGTTCGCTCTTTCCGCACCTGCCGAACCGGTCCCGGACGCCGTTCCGGATAACCCTCGCCGTTGCCGCGGCGGGGCTGCTGCTGGCGATGGTCCTGAGACTGCCCGCGCTCGGAATTCCGTTGTCCGCGCTGAGCGTTCCGTTACTGTTCCTCCTCTATCTGCGCGCATCCGCCGCGGATCGGGACTACCGGCCGGGCTCGCTGATCTTCGCCGGCACGGCGGGCGCAGCCCTCGGCGCAGCCTGGGTACTCCTCAGCGGCCAGTTGGTCGCGCGCACCTACGGGGTCCCGGTTTCCGTCGGCCTGGCGATGCATCAGGTGTTCCGCGAGGGCTTCCTCATTCCAGCCGTAGGTATCGCGTTCATGGTCATGCCCGCCGTGGCGGTGCGTCTGAATCGGCCTGCGAGCCGTGACTCATTGGACGGCTTCGTCATCGGCGCGCTCTCCGGTTTGACCTTCAGTGCCGCCGCGACGCTGGTCCGGTTGGCGCCACAGGTGACAGCCGGCGTCATTGCACACACCCGCCCGATTCAGAGCCTGGTGGTCGAGATCCTGCTATGCGCGGTGATCATTCCCGTCACCGCAGCGGCGGCGGGGGGAATGGTCGGCATCGCGCTGTGGTTCCGCCCTCATGGTGGCGGCGCGGGCCACTACGGCCGGATACGCCCGATGCTCATACTCATCGCCCTCGCGGCCCTGTTCACCCACTCAACCTCCGCCGCTGTCGACATCGCGAACCTGCCGACGTTCGTCATGCTGACCGCCCACCTCGCCGGCGCGGTCGTGATCCTGCTGCTGTTGCGGGTATCCATCCAGTTGGCCCTGCTGCACGAGGCCGCCGACCCGATCGCCGAAGACCAGCCAATGCTGTGTGTGCGATGCGAGATGGTGGTGCCCGATATGGCGTTCTGCCCCTCGTGCGGCGCGGCCACCAAGGCCGCATCGCAGCAATCCCGCAGCGAGCGCCGTGGGTCGCAGCGCCCCGTGCCAACTACTGCCGGTAGCGGTGTGTCCGAGGCGGACGACGGCACGCCCGAACACCTCTACCCCGGCTATGCGCTCCCCACCCGGAACTACGCGGCACCGGCCGTGCGCCGGCCCCGGCTGGCCTGGCTGCTCAGCCGTTGGGGAACCGTAATCATGGTGGCCACCGTGGCACTCGCCGGCGTTGCCATCGTCCTGAGCCCGAAGATCGTCCACTACATGTGTCCCCCGGAGTGCGGAAAGCCACCGACCGGCACCCCGGTGATGGCGCTGCCCCGGTACACCTCGTCGGACGGTGCGTTCTCGGTGTCCTACCCGGCCCCCGGTTCGGCCTACACCGTGGAGACCAGCGGTTCCGGTGTCACGGCGACGTACACCGGCGGGGACGGCGGGGTCATGCAGTTGTTCGGCGAACCGGCCAACGGACGCCCGCCGCGGGACATCATCCGGGCGGTCGTCACCCGGACCTATCCGGACGCGAAGGTCGCCTACGAGATCCCCAACGCGATGGTGGGGTACCAGCCGGGCTACGGGGAGGTCGCCGATGTGTGGCCGCAGAGTTCGACGGCCAGCTACCGCCGCATCCGGATCCTGGTGCTGGCGGCGGTCAAGAACGACCTGGCCCTGGTTGCCTTCGCCACCGGCCCATATCACGTGTTCGGCCCCGACTTCGGTCCCGGACCGCCCTCCGGCGCCAACCTGGAAATCGCCCTCGACATGGGCAAGTACGTCAACAGTTTCCGCTGGAGCGGCGATCCGGCCCGGTGATCGGATCCGCCGGGCAGACGGTGTCAGCCCCAGCGTCAGCCCCAGCCGAGTTCGTGCAGTCGGTCGTCGTCGATCCCGAAGTGGTGGGCCAGCTCGTGGATGACGGTGACGGCCACCTCCTCGACGACCTCGTCCTCGGACTCGCAGATCTCGAGCAACGATTCCCGGTAGATGGTGATGTGGTCCGGGAGGACTCCGGCGTAGGTCGAATCGCGCTCGGTGAGCGCGGTGCCCTCATACAGCCCCAGCAGTTCGGGGTCCTCGGGATGCCGGTCCTCGACAAAGAACACCACATTCTTGGCGGCGGCCGCGAGTTCGGACGGGATCAGGTCCAGAGCGTCGGACACCAGCTCCTCGAAGCGTTCCGGACCCATCCGAACGGCCACTAGCCGGGCGCCTGCGGAGCGAACGACATCGGCGGCAACGGCAGGCCCAGCCGCTCCTCGGGGATGTCCGGCGGCGGGATCGGCGGCTGCCCGTTGATCAGCAGCGGACCCTTGGCACTGTTGATCAGGGTGGCCCAGCCGCCGTTGCCCAGAGTGGCACCGATGCTGCAGCCCACCTGCCGGCTTCCCGCGGTCCAGCTCGGCAGCGACACCGTGCTGTAGATCAGCGTGAGCGTGGTGTCGCGCAGCTCAACCGGCGCGAGATAGGCCTCGGTCAGACGGTTGCACGCTTCCTTGATGAAGGCATCCTGATCGGGCTCGGAGGGCAATCCCCCCGGGAACTTCTCGGCGAGGTTCACCGCACCGGTGACCTCCATGGCATGGGGAATCGAGCAGTCGACGGGCACATCGGTGGGTTGGTTGGTTGCCGGGTCGATACCCAGGCAGGTCCCGGGCGGCCACACCTTGGATTGGTCGAGGTCGACGATCTTGCCTTTGAACACCACCTGCTGGTTACCCGCTCCGGGCAGTTGCAGACCGCACAGCATCCGGCGTTCCCCGGACTGCTTCCACGCGGTGTCTCCGGCCCACAGCAGGCTGATGCTGAACCTGCTGTTGGGGTCATAGCGGTCGGCGAGGTAACGCTCGACGGCCGGTTCGCACTGTTCCAGGCTGATCTGCTGGATACGGGTCGGCGACGGCGGGGCGGCGTCGGGCCCGTACTCGCTTCCCGGGTACGCCCGCAGGTCGATGGCCTCGGCGACCTCGAATCGGTGATCCGCGGTGCAGTCGACGATCTGGGCGGCGTCCGGGGCGTTGTCAGGCCAGTTCAGGCAGTCGCCGGGTTTGGCGTCGGCGAAGGTCTGGTTGGCCGCCAGTCCGGGAAGTTCCGGACCGGCCAGGTCGCCCAACGGGGTCTTCATGCCAATCGGAAGCGCGATGGCGACCCCGGCGATCAGCAGTCCACCCAGTGCGGTGAGCAGCAGGGCGCGCCGGGCGGAGGAGGCATGCACGACGCGGGGGTCTTTCGTGCCCCCGGCACCCGAATCCTCAGTGCCCCCGGCACCCGAATCCTCAGTGCCCCCGGCACCCGAATCCTCAGCGCCCCCGGCACCCGGACCCGCCGTGTCGCCGCCGGTGACGGCCTCTTCGGCGACCTCTTCAGCGTCGTCGGCGTCGGCCTCGGCGTCCTCGCTCGTTACGGCTGCCGGGCTGGACTCGGCGTTTTCTGGCCGATCGTCCGGCATCCCCGGGTCAGCAGGTTCGCCACCCGGGCGTTCGGACACCTCCGCCATCACCAAACCTCCAGCACGGCCCCCATTGTGGCAGGACGGCTCAGCGGTGTGACAAGTGCCGTGGACGCACCGTTACGGGGTTGTGCTGTCGGTGTCGCGGGCCCGGCCGCTTGGGGGAAGCCGGACCTGCCGAATTAGGGTGTACTGCGTGATCGACCTGAAACTGGTGCGCGAGAATCCCGACGCGGTACGCCGGTCTCAGCTCAGCCGGGGCGAGGATCCCTCCCTGGTGGACGTCCTGCTGGCAGCCGACACCGCCCGCCGGGCCGCGATCGCCGCGGCGGACACCCTGCGGGCCGAGCAGAAGGCCGCCAGTAAGAAGGTGGGATCGGCCGCCCCCGACCAGCGTCCCGCACTGCTCGAGGAGGCCAAGCACCTCGCCGCCCAGGTCAAGCAGGCCGAGGCCCGTCAGGCCGAGGCGGAGTCCGCCTTCGCAACGGCCCACACCGCGATCCCGAACGTCATCATCGACGGCGTGCCCGCAGGCGGCGAGGACGATTACGTCGTCCTCGAGGTGGTGGGCGAGCCGCCGGTGATCGACCAGCCCAGGGACCATGTCGAGATCGGCGAGGCGCTCGGATTGATCGACACCGAACGCGGGGCAAAGGTGTCCGGGGCGCGGTTCTACTTCCTCACCGGCAACGGCGCGTTGCTGCAGTTGGGGCTGCTACAGCTTGCGGTGCACATGGCGGTTCGCAACGGATTCACCGTCATGATCCCGCCGGTGCTGGTGCGCCCGGAGGTGATGGCCGGAACCGGGTTCCTCGGGGCGCATGCCGACGAGGTCTACCGGGTCGAATCCGAGGACCTGTTCCTGGTCGGCACCTCGGAGGTCCCGCTGGCCGGGTACCACGCCGACGAGATTCTGGACCTGTCGGCGGGCCCGCTGCGGTACGCCGGCTGGTCGTCGTGTTTCCGCAGGGAAGCGGGCAGTTACGGCAAGGACACCCGGGGCATCATCCGGGTCCATCAGTTCGACAAGGTCGAGGCGTTCGTCTACTGCCGTCCCGAAGACGCCGAGGACGAGCACCGTCGGCTATTGGGCTGGCAGCGGCAGATGCTCGCGTCGATCGAGGTGCCCTACCGGGTCATCGACGTGGCGGCCGGCGATCTCGGCGCCTCGGCGGCCCGGAAGTTCGACTGCGAGGCGTGGGTGCCCACCCAGCAGGCCTACCGGGAGCTGACCTCGACGTCGAACTGCACGACCTTCCAGGCACGCCGGCTGTCCACCCGCTACCGCGACGAACACGGCCGCCCGCAGATCGCGGCGACCCTCAACGGCACCCTCGCCACCACGCGGTGGCTGGTGGCGATCCTGGAGAACCACCAGCAACCGGACGGCTCCGTGCGCGTGCCCGCCGCACTGGTGCCCTATGTCGGGACGGAGGTGCTGACACCGTGATCGAACTGGACCTTGAAGAGATGCACGGGTGGTTCGGCTTCGGGGTGGCGGGCAACTTCGCCGGTCATCTCGAACAAGCCGGGGAGGCAGCCGATTTCGTCACCGTCGCCAGCGAGGGCGACGCACCGAAGGGGATCTTCCCCTGGTACATCCCCGGGGCCGGGGGTCTCCTCGGCGAATTCCCGCTGTCCCACGACGCGCTGATCGTTCCGCCCGCCAACGAGGACGGCGGGCCGCTCAACCTGCAGATCGAGCCCGAGGTCGGACTCGCCTGCGAGGTGGTGTGGAACGGGGACACCGTCGTGACGCTGCGCCCATTCGCGTTGGGCGCGTTCAACGACTGCTCGATCCGCCGCCCGGGAGCGCGCAAGATCAGCGATAAGAAGAACTGGGGTCCGGCCTCCAAAGGTGTTGCGCACCGGTTCTTCGAGGCTCACGACCTCACGCCGGACGGCCCGACGGCGAGTCTGCGACTGCTGTGCCACCTGCGCACCGCCGATGGTGTGCACCATGAGTACGGGGTGGACAGCCCGCTGCTGGGGTACTCCTACTACGGCGAGGTGCTGCTCGACTGGATCGTGGAGCGACTCGCCAACCAGAAGGGTTCCCCGGACACCCCACTGGAAGACGTCGGCGCCCAGATGGTGGCCAGTGGGCACCCTGATCACGTTCTGATCGGGATCGGCGCCACCCGCTACACCGAATACGGCGGGTCGACGTATCTGCAGCCCGGGGACGAGGCCATCGTCCGGGTCTACGACACCGCCGGAGGGGACTTCTCCGAACTCCGTCAGCTGGTGTGGGAGCCCTAGGCACCCGCCGGTGAGGTCCGGGGCGGGGGCGGGCGGCGACAGCCGTCGGCCCCATATTCTCCGGCTGACGCTGTTCGTCGGCGTCCTGCTCACCCTGTTCTATCTGGTCGCCATTCGGCGGGTCATCGACGTCGAGTCGGTCCGCGCCGCGGTGGCGAGCAGTGGTGCGCTCGCACCGCTGCTGTACATTCCGATCTCGGCCGTCCTGGCGGCCGTCTTCGTCCCCGGGCCGCTGCTGGCGGCGGGCAGCGGGTTGCTGTTCGGCCCGCTGTTGGGAACCGCCGTCACCCTGGCCTCGACGGCGACCACGGCGGTCATCACCGCGCTGATCGGCAGGCGCGCCGGCCGGGACAGCGCGTACACGCTGATCGGTGCGCAGCGGTCGCAGCGAATCGAATCCCAGGTCCAGCGCCACGGGCTGTGGGCGGTGGTCGGGCAACGGTTCGTCCCCGGGATCTCCGACGCCCTGGCGTCCTACTGCTTCGGCGCGTTCGGAGTTCCGTTGTGGCAGATGGCCGTCGGCGCCCTCATCGGATCGGCGCCGCGGGCATTCGTCTACACCGCACTCGGTGCTTCGATCTCCGATCTGAACTCATCGCTGGCCTACGCGGCGGTCGCCGTCTGGTGTGTCACCGCCGTCATCGGCGCCTTCGCCGCGCACCGCGGGTATCGCGGCTGGCGGAACACCCGGCAGTGATTACCAGCGGCGCTAGCCGTCCAGCAACTCGGCGAGCATCGTCACGAAACTGTCCGGATCCGCAGGGGTGAAAGCCGGACTGGGCCAGGTTCCGGGCACGTCGAGGGTCACCAGGGTGGATTTGAGCGGACGGCGGACATCCAGGGGCAACCACCGCCGCAGATCTGAGGTGCCCCAGATCCGGAATCGTTGCGCCAGCACCCCCAGAGGCTGGGTGCGGTAGCCCTTGATCGCCCGCAACGGGATGACTTTGGCTGTCCCCGAAGGGAAGTGGTAGCGCCGCAGGGTAAGGGCGTGGCGGTCCAGTTGGACCAGTCCGTCGTCGTAGTACTGCCGCGGCGGTTGCGTCACGGTTTCGAGCAGCGCAGTTCGTGGCCCTTGTGGGTCAGACAACGTCCGGTTTCGAGATCCCACTGCCAACCATGCAGGTTGCACGTCAGTGTGCTGCCCTCCACCACACCGAACTTCGACAGGTCGGCCTTGAGGTGCGGACACCGACGCTGAACCTCCCAGCCGTCCAGTTCGATGCTCGAGGTGTCATCGTGGGCCTCCGCGAACCACCCGTCCGCATAGGCGATGCGCTCATCGGTCAGGCATTTGAAGAACGTGTAGAGGTACTCGTTGTAGCCTCCGACCCGCCATGCCCTGAACCGGGTCGAGAGGAAGATCGTGTTGACCCAGTCCGGTTCGTCGTCGCGGAGCACGGTCCGCACCAACTCGGGGGCGATCTCGAACCCGTAACGGAACTTCTCGTCCGGAACCGGTTCGCGCACAGTGCGTTTCGGGAAGTCCACGACCACGGTCTCCGGTCCCATCTTCAATTCGACCGGGTATCCGATTCCGTCGCAGATCTGGTCGCTCTGCAGCATGATCGGCTCGAACTTCGCCTTGAGACCCGCCAGCAGGGGTTCCCCCTCGGCCGGCGCCCACCCGGCCTTCTCGGCAGCCAGCACCGGCGCCATCCGTTCGGCGTAGGCGCTGATGTAGTCCGCCTTGCCGGTGGTGAAGATCGCCTCCACCTCGTCGTCCGGCAGTGGGTGGGTGAGCGAGATGAGTTGGGAACCGGCGAAATCCGCGACCGAGCCGGGGATCATCAGCAGCCCGCCGTGATGGCCGTGCATCCGCATCTGCTCCAGGAACACCATCTGGTCGGGGAAGATGTTCGCCGGATCGGCACAGTCGTCGTTGAGGAAACGCAGTTCCGGATCGAGGAAGCAGGGCGGACCGGCCGACGGGATCACCCAGGTGGCGCCGACATCGGCCATGTACTGCCGGCACCGGTCCATGCCGCGCTGCCGCTTCTGCGTGGCGAACGCCTCCTTGGCCCGCTCCGGCATGTCGTAGACCATCGGATACCAGATCGCGCCGGAGTACTGCGGCATGTGCACGTCGATGTGACCGAACTCGGTGAGCATGTCCAGGCTCAGCGGACGCGAGTCGTTCATGTTGAACACGGTGGTGGTGCCGTCGGATACGACGATGCCCGAGTCCCCGATCGGGCCGTCGGCGGGCGCCCGCAGCGCGATGATCATCACGTCGAGATCGCCCTTGGGGCCGCTCAGGCGGTGCTTGACCGAATCCTCGGTCTCGAAGAAACGGTGGAAGCCGATCTTCTCGAGTTCACGCTTGAGGTCCGGCACCGGAAAGTCCGGCAGCAGGACGACGGCATCCTTGCTGACATGCTCGCTCAGCAGCTTCGGATCGAAGTGGTCCTTGTGCAGATGCGAGATATAGAGGTAGTCGCAGTCGCCCAGCACGTCCCAGTCCAGGCCGCTGTTATCGGGGAAGACGAACCACGAGCCGAAATACGCCGGATTGATCCAGGGATCGCACAGAATGCTCCCCGCGCGGGTGTCGATCCGGAATCCGGCGTGGCCGATGCTGGTGACCTGCACGAATACCCCTCCATTAGTGGACGCATGCGGCCCTGAGCTTAGCCGCCCCCCGGTAGGCTGACCGGTGTGGAGCCGGCATACAGGACAGTCATCGCAGGGGTTCGTCTTCTCTGGCGCGTCCAGGGCCTCGACATCACCCTGACCGGCACGGAGCACCTGCCGTCCACCGGCGGCGCGGTGGTGGCGATCAACCACACCGGCTATCTCGATTTCACCTTCGCCGGTCTGCCCTTCTACCTGCACAAGCCGCGACGGCTGATCCGGTACATGGCCAAGCAGGAGGTGTTCGACCACAAGGTCACCGGGCCGGTGATGCGCAAACTGCGCCACATCCCGGTGGACCGCTCCAGCGGGGCCGCCTCCTATGACGCGGCGGTGCGGGCACTGAAGTCCGGCGAGCTGGTGGCGGTCTACCCCGAGGCCACCATCAGCCGCAGTTTCGAACTGAAGGAGTTCAAGTCCGGCGCCGCCCGGATGGCCATCGAGGCTGACGTGCCGATCCTCCCGCACATCGTGTGGGGAGCCCAGCGCATCTGGACCAAGGACCATCCGAAGAAGATGTGGCGGCCCAAGGTTCCGATCGCGGTGGCCGTCGGCGAACCGATACCGCCCACGTTGCCACCCACCGAGTTGACGGCCCTGCTCCGATCCCGGATGCAGCACCTGCTCGAGCAGGTCCAGGACGCCTACGGCCCGTACCCGCCGGGCGAGTTCTGGGTGCCGCACCGGCTCGGCGGCGGTGCCCCGACTCTGGCCGAGGCGGCGGAACTGGAAGCCGCGGAACTGGCCGAACGGGCCGAGCGTCGGCGACAGCGCGACGGCGGTACCGCGGAGTAACGTGGCATGCTGCCAGCCTTGATCGCCACCGACGTCGATGGGACCCTGCTCAACACCCAGGAGCGCATCACCCCCCGGACTCGTGACGCCATCCGCGCGGCGGTCGCCGCCGGGGCGATGTTCGTGCTGGCCACTGGTCGGCCACCGCGGTGGATTCCGCCGGTCGTCGAAGAACTCGGCTTCGCCCCGATGGCGGTGTGCGCCAACGGGGCGGTGGTCTACGACGCCGCCGCCGACCGCGTCGTCTCCGCCCAGACGCTGCCGGTCGACGTGCTCACCGAACTTGCCGAGATCGCGGTGCGCGTGGTCCCGGGTGCCGGTTTGGCGGCCGAGCGGATCGGCCGTACCGCCCACGACTCGGCCACCCCACAGTTCGTCAGCGCACCCGGTTACGAGCATGCCTGGCTCAACCCCGACAACACCGAGGTGTCCTATCAGGACCTCTTGAGCGCGCCCGCAGTCAAACTGCTGGTGCGCAAACTCGGCATGTCCAGCGCTGAACTGGCCGCGGCCCTGACCAAACACGTCGGTCTCCTCGGTGACATCACCTACTCCACCAACGACGGACTCGTCGAGATCAGCCCGGTCGGGATCACCAAGGCGCTCGGAGTCGAGGAGGTCGCCCGGCCGTTGGAGATCTGCGCCGAGGACGCGGTGGCCTTCGGCGATATGCCCAATGACGTGCCGATGCTGCGCTGGGCCGGTCACGGTGTCGCGATGGGCAACGCGCACCCGGAGGCCATCGCGGCCGCCAATGAAATCACCACCGCCAACGACGACGACGGGCTGGCGCGGGTGCTGGAACGCTGGTGGCTCTGAGAGCCCCGACGACGTCCTCGTCCGGGTCGCTCAGCCCGGCGGGTCCTCAGGTCCGCGGCCGCAGACGCAGGCCTTCCCCGATCCAGCCGACGGCGCCCTCGCCGTCACGGACGAACGGGAGTCGCATTCCCCCGGCCGCCGCACTGTCGGGCGCGAGGAAGGTGACGGGCGTCGGCCCGGGTGCCGGCGGCGGGGACAGCGCAGGCTGCCACGAGCCGGGCGGCGGGGTCAGCTCGGCGGTCGATTCCAGGCCGGACCCGCTGACGCGCAGTGTGGTGACCTTCCCCGGGTCGGCGTAGCTTCCCGCGTAAGCACTGAGCTCACCGCGTGGAACGGTGAAATCCGGCGCATCTGCCGGGGCGAGGAGCGCCCGCACCAAACCCACCTTCCCGGCGAGTGCGCTGAGGCCTGGATAGCGGCCCAGAGCGGCATCCAGCGCGGCGAGTCCGGCCTCGGCGCCGGACTGGCCGTTGAGGAGCAGGACGACGGCGAACCGCCGCTCCGGGATCGCCACCAGCACCGCATGCTGACCCGGGGTGTCGCCGTCGTGGAGTATGACCCGGACTCCGTCGACGTCCTGAACGAACCAGTTCCGGCCCATCTTCAGGTCGAGACCGGGAACGTCGACGACCGGATCCTGCATCGCGCGCAGGCTGGCCGGGCGCAGGAAGGGTGGCTGGCCCGCGGGCTGCTCACCGAGATGCAATCGGGCGAAGCGCAGCACCTCCCGGGTGGTCGACCAGATTCCACCCGCCGGATCCACGCACCGGGGAAGCCACACCGGAGTCGCCACCACGACCGCGTCGCGACCGTTGACCGGCATGGCGATATGCCCGTCGGCGTACGGCCGCCTCAGCACCGTCCCGCGATCGAGCACCGTCCCGCCCAGACCCAACGGTCCGAGCACCAGCCGCTGAAGCGCGTCGTTGTAGTCGGTGTTGGCGATGGTCTCGATCAGCCGGCCCAGGACCATGCATCCGGAGTTGTTGTAGGAGAAGAACTTTCCACATTCGAACAGCTGCGGAGCCTCAGGAAGTCGGGTGTCGACATAACGACCCAGCGCGTCGGGGTCATCCCCGGTGTCGACGATGTCGTCGCCGTACCACCCCGCGGTGTGCGAGAGCAGGTTGTTCACGGTCACCCGTGCGGCGGTCTGTTCGTCGCGCAGACGCAGACCCCGCAAGTAACGCCGGACCAGACCCTCGGGGCTGAGTGTGCCCTGCTCGACCAGTCGCCAGATCGCCGTGGAGGTGTAGATCTTGGTGATCGAGCCGATCTGGAACAACGTGTCGGGGGTAACCGGACGCAGCGACGACAGACTGGCGACCCCGAAGGTGGCGTGCTCCTCGCGCCTGCCGGACAGAATCCCCAGCGCAGCGCCGGGAATCCGGTGTCGGCGCATGGCGTCGACGAGCGCATCAGCAACAGCCCGAAACTCCGGCGAGGCATCCCTCGCCACCCTGACCGGCAGCGGGAAGGCCGGAGGTGTCGCGGTCGGGGGTGCCGCGGTCGGCGCCGGTGTGTCTCGATCCCGACCGCAGGCGGCGAGCGCCGCGGCCGCCCCACCCGCCGTGACGGCCAGCAGCGCCGTCCGGCGGCTGACCGGATGGCGGGCGGGTGTCACGAGTTCGTCTGGATGGGGCTGAAGCGTTCCAGTTGCGGGGGCGGGCCCTCGGCGGGCGGCGGCGGCAGCACCAGACTCACACCGTCGATGACCCGGATCACGTTGCGGGTCTGACGGTCGAAGTTCAACGTGCCGTGCTGGAAGTTCTGCACGATCCACAGGGGTTCGGCGATCTCGCCACTGGTCGGCAGGCCGAGGGCCCCGCGTTCGTATCCCAGCGACGCCCAGGCCTGGTAGATCGCCCCGGTAAGCGGCTGCGCGCCGGTCTCCGGCGACCAGTACATCGCGCCACGCTCGAAGGTGGCGTACCGGGTCGATCCGGCTCCGGCGGCCTCCGGCGATGTGGGCATCCCCAGCGGCCCGTTCTGCCCGCCGTCGGATTCCCACCGGGCCAGGATCGCACCGCCGCCCAGGGTTTCCAGAACGTCGGGCGGCAGGCCGAATCCCGCTGCGATGGTGCGTATCTCATCGAGGACGGCATAGCCCGCCGCACCCGGGCACTCGGTGTTGCCCACATCGCGGTGGGCGAAGATCTCAGGCAACTCCGGAGCGGCGCCCGCCGGGTACACGGTGTGGGCCCCGCCGGCGGACTTCAGCTTGATGGTCCCCAACGGGTCGATCCGGTCCAGACTGAGCCGCCAGCCGAGCAGACGTCCGACGGTGCGCACCATCACGTCCGGCGGCCGTTCCTCCTCGAAGTCACCGATCAGCGAGACACCCCAGACGTCCCGGTTGAATCCGCCGGTGTGGGAACCGACGACATCTTTGGTGATCCCGCCGGCGCGGCCCTCGAACACCTGGCCGTACTTGTCCACCAGGGCGTTGTAGGCGATGTCGCACCACCCGAGAGTCATGGTGTGATACGCGTAGATCGACCGGAGGATGGCCGCGGAGTCCTCGGGGGCGTAGTCGTTGCCGGTCGCCGTGTGGTGGAGAACAGCAGCCCGCACCCCGTCGCCGTACGCCGGTCCACCGCAGCGGTTTCCGGTCCCGGCGCCCCACTGTGCCCTGCTGATGATGTTCGGCGGCTGGCCCGGCGCCAGGTTGGCCGTCGGCGGAGTCCATTGCCGGTCCGCCGGAGTCTGCGGCGGCGAGATCAGCACCGCCGACATGGTCTGGGTGAGCGGTTCGGTGACGTTGGCCGGGATGTAGCCCAGATCCCGGCCGGCATCCAGACCGTTCTGCGGCGGGGCACTGGTGATCGGGGCATCCTTGGGGCGATTGACCGCGATCTGAACCGCGGTGGTCGGCCCGACGTAGACCGGATCGGTCCCGTGGGTGCCGTGACCCTCGACGTCCTCGGCCCCCAGTTCGAAACGCTCGGCGTCATACCAGGGCCCCCACGATCCGTCCGGCCGTTGGGCCCGCACCCGCGCGGAGGTGCCCCGCAGATCGCTTCCGGTCAGCGCCACCATCGAGAAGGACTCGTCCTGACGGATCTCCCGCACGGTTTCACCGCCACCGACACCCGCGAGAGGCTGCTGGGTCAGGACGGTGTCCTCAGCATTCGGGGCGGCCGTCGGGGAGTCGTGCCAGCCCGCACCGGGTGGTCCGCTCACCGCCAACGGCACCACCACGAGAGTCGCCGCGATGGCGGTGAAGAGGATCGTCGGCGCTGGACGACGGGCAGGCACATCGCGATGTTACGTATGCGTCGCCTGTTACTGACGTTGCGACACGGGCATGTGGGGACAGTGTGACATCTGATTCTTCAGTGGCCGCGTCTGCACCGGCGCGGAGTAGGCAACGGCACCGCAGGGGCTGCCCGGAGACTCCCGGTCGGTCTTTCCGATACGGGGCCCGGGCTGGCCGGCCTGCGGTGCCGTTTCGCTACAAGTCTTCTCCCCGTCCACTTTCTCCGTCGGATGTTCCAGGCGGGGTGCCGCCGCTCAGCTGACCGCCTCGACCGCCGTGCCCGCCGCCTCGACCGCGGGGGCGGCCGCTGCCGGTGCGGCGGCCGCAGCGGCCCCGGCGTTCTGAATCGCCTGGGTGATGCCCGGCACCACGATCCCCTTCAGCAGATCAATCGCCTGGCCCACGCCCAGTTGGTTGGCCGCGCTGGTCAGGTCACTGATGATGCCGCCGCTGCCGGCAGCGCTCGCGGGGGCCAGTGGCACGCCCAGCGAGGGATCGCCCAGGATCGGATACGTTCCCGGCGGTGGCGTGAGCGGGGCGGTGATCGGCTGCTCGATCGGCAGGCCGATCCCTGTCGAGGGAGCGGTCAGCGACGGGGTCGTGCCCAACTGCGGGGTGGTCAGCCCGGTGTCGGTGAGCGGTGCGGTCAGACCCGGATCGGTCAGTGACGGCGTAGATGCCGCCGGCGACGGCGCCGTGAGGCCCGGGCTGGTGAGACCGGGGCTGGTGAGGTCCGGTGTGGTCAGACTCGGCGTGGTGAGACTCGGCGTGGTGAGACTCGGCGTGGTGAGACTCGGCGTGGTCAAGCCCGGCGTCGTCAAACTCGGCGTGGTGAGACTCGGCGTCGTCAAGCCCGGCGTGGTGAGACTCGGCGTCGTCAAGCCCGGCGTCGTCAAACTCGGCGTGGTGAGACTCGGTGTCGTCAAACCGGGTGTTGTCAGACTCGGCGTGGTCAGTCCCGGGGCCGTCAGGCCGGGAGACGTCAGGCTGGGAGTCGTCAGTGCCGGCCCGGTCTGAACGGGCTGCGCGCCGGCGGGGCTCAACCCGGTGGGCAGCGGCGGCAGGTTGATCCCGAACTGAGACAGCCCGGCCTGCAACGCCGACATGATCTCGTTCGGCAGGTCGGTGACCACCGCGGCCCGGGTGAACTCACGGTGCTCGGGGGTCTTGCCGGAGGTGAGCTCCATGACAGCGACCGCCGCGAAGGGCGTTGCGACAGCGAGCGCGCCGACGGCGCTGATGGCTGTCGAGATCTGGCGTCGACGTCGGTTCGGCACGGAAGTCTCCTCAATCTGCGGTACTGCAGGCTCACCTGTTGAGCCTCTACGTCGGCGTCGAGACCGATTGGAACGGCCTCGGAGCTGACGAAAATGATGTTAGGACTGAGACTGCTGAGACTGGAGTGACGATGCGTAATCGTGAGGCAATCGCGACATTGCGGCGCTGCCGCCGGGCCCGCCGCCCGCCGCGATTTCCCCCGGCCACCGGCCTCTGGATGCGGTTGGCACCGTTGACGTCAGATAACCTAAGCGCCGATGAGCGCCTCCGATTCTCCCGGTGAGTTCGACCTTCTGGTCGTCGGGTCCGGCTTCTTCGGCCTGACGGTCGCCGAGCGGGCGGCAACGCAGCTGGGCCGGCGCGTGCTGGTCGTCGAGCAGCGGTCCCATCTCGGCGGCAATGCCTACTCCGAGTTGGAGCCCGCCACCGGCATCGAGATCCACCGTTACGGGGCGCATCTGTTCCACACCTCCAACGCCCGGGTATGGGACTACGTCCGTCAGTTCACCGATTTCACCGACTACCAGCACCGGGTGTTCGCCATGCACGGCGGGCAGGCGTACCAGTTCCCGATGGGCCTGGGCCTGGTGTGCCAATTCTTCGGCCGGTACTTCAGTCCGTCCGAGGCCCGGGCGCTGATCGCCGAACAGGCCGCCGAGATCCCCTCCTCCGACGTGCACAACCTGGAGGAGAAGGCGATCTCCCTGATCGGACGGCCGCTCTACGAGGCGTTCGTCAAGGGTTACACCGCCAAGCAGTGGCAGACCGACCCGCGGGATCTGCCCGCGTCCACCATCAACCGCCTGCCGGTGCGTTACACCTTCGACAACCGCTATTTCAACGACACCTGGGAGGGTCTTCCGGTCGACGGGTATACCGCGTGGCTGGAGCGGATGGCCGCCGACGACCGGATCGAGGTGCGGTTGGACACCGACTGGTTCGACGTGCGCGACGAACTGCGCCGCAGAAGCCCGTCGGCCCCGGTCGTCTACACCGGTCCCCTCGACCGATATTTCGACTACGTCGAAGGCCGGTTGGGCTGGCGCACTTTGGATTTCGAGATGGAGGTGCTCGACTGCGGTGACTTCCAGGGCACGCCGGTGATGAATTACAACGACACCGACGTTCCCTACACCCGCATCCACGAGTTCCGGCACTTCCATCCGGAGCGGAACTACCCCGATGACAAGACGGTCATCGTGCGGGAGTACTCGCGGTTCGCCGAGGCAGACGACGAGCCCTACTACCCGATCAACACCGAGTCCGACCGCACCATCCTGGCCGCCTACCGAAACCGAGCCAAGGCCGAGACGGCGCACTCCGGGGTGCTTTTCGGCGGCCGGTTGGGCACCTACCAATACCTCGACATGCACATGGCCATCGCCAGCGCCCTGAGCATGTACGACAACATTTTGGCTCCCCATCTGCGCGACGGCGCTCCGCTGGCGGCAGACGGACCCGACGCCCACGAAAGCTGCAGCCGATGAGTGACATCCCCTCGGGTCCGATCCCGGCCGGTCAGTCCCGGGCGGTAAGCCTGCTGGCCCGGGTCATCCTGCCGCGCCCCGGCGAGCCCCTGGATGTCCGCAAGCTCTACATCACGGAGTCCGAGACCAACGCCCGGCGCGCCCATGCGGCTACCCGGACCACGCTGCAGATCGGCGCCGAATCGGGGGTGTCCTTCGCCACCTACTTCAACGCCTTCCCCGCCAGCTACTGGCGGCGCTGGTCCACCCTGGAGTCGGTGGTGCTGCGCGTGGAGTTGACCGGCAGCGCCCGCGTGGACGTCTACCGCTCCAAGGCCACCGGTGCCCGGATCAGCGTCGGAGGGACCGAGGTCGCCAGCGTCGACTCGTCAACGCCGGCGGCCGCCGAGTTCGAGATCGAACTCGCGCCGTTCGAGGACGGTGGCTGGATCTGGTTCGACATCACCACCGACAGCAGGGTGACCGTGCACAGCGCCGCCTGGTACGCCCCGGTGCCGGCCCCCGGCCGGGCCGACATCGCCGTCGGGATTCCCACCTTCAACCGGCCCGCGGATTGTGTGAACGCCCTGTGCGCCCTGACCTCGGACCCGCTGGTCGACGAGGTGATCGGTGCCGTCATCGTCGCCGACCAGGGCACCGACAAGACGGTGGACCACCCCGGGTTCCCCGCCGCCGCGGCGGCCCTGGGGGATCGGCTGTCCATTCACGACCAGCCCAATCTGGGTGGCTCCGGCGGCTACAGCCGGGTGATGTACGAGGCCCTGACGAACACCGATTGCCAGCAGATCCTCTTCATGGATGACGACATCCGGGTCGAACCGGACGCGATACTGCGGGCGTTGGCCCTGAGCCGGTTCGCCAAGTCCCCGATTCTGGTCGGCGGGCAGATGCTCAACCTGCAGGAACCCTCGCACCTGCACGTGATGGGCGAGGTGGTGGACCGGTCCGATTTCATGTGGACCAACGCACCGTTCACCGAGTACGACCACGATTTCGCCAAGTACCCGCTGGACGGCGAGGACGAGGAAGGCCGCAGCAAACTGCTGCACCGCCGCATCGACGTCGACTACAACGGGTGGTGGATGTGCATGATCCCCCGCCGGGTGGCCGAGGAACTGGGCCAACCGCTGCCGTTGTTCATCAAATGGGACGACGCCGACTACGGCCTGCGGGCCGGTGAGCACGGCTACGGCACCGTGACGATGCCCGGAACCGCCATCTGGCACATGGCCTGGAGCGACAAGGACGACGCGATCGACTGGCAGGCCTACTTCCACCTGCGCAACCGCCTGATCGTGTCGGCGCTGCACTGGGACGCCCCGGTCAAGGGTCTGCTCAAGAGTTCCTTCAAGGCGACCCTGAAACACCTTCTGTGCCTTGAATACTCAACGGTGGCGATCCAGAACCGGGCGATCGAGGACTTCCTGGCGGGCCCGGAACACATCTTCTCCATCCTGGAGTCCGCGCTGCCCGACGTCCGCGCCATGCGTCAGGACTACCCCGACGCGGTGGTGGTGCCCGGCGCGACGTCGCTTCCCGCGGCGAGTGGACGGACCCGGGTGCACAAACCCCCGGTATCGCCGCCGGCGATCGTCCTGCGACTCGCTCGCGGGATCGTCCACCAGTTACGCCGCGCCGACCCGGAGCACCACCGGCGGCCGCAACTCAACGTCGCGACCCAGGACGCCCGCTGGTTCCTGCTGTGCAACGTCGACGGGGTGACGGTGACCACCGCCGACGGCCGCGGGGTGGTCTACCGGCAACGTGACCGGGCGAAGATGTTCGCCCTGCTGCGGGCCTCCCTGCGCCAACACATCCAACTCGCCCGTCGCTATGACCACATGCGCCGGGTCTATCGGGAGGCGCTGCCGGTGCTGTCCAGTAAGCAGAAGTGGGAAACCGTCTTGTTCGAACGTTCGCAGGCGCATGTCTGAGCGGCCCGGTTCCGATCCAGGCGGGCCCAGTCGAATGGAAGACACACCGGTCGCCACACCCGCGACCGGCGAGGTCGCCCTGCTGGCCGGCGTCCAGTCGACCCTGGCCACCCCGCCGGTGATCTCGGTGGCCCGTGCGATGTCGCACTTCGGCGAACATGCCGCGGGCTGGGTCGCGCTCTCCGGGCTGGGCGCACTGCTCTGCCGGCACCGACGGCGGGAGTGGCTCTTGGTGGGCGTCGGCGCGGTCGCTGCGCACGCCGCGGCCATCGCCATCAAACTCGCGGTGCGCAGGACACGACCGAACCATCCTGCGGTCGCGGTCAACGTGGGCACGCCCAGCGCGCTCAGCTTTCCCTCCGCGCACGCCACCTCCACCACCGCCGCGGCTATGCTGCTCTGCCGGGCCACCCGCTCGCCGCTCCCCCTCGCCGTGGTGCCGCTGATGGCACTGTCGCGCCTGGTGCTCGGTGTGCATTACCCCAGCGATGTGGTCGCCGGCGCCCTGGTGGGCGCCGCCGTGGCCGAAACGGTCACCCGCGTCGCGGGTACCGGAAGGAGACAGTCCAGTGCAGACGTCCGTCCATGAGTAAGGCTCCGGTCACCGGCCCGCCGAGCAACCTGTTCGCCGGCATCGTCAAGGCGATCCGCCCACGGCAGTGGGTGAAGAACCTGCTGGTGTTCGCCGCCCCACTGGCATCGCTGGGCGGCGAGGCCAGCTACGACTACCTCGACGTGCTCTACAAGGTGTCCATCGCGTTCGCCGTCTTCTGCATGGCAGCCTCGTCCATCTATCTGATCAACGACGCCCGCGACGTCGAAGCCGACCGGGAGCACCCCACCAAGCGGCACCGGCCGATTGCGGCCGGGGTCCTGCCCGTCGGGATGGCCTACGGTATCGCGGTCGCCCTCGCCGCCGGGTCGCTGGCCATCTCGGCATGGGTGACACCGCACCTGGTGGTGGTGATGGCGGTCTATCTGGCCATCCAGCTCGCCTACTGCTTCGGCCTGAAACACCAGGCGGTGCTGGACATCTGCATCGTCTCCTCCGGCTTCCTGATCCGCGCGATCGCCGGTGGCGTGGCCGCCGGTATCCCGCTCTCGCAGTGGTTCCTGCTGGTGATGGCGTTCGGGTCGCTGTTCATGGCCGCCGGCAAACGCTATGCGGAACTGCAGCTCGCCGAACGAACCGGCGCCAAGATCCGCAAGTCGCTGGAGAGTTACACCAGCACCTACCTGACCTTCGTCTGGACCTTGTCGGCGACGGCGGTGGTGGTGTGCTACGGATTGTGGGCCTTCGAACGCGACGGTAACGCCGGGTCGTGGTTCGTGGTCTCGATGATCCCGTTCACCGTCGCGATCCTGCGCTACGCGGTGGACGTCGACGGCGGCCTGGCCGGGGAGCCGGAGGAGATCGCCCTGCGCGACCGGGTCCTGCAGATGCTGGCCCTGCTGTGGATCGGAACCGTTGTTGCCGCCGTCATCTTTGGCTGACCGGACTCCGCTGAGCACGCCGGCCGACCCGCCCCGGCGGCGCTGGCCCGCATTCCCCTACTCCGCCTCGGCCCGGATCAGTCTGTGGCTGACCGTGGCCGTGGTGTCGGCGCTGTGGTCCTGGGGCATATGGCAACGGCGCTGGATCGCCGACGACGGCCTGATCGTCCTGCGCACCATCCGGAACCTGCTGGCCGGGAACGGGCCGGTATTCAACGCGGGCGAACGGGTGGAGTCCAACACCTCCACCGCGTGGACGTACCTGGTGTATCTCGGGAGCCTCGTCGGCGGGCCGCTGCGGCTGGAGTACGTGGCGCTGACGCTGTCGCTGATCTTCAGCGTCGCCGGAGTCGCCATGATGATGCTCGGCGCCGCCCGACTGTGGGCGCCCGCATTGACCGGCCGTCCCGCCCTGTTCCTGCCGGCCGGCGCCCTGGTCTACATCGCACTCCCGCCCGCCCGTGATTTCGCCACCTCCGGCCTGGAGAACGGCCTGGTCACCGCATGGTTGGGGCTGCTGTGGTGGATGCTGGTCTGCTGGTCCCAGCAACCGCGGCGAGACCGGGTCTGGTTCTCCGCCGTATTGGCGTTCGTGGCGGGGCTGAGCGTGCTGGTGCGCCCCGAACTGGCGCTCATCGGCGGCCTGGCCCTGCTGATGATGGTGGTGGCCGCTCCGGACTGGCGGCGGCGCGCGCTGATCGTCGTCGCCGGCGGACTGCTCCCGGTGGGGTACCAGATCTTCCGGATGGGGTACTACGGGCTGCTGGTACCCCAGACCGCGCTGGCGAAAGACGCCTCCGGCAGCAAATGGGACCAGGGGCTGCTCTACCTGACCAACTTCGCCGGCCCCTACGCCCTGTGGCTGCCGGCGGTGCTGGTGATCGCGTTGGCGGTCCTGGTGGCCCGTCCGCACCTGCGCCGGCCGGCGGCGGTCCAGAGCCCCGCCGCCGTCGTGGTGTTCATACTGCTGAGCGGCGCGGTCCAGGCGTTGTACTGGATTCGCCAGGGCGGTGACTTCATGCACGGCCGGGTTCTGCTGGCGCCGCTGTTCTGCCTGCTGGCCCCGGTGGCGCTGCTTCCGGTGCCCGCAGGCCGGTTCACCCCGCCCGGCCGACCAACGGACCGACTCACGCGCGGTGCGATCGCCGCCCTGTGGCTGGCGCTGGCCGGCTGGGCGCTGTGGGCGGCGAACTCCGCCGGCATGGGCGCCGACGCCACCCGGGTCAGCTATTCCGGAATCGTCGATGAACGGCGCTTCTACTCCCAGGCCACCGGCCATGCGCATCCGCTGACTGCCGCCGACTATCTGAACTACCCGAGAATGCGAGCGGTGCTCGTGGCGCTCAACAACACCCCGGACGGTGCGCTGCTGCTGCCGTCGGGAAATTACGACGTGTGGGACGTGGTGCCCGCGCTGCCACCGCCACCGCCGCCGCCCGGGATCTCGGCCGACTCCTGGCGCCGGCAACACGCCGAGCACACGGTTTTCTTCACCAACCTCGGCATGGTCGGGATGAACGTCGGCCTCGACACCCGGGTCATCGACCAGATCGGCCTGGCCAACCCACTCGCCGCCCACACCGCACGTCTCGACGACGGCCGGATCGGGCACGACAAGAACCTGTTCCCGGACTGGGCCGTCGCCGACGGACCGTGGCTCAAGGAGCGGCCGTGGGTGCCGGTCTATCTCGATGAGGGCTGGATCCGGCAGGCGCAGGCCGCACTGGAGTGCCCCGAGACCGCGGAGAGGCTGGCGGCGATCCGTGACCCGATGACCCGGCCGCGGTTCATCGGCAACCTGAATCGGGCCTGGAAGTTCACCCGCTACCGCATCGACCGGGTGCCGGAGTTCGAGTTGGCTCGGTGCGGCGTCCCGGCTCCGCCACCCCTGCGCCCGCCCTACACCGGATTACCCGCAACCGGTCCCTGATCAGGCATTTCACCTCGCGCGTGCGGTCTCCCGCCGGTAACGCCCGGACCCCTGCGCACCGATATCGAGTTCGAATTCGGGGTGCCGGTTGTGGTTCACTGGCTGCGTACCCCGCGGCTGACGACGCGCACGCGGTGCGGAAATCACACGAATCAGATGGGATGTTTCGGATGGGTTTGGGTAAGCGGTCGGCCACTTTCCGCGCACGGGCGGGTGCTCGCGGCTCATGGCTGCGCCGGGCGGCGGTAGCCCTTGGACTCGCCACACTGCTGCCGGGACTGATCGGCGTGGCCGGCGGCACGGCGACCGCCGGCGCGTTCTCCCGGCCGGGCTTGCCGGTGGAGTACCTCGACGTGCCGTCGCCGGCCATGGGCACCAACATCCGGATCCAGTTCCAGAGCGGCGGCGCGAACTCCCCGGCGGTCTACCTGCTCGACGGCCTGCGCGCCCAGAACGACTTCAGCGGCTGGGATATCAACACCCCCGCGTTCGAGTGGTACGTCGACTCCGGCCTGTCGGTCATCATGCCGGTCGGCGGCCAGTCCAGCTTCTACAGCGACTGGTACAAGCCGGCCTGCGGCAAGGCCGGATGTTCGACCTACAAATGGGAGACCTTCCTCACCAGCGAACTGCCCGGTTGGCTGGCCGCCAATCGGCAGGTCAAACCCACCGGCAGCGCCGCGGTCGGATTGTCGATGGCTGGGTCCGCCGCACTGACCCTGGCCATCTGGCATCCGCAGCAGTTCCCCTACGCGGCCTCGCTGTCGGGCTTCCTCAACCTCTCCGAAGGCTGGTGGCCGATGATGGTCGGCCTCGCCATGGGCGACGCGGGCGGGTACAAAGCCGAGGACATGTGGGGCAAGGGCGGCAACGACACCTGGAAGCGCAACGACCCGATGGTCAACATCAGGACGCTGATCGCCAACGGGACCCGGATCTGGGTGTACTGCGGGGACGGCAAGCAGTCCGACCTCGACGCGGGCGCGACCGCCGGCAACCTGTTCAACGCGAAGTTCCTGGAAGGGTTCACGTTGCGGACCAATAAGACCTTCCGTGACACCTACCTCGCGCAGGGCGGCACCAACGGGGTGTTCAACTTCCCGGCCAATGGCACCCACAGCTGGGGCTACTGGGGTCAGCAGTTGCAGCAGATGAAGCCGGACATCCAGCGGGTGCTGGGTGCGACGCCGCAACCGTCGCCGGCACCGCCGGCGGCCGCAGCCCCCGCCAACTGACCCCGGGTGTGCCTGCGGGTGTGATTCACTACGACACGGTGATCCGCGTCGGTGCAGGTACGTCGGTGTGGGCAAGAAACTAACGTGGGCGAATGAGGTGCTTATGAGCGGGCTGGTGGGTCTGTTCCGGGGAATGTTCGCGGCGGTACTGGTCCTGGCTGGCATGACCGTCACCGCTCCGGCTGCGACGGCAGCCGGCGTCGAGTACCTCATGGTCCCGTCGGCGGCCATGGGCCGCGACATCCCGGTGGCGTTCCAGGGTGGCGGGCCCCGGATGGTGGTGCTGCTCGATGCGTTCAACGCGGCACCCGAGGTCAGCAACTGGGTGACGGCCGGCAACGCCATGGCGACGTTGGCCGGCAGCGGGCTCTCGGTGGCGGCCCCCGCCGGAGGCGCCTACAGCATGTACACCAACTGGGAGGCCGACGGCAGCAAGCAGTGGGAGACCTTCCTCGCCGACGAACTGCCGAACTGGCTGGCGGCGAACAGGGGTCTCGCCCCCAACCGGCACGCGATCGTCGGCGTGTCGCAGGGCGGCACCGGAGCGCTGACGATGGCCACCTTCCATCCGGATCGCTACAGCTACGCGGGCACCCTGTCCGGTTTCCTCAACCCCTCGGACACCTTCACCAACGGCGCGATCTCGGCCGGCATCAACGGCGCCGGCGGCAACATCGAAGCCATGTGGGGCGCGCCCCAGTTGGGCCGGTGGAAGTGGCATGACCCCAATGTGCACGCAAACCTGCTGGTCGCCAACAACACCCGGCTGTGGGTGTACACCCCCGCGTCGATGACCTGCTCGGATCCCGCGGCGATGGTCGGCGCGTGCGCGGAGGCACAGGGCAGCAGCCGCACCTTCTACGCGCACTACCGCGCGCTGGGCGGCCGCAACGGCCACTTCGATGTGACGGGCGGCGGCAACCACGACTGGGGCACCTGGGCCGGACAGCTGGGACCGATGGCCGGCGACATCGCGGCGGCGCTCAACTAGACCGGCTTGTCCTCGCCCGTGGGCGGCGCTGCACACCGGAGTCGCCGACGACCGGCTGTGCTCCACCCCGCCAAACCGTTAACCATCCGCAACCGCACAGAGTCTGATCCCCGGCCGACGGCCGGTACTGTGGAGGGCGTGCCACGCCTGAGGAGCGTCTTGCGCAGCAAACCCACTGCGCGTCATCGCGCTGGGTTTGGCCTGCCCGCATCGGCGTTGCTGGCAGTGGTGCTGACAGTTCCCGCGGCCGGAATCCTGGCGGCCTGTGGTACCGCCGCCGATCTGGTGAGCACGGTCGCGTTGCCCTCCGAACACACCGCGGACTTCGGCGAGCACACCGACGGCGTCAATGTGGCGGCGTCCCCGGACACCGCCGCCAAGTCGGCCCAACTCGAGCTGACCGAAGCCCAGCGCGGCTACCTGAAGGCACTCTCCGGGGCGGGAGTTCATCCGTCCAGTGAATTGCGGGCGCTCAGCATCGGCTCCTACGTCTGCCAGGCACGAGCGGCCGGCCAGAGCGATCAGGCGGTATGGGACTACGTGGCTCCGATGGTCCGCAGCGATGTCGCGGACTCCCACGCGTCCTCCCAATCATCCCCGGGCGTGCAGTCCGACGCGGCGGTCACCACCTACGTGCGCATCGCCACCGCACACCTCTGCTGAGCCATGGCACGGGATCACACACGCAAGACCCAGCGCAAGGCCGCGGCCGGAGCCAACAACGCCCGTCGCCGGCGGCGGCATCGCATCCTCGCGCTGATCGCCGCCGGAGCGGTCGCCGTCGTCGTCGCCCTTGTGGTGGCGATCATCGTGATTGTGATCCGCCGGCCGGAACCGTCGACCACCGCCATCCCCCCGACGGCGGTGCCGCCGACCACGACCCAGCCGGGCAAGAAGCCCCGGCCGGCGTTCCAGGACGCCAGTTGCCCGGATGTGAACATGATCGCGATCCCCGGCACCTGGGAGTCCTCACCCACCGACGATCCGCTCAACCCGGGACAGTTCCCGATCGCGTTGCTGCTCAACGTAACCCGCCCGATTTCGGCGGAGTTCGGCGCCGACCGGCTGCAGGTCTACACCGTCCCGTACACCGCGCAGTTCCATAATCCGCTCTCGGCGGACAAACAAATGTCCTACAACGACAGCCGCGCCGAGGGCACCCGGGCGGCGGTGCGGGCGATGACGGAGATGAACGACCGCTGCCCGCTGACCAGTTACGTCATCGTGGGCTTTTCCCAGGGCGCGGTCATCGCCGGCGATCTGGCCAGCGACATCGGCAACGGCCGCGGACCGGTGGACGAGGACCTGGTCCTCGGTGTCACGCTGATCGCCGACGGTCGGCGACAGCCGGGAATAGGACAGGAAGTCGGTCCCAACGCGCCCGGCCAGGGCGCGGAGATCACCCTGCAGGAGGTTCCGACCCTGTCGGCGCTCGGGCTGACGATGAGCGGTGAGCGGCCGGGCGGATTCGGCGCGCTCAACAACCGGACATTCCAGATCTGCGCGGCCGGCGACCTTATCTGCGCCGCGCCCCAGTCGGCGTTCAACATCGCCAACCTGCCGGAGACCCTGGGCGTACTTGCCGGCGGCGCCGGTCAACCCGTCCACGCCTTCTACAACACCCCGCAGTTCTGGAACCTCGAAGGTCAACCAGCCACGCTGTGGGCGCTGAACTGGGCCCGGGGCCTGATCGAGAACGCCCCCCGCCCGCCCCACGGCTGACCGGTATTGCGGTCGCGCATCCTCAGCGACGCAATTTGGTCAAGATGGCCCCGCCGCCTAACATTAAGAGGACAATAAGGGCCGAGAACGCTGGTCCGACGGCCGGTGCGGTCGACTCAACCGATCCGGTCGGGGCCAACTGTGGTCGCCCGCACGTCGGTACCATCTGTGTGGTTTGCGACCACGACACGACGAAAGCCGGGACGCGCCGCCAGGGCGCGACAGACCCGACAGAGACCGCGGTCTGACAGGAGAGTGGTATGCCGTTCCATAACCCGTTCATCAAGGACGGGCGGATCACCTTCCCCGAAGGTGCCAGCCTGGTCAAGCATGTCGAACGCTGGGCCAAGGTGCGCGGCGACAAGCTGGCCTACCGGTTTCTGGACTTCTCCACCGAACGCGACGGCATCGCCCGCGAACTGCGCTGGAACGAGTTCGGCGCGCGCAACCGGGCGGTCGGCGCCCGACTGCAGCAGGTCACCCAACCGGGCGACCGGGTGGCGATTCTGTGCCCGCAGAACCTCGACTACCTCGTGGCCTTTTTCGGCACGCTGTACTCCGGCCGCATCGCGGTACCGCTGTTCGACCCGTCCGAACCCGGCCACGTCGGCCGTCTGCACGCCGTGCTCGACGACTGCACCCCCTCGGCCATCCTGACCACCACCGAAGCCGCCGAAGGGGTACGCAAGTTCTTCCGCTCCCGCCCGGCCAAGGAGCGTCCCCGCGTCATCGCCGTCGACGCCGTCCCGATCGAGGTCGGGGCGACCTGGGAGCACACCCAGGTGGTCAACGAGGACACCATCGCCTATCTGCAGTACACCTCCGGTTCCACCCGGATCCCCACCGGCGTCCAGATCACCCATCTCAACCTGGCCACCAACGTGGTCCAGGTGATCGAGGCGCTGGAGGGCGAGGAGGCCGACCGCGGGGTGTCGTGGCTGCCGTTCTTCCACGACATGGGCCTGGTCACCGCGCTGCTGCCGGCGATGATCGGCCACTACTTCACCTTCATGACCCCGGCGGCGTTCGTCCGGCGCCCGATCCGCTGGATGCGTGAGATCGCCCGGCAGCCCGGCGACACCGGCGGCACCATCTCGGTGGCCCCGAACTTCGCCTTCGACCACGCCGCGGCCCGCGGGGTTCCCAAGGAGGGCGAGGAGCCGCTGGACCTGTCCAACGTCAAGGCCATCCTCAACGGCAGCGAGCCGATATCGGCGGCGACGGTCGCCCGGTTCAACAAGGCGTTCGGGCCGTTCGGCTTCCAGCCCAAGGCCATCAAGCCGTCGTACGGTCTCGCCGAGGCGACCCTGTTCGTCTCGACCACCCCGTCCTCGGACGAGCCGACGATCATCTCCGTCGACCGCGACGAGCTGAACGCCGGACGGTTCGTGCCGGTGCCCGACGACTCCCCGAAGGCGGTGGCCCAGGCCGGCGCCGGCAAGATCGGTGTCGGCGAATGGGCGGTCATCGTCGATCACGACACCGCCAGCGAACTGCCCGACGGCCAGATCGGCGAGATCTGGATCAGCGGTATGAACATGGGCACCGGCTACTGGAACAAGCCGGAAAAGACCGTCGAGACGTTCCAGAACACGCTGAAGTCGCGGACCAGCCCGTCGCACGCCGAGGGCGCGGCCGACGACGCCACCTGGGTCCGCACCGGCGACCTCGGCGCCTACCACGACGGCGAGTTGTACATCACCGGGCGCACCAAGGATCTGGTGATCATCGACGGCCGCAACCATTACCCGCAGGATTTGGAGTTCTCCGCGCAGGAGGCCTCCAAAGCGGTGCGCACGGGCTTCGCCGCGGCCTTCTCGGTACCGGCCAACCAACTGCCCGACGAGGTGTTCGCCGACGCGCACGCCGGTCTCAAGCGCGACCCGTCGGACACCTCCGAGCAGTTGGTGATCGTCGCCGAGCGCGCGCCCGGCTCCCACAAGATGGAGATCGGGCAGGTCGCCGACGCCATCCGGGCGGCCATCGCCGTGCGCCACGGTGTCACCGTGCGCGATGTGCTGCTCACCCCGGCCGGGGCGATCCCCCGCACCTCCAGCGGCAAGATCGGGCGACGCGCCTGCCGCTCGGCCTACCTCGACGGCAGCCTGCGCACCGGGAAGACCGCCAACGCCTTCCCCGACGCGTCGGACTGATCCCCCACTGGTGATCGCCCGAGGCGATCCCCGCACCCCGAAGGACCCATGTCTGAGACTTCTGAGCCCGACGTCGCCGGGCCTGACGCGAACCCGGAACTCACCCTGGCCCCGGAGCCGGAACTGAACGCACCCCGCACCGACATGTCGGTGAACGAGATGCGCCAGTGGCTGCGGAACTGGGTGGCCAATGCCACCGGGCAGGCGGCGGAGTCGATCGACGAGTCCGTTCCCATGGTGGAACTGGGTCTGTCGTCGCGCGACGCGGTCGCGATGGCCAGCGATATCGAGGACCTCACCGGGGTCACCCTGACCGCGACCGTGGCGTTCCGTCATCCGACCATCGAGGCGCTGGCGACGGTGATCGTCGAGGGTGAGCCGGAGTCCGAGGTCAGCGGCGACGACCAGGACTGGACCCGGGAGCGGGACGTGCCGGAGATCGCCATCGTGGGCCTGGCCACCCGGTTCCCCGGCGATATGAACACCCCGGACACCATGTGGGAGGCCCTGCTGGCGGGCCGGGACGCCATCACCGACCTGCCGGAGGGCCGCTGGGCGGAGTTCATGACCGAACCCCGCCTGGCGGAGCGAATCGCCAAGGCCCGCACCCGCGGCGGCTACCTGACGGATCTGAAGGGGTTCGACGCCGAGTTCTTCGCCTTGTCGAAGATGGAAGCCGACAATATGGATCCGCAGCAGCGGATGGCGCTGGAACTCACCTGGGAGGCCTTGGAGAACGCCCGCATCCCGGCCTCCAGCCTGCGTGGCGGCAGCGTCGGGGTGTTCGTCGGCAGTTCGACCAACGACTACAGCTACCTGGCGATGATGGATCCGCGGACCGCGCATCCCTACGCCATCACCGGCACCGCCAGTTCGATCATCGCCAACCGGGTGTCCTATTTCTACGACTTCCGCGGTCCGTCGGTGGCGGTGGACACCGCCTGCTCGTCGTCGCTGGTCGCCGTGCACGAGGGTGTGCAGGCACTGCGCGCGGGTGAGGCCGATGTGGTGGTCGCCGGCGGGGTCAACGCACTGGTCACCCCGGCCGTCACCCTGGGCTTCGACGAGGTCGGCGGGGTGCTGGCCGCGGACGGCCGGATCAAGTCCTTCTCCTCCGACGCCGACGGCTACGCCCGCTCCGAGGGCGGCGGCATGCTGGTCCTCAAACGCCTCGAGGATGCGCGCCGGGACGGCGACGAGATCATCGCGGTCATCGCCGGCAGCGCCATCAACCATGACGGCCGCTCCAACGGCATGCTGGCGCCCAACCCCGACGCCCAGGCCGAGGTGCTGCGCAAGGCGTACAAGGACGCCGGGATCAACCCGCGGACCGTCGATTACATCGAGGCACACGGCACCGGCACCATCCTCGGCGACCCGATCGAGGCGGATGCGCTGGGACGGGTCGTCGGGCGGGGCCGCAGCGCCGATCAGCCCGCCCTGCTCGGCGCGGTGAAGTCCAACGTCGGTCACCTGGAGTCGGCGGCCGGGGCGGCGAGCCTGGCCAAGGTGGCACTGTCGCTGAGCCGCAACAAGATTCCGCCGTCGATCAACTACGCCGGGCCCAACCCGTACATCGACTTCGACGCGGTGCACCTGAAAGTCGCCGATACCGTCACCGACTGGCCGCGCTACAGCGGCCACGCCATCGCCGGTGTCTCCGGATTCGGTTTCGGGGGGGCCAACGCGCACCTGGTGTTGCGCGAGGTGCTGCCCGAGGACCTCGTCGAACCGGAGCCGAGCCCCGAAACCGATGCCGCACGGGCCAGTACCGCCGAGGCCAACGCCGTGTACGTCGGCGGTGTCCGGGTCGACGAGTACGGCGAGATCCTCGACGAGGACTTCGACGAGGACCTCGACGAAGGCAAGTACGACGGCGAGTACGACTACGAGTACGCCCGCGAGAACACCTCGGACGGGCCGGAACTCCCCGGACTGACCGACGAGGCGCTGCGTCTGCTGGAGGTCGCCCGCGCCGAACTCGAGGCGTCGCAGGCGGAGGCACCGCACATTCCCGTCGTCCCCCTCGCGGTGTCGGGGTTCCTCACCTCCCGTAAGCGGGCGACGGCTGCGGAACTGGCCGACTGGATAGACAGTCCGGAAGGCCGCGCGTCCTCGCTGGAGTCCATCGGCCGATCGCTGTCGCGGCGTAACCACGGTCGTTCACGCGCCGTCGTGATGGCCCACGACCACGATGAGGCCGTCAAGGGTCTGCGGGCGATCGCCGAGGGCAAGCAGAGTCCGCTGGTGTACAGCGCCGACGGTCCGGTGACAAACGGACCCGTCTGGGTGCTGGCCGGTTTCGGTGCCCAGCACCGAAAGATGGGCAAGAGCCTCTATCTGCGCGACGCGGTGTTCGCCGAGTGGATCAACAAGGTGGACAGCCTGATTCAGGACGAGCGCGGCTACTCGATCCTCGAACTGATCCTCGACGACTCGGTGGACTACACCGACGAGACCTGTGAGTACCCGATCGAAGTGGTGCAACTGGTCATCTTCGCCATCCAGATCGCCCTCGGTGAACTGCTCAAGCATCACGGTGCCCACCCGGCCGCGGTGGTCGGGCAGTCCCTTGGCGAGGCGGCCGCCGCGTACTTCGCCGGCGGGCTGTCGCTGGCCGACGCCACCCGCACCATCTGCGCCCGTTCACATCTCATGGGCGAGGGCGAGGCCATGCTGTTCGGGGAGTACATCAGGCTGATGGCCCTGGTGGAGTACTCCGCCGAGGAGATCACCACAGTGTTCTCCGACTTCCCCGACCTCGAGGTGTGCGTCTACGCCGCGCCCACCCAGACGGTGATCGGCGGGCCACCGGCTCAGGTGGACGCCATCCTCGAGCGCTGCGAACAGGAGGGCAAGTTCGCCCGGAAGTTCCAGACCAAGGGCGCCAGCCACACCACCCAGATGGACCCGCTGCTCGGCGAACTCGCCGCCGAACTGCAGGGCATCGCCCCGCAACCGCTCCAGACCGGCTATTTCTCCACCGTCCACGAGGGCACCTACATCCGCCCCGGCGAGGTGATCCACGATGTGGACTACTGGAAGAAGGGTCTGCGGCACAGCGTCTACTTCACCCAGGGCATCCGCAACGCCGTCGACAACGGGCACACCACATTCCTCGAATTGGCCCCGAACCCGGTCGCACTGATGCAGGCCGGGCTGACCACCGCCGCCGCGGGCCTGCATGACGGCCAACTGATCCCGACCCTGGCCCGCAAGGCCGACGAGGTCGACTCGATGGTCGCGGCCATGGCCCAGCTCTACGCCTACGGCCACGATCTGGACTTCCGCACGCTGTTCACCCCGGCGTCGGGACCGGAGGATTTCGCCGCGATTCCGCCGACCCGGTTCAAGCGCAAGGAACACTGGCTCAACGCCCAGTTCTCCGCGGACGGATCCTCGATGATCCCCGGCTCGCACGTCGCGCTGCCGGACGGGCGGCATGTCTGGGAATACGCCGCCCAGGGCACCACTGACCTGAACGCACTGGTGCAGGCGGCCGCCGCGCGGGTGCTTCCGGACGCCACCGTGACCGCGGCCGAGCAGCGTGCGGTACCCGGCGAGGGCGCCCGGCTGGTGACCACCCTGACCCGGCACCCCGGTGGGGCCTCGGTCCAGGTTCACGCCCGGATCAACGAGTCCTTCACCCTCGTCTACGACGCCATCGTGACCCGCGCGGGGAGTGCGCCCGCACTGCACGCGGCGGTCGCCACCGGCGTCGCCGTCACCGCTGAGGCCGCTGCGGCACCGCCGCAGCCCGAGCCCGCCGACGCGGCGATCCTGCACGACAACCTCGCCGCCGGCGCCGGCGTCGCGGCGTCGCTGGGCAAGTGGTCGCCGGACTCCGGGGAGACCGTGCACGACCGGCTGGCTCTCATCGTCGGCAGCGCCATGGGTTACGAGCCCGAGGACCTGCCCTGGGAGGTGCCGCTGATCGAGCTCGGCCTGGACTCGCTGATGGCGGTCCGGATCAAGAACCGCGTCGAGTACGACTTCGACCTACCGCCGATCCAGCTGACCGCCGTGCGCGACGCCAGCCTCAACAACGTCGAGCAGATCATCACCTACGCCGTCGAGCACCGCGACGAGGTCGCTGAACTCGCCGAGCACCAGAAGGGGATGACCGCGGAGGAGATCGCCGCCGAACAGGCTCGGATCGCGGCGGGTGAGATCACTCCGGAACTGGCCGCCAAACTGGCCGCCAAACATCCGGAGGCACATGCCACGAATATCGCCGGTCCGGAGATCCCGCCGCCACCGACGAATCCGGCCGGCCCGGCGGCCCAGGTCATTCCGCCACCGCCGACGAACCCCGCCGGCCCCGCAGCGGGAGCCAATTCCGCGGCCGGTGCCGCGGCCCCCGCCAATTCCGCGGCCGGAGCCGCGGCCCCCGCCAATTCCGCGGCCGGAGCCGCGGCGAAGGCCCTGACCCAGCAGGCGGTCGTCGACGCCCTCGGCACCGACGTCCCGCCCCGTGAGGCGGCCGAACGCATCACCTTCGCCACCTGGGCGATCGTCACCGGCAAGTCCCCCGGCGGCATTTTCAACGAACTGCCCACGGTCGACGCCGACACCGCCACCAAGATCGCGGCCCGGCTCACCGAACGCTGCGAGGGCACCATCACCGCCGAGCAGGTGACGGCGGCGAAGACCATCGAGGAACTCGCCACCGTGGTGCGCGAGCATCTCGAGGCCGGTGAGCTCGACGGTTTCGTCCGCACCATCCGGGCCAGGAAAGAAGGTTCCACTCGGATTCCGGTGTTCGTCTTCCACCCGGCCGGGGGCTCCACGGTCGTCTACGAACCGCTGCTCAAGCGGTTGCCCCCGGACACCCCGATGTACGGCTTCGAACGCGTCGAGGGCTCCATCGAGGAACGGGCCGCCGAGTACGTTCCCAAGCTGATGGAGATGCAGGGCAAGGGGCCCTACATCCTGGTCGGCTGGTCACTCGGCGGCGTGCTGGCCTACGCCTGCGCGATCGGGTTGCGCCGGGCCGGTTGCGACGTCCGGTTCGTCGGCCTGATCGACACCGTGCGGGCCGGTGAGGAGATTCCGCAGACCAAGGAGGAGATCCGGGCCCGCTGGGACCGCTACGCCCTCTTCGCCCAGCGGACCTTCAACGTGGAGATCCCCGAGATTCCCTACGAGGAACTCGAGTCCCTCGACGACGACGGACAGGTCCGGTTCATCCTCGACGCGGTCAAACAGAGCGGGGTCGACATCCCGGGCGGGATCATCGAGCATCAGCGGACGTCCTACCTGGACAACCGCGCCATCGACACCGCCAGGATCGAACCGTTCGACGGGCACGTCACGCTGTACATGGCGGATCGCTATCACGACGACGCGATCATGTTCGAGCCGCGCTACGCCACCCGCAAGCCCGACGGCGGATGGGGCGAGTTCGTCGCGGACCTCGAGGTGGTGCCGATCGGGGGCGAGCACATCCAGGCCATCGACGAGCCGTACATTGCCAAGGTGGGCGCGCACATGAGCGCGGCCCTCGACCGGATCCAGAGCGAGACATCAGCGCAGGAGAGCAACGGGAAGTGACCGAGAAGCCGACCGCCGAACTGCTGGCCGAACTACGCGAGAAGCTGGAACTGGCCAAAGAGCCCGGCGGTGCGGCGGCGGCCGCCAAACGCGACAAGCGCGGTATCCCCAGTGCGCGGGCCCGCATCCACGCTCTGCTGGATCCGGGCAGCTTCCTGGAGATCGGCGCACTGGCCCGTACCCCTGGTGACCCGAACGCCCTGTACGGGGACGGTGTGGTCACCGGCCACGGCACCATCAACGGCCGCCCGGTCGGGGTGTTCTCCCACGACCAGACCGTGTTCGGCGGTTCGGTCGGGGAGATGTTCGGCCGGAAGGTGGCCCGTCTGATGGAGTGGGTGGCCATGGTCGGCTGCCCGATCATCGGTATCAACGACTCCGGCGGCGCCCGGATCCAGGACGCGGTCACCTCGCTGGCCTGGTACGCCGAACTCGGCCGGCGCCACGAACTGCTCAGCGGCATCGTGCCGCAGATCTCGATCATCCTCGGCAAGTGCGCCGGCGGCGCGGTCTACTCCCCCATCCAGACCGACCTGATCGTCGCGGTGCGCGATCAGGGCTACATGTTCGTCACCGGCCCCGACGTCATCAAGGACGTCACCGGCGAGGAGGTCAGCCTCGACGAACTCGGCGGTGCCGACTACCAGGCCCGCTACGGCAACATCCACCAGGTCGTCGACTCCGAGAAGGCCGCCTTCGACTACGTCCGCGACTTCCTGGAGTTCCTGCCGGCCAACACCTTCGACGACCCGCCGGTGATCAACCCCGGACTGGAACCGGAGATCACCCCCCACGATCTCGAACTCGACAGCCTCGTTCCCGACGCCGACAACACGGCTTACGACATGCACGAGATCCTGATCCGGATCTTCGACGACGGCGACTTCCTCGATGTGGCCGCCCAGGCCGGCCAGGCGATCATCACCGGGTTCGCCCGGGTCGACGGCCGTCCGGTGGGCGTCGTCGCCAACCAGCCGATGCACATGTCCGGCGCCATCGACAACGAGGCCTCCGACAAGGCCGCCCGGTTCGTCCGGTTCTGCGACTCGTTCAACGTGCCCTTGGTGTTCGTCGTCGACACCCCCGGATTCCTGCCCGGTGTCGAGCAGGAGAAGAACGGCATCATCAAGCGCGGCGGGCGGTTCCTCTACGCCGTCGTCGAGGCCGACGTACCGAAGGTGACGCTGACGATCCGCAAGTCCTACGGCGGCGCCTACGCGGTAATGGGGTCCAAGCAGCTCACCGCCGACCTGAACTTCGCCTGGCCCACCGCCCGGATTGCCGTCATCGGCGCGGAGGGCGCCGCCCAGCTGCTGGTGAAGCGGTTCCCCGACCCCACCGCGCCCGAGGTGCAGAAGATCCGGGCCGATTTCATCGAGGGGTACAACCTCAACATGGCGATCCCGTACATCGCCGCTGAGCGCGGCTTCATCGACGCGGTCATCGAACCGCACCAGACCCGGCTGCTGCTGCGCAAGTCGATGCGGCTGTTGCGGGACAAGCAGATTCAGCGTGTGCAACGCAAGCACGGGCTCATTCCGATCTAAGGGGACCGCCATGAATTCCAGTGAAGCCACTCGCGAGGCCGGCGCGGCGATCGGGGAGGCGATCGGCATCTTCATGCTGCACCCGGAGACCTTCGCCGGCAGCATCGCCCAGGGCTACACGAACCCCCTGGCCGGATACGTCGCCGGCCGCGGCGGCGTGCTCGGTGACGCCACCGGCGCCACCGTCGCCTCGGTGTTCGCCGTCTTCGAGCCGACGATGCTCGGCGCGCTGTGGGACGAGGGCGTCGCCGTGCGCGGCGCCATCGGCGCCGCCGAGGTCTACTGGGATCAGATCGCCGAGTTCGGCCGCACGTACCTGACCGGAGCCGAGGGGCCGGCCAGGATCGCCGAGTTGGGCGCGAAGATCGTCGACGCCACGGACACCCCGAGATTGCCGCTGTACGCCGGCTGGCGGGCGATGCCGCTGGCGGACGACGATGCCGCCAGCGCCATGCAGATGATGCACGTACTTCGGGAACTGCGGGGTGACGTCCACTTCAACGCGCTGAGCCTGTCCGGGTTGAGCCCGGTGGAAGCCCACATGATCAGCCATGACGAGACCTACACCCGGATGTTCGGCTGGGCCGAGCCGTTCCCCGACGGCGGAGCCAAGAGGCACCTCTACACCGAGGTGGAGGCGGTGACGAACCGGCGCATGACCGAGATCTTCGAAGCCGCCCTGGACTCCGCGGAGATCACCGAACTGGCCCGGCTGACCACCGGCGCGCTGGTCACCCTCAAGGCCAACGTCCCCGGCTGAACCGGACACCGATGCCGCTCGCCGACGGCCAGGTCTTCGCCGGCTACACGATCCTGCGCGTCCTCGGGGCCGGCGGCATGGGTGAGGTGTTCCTGGCCCACCATCCGCGCCTGCCCCGCAGGGATGCCCTCAAGGTGCTCGGACCCGCGGTGTCCTCAGACGAGGAGTTCCGGCAGCGGTTCAATCTGGAGGCCGAGATGGCGTCCACCCTGAACCACCCGAATATCGTCACCATCTACGACCGTGGCGACTTCGAGGGTCAGTTGTGGATCGCGATGGAGTTCGTCGACGGCACCGACGCCGCCCATCTCCTGGCCGATCTGTACCCCCATGGCATCCCGGCGGCCGAACTGGTGGACATCGTGGCGGGCGTGGCCGCCGCCCTGGACTATGCGCATAGCCGCGGGGTGCTGCACCGCGACATCAAACCCGCCAACATCCTGATCGGCTCACCCGACAGCGGGGAGAAGCGGGTCATGCTCGCCGACTTCGGCGTCGCGCGCTGGATCGGCAAGGAGAACAACCTGACCGGTGTGGACATGACCGTCGGCACCGTCACCTACGCCGCGCCCGAGCAACTCATGGGTGACGAGATCGACGGCCACGCCGACCAGTACGCGCTGGCCGCGACCGCCTATCACCTGCTCACCGGCACGGCTCCGTTCACCGCCACCAACCCGGCCATCGTGATCAGCCAGCACCTCAGTGCGCCGCCGCCGGCCGTCGCCGAGGCCCGGCCCGATCTGAGCCAGTTCGGTCCGGTGTTCGCCAAGGCGCTGGCGAAGAACCCCCGGTCCCGGTACGAGACCTGCTCGGACTTCGCCGCAGCCCTGCGCGACGCCCTCGTCCCCGGCACCGGTGCGGCGCGGCACCGCCGAGCGGCACCGCCGCCGCGGCGGCGGGCCACCGTCCTCACGGCGGCTGGTGTGGTGACGGTCGGCCTGGCCGCGGCGGTCTTCGCGGCGGTGAAGATCGCGCACCATCCGGCCGGCCACAACGCACCGTCCGGGGCGACCACCACCGCGCCTCCGCCGGCGGTGGCGGGCCGGATGGATCTGCCGGTGGTCGTCATGGGTGCGGACTGCGCCGTTCTCGGGGCCGCCGCGGTGACCGAGGACGGCTCCCCCGCCTATTGCGCGCGCGACAGCAACCAACCGGATGACACCGTGTGGTCACTGCAGCCGGAACGGCTGCGGACAGCGTCCGTCGCGACACCGACACCGGCGCCGGACCCCTCCGCCGGACCGTAGTTAGCGGTCAAACCGCAGACGTGGCCATCCTGCGCCGATAGCATCCTGCTTTGGCATTTGCCCGGCATGTGCAACAACCTGAGGGGTCGGATATGGGCTCTACCACCGCAGCGGAGATCGTCAAGAGCGTGGGCGGTGCGGCGAACATCGTCGACCTGTCGCACTGCGCGACACGACTGCGCTTCCAACTGCGGGACGCCTCCGGCGTCAAGCAGTCCGACATCGAAGCCGTCCCCGGTGTCATGGGCGCGGTCCCACAGGCGGGAAACCGCTATCAGGTCGTCATCGGCGGTGCGGTGCAGAGCGTCTACAACGACATCAAGGCGCTGCCGGGAATGGGTGGCGGCGGAGCCGACGACGCCGCCGCGGTGAAAGCCGCAGCCCGGGCCAAGGGGCCGCGCGGCAAGTTCGCCTGGCTGGACTCGTTCTTCGAGTTCCTCTCCGACTCGTTCCGCCCGATCCTGGGCGCCCTGCTCGGCGCCTCGCTGTTCATCACCTTCATGGCGCTGATGAGCACGCTCGACGTCATCCCGAACTGGGCGGACCCGCGCGAATCGAGTCAGCTGTCCCCCACCTGGCAGTTCATCAACCTCTGCTGGCAGAGCGTGTTCGTGTTCCTGCCGCTGATGGTCGCCTATAACGCGGCGAAGAAACTCGGCGCCGACCCGTGGGTCGGCTTCGCGATCATGGCGGTGGTGATGCTGCCGGGCTTCGCCGCGTTGAAGGATTTCACCGAGTCCAAGAACGTCTTCGGCTCCCAGGTCGACGTCGTCCAGGTCCTCGGCCTGCCGTTGACCATCTTCAACTACAGCTCCCAGGTGTTCCCGCCGCTGCTGATGGCCGCCGCGCTCGGCCCGCTGTACAAGCTGCTCAAGCGCATCATCCCGGAGAACATCCAGCTGATCTTCGTGCCGTTCCTGTCGATGCTGATCATGATCCCGTTGACGGCCTTCCTGATCGGCCCGCTCGGCGTGTACACCGGTGCGGCCCTCGGCGGATTCCTGAAGTCCGTCAACGATTTCTCGCCGCTGATCTTCGCGATCCTCATCCCGCTGGCCTACCCGTTCATGGTGCCGCTGGGCCTGCACTGGCCGATCAACGCGATCATGCTGGTGAACATCCAGACCCTGGGCTACGACTTCATCCAGGGCCCCATGGGCGCGTGGAACTTCGCCTGCTTCGGCGCCACCGCCGGTGTGCTGTTCCTGGCCTGGCGTGAGCGGGACAAGCAGATGCGGCAGACTGCGATGGGCGGTTTGGCGGCCGGCCTGCTCGGCGGCATCTCCGAGCCCTCGCTGTACGGAATCCACCTGCGGTTCAAGCGAATCTATCCGCGCATGCTGGTCGGCTGCCTGGTCGGCGGCCTGATCATCGGCATCGGCGGTGGGGTGACCACCAAGGCGTTCGTCTTCACCTCGCTGTTGACCATCCCGGCGTTCTCCAACATGGGGCTGTACGCGGTCGCGGTGCTGGCCGCGTTCGTCACCTCCATGGTTCTGGTGATCTTCTCCGGTTACCGCAACCCGGAGGACGCCGCCGAACTGGAGGCGGCCGAAGTGCCGGTGGCGGACCTGGAAGGGCCGATGGCCGGAGCCAGCGCCAGCACGCTGATCGCGGCCGCGAAGACCAAGGCCGCCGGCGATGCGGGGCAGACCCTGGAGATCACCGCACCGCTGGCCGGCACCGTACTGCCGCTGAGCGAGGTTCCCGACCCGGTGTTCAGCAAGGGAACCATGGGCCCCGGAGTGGGCATCATGCCGACCGGGGACACCGTGTTCGCCCCCGCCGGCGGCATGGTGGTCGCCGCTCAGCCCAGCGGCCATGCCTTCGGCCTGGTTCTCGACGGCGGCATCGAGTTGTTGATCCACGTCGGCATCGACACCGTCCAGCTCAAGGGCGAGGGCTTCGATGTGAAGGTGACCAAGGGCCAGAAGGTCACCGCCGGAACGCCGTTGGTGACCTTCGACCGCACGATCATCGAAGAAGCCGGCTACTCGCTGGTGACACCGGTGATCGTGCTCAACGGCAGGAAGTTCGGCTCGGTCACCGCCGCCGCGGAGGGGACCGTCGCCGTCGGTGATCCGCTGCTGCGGTTGGCCCCGGCCGCACAACCCGCCGAGGCTGGTCTGTAACCCGCATTCGCGGGGTGACCCGGATGGCGGGTCCGCCCGAACTCAGGCCTTGATCCGGATCTTCCCCGGGCTCCACAGTCCGCTGCGGGTCGCGGCGCCCAACTCCAACTCCGCCGGCTGGGCGTCGACGATGGTGTCGAACTTCCGCAGCGAACCCCAGTCCCGGCCCCAGTCGTGGGACAGGTAGGTCGCCATCACGTGCGCCCGCAGGAGCAGGTCGCTGATCCCCAGCAGGCCGCCGTTGCGGCCGTCCTGCCAGGTGTCGGTGTCCTGTTTCTTGGCGGTGTAGTCCGGGGTGATTCGGAAGCGCGGAACCTCGGTGACACCGTCGGAGTGCAGCATCGGCTGCTGACAGGGGAAGGCCATCCCGACCGCCCAGTCCATCAACACCGGCTGGGTCGACCCGACGTACTCCTGCAGGGTCGACAGCTCCGGAACCCGTGGCGGAGTGACGGCAACCCAGTCCCCCAGCGACAGCGACTTGTCCTGGGCCACGATGCGGACCGCGGTGGCATCCGCGGGGATCGCCGACCGCGCGAACCGCAGATTGCGCCATGACGGGGCCGGGCCGAGGTCATAGGGTTCGACCCGGCCGGCCGCCACCGGAGTGGCGTCAGGGCCGGGCCGACCGTATTCGAGGACGACCGTCTGGCCGTCGGTCCGGTCGTTGAGGACGCTGTTCCCGGCGATGGTCCCGGCGGCGGTGACCACCACCAGCGGATGGTCGGAGTCGCTGGGCGGCAACCCGTACCAGGCCGACGTCAGCACGCTCTCCTGCTGAGAGTTGCCGGAGTAGCTGCCCGCCACCGGAACCCGTGCGGGGTCCAGTTGGTACGGCAGCGGAACTGTCGAACCGTTGACGCCCGGGGTACTCAGCGTGAACGGACCCTCCCAGTCGTGGTCGACCCCGGGCATCGGGTTGTTGACCCGGATCGCCTCGGCCACGATCTTCTCCGGTAACCCGTTAGGCGAGAACCCGACCGGACCCAGTCCGCCGAGCGGCCCCAGCGGCCCGTACCTGCCGGGGAGCGCGGTCAGGAAACCGGCGTTGGGATCCGGTTCGACGAGAACATCATCGGCGAGACCGCAGCCGCCGGCGAACGCTCGGACGTTGGCCCAGCCGTTTGAGTAGGTGGGGTACTGCCGAATGATGCCCGCGGTCATCGAGGCGATGTTCACCACCACCATCAGACCCGCGGCGACGGCGATGGGTGCGGTGGTGACCGCTCGGGCGATGCGGCCCTCCCCGCGTTCGGCACCACTGAAGTGCAGCCAGACGGTGTAGAGGGCGGCCACCCCGAACAGCGCGAGCAGTATCGCGCTGACGGTGACGCCGCCGATCCGCGGCATCGCGTTGTTGAACGGCACCCCGTAACTGGAGACGTACCACCATCCGTTGGTGGTGGCGAAGGTCAGCGCCAGCAGGAACAGCACCGCCGTCACGACCGTCATCCGGTTGCGCGACCACCGCAGCACCGCCGGTGACACCAGGACGGTGGCGAGCGCCGCCATGGCCGCACCAACCGCGGCGAACAACCCGAAGTGGTGCACCCATTTCGTCGGGGCGAACATCAGGAAGAACACCGTCGCTACGATGACCCCGATCAGCCGCCAGGCCGGACCGCGCGCGACTCCGGGAATCCGTTTGCGGCGCAACAGGATGAACATCGAGACAAACAGCGACAGCATGGTGATCAGGAAGCCGAACCGCCTCGACAGCGAGCCGTCGACGGTGGGAAGGATCAGGTAGTAGTACCGCAGGTTCTCGGTGTACCAAGCCTGGCTGGGACCGATATCGGTGCGAATCCGTGTGGCTTCCAGGACGGTGGCCAGGGTCTGGTCGGCGAAGACCACCGTCAGGATCACGGTCCCGGCAGCGAGAAGCGGTGCGATCAACGGCCAGGTGCCCACCGCCGTCCGCCGTCGCGCGACGATGCGCAGGATCGGCCGACCACCGGCGAGCAGAGCCGCCACGGCGATCAGCCCGGTGGGCTGGATTCCGAGGGTGAACGACGCGGTGATGATCGCCAGTGCAAACGGCGCGAGGCGGCCGGACGTGATCGCCCGCTCGATGAGTACGTAGGTGATCAACGCACCGGTGGTGATCTGCCCTTCGGGGCGAAGGCCGTTGTCGAACGGCATCCAGGCCGCCAGCAGCACCAAACCCGCCGCCCACAGGGCGGGGCGGCTGGACGCCACTGCGGGACCGAGACGTGGTAGCACCTCCCGCGACAGCAGCAGCCAGCAGATCAGCGAGCAAATTAAGTCGGGCAGGCGGATCCAGATGCTGGAGGTGCTGACGTGAGTCATCAGGGCCAGCACGTTGTAGTACCAGCCGAACGGGTCCTCGGGCACCCCGAACCAGCGGAAGTAGTTCGACATGTACCCGGCATGGCCGGCCACCCGGGCCATGCCCAGCTGGTAGCCGTCATCGGACGAGTTGGCGCCGATGACGTACCAGACCAGGAAGGCGCCGACCACGGTGCCGTCCACCACCGTGAGGGTTCGCCAGCGCTTCGGGACGAAGCGTTGCTTCCGGCGGCCGTCCAGGCGGTCCAGGCGCCACAGCGCCGTCAGGGCCACACCCGTGGACACGATCGCCAGCAGCATCGCGGCCAGTTTCAGCGCGGTCGGGTGGCTGCTGAACCGAGTGTCGACGGTCGCCGACACGTTCAACCCGGGCGGGGCCGGCCCGGTGAGATCGGTGAACACGCCGACGATCGCGGGGCGCAGGTTCGGGTCCTTGAAGCCGCTGCGCAGGTACTCCGACCCGCTTTGCGCCGAGTCGTCGTCCTGTTCCGTTGCGGAGGCCGCCGGCGGCAGACCCACGAAGGTGGCGAACGTCCCGGCTTCGGTGGAGCTGATCTCGATACGCTGGCAGGCCGGTGAATTCACCTGGGACCGAGGCACACTCGCGATGACGACATTGCGGTCGGTGATGTCCACCCGCTGTGTCCCGACGGTGACGAAGAGCGAATTGAGGGTGGCGTCCTTACCCTTCTGGGGGGCGAGTCCGAGCACCAGACCGCCCTTGGGCGGCATCTCGCGGATCACCTCGCACGGGACCGTCGCGGTCACCGAGACCGGCGTCAGCGAAATCAACGGAGCTGTGACGTTCGACAATTGGCCGGCCGCACCCTGTCCGGCCGGCCAATTGAGGGTGGCGGTGGTTTGCACCACGGGCAGCAGTGGGGTCAGCACTGACAACACGAATCCGAGCAGTCCCGCGATGGTCGCAACCCACCGGGTGATGGTCACGTCCTGCCCGGCGTGTCTGGCGTTGTCGGTCAGCGTCGCGGTCATGTCCCCCGCCTCTGGGCTCTCTGCATTAGGGAAGCGCCCTGATCGGTCCGTTGCGGCTCCAGCCGAACTCCCTGACCGTGCCCTGCTCGATCACGGCCGCCGGAGCACGCGCGCCCGGCACCCGAAGGTACCGCTCGATCGCCCCCCAGTCTCGATACCAGTCGTCGCGCAGGTACGTCGGCACGGTGGAGGTGGTCAGCAGTGCCTGGATAAACAGGAACGGTCCGCCGGACCGTGCCGCCTGCCACATGTTCGATGACACCACCACCTGTTTGAGGTTGGGCTGGATCCGGTACTCCGGGATCTCGGCGACGCCGAGATGCTCGGCGAAGGGCCGCTGGCAGGGGAAGTTCGCCGCGGTGGCGATGTCCATCAGCACCGGGGTCTGGCGGCCGAGGAACTGGTTGGCGGTCTGCAGCACCGGCACCCGCGGCGGGGTGAAGCCGAACCACTGGTCGGTGCTCAGGTTGGGGTCGTCGGCGACGATCCGCGCCACGTTGGCCTCGGCCGGCGCCCAGGCGAGCGGGAAGCGAAGGTTGCGCCAGGCGTACTGCTCGTCGGTGTCGATCGGTTGCACCTTGTCCAGGGCCGTGAAGGTGCCGTCCGGGTTGCGAACCCCCCACTGCAGTTTCAGCGATTGGCCGTAGTGGAATTCGCCTTCCTCGTCGTAGTACCAAATCGCGCCGGCGGCGGCGACGGTCACCAGTGGGCGGTCCGGGGAGCGGGGCGGAAGCTGGTACCACGCGGAGGTGGCCTTGGCGGCCAGGGTGTTCTCGTCGTAGCTGCCCATCACCGGGGTGCTGGCCGGGTTCAGACCGAACGGCAGGAAGACTCGCGAACCGTTGACGCCGACGGGGCCGTAGCCGCCGCCGGTGCCGCCGGTGAAGCCGATGCCGACGTTCGGCTTGTTGGGCGAGCCATCGGAGTTGACCGTGCCCGGGTTGGCGACGAACGGGGCCACCGGTTCGAGGGTGTCGCTGATGCCGTTCGGGGTGAAGCCGACCGGATTCTCACCGCCGAGCGGGCCGTACCGGCCCCAACGCTGGCCCGGCGCGGGGCTCAGCATCCCCGCGTTGGTGTCGGCCTCGACGAGCACGTCGTCGGCCATCGCGCAACTGGACGTGGAGAGCCCACTGGTCAGCGCGGCGATATTGGCCTTGCCGGTGGTGTAGGCGGGATACCGCTGCACCAGACCCTTGGCCATCGAGCCCACCATCAGCAGCACCATGATCAGCGCGAAAGCCAGCAGTGGGGTGGCGGCCAGCGCCCGGTTCCGACGCGTGTTCTTGACCTCGGTGTGCCCGGAGTAGTCCATCCGGAAGTGCAGCCACCCGGCGATCAGACCGGTGATGACGGCGAGCGCCAGGAACATCGACGTCACCGGGCGGTGCAGCAGCACCGGCTGCCGGTCGAACCACGGGACCCCGTAGTTGCCCACGTAGAACCAGCCGTTGATCCCCGAGGTGGCCCAGGCCAGGATGAAGAGCAGCGCAGTCAGGTAGAGCGCCAGATTGCGGCGGTTGTGCAGTCCGACGCGGGCGAAGGCGAACCCGAACACCGCTCCCAGACCGGCGGTCAGACCGGCGAACGCGCCGAACTGCACCGCCCACTTGGTGGGGGTGAACGTCAGCAGCAGCAGCCCCAGCGCGGTACTGCCGATGAGCCGCCAGACCGGGCCGCGCGCGACGCCGGTCACCGAACCGCGCCGCAGCAGCAGCGCGATGAGGCCGAACATGCACAGCAGCATCAGCAGCACGGCGAAGCGCCGGGTCAGTGAGCCTTCGACGTTCTCCTCGACGGTGAGGAAGTAGTAGCGCAGAAAGTCCTGGTACCAGGAAATCGTCGGTCCGACCACATATTTGATCCGGGCGGACTCGGCGACGGTGGCCAGCGTCTGGTCGCGGAACACCACGACGAAGATCAGCGACGCCGCGGCCGCCAACGCCGACAGCGGGGCCAGCAGGCCATCGGCCGGGCGACGGCGGCCGATGATCCGGGCGATGGCGCGGGCGCCGACCAGCAGCGGCGCCAGAGCTACCAGACCCTGCGGCGCCAGGGTGACGCTGAGGACGGCGACGACGATCGCCGCGGCGGCGGGAACCAGCCGCCGGGTGGCGATGGTGCGCTCGACCAGCGTCCACACCGCCAGCACACCGAAGGCGATCAGCGGTTCCGGCCGCAGGCCGTTGTTGAACGGCAGCCAGGCGGCCAGGAACACCGCGCCCGCGGTGGCGACCGCGATGCGGCTTCCGGCCAGCCCGCCCGCACCGGGGCCGAGCCGGCGCAGCACCCAGCGGCTCAGGATCAGCCAGCACCCGATCGCCGCGGCGGTGGCGGGCAGTCGCATCCACACCCCGGCGGTACTGATCGAGGCCATGTGGGCCAGCACCGATTGGTACCAGTCGAAGGGTGCCTCGGTGGCACCGAAATAGCGGTAGTAGTTGGTCGCGTAACCGGCCTCGCCGGAGATACGGGCGATGGTGAGGTTGTAGCCGTCGTCGGACGAGATCGGCCCGATCACGTGCCACAGCAGCAGCGTCCCGATCACCCCGACGTCGGCGGGCCAATGCGCCAGCAGTGCGGGGCGCCGGCCCGGAGAGCGGCGGTGGCTGTCACGGCGGTCGAGCACCCACAGCGCCGCCACCGAGGCGAGCACGCACAGCACGCCGGCCACCATCGCGAGAAGTTTGAGGGTAGTCGGCTGGGTGATGAAGCGGGTGTCGATGTCGATCCGTGCGGAAAGCCCGTCCGCAGGCACTTTCAGCTCCGTGAATACACCCGTCACCTGTGGCTTCTTGTCGGGCGACAGGGTGCCGGCCGCGCCGGGAATGCCGATGAAGTCCGCTCCGACCACCCCCGGATCGGCCCACACCCGCAGGGCGCTGCAGGCGCCGGAGGCGACGGCCTGACGTGGTGCGACGGCGGCGACGGTGTCGCGGAATGCGACGAACACCGAGTCGGCGGTGGCGCGCACCACCATCCCATTGCGGGAGGCGTCGATACCGTCCGGCGGGTTGGTGCCGAACACCAGGCCGCCGGACGGCGGCAGGCTGGCCACCGCCCGGCAGGGGATGGACACCTCGAGGGACTGCGGAGCGCCCGACACCAGCGGCGCCGTGACATTGCCGACCATCCCGCCGGGACCGGTCGCCTGCGGCCACAGCACCGTCGCGGTGGTCTGCACGACCGGCAGCAGCGGGGTCAGCGCGCACAGCAGGATGCCGAGGACGCCGGTGAGGACGGCGACGAGCCTGGCCGTCCGGGTGGCATCAGGGGCGTCGGCGGGCACGAGGGTCGATCGTAGGCCACCCGCCCGGATGACCCGGCTACGTCCGGCCGGTCATGTCGGTCGGCTCCGGCGGGACGCTTAGCTGAGGCCTCTCAGGTGGGGCCTCTCAGGTGGGGCGGAGCGGCGCGGGACTCCACAGGCCGCTGCGGGTGGCGGTGCCCAGGTCCAGGCGTGCCGGGATCGCGGTGGGGTAGTACAGCCCCAGCCGCTGGAGCGAGCCCCAGTCCCGGAACCAGTCACCGCGCAGATAGGTGGGCACCGTCGTCGCCCGGAACAGCAGTTCGCTGATCCCCAGCGGACCGCCGCCGATGTTGTCCATCACCGGCGAGTTGGCGTCGGCGCCGAACCGATCCGGCAGGATGCGCCACGTGGGCACCTCGGTGACGCCGTTGTTGTGGCCGAACGGCCGCTGGCAGGGGAAGGCCAGGCCGACGAGCCAGTCCAGGAGCACCGGATCCTGCGAGCCCACCACCTGCTGAAGGCTCTGCAGCGCCGGGATCCTCGGGGGGGTGAGTGCGATCCAGTGCTGCGGGGCCAGGTCGTCGTCCTTGGCGACCAGGCGGATCAGCGTGGCGTCGGGGGGGATGGCAGCCAGCGGGGCGCGCAGGTTGCGCCACGCCGGCGTCGGACCGATATCGGCGAAGGCCATCGCACCGCCCGGCCGTCCCGCCGCCGCCCCGGCGTCGGTGGCCCACTGCACCTCGACTTCGTCCGGGTCGAACCGGCCCGCGGCGGAGACCACGATCAGCGGGGCGTCGGGGGTGCGGGCCTCCCGGGCCGGCAATCGGTACCACGCGGAGCGCAACATCGCCGGCTGCTGGACCCCGGAGCGCCAGCTTCCCAGCACCGGCGTGGTCGCCGGGTTCAGTCCGTAGGGAAGCCGCACCCGCGAACCGTTGACACCCGCCGCCGCGCCGACACCAGTCCCGTCGCCCACCCCGGTCGCGGCATCGGTCTCGGCCTCCGAGCCGTTCGCGGCATCGATGGTGTTGCCGCCGCCGGGCGGCTCTTGCACCGGTTCCGCGGAAATGTCGGCAGGGATTCCGTTGGGGGTGAACCCGGTGCCGGTCGCCTGCCCCAGACCCTCGCCGACCGGCACCCCGACCGGCGACAGCATTCCGGCGTTGGGATCCCGCTCGACCATCACGTCATCGGCCAGACCGCAGGTCTTGCCGGTCAGCGCCTCGATATTGGACCGGCCGACCGACCACGCCGGGTACTGGTTGACCATGCCCATGGTCAGCGAGAAGACCTCGAAGACCACCAGCAGCCAGGCAGCGACCGCCAGCGGGTAGCCCATCGGCCGCAGCCATCGGCGCCGGGATCCGGCCCGGGGGGCGTCCCCGGTGACGAAGTGCAACCAGGCCGCGGCGATCAGTGCCAGGACCGACAGACCGAACAGAACCGTGGTGAAGCCCAGCTTCCACTCCGGGAACTCGTTGGACCACGGCACACCGAAGTTCGACACGTACCACCAGCCATTGACGCTGGCGAACGCCAACGCCATCACGAACAGCACCGTCGCGGCGAACACCATCCGGTTCCGCCTCGAACGCATCGCGGTCGGCAGGACCGCGACCGCCGCCAGTGCGCCCAGCGATCCCGCCAGGCCGGCGAAAACCCCGAAGTGGTGGGTCCACTTCGTCGGGGTGAACATGATCGCGATGAAGGAGATGATCGTGATGCCGATGATGCGGCGGCTCGGTCCGGCCGCCGTCCCGGGGATGTGACCGCGGCGCAGCATCATCGCCACCGACACCGCGACCGCGAGGACCAGAGCCAGCACCGCGAACCGTCGTGCGATCGAACCGTCCGGTGTGGCCAGCAACAGCCGCTCGTAACGGGTGTGCTCGTCGAACCAGCTCAGGCTGGGCCCGACGGCCCGCTTGAGGGCGTTGGCCTGGACCACACCGGCGAAGGTCTGATCCCGGAACATCGGGATGATCGTCACCGTCGCCGCGGCGAGAATGGGTGCCAGCAGCGGTAACAGCCCGAACTGGCGGCTGCGGCGGCCCACGATGGTCCGCAGCGGCCCGATGGCGACCAGCAGCGCGCCGATCGAGGCGATACCGGTGGGGCCGGAGAACAGCGTCAGCGCACCCACGATGCAGGCCGCCGCAACCGGCAGCAGCCGGCTGGTGGCGACCCCCCGCTCGACCGAGCACCAGGTGAGCAGAATCCCCAGCGCGATGATCGGTTCCGGGCGCAGACCGTTGTTCAGCGGCAACCAGAACGCGAGGAACATCCCGGCCGCCGTCCATGCGGCCGCCCGGGTGGTCTTGACCGCGTAACCCAGCCGCGGGATGACCTCCCGGCTGATCAGCCACCAGCAGACCAGCGCCATCCCCAGGGTGGGCAGCCGCATCCAGATGCTGGCGGTCGTGACATGCGACCACAGCGCCAGCAGGTCGTAGTACCAGCCGAACGGGGACTCCGGGGTGCCGAACCACCGGTAGTAGTTGGCCATGTAGCCGGCGTTCTCCGACACCCGCGCCATGGTCAGGATGTAGCCGTCGTCGGAGGTGTTGGCCCCGACGAAGTGCCACCACACCAGGACCGCGGTCACCAGACCGTCCAGCGGCGTCGCCGACCACCATCGCGCGGGCAGCAGGCGGCGGTGCCGCATGCCGTCGGCGGTGTCCAGGATGTGCAGGGCCACCAGGGCGATCAGGGTCATCAACAACCCGATGACCATCACGGTCATCTTCAGAGCGGTCGGACCGATGCTGTACCGGGTGTCGACGACGGCCGAGAAGCTCAGTCCGGGGGGAGCCGGACCGGTCAGGTCGGTGAAGACTCCGACGATCTGCGGCCGGAAGTCGTAACCGCCGCGCTCGCCGCGCAACGGAGCACCCGGATCGTCGCTGTCGGGGCCCTTGGTGAGTCCGACGAACTCACCGGTGACCTTGTCCGCGCGGGCGGTGAACGTCAGTTCCCGGCAGGCCGGGCTGAGCACCTGCGCCATCGGGGCGACCACGACGGGGGTGTTTCGCACCACCACCACCAGGTCGCCGTTGGCACGCTGGATCAGCAGACCACGGTCGACGGCCTTCGGGGCCTGCTTGGGCACCGTGGACAGCAGCACAGTGGTCCCGGTGTCGTTGAGTCCGGCGGCGACCCGGCACGGCACGGTGATGCTGAGTTCTGTCGGCACGTAGCCGATCAGCGGGGCGGTGACGCTGCCGAGCGAACCGTTCTGCGGCCAGTTCAGGTCCGCGGTGGTCTGGTTGACCGGGAGAAACGGGGTCAGGACGGCACACAACGCACCCAGCAGGCCGGCGACGGCGGCGACCAGACGGGCGGTCCGGTAGTTCACCCGGGTCTGCGCCACGGGGGTAGATGGTAATTCCCGCCGCCGCCTCCTCCGATAGTAGGAGGCCAAATTCATCAACCCGAACGTTCATCCGGCCGATACCGGCGCCGCGGCCGACGGCGAATAGTCGTGGGTGTAGCGCCCACCGGGCTCACCGGGACGGAGCACCGAACGAACGAGGAGATGGCGATGATCTGGTTCTGAACGTCACCGCAACGACCACGAGGACGGCGACAACAGCCGTGAACAGACCACCACGAACGCAGGAGACGACGACGATGAGCACGACACCCAAGACCAAGAGGCTGGCACTGATGACCGGCTGCTGCGCGATCGCTGCGATGGCCCTGCTCGCAACGGTCAACGGAAACCTCAGCGGTTCCCCCGCGACCGCATCCGGCAGTGTCGCCGGCAGGGATATCAGCAGCTACCACGGTTCGTTCGCGCCCACCAGCACCAATGACCTGATGACGCCGGTGACCCCGCCGCCGGGGTCTCCGTGGCGCGACTGACCCGCCCGTCCAGCGGCACCGCCCGCGCCCCACGGGGCGCGGGCGGCGGTCGTTCACGACCCGGCGGCCACGATGGGCACCCGAACTTCGACGTGCGTGCCGACGTCGGCGGGCAGGATCCGCAGCGATCCACCGAGTGCCTCGATTCTGGCGCGCTGAGAGGCCAGGCCGATATGTCCCATTCCGAGCCGCCGGACAGCGGCCTCCGACGACATTCCGATACCGTCGTCGATGACGTCGAGGACGCCGTATCCCGCCGTGACTCGCAGGACGACTCGGGCCCGGGTGGCCCGCGAGTGGCGTACGACGTTGGAGATCAACTCGCGCGCCGCCGAGAACACCATCGGATCCGCGGAGTGCGACTCGGGATAGTCGATGTCGGTGGTGATGTCGATGCCGGACCGGGCGGAACTGGCGGCGGCCAGTTGCGCGACCGCGCGGGCCAATCCGGCGCCGGCGAGTACCGCGGGATGCAACTCGAAGGTGGCCTCGCGCATCTGCCCGGTCGCCTCGCGCAACGCCTCCAGCGCGCGATCAAGCCCCTCGTCGGGCCGCTGCTTCAACGCCGCCACCACATCCTGGCGCGCCATCAGCACCGACTGCAGCGGGCCGTCGTGGATGTATTCGGCGATCAACCGTTGTTGCTCGTCGGAGGCCGCCATGAGGTCGACCAGAAGATCCTGCCGCGAAGCACT
>Ga0116181_1000148_pt1 | contig 61036 bp, 61 predicted proteins | sample AD_UKC075_MetaG_FD_89752 | JGI IMG/M metagenome (GOLD analysis project Ga0116181, IMG submission 89752) | Active sludge microbial communities of municipal wastewater-treating anaerobic digesters from USA - AD_UKC075_MetaG | ecosystem: Engineered > Bioreactor > Anaerobic > Digestate | place: USA... | reverse complement strand
GGGAAACGCCCGGACCCATCCCGAACCCGGAAGCTAAGCCAGCCAGCGCCGATGATACTACCCAACAGGGTGGAAAAGTAGGACACCGCCGAACACACATTAACAGGAATGCCCCCCGAGAAATCGGGGGGCATTCCCCATTCAACGGTTTATGTTGAGAGCATATTAGAGCGCCCAGGAATCCTGGGCACAGGAATGTCGGGTAAGTCGGTAAATTCCGCAGAAAGATTTCAGACCCCTGGCGGACAATAGAAATACACCCGCAATTCCGAGATGCGGACACTTTTTTACGAGGCGTTATCGCATCAAGCGGAGCGCCACCCTATTCCGAGTCGAGTGCAACGGCCGGTGTGCATGGCCGTATCCTCTGACGTGATGCCTGACGAACCAAGCAATTCCCCCTCCGGGCGACCGATGCGGCATCCTGCCGAGCAAAAGAGGATGCGTCGCGGCACGTCGGTGCCGCGGCGCTCGGATCAGAGGCCCACCCGACGGGAACAGCCTCGGCCGGGGCAGAGCTCCGGTTCACAGGTGTCAGCCGCACCTAGCGGACCCGCCATTCCGGCGACCATCGAGGCCAAGCAGCTCGCCCCTGAGATCCGGGCCGAGCTGTTCACCCTGGACAAGACCACGGCCGATACCGTCGCCCGCCACCTCGTCGCAGCCGGTGAACTGCTCGACGAGGATCCCCAGACTGCACTGGCTCACGCGCAGGCAGCACGCACGCGCTCCGGCCGGATCGCCGCGATCCGCGAGGCGGTTGGGATCGCCGCGTACTACTGCGGGGATTGGACCCAGGCGCTTTCGGAATTCCGAGCAGCCCGGCGAATGGGCTCCAAGTCGCAACTCCTGCCATTGATCGCCGACTGCGAGCGCGGTGTCGGCCGGCCCGAACGGGCCATCGAACTGTCGCGCAGCCCGGAGGCGGCGGGCCTCACCGGCGACGACGCCGACGAGATGCGGATCGTCGCAGCAGGCGCCCGTGCTGATCTGGGGCACCTCGAACAGGCACTGGCGGTGCTGTCCGATCCACCGCCGGAGCCAGCCCGCACCGGTTCCACGGCTGCCCGGTTGATGTATGCCTACGCCGACATCCTGCTCGCACTCGATCGCACGCCGGAGGCGTTGCAATGGTTCATCAGGGCGGCCGCGGCCGACCTGGACGGCGTCACCGACGCCGAGGACCGTGTGAGCGAACTGGCCTGAGGTGAATACCCTTGCTCAGCAGCATGATTGCCTGCTGCTGGATCTCGACGGCACCCTGTTCCGGGGCCATTCCGCCACGCCCGGCGCTGCCGACACACTCGCCTCGGTTGACGCCCGCGCGTTGTTCGTGACCAACAACGCCTCCAGATCGGCCGCGGAGGTGGCCGATCACCTGTGCGAACTCGGCTTCACCGCCACCATCGAAGACGTCGTGACCAGCGCGCAGAGCGCCGCACGTCTGCTCAGCGAGCACCTCGCCCCCGGCGAGTCGGTCCTGGTGCTGGGGACCGACGCTCTCGCCGCGGAGGTCACCGCCGTCGGCCTGCGACCGGTGCGCCTCGTCGACGACGGTCCGGCCGCCGTCGTCCAGGGATTGTCGATGACGATCGGCTGGCCCGAATTGGCCGAGGCCACGCTGGCCATCCGGGACGGCGCACTGTGGATCACCGCGAACCTCGACACCACATTGCCCACCGAACGTGGGCTGCTGCCCGGAAACGGATCTCTGGTGGCCGCCCTGAGGGCAGCCACCGGCGCCACCCCACTGGTCGCCGGCAAGCCGGCCCCGGCACTCATGCAGGATGCTCTCGACCGGGGAAACTTCCAGGCGCCGATCGTGGTCGGTGACCGCCTCGACACCGATATCGCCGGCGCCAACGCGGCCGGTCTGCCCAGTCTGATGGTGCTCACCGGTGTCGGCACCGCTGCCGATGCCGTCCATGCCGGCCCCGCCCTGCGACCGACCTACCTCGGCGCCGATCTCAGGGCACTGTTGGAGGATCCGGCCGCGCTGGCCTTCGACCGACACCCCGCCTGGCGCATCGAGATCACCCGGGACGTCGACGGCGACAGGGTGACCGTGCACGCCACCGGTGCCGACCCGGGCTCCGACGGGCTTTCGGTGGTCCGCGCGCTGGCGAGCACGGTGTGGGATATCGGCGGCCGGCGACCGCCGGCGATCCGCGCCGGCGACCCGACCGCCGAGACTGCCCTGAACCGCTGGGCGCTGCTCAGTGCGTCCATCGACTAGCGTGAAACGTGACATGACCATTGATCCAACCCAGATTCGTGCCGAGGTCGAGGCCATACTCGCCGACCTGCCACCCGGCGGTCTGACCGCCGGCGGCTCCGCCGCGTCTGCCGGCGATGACGGTGACGGTGAGACCATCGAGGACATCGACACCGTGGGGCGCCGCCTCGAACAGGCACACCAGATCCTGGTCGACGCGCTGGAATCGGTCGAGAAGGGCTGAGCAGCGCATGACGCGCCGCACCCGGGTCGACGCCGAACTTGTCCGACGTGGACTGGCCCGATCCCGTCAACAGGCCGCCGAACTCATCGGGGCAGGTCGAGTGACGATCGACGGCATGCCCGCGGTCAAGCCGGCGACCGCCGTATCGGCCGATGCCGCGCTGGCAGTTCAGAACCCCGACCAGAAGACCTGGGTCTCGCGCGGGGCGCACAAACTCCTCGGCGCCCTCGACGTGTTCGGTATCGACGTCACCGGACGGCGCTGCCTGGATGCCGGGGCCTCGACGGGAGGGTTCACCGAAGTGCTTCTGGAGCGCGGCGCGGCCGAAGTCGTGGCGGTGGACGTCGGCTACGGCCAGTTGGCCTGGTCGCTGCGGGCGGACCCGCGGGTCCGCGTCGTTGAGCGCACCAACGTGCGTGATCTCACCCCGGAGACCATCGACGGTCCGGTCGACGCGGTGGTCGCCGACCTGTCGTTCATCTCGCTGTCCACCGTTCTTCCCGCGCTCACCCGCTGCTGCCGCGAGAGCGCCGATATCGTTCCCATGGTGAAGCCGCAATTCGAGGTCGGCCGTGAACTCGTGGGTCCGGGCGGAGTCGTCAGCGACCCGAAACTCCGCGCCGGCGCGGTCCACGGTGTCGCGCGTCGTGCCGCGGAACTCGGCTGGCACACCCGCGGTGTCACCGCGAGCCCACTGCCCGGCCCCTCCGGAAACGTCGAATACTTCCTGTGGCTGCGCCGCGACTCCGGCGATGCCCTCGGCGGTGCCGCTCTCGAGGCGGCGATCGATCACGCCGTCGCAGTGGGCCCGCAGTGAACGGCCCCGCAGGGAGCCATGGAGTGTCCGAACGCACGGTGCTGCTGGTGGTGCATCCGGGGCGTGACGAAGCCAATGAGACCGCCCGCCGAGTGGCCAAGGTGCTCGGCGCCAACGGGATCGCCCTGCGGGTCCTGTCCACCGAAGCCGTCGATCGGGGCACCCTGCACCTCGCGCGGACCGACCTGGAGGCGACCGGTGCGGCGGTCGAAGTGGTTGCCGGGGACGCTCAGGCGGCACTGGGCTGCGAGTTGGTCCTGGTGCTCGGTGGCGACGGCACCTTCCTGCGGGCCGCCGAACTGGCCCGCAATGCCGATATCCCGGTCCTCGGTGTGAACCTGGGCCGCATCGGGTTCCTCGCGGAAGCAGAAGCGGAATCCATCGACGAGGTACTCGACCACGTCATCGCCCGCGACTACCGGATAGAACGGCGGATGACCCTCGATGTCGAGGTCAGCGTCGGCGGGGAGGTGTTGTCCCGAGGGTGGGCCCTCAACGAGGCGAGTCTGGAGAAGGGCGGCCATCAGGGGGTGCTGGGGGTGGTGGTGTCCATCGACGGCCGTCCGGTGTCGGCTTTCGGCTGCGACGGAGTCCTGGTCTCCAGCCCGACCGGGTCTACCGCGTACGCGTTCTCCGCGGGGGGGCCGGTGGTGTGGCCTGATCTGGAGGCCATCATCGTCGTACCCAACAACGCCCACGCGCTGTTCGCCCGCCCGATGGTTACCAGCCCCTACGCCGTGATCAGCATCGATGTGGATGCCGACAACCCGGATGCGGTGGTGGTGTGCGACGGCCATCGCGAGGCGGTCGTGCCGGCCGGGGGACGGCTGCAGGTGACCCAGTGTCAGAGTCCGCTGCAGTGGGTGCGCTTGGACAGTGCCCCGTTCACCGACCGCCTCGTGCGGAAGTTCCAATTGCCGGTGACCAGTTGGCGTGAGCGGTAGATGCTGACCGAGATCAGGATCGAGTCCCTGGGCGCGATCAGCGCCGCCACCGCGGAGTTCGACCGGGGACTGACCGTGTTGACCGGGGAGACCGGAGCCGGAAAAACCATGGTGGTCACCGGGCTTCACCTCCTGGGCGGAGCCCGAGCCGACGCCTCGCGGGTGCGTTCGGGGGCGGGACGAGCCGTGGTCGAAGGCCGTTTCAGCACTGCCGAACTGGATCTCACCTCGGCCGCGGGGATTGACGAACTGCTCGATGCCGCGGGGGCCGAACGTGATGACGACGGCAGCATCATCGCGCTGCGCACGGTGAGCAGGGAGGGCCCCTCGCGTGCCTACCTCGGTGGTCGGAGCGTTCCGGCCAAGTCGCTGGCAGCGTTGACCGGTGGACTGCTCACCCTGCACGGACAGAATGACCAGTTACGGCTGATGCGGCCGGATGAGCAGTGCATCGCCCTGGACCGTTTCGCCGGGGTCGATGCCGCTCTGGAGAGTTACCGCAAGCTTCGGGACGAATGGCTCATCGCCCGCCGGGACCTGGCCGACCGCGGGGCACGGGCCAGGGAGTTGCAGCAGGAGGCCGACCGCCTGACGTTCGCGCTCACCGAGATCGACGGGGTAGACCCGGCTCCGGGGGAGGACGCCGCACTGGTCGACGACATCCGCCGGCTCTCCGAGCTCGAATCCGTCCGGGAGGCCGCCGCGGGCGCCAGAGCGGCGCTCGCCGGAACCGATGAGACCGCCGGGGCGCAGGGCGCCTCGGCCGTCGAGGCACTGGGCCGCGCGGTCGGGCTGCTGAGCGCCGCCGGAGACACCGCGCTCGAGGCGCTGGGCCGCCAGCTCGGCGATGCGCTGAGCGTGACCGGCGACGTCGCGACCGAACTGGGCGGGTTCCTGGCCGGGCTCCCCGCCGACGCCAGCGAACTCGACGGCAAACTCGCACGCCAGGCCCAGCTGCGCGGGCTCACCCGTAAGTACGCCGCCGATATCGATGGCGTACTGGCCTGGGCAGCCGAGGCACGACAGCGGCTGGAGGCACTGGACGTGTCCGAGGACGCGCTGGCCGGACTGAACCGACGGGTGGAGGAACTGGCCACGCGGCTGGCCCGGGTCGCCACCGAGCTGTCGACAGCCCGTCGTACGGCAGCCGCCGGACTCGCCGAGGCGGTCACTGCCGAACTGGCCGGTCTGGCGATGGGGGACGCGGAGTTCACCGTCTCGGTCGCTCCGCTGGCCGCCCGGGCGGATGACAGTGCGCCACTGCGGCTGGCCTCCGGAGAGGTGGTGCATGCCGGCACCAGCGGGATCGACGTCGTGGAGTTCGGTTTTGCCGCCCACCGCGGCAGCGATGTGCTGCCGCTGAGCCGCAGCGCTTCCGGCGGAGAACTCTCCCGGGTGATGCTGGCGCTCGAGGTGGTGCTGTCGGCATCGGCGGCCGGCACCACCATGGTCTTCGACGAGGTGGACGCCGGCGTCGGCGGGCGAGCCGCGGTCCAGATAGGCCGACGGCTGGCCCGGCTCGCGCGGACGCACCAGGTGATCGTGGTGACCCATCTGCCGCAAGTGGCGGCCTACGCCGACACCCACCTCGTGGTCGAGACCACCGGCGCAGCCAGCGAGGTGCGCCGCCTCGACGATGAGCAGCGGGTGGCCGAATTGGCACGCATGTTGGCCGGGTTGGGGGAGTCCGACACCGGCCGGGCACACGCCCGGGAGTTGCTCGAGGCGGCGGAGGCGGAACGCACCGCGTCCTGACTGCCTGTTACGGCTGTGACGGAACATGACTTCTGATGCTGTTGTTACGGCGCGCCTCCCGGAATATGCCTGTGACCGCCGACAAAATCGCCCCCATGAAGATGTCAGCGCTGCTTTCGCGTAACTCTCAGGCACGGCCCGGCGTGACCGGAACCGCGCGGATGGACCGTGACACCGACCGACTGTTGCGCCGCGTCGGACCGGGCGACATCGTCGTCTTCGACGTTCTCGACCTCGACCGGGTGACCGCTGACGCTCTCGTGGATGCCGGGGTGGCCGGGGTCGTCAACGCCTCCCCGTCGATCTCCGGCCGCTACCCCAACCTCGGCCCCGAGGTCTTGGTGGCCAACAACATCGTCCTGATCGACAGCGCCGGACCGGAGGTCTTCAAGAAGCTCAAGGACGGCGCCAAGATCCGGCTGCACAACGGCGGGGTCTACTCGGGCGATCGCCGCCTGGTGCACGGCGTGGAGCGCACCGACGAAGAGATCGCGGACCTGATGCACGACGCCAAGACCAGTCTGGTGTCGCACCTGGAGGCCTTCGCCGGCAACTCCATCGAATTCATCCGCAGCGAAAGCCCGCTGCTCATCGACGGCATCGGCATCCCCGATATCGACGTCGATGTCTACCGGCGCCACGTGGTCGTCGTCACCGACGGACCGGACGCGGAAGACGACCTCAAGTCGCTCAAACCGTTCATCAAGGAGTATCAGCCGGTCCTGGTCGGGGTGGCCGGTGGTGCCGACATCCTGCGCCACCAGGGCTACCGCCCCCAGCTGATCGTCGGCAACCCCGACCAGATGAGCGCCGACGTCCTCAAGGGCGGTGCGCAGGTGGTGCTGCCCGCCGACGCCGACGGCCACGCCAGCGGCCTGGAGCGGATTCAGGACCTCGGGATCGGGGCGATGACCTTCCCGGCCGCGGGCTCGGCCACCGACCTCGCCCTGCTGCTCGTCGACCATCACGGCGCCGCGCTCATCGTCACCGTCGGCCAGGCCGCCGGGATCGAGGAGTTCTTCGACCGCGCCCGATCGCAGACCAACCCCTCGACCTTCCTCACCCGTCTGAAGGTGGGCGAAAAGTTGGTCGACGCCAAAGCCGTTGCGACGCTGTACCGTAGCCACATCTCCGGTGGGGCGGTGGCACTGCTCATCCTGGCTATACTCCTCGCGGTGAGCGCTGTGCTGTGGGTGTCGAGTGCGGACACCGTCGTCCTGGACTGGATCGCGACCTACTGGAACCGCATGACGCTGTGGATCCAGAACCTGGTGACCTAGAACTCATGACATTTCGGCATTTCGTCCTATCGCTGGCCGCTGTCTTCGTCGCGTTGGCCGGGGGTGTGGTGCTCGGCGCCAGGATGCTCTCCGACCCCATGATGGCCGGCCTGCGCGGCGACAACGAATACCTCCAGCAGCAGATCAGCACACTCAAGGAGCAACAGGACGCCCTCAACCGGCGACTGGCGGCCACCAACGATTTCGGCACCCAGATGTCGGCCCGCATCGTCGCCGACGCACTCGAGGACAAATCGGTCGTGCTTTTCCGCACCCCCGACGCCGACGATTCCGACGTGGCGGGCCTGGCCGACCTGATCACCCGGGCCGGCGGATCGGTCACCGGGACCATCGGTCTGACCAGCGAATTCGTTGGCGCCAATGCCGCCGAGAAGCTTCGCTCCGTGGTCAACTCGCCCATCGTGCCCGCCGGTACCGCGCTGAACACCACCCTGATCGATCCCGGCGCCCAGGCGGGCGACCTACTGGGGATCTCGATTCTGCTGAACCCCGATCCGACGGCCCCCGCGGTGGACCCCATGTCGCGCGACACCGTGTTGACCACGCTGCGCGACACCGGGTTCGTCACCTTCACCGACACCCCCGGGCCTGCCGACGCCGCCGTCATCGTCACCGGCGGGGCACTGCCCGACGATGCCGGCAACCAGGGCGTCACCGTGGCGCGGTTCGCTGCCGCTCTGGCCCCGCACGGTTCCGGCACCGTTCTGGCCGGCCGGGACGGCTCGGCCGAGACCATCGGCGCGGTCGCGGTGACCCGATCCGATACCGGCCTGGCCAACCTGGTCACGACCGTCGACAACGTCGACACCTCAGCCGGCCGGATCACGACCGTGCTGGCCGTTGAATCCATGCTCGACGGCGCGCCGGCCGAGAAGTACGGGATCGGCCCCGGAGCGATGTCACTCACCATCGGGCCGTAACCGGCGGGCCCATCCGGGTCGACGCCGGTGTGTCAGCACCGCGCCGGACACGTCGGTGTTAGGGTGAGTTTCCGTGGGTCGGCAGGCCCCAACTAGGGCTGTTATTCGGTATCGCCGCACATCACGGCCCTGGACCGCGAAGTCCTGCGCCGTCATCACGGAGGTCATTCTTGCCAGCGCTGCGCAAGCACCACCAGCCCACCACGAAACATCTCTTCGTCACCGGTGGAGTGGTGTCGTCATTGGGCAAGGGCCTCACCGCCAGCAGTTTGGGCCAGCTTCTGATCGCCCGTGGTCTGCAGGTCACCATGCAGAAACTCGACCCGTATCTGAACGTCGACCCAGGCACCATGAATCCGTTCCAGCATGGCGAGGTGTTCGTCACCGAGGACGGCGCCGAGACCGATCTCGACGTCGGGCACTACGAACGCTTCCTGGACCGCAACCTGCCCGGCTCGGCGAATGTCACCACCGGGCAGGTGTATTCGACCGTCATCGCCAAGGAGCGCAGAGGGGAGTACCTGGGCGACACCGTGCAGGTGATCCCGCATATCACCGATGAGATCAAGCGCCGCATCCTGGCGATGGCCGAACCCGACGGTAACGGCCGGCGCCCGGACGTCATCATCACCGAGATCGGCGGCACCGTCGGTGACATCGAGTCACAGCCGTTCCTGGAGGCCGCCCGCCAGGTTCGCCACGAGGTGGGCCGGGAGAACTGCTTCTTCCTGCACGTCTCGCTGGTTCCGTACCTCGCGCCGTCCGGGGAACTCAAGACCAAACCCACCAAGCACTCGGTGGCAGCCCTGCGCAGCATCGGTATCACCCCCGATGCGCTGATCCTGCGCTCCGACCGGGCCGTTCCCGAGGGTCTCAAAGAGAAGATCGCCCTGATGTGCGACGTCGACATCGACGGCGTGATCTCCACTCCCGATGCGCCGTCGATCTACGACATCCCCAAGGTGCTGCATCGAGAGGAACTCGACGCCTACGTCGTCCGCAGGCTGAACCTGCCGTTCCGCGACGTCAACTGGACGACCTGGGACGACCTGCTCAGCCGGGTGCATGATCCTCAGGAAACCGTCCGAATCGCGTTGGTGGGCAAGTACATCGACCTTTCCGATGCCTACCTGTCGGTGGCCGAGGCCCTGCGCGCGGGTGGGTTCGCCCACCGCGCGAAGGTGGAGATCCGCTGGGTCGCTTCCGACGATTGCGAGACCGACGCCGGTGCCGCCTCCGTGCTCGGCGACGTGCATGGCGTCCTCATCCCCGGTGGTTTCGGGATCCGCGGTATCGAGGGCAAGCTCGGTGCCATCCGCTATGCCCGGCACCGCGGTCTGCCGCTGCTCGGACTGTGCCTGGGCCTGCAGTGCATCGTCATCGAGGCGGCGCGCTCGGTCGGGATCGAGGCGGCCAACTCCGCGGAGTTCGACCCCGCGACCCCCGACCCGGTGATCTCCACGATGGCCGACCAGCGCGATGCCGTTGCCGGCGAGGCCGACCTTGGCGGCTCCATGCGACTGGGCGCCTACCCGGCCGCGCTGGCTCCCGGATCGCTGGTCGCCGAGGCCTATCAGTCCACCCTGGTGAGCGAGCGGCACCGGCACCGCTACGAAGTCAACAACGCCTACCGCGACCGGATCGCCCAGAGCGGGCTTCAGTTCTCCGGCACGTCCCCGGACGGGCACCTGGTGGAGTTCGTGGAGTACCCGCGAGAGATGCACCCATTCCTGGTGGGCACGCAGGCACACCCCGAGCTCAAGAGCCGGCCGACCCGCCCGCATCCGCTGTTCGTGGCGTTCATCGGCGCGGCGATTGACTACAAGGCCGCCGAGCGGCTGCCGGTCGAAATCCCCGAGCACCACCTCAACGGCCGGGACCACGCCGAGGCTGGACTGCCGGCGCAGCCGCTGGCGGACCATCCCCATGCCTGACGAGGATCGGGGGGACCGCCACGAATTCACGACCCTCGCCTCCCGCACCGTCTACCAGGGCGACATCATCGCGCTGCGGGTCGACGAGGTCCTGATGCCCGGGGGCGGCACCGCGGCCCGGGAGGTCGTCGAGCACTTCGGGGCGGTTGCCGTTGCCGCGGTCGACGACCAGGGTCGGCTGGCCATGATCTATCAGTACCGGCATTCCCTGGGCCACCGGTTGTGGGAACTGCCTGCCGGGCTGCTCGATGGGCCGGGAGAGGACCCGGCCGCCGCGGCCGCCCGGGAACTGCTGGAGGAGACCGGCCTCGCCGCCGGTCACTGGCGGGTGCTGATCGACCTCGCGCTGTCACCGGGATTCTGCGACGAGGCGGTCCGCGTCTATCTGGCCCGCGACTTGACGGATGTCGGACGGCCGGAACCCGAGCACGAGGAAGCGGACCTGACCGTGCACTGGGTCGACCTCGGTGAAGCCGTCGACTGGGCGCTGGCCGGGACAGTCATCAACGCAACCGCCACCGCCGGGGTGCTCGCCGCCCATGCCGCCATCGTGGACGGCAAGCCGACCCGGCCGGTCGATGCCCCGTGGCCGAGCCGTTCGAGTAGGTTCGCCGCCCGCAGGCAACAGCTCGGGCAGGGGCTCGGACACGGGCACGGCCAATGACGACCGCCCACGCCCACGCCCCCGCACCCGCGACTCCGCTCGGCGGACAGGTGCAGGGCTATCTCGACCACCTCTGCATCGAGCGCGGAGTGGCCGCGAACACCCTCAGTTCCTATCGCCGTGACCTGCGCCGCTACGCCGAACACCTGAACCTGCGGGGGATCGGCGATCTCCAGGACGTCAGCGAGACGGACGTGAGCGACTTCCTGGTGGCGCTGCGGCGAGGCGATCCCGACGCCGGGATGCCGCCCCTGTCCGCGGTGTCTGCGGCCCGTGCCCTGATCGCCGTCCGGGGTCTGCACCGATTCGCCGCCGCCGAGGGGATCACGGATTCCGATGTCGCCCGCGCTGTCAAACCACCCACACCGAGCAGACGGCTGCCCAAGAGCCTGACCATCGACGAGGTGCTGGCACTGCTGGAGGGCGCCGGCGGCGACGGTGCCGCCGACGGCCCACTGGCGCTGCGCAATCGGGCGCTGCTCGAACTGCTGTATTCGACCGGCGCCCGGATCTCCGAAGCTGTCGGCCTCGATCTGGACGACGTCGACACCCACGCCCGTTCGGTACTGCTGCACGGTAAGGGCGACAAGCAACGACTGGTCCCGGTCGGCCGGCCCGCGATCGCCGCCCTCGATGCCTACCTGGTGCGCGGCCGTCCGGATCTGGCCCGGCGCGCAGGATCCTCCTCCGGCGGAGCCATCTTCCTCAACTCGCGCGGCGGCCGGTTGTCGCGGCAGAGCGCCTGGCAGGTCCTGCAGGACGCCGCCGATCGGGCCGGGATCACGGCCGCGGTGTCGCCACACACGCTGCGGCATTCGGTCGCCACCCATCTGCTCGACGGTGGCGCCGATGTGCGGGTGGTTCAGGAACTGCTCGGCCACGCCTCGGTCACCACGACGCAGATCTACACCCTGGTCACCGTCAACGCGTTACGCGAGGTGTGGGCCGGCGCCCACCCGCGGGCGTGAGCCGATGCATCCGCGCGGGCGTCATGGATAGACTTTCGCCGATGTTCACCACGCTGCCGTCGACCACGCGGGCGGCGGCGTGACCGACGAACCCGGGGAAGTCGGTCTCACCGGCCGTCCGCCGCGCGCCATACCCGAACCACAACCGCTCACCAGCCACGGTCCGGCCGTGGTGATCTCGATGTGCAACCAGAAGGGCGGGGTGGGCAAGACCACCTCGACGATCAACCTGGGTGCCGCCCTGGCCGAGTACGGACGACGGGTGCTGCTGGTGGATCTCGACCCCCAGGGCGCGCTGTCGGCGGGCCTGGGTGTGCCGCACTACGAACTCACCAACACCGTGCACAACCTGATGGTGGAACCCAGAGTCGGCATCGACGACGTGATCGTGCACACCCGTGTCGAGGGCCTGGACCTAGTTCCCAGCAACATCGACCTCTCCGCGGCGGAAATCCAACTGGTCAACGAAGTCGGCCGGGAGCAGACCCTGGCCCGGGCGCTCTACCCGGTCCTGGATCGCTACGACTACATCCTCATCGACTGCCAGCCCTCGCTGGGACTGCTGACCGTCAACGCACTGGCCTGTTCGCAGGGGGTGATCATCCCCACCGAATGCGAGTTCTTCTCACTCCGCGGGTTGGCCCTGCTCACCGACACGGTGGACAAGGTGCGCGACCGCCTCAACCCCCGCCTGCAGATCAGCGGAATTCTGGTGACCCGTTTCGACACCCGCACCGTCAACGCCCGCGAGGTGATGGCCCGGGTCCTCGAGCGCTTCGGCGACCTGGTCTTCGACACCGTCATCACCCGCACCGTCCGTTTCCCGGAGACCAGCGTGGCCGGTGAGCCGATCACCACGTGGGCGCCGAAATCCGGGGGTGCCCAGGCGTACCGCGCGCTGGCCCGCGAGGTCATCGACCGCTTCGGCAAGTGACCACCGAATCCACGCCGGATGGGGGAGCCGGGAACGGGACCGAGCGCGCACCCGAGAAGGGCTTCCGAGTTCGGCTGAAAAACTTCGAGGGACCGTTCGACCTGCTCCTGCAACTCATCTTCGCGCATCGCCTCGACGTCACCGAGGTGGCGTTGCACGTGGTGACCGACGAGTTCATCGCCTACACCCGGGAGATCGGACCGGAACTCGAACTCGACGAGACGACGACCTTTCTGGTCATCGCCGCGACCCTGCTGGATCTCAAGGCGGCCCGGTTGCTGCCGGCGGGGGAGGTACAGGACGAGGAGGACCTGGCCCTCCTGGAGGTCCGCGACCTGCTCTTCGCCCGGCTGCTGCAGTACCGCGCCTTCAAGCACGTCGCCGAGATGTTCGCCGAACTCGAAGCCGCCGCGCTGCGGAGCTATCCGCGCGCGGTGTCACTCGAGGATCGCTACGCCGAACTGCTGCCGGAGGTGATGATCGGCGTCAGCCCCCAGGGCTTCGCCGAGATCGCCGCCGCCGCGTTCACGCCCCGACCCGTGCCGACAGTCGGCACCGACCATCTGCACGCCTCCCGGGTTTCGGTGCCCGAACAGGCCCAGCTGTTGATGGAACTGCTGGAACGCCGTGGAGTGGGCCAGTGGGCGTCGTTCTCCGAACTGGTGTCCGATTGCGCCGAACCCATTCAGATCGTCGGCCGGTTCCTGGCGCTGCTCGAGTTGTACCGCGCCCGCGCGGTAGCATTCGAGCAGCCCGAACCGCTTGGTGTGCTGCAGATTTCCTGGACCGGCGACCGACTGGCGAACGACGACCTGGTTAGAGCCGAGTGGGAAGAACCGTGACCGACGAGACCCGGACCGACGAGAACCGGACCGACGAGAACCCGACCGATGACCAATCGGCCCTCCTCGACGACGACGAACTCGCCCGGGTGCTCGAGGCGTTGCTCCTGGTGGTGGACACCCCGGTCAGCCCGGAGGCGTTGGCGTCGGCCACCGCGCAACCGATAGGGAACGTCACCGAGACACTGGTGCGCATCGCCGCGGAACTCAACAGCCGGGACAGCGGCATCGAACTGCGGGAGGCCGGTGGAGGCTGGCGGATGTACACCCGGGCACGGTTCGCGCCCTACGTCGAACGACTCCTGCTCGACGGCGCCCGCTCGAAACTGACGCGGGCAGCCCTGGAGACCCTGGCCGTCGTCGCCTACCGGCAGCCCGTGACCCGGGCCCGGGTCAGTGCGGTGCGCGGTGTGAACTGCGATGCGGTGATTCGGACGTTGGTCGCACGCGGGCTGATCACCGAGGCCGGAACAGATCCGGACAGCGGCGCGACCACGTTCGCCACCACCGAGCTGTTCCTGGAGCGCCTGGGCCTGTCCGACCTGACCGAACTGCCGGACATCGCACCGCTGCTGCCCGACGTCGACGTCATCGAGGATCTCAGCGAAAACCTCGACGCCGAACCGCGGTTCACCAAGCTGGCGGGCGGCGGGGGAGACAAATCCGGCAGCCTCGCCGCAGAGGTGAAGCCGGTGACCTTCGATGTGGACGTCGAGGCCTGAACCGATGATGAATACCGACGGAGTTCGGCTGCAGAAGGTGCTCTCCCAGGCGGGGATCGCCTCGCGGCGGGTGGCCGAGACGATGATCCGCGACGGCCGCGTCACCGTCGACGGCCGGGTGGTGACCGAACTCGGCACCAGGGTGGACCCGGACACCGCCGACATCCGCGTGGACGGCTCACGCATCGTGCTCGACGACACCATGGTCTACCTGGCGGTGAACAAGCCGCGCGGGATGCACTCGACGATGTCCGACGACCTCGGTCGACCCTGCATCGGCGATCTGGTGGAACACCGGGTGCGCGGCAACAAGAAAATCTTTCATGTGGGCAGACTCGACGCCGATACCGAGGGTCTGCTGCTGCTGACCAATGACGGCGAACTGGCGCACCGCCTGATGCATCCGTCCTTCGAGGTGCCCAAGAGCTATCTGGCCACCGTCAACGGTTCGGTGCCACGCGGATTGGGCAAGAAGTTGCGGGCCGGCGTGGAACTCGACGACGGGCCGGTGCGGTTGGACGATTTCGCCGTCGTCGACGCCGTCCCGGGCAAAACCCTGGTGCGGGTGACACTGCACGAGGGCCGGAAACGGATCGTCCGCAGACTGCTGGCGTCAGTCGGATTTCCGGTCCAGGAACTGGTGCGCACCGATATCGGAGCCGTGACGCTGGGCGACCAGCGACCCGGCAGCATCCGGGTGCTGACCCGCAAGGAAGTCGGCGAGCTGTATCAGGCGGTCGGACTGTGAGCACCCGCGGACAACAACGCCGGTCGGTGGGACCGGGTGAGGAGTCGCGAAGGTGAGCAACGTGGTGATCGCCGTCGACGGGCCGGCCGGCACCGGTAAGTCGTCGGTATCGCGCGGTCTGGCCCGCCGGATCGGAGCCAGGTACCTCGATACCGGCGCGATGTACCGGATCGTCACGCTCGGGATGCTGCGGTCCGGGGTCGATCTCGACGACCCCGAGGCCATCGCCGCCGCAGCTGATGTGCGGATTTCCGTCGGCTTCGACCCCGACAGCGAGCACGCCTACCTCGGCGAGGAAGAGGTGTCGGCGCAGATTCGAGGTGACGCGGTCACCCGGGCGGTGTCCGCAGTATCCGCGGTGCCCGCGGTACGCAGTCGGTTGGTCCACCTGCAACGCGAACTCGCCGCCGGGCCGCAGAGCGTGGTGGTGGAGGGCCGCGACATCGGCACCGTGGTCCTTCCGAACGCCGATGTGAAGATTTTCCTGACGGCCTCACCGGAGACCCGGGCCCGACGCCGCAACGACCAGAACGTCGCGGCCGGCCTGCCCGACGACTACGAGAAAGTCCTCGCCGACGTGCGCCGACGTGATCATCTGGACTCGACACGGTCGGTGTCACCGCTGTGCGCAGCCGAGGACGCCGTCATCGTCGACACCGGGGACATGACTCGCGACGAGGTGATCGACCGGCTGTGTGACCTGGTCAACCAGCGAGTGAAAGCGAGCCGATGACCGACTCGATCGCCGGCGACGGCACCTGGTCCGATGAGAGTGAGTGGGAGTTCGGCAGCGACGCCGCGCCCGGGTCAGAGGGTGAGTCTGAGGGCCCTCCGCCGGTTCTCGCGATCGTCGGACGGCCCAATGTCGGTAAGTCCACCCTGGTCAACCGGATTCTGGGCCGGCGCGAAGCCGTCGTTCAGGACCTGCCGGGAGTGACCCGCGATCGGGTGTCCTACGACGCCCTGTGGAGCGGGCGGCGCTTCGTCGTTCAGGACACCGGGGGATGGGAACCCGACGCGAAAGGTCTGCAGCGGTTGGTGGCCGAACAGGCGTCGGTGGCGATGCAGACCGCCGACGCGGTGATCCTGGTGGTCGACGCCGTGGTCGGCGCCACGGCGGGTGACGAAGCCGCGGCGCGGATTCTCCGACGATCGGGGAAGCCGGTGTTCCTGGCGGCCAACAAGGTCGACAACGAGAAGAGCGAGTCCGACGCGGCCGCGCTGTGGTCGCTGGGGCTGGGGGAGCCGCACCCGATCAGCGCGATGCACGGTCGCGGCGTGGCGGACCTGCTCGACCATGTGATCGCCGAGCTGCCCGAGGTGTCGGAGACCGCCCAGTCCGGAGGCGGACCCCGTCGGGTCGCCTTGGTCGGCAAACCCAATGTCGGCAAGAGTTCGCTGATGAACCGGCTTTCCGGCACCCAGCGGTCGGTGGTGCACGACGTCGCCGGAACCACTGTCGACCCGGTGGACTCGCTCATCGAACTGGATGGCCGCGTCTGGCGTTTCGTCGACACGGCGGGTCTGCGCCGGAAGGTGGGGCAGGCCAGTGGACATGAGTTCTACGCGTCGGTACGCACCCACGGCGCGATCGACGCCGCCGAGGTCGTCATCGTGCTCATCGACGCATCGGAGCCGCTGAGCGAGCAGGACCAGCGGATTCTGTCGATGGTGATCGAGGCGGGCCGGGCGCTGGTGCTCGCGTTCAACAAGTGGGACCTGGTCGACGAGGATCGGCGGTATCTGCTGGATCGGGAGATCGACCTGCAACTGGGCCAGGTGCAGTGGGCACCGCGGGTGAACATCTCAGCGATGACCGGGCGGGCGGTACAGAAGCTTGTCCCGGCGATGGAGACCGCGCTGGCGTCCTGGGACTCCCGCATCTCCACAGGCCAACTGAACAACTGGCTCAAGGAGGTGGTGGCGGCGACACCACCGCCGGTGCGGGGCGGCAAGCTGCCACGGATTCTCTTCGCCACCCAGGCCACCGCGCGACCGCCGACGTTCGTCCTGTTCACCACCGGATTCCTGGAGGCCGGCTACCGGCGCTTCCTCGAACGCAAGCTGCGCGAGACCTTCGGCTTCGAGGGATCGCCGATCCGCATCAACGTCCGGGTCCGGGAGAAGCGTACGGCCCGGCAACGCTGACCAACCCACCGCGCCGAGCGCTACGCTTCGGACGTGACCGGGCGGGGGAGCGACACACTCAGCGCCAGTCCGACGGCACCGCCGCACAAGCGTTCGGAACTGGTGGCCGCCGTCGGCCTGTTCGGCGTCGTCTTCTCCGCCTACCTCCTGGGCGCCTGGCTGGCGTGGAAGTCCTTCGGCTCAGCGGTCGGACCGGCCTTCTTCTATCCGTCCGCCGGCGTCACCGTGGCCGCCATGATCCTGACCAAACGCTCCCGATGGCCGTCCGTCATCGTCGCGATCATCCTCGGCGAGGGGCTCGTCGACGTCTACTTCGGCAATCCGCCGACCGTCGCGGCCGGTTACGCCCTGGCCAACGTCGTTGAGCCGTTGATCGGAGCGTCGCTGACCCTGCGCTGGTGTCGGGGTGTGCCCGACCTGCGCCACCGACGGGATCTGTCGCTGTTCGTCGCCGGTGCCTGCGTGATCGCGCCGGTATTCGCCGGACTCATCGGCGGCACGACGGCCTCCTGGTATCACGAATCGGACTGGCTGTCCGGCGTCGTGCAGTGGTGGGCCGGCGACAGTGTCGGTGTCCTCGTGGCAGCTGCGCCGATTCTGTTGTGGGCCAAGCAGTATCCGGTTGTCAGGGCCCGGCCGGTGGAGACGGTCGTCGTCGTGCTTCTCGCGGGTGTGTTCTCGGTCGCGGCGTTCTGGTCGCAGGCGCAGCCGTCCATGCTGATCCTGCCCGTCCTGGCCTGGGCGGCGCTGCGACTCGACGTACTCGGTGCCGCGCTGACCGGCATGGTGATCGCGTTCGTCGCGACCACGATGACCTCGCGCGGCCGCGGGGTGTTCAGTGAGATGGACCTTTCCCCGCCGAGCCAGTTGGTCGTCACCCAGTTGTTCGTCGCCATCATGCTCATCGTCGCGCTGCTGCTGGCGCAGGAGGCGGCGGCCCGCCTGCGGGCGATCCGGGACCGGGAGACCGAACGGCGGGAACAACGCCGGTTGCGGAGCGTCTCGGATCTCGCCCAGCAGCTTTCGGCCGCCCTGACACCGGCGGAGATCGGCCGCACCCTGGAGAGCCGACTCATCACCGAGGGCGGGCCCGGGGCGATGAGCCTGGGACTGATCAGCCGTGACGGCGAGCGCCTGGAATGGGTGACGCGAGCGGGTCTGCCCGCCTCGATTACGACGAAGTTCGTCGACGGTGTTCCGTTGGAGGAACAGACGATGGCCACCGAGACGGTGCGGTTGGGTCAGCCGATCATGCTTCGCAGCCGGGCGGAGTACGCCGACCGCTATCCCGCTACGGCGTCCTGGCTGAACGGTACGGGCGTTCGCTCGATGGCCAGTTGGCCCCTCGACGCCGGGGGCCGGCCGATCGGCGTCGTGCAGTTGATGTGGACTGAGCCGCAGCCACTCGACGCCGCCCAATGCGCGTACTTCTCCGCGGTGGCCACCATGGTCGGCCAGGCACTGGTACGCGCCCGGGTTTATGCCGACGATCATGCCCGGGCCGCGGTCCTCCAATCGGCGGTCCTGCCGACTGTTCCGGGACATGCCGACGGTCTCGAGGTTCTCGTGGGTTACGAGCCCGCCGACGATGTCCATGGTGTGTGCGGCGACTGGTACGACATCTTGCCGCTGAGCGGACACCGGTCGTACCTGGCAGTCGGCGATGTCGTCGGCCAGGGCTTGCCGGCGGTGACCGACATGGCCCAGTTGCGCAGTGCAGCAAGGGCGCTGGCGATTCAAGGTCTGGCACCGGGAGGAATCCTCACCGAGTTGAACAGCTTCACCCACCACCTCACCAAGGGCCGGTTCGCGACCATGACGGTAGCGACCTTCGACTCCGGCACCGCCGTATTGCGCTACGCGCTGGCCGGAAACCCACCACCACTGTTGCGCCGAAAGGCGTCCGGTGAGGTGGTCCGACTCTCGGGAGCATCCGGACCCGCGCTGGGCCCGATCGCCGGGGCCGTCTACTCCGAGGACTCCGTGCGACTCGAAGCGGGCGACATCGTCCTGCTCTACACCGACGGACTGGTCGAGCGGCGGGATAGGGATATCGACGCCGGAATCGCCCAGGCCGAGAGACTGGTGGCCGACTGGGACCCGGCCATTCCGCTGTCCCATGCGGCCGGATCGTTGCACCAGACGCTGGCCCCGAGGCCGCGCGTCGACGACGTGTGCACGGTGGCCGTCCGGGTCACCGCCCCGGCGTCCTGACGTGCACTACGCGTGGGAGGTGCTGGCCGACGGCGTACACCGTTGCCGCCTGCCCTTTCTGGATGTCACCGTGGGACTGGTGGTCGGTTCGGCGGCCGTGCTGCTGATCGACTGCGGGACGACGCTGTCGGAGGCCGAACGCCTTGCCGGCGATGTCGTCGAACTCACCGGGCGACCCGTGAGCGATGTGGTTCTCACCCATCACCACTTCGACCACATCCTGGGCTCGGCCGGGTTTCCGGAGGCACGACTCCACTGCGCAGAACCTGTCATGGTCGCCTTGACCAGAGGTATCACCACAGTGCGCGACCATGCCGTGAGCTACGGCGCCGACCGCGGCGAGATCGACCGCACGGTCGCCCGATTGCGGGCGCCTGATCACACAGTCGCCCGATTGCGGGCGCCTGACCGCACGGTCGCCCGATTGTGGGCGCCTGACCGCACCGTCTGCTGCACCCGGATCGACCTGGGCGACCGCGTCGTGCACATCGATCATCCGGGACGCGGCCACACCGATCACGACCTCGCGGTGGTCGTCCCACCGCGAGGTCCTGGTGATCGTCCGGTGGTCTTCTGCGGCGACCTGGTCGAGGAGTCCGCGGACCCCGCCGTCGACGAGGGCTCGGATCTGGCGGCGTGGCCGGCAGCCATCGAACGACTGCTGCAGTGGGGCGGTTCCGACGGGGTCTACGTTCCGGGCCACGGTGCCGTCGTGGATGCCGGGTTCCTGGCCGGGCAGCGCGACTGGCTGCGCCGGGCCGGTGCCGAAAAGGGGCTCTGAGCTTTCGCGGCCCTGGCCCCCCATCGTTGCGGGGCTGATAGTTTCCGCACCGTGCGAAGTCTGCTCATCTCGCTGCCGCCGGTGGTGGTCGCCACCGTACTGCTGGTGTTCTTCTGCACGGTGAGCTTCGCGGCCCGCGGTCTGGTGTTGCGTCGCTGCGGCGAGGAAACCCGTGACGAACTGGCCGAACAGGCTCAGGGAGCGCTCACCGGGATGGCCGCGACCTTCGCTCTGTTCATCGGATTCGCCATCTCGATCGGCTGGGGCGCGGTCTCGGAGGCGCAACGGGACGTCGAGCGGCATGCTTCCGCCATCCAGCAGATGACATGGGAGCTCCGCAACATTCCCGATGCGAGCGCATCCGCGGCGCTGACCGAAAAGCTCGCTGCGTACGCCTCGATGGCGGCCCACCAGGATGTGCCGTTCCTCGCCCGTGGGGTCACCATCGGCCTCCCGTCATCGCCGGCCCTCGACGACTTCGAGACCGCGCTGAACGACTACGTGGCCGGACAGCCCGACCGCGTGGGCGCAGACGGTCTGCACTCGGCGATGTCCCAACTCGTCTCGTCGGCATCCACCGTGTCGGCCGTCGCGAGTCGCACGCTACCGCCGCCCCTGGTGGCCCTGCTGTTCGTCGTCGCGGTCCTGGTCTCGGTGGTGATGGGAATGTCGACGGTCACCTACGGCAGGCCATCACTGGTCTTCGTCTGGGTGTCCTGCCTCATCCCGGCGCTGTCCATCGCCGTCGTGCTCGCCCTCGCCTACCCTTTTGCCCTCCGGACCGGGCTGACGACCGCGCCGCTTCGGGTCGTCGCCGAACATCTCGCGGCGGCGACCTGAGTCAGCCCGCTCCGGCCCGCGACCCCGAGACCTATGCTTTGCCGAACCACGTCGAAAGGGCGCCGATGTGCACCAACTGCGGACTTGCGGCGGCAGTGGTCGGCGGTGGTGGGGGAGCAGCGGCGCGATCGGCTCCGACCCCTACACCTGACACCCGCAACACGACCACGGTGTTTCGGGGCGGAACCGTGTACACCCTCGACCCCCGGCTGCCATGGGCCCAGGCTGTCGCGGTGCGCGGCCGCGACATCATCGCGGTGGGCTCCGACGACGAGGTCTCAGCGGTCACCGGACCCGACGCGCGGATTATCGAACTGGCGGGCCGGATGGTGCTGCCGGGATTCGTCGAAGGCCATATCCATCCGCTGGTCGGCGGCTTCATGACCTCCGGCGTCGATCTCCAGCTACCGACCAGGGAGGCGGCTCTCTCGGCCATCGCCGAGTACGCGCGGGCTCATCCGACCGGTCCGGTCCGTGGATTCGGTTGGCGGGTCGACATGTTCGGGCCGGAGGGCCCGCATCGGGCCGACCTTGACGCGATCATTCCGGACCGGCCCGCGTTCTTCTTCGCGATCGACGCCCACAGTCTGTGGGTGAACAGCGCAACGCTGAAAGCCGCCGGTGTCAGCCGGGATTCACACGATCCGCAGCCGGGTTTCAGCTACTACGCCCGCGATCAATCCGGGGAGCCCACCGGCTTCGTGCTGGAGATGGCGGCGGTACTGCCCATGATCCACGCCGTGGAACCGATGACCAAGGACCTGCTGGCCCGGCTTTTCGCCGACTGGCTGCCGCAGGCCGCAGCAGCGGGGATCACCTCGGTGTTCGACGCCGGAATGCCGCCGGTGGGGGGCGATCCGGCGGGCCTGGCAAGCGTCTACACCGATCTCGAATCGGCGGGCGGCCTGCCCTTCCGAGTGGTGGTGTCACACCTGGTCAAGGGGCCGCCCATCGATGACGCGGTGGCCGATGCGCAGCGGCTGACGGCATCGCTCGGCACCGAACTCGTCCGGGGCGGTGTTCTCAAGATCCTCGGCGACGGCACGGTAGAGGGACACACCGCCTGCCTGCTACAGCCCTACACCGACAAGCCCGACGAGACCGGGCAGTCGCCCTTCACCGAAGATGAGTGGCATCGGCTGGTCGGCGCAGCCGACCTGGCCGGCCTCGACATCCACGTGCACGCCATCGGGGATCGGACGATCCGCCTCGCGTTGGACGCACTCGAGGCGGCGATCCGCACCAATCCGGCGCGCGACCGCCGGCACACCATCGCCCATCTGCAGATCGTGGACGACGCCGACCAGGCCCGGTTCGGGGAACTCGGTGTGTACGCACAGTTCTCCGCCAACTGGCTGTCCGCCGACCCCGGCACCGTCGACACCACGATCCACCGCTGCGGTGTCGAGCGACAGCGAAAGACGTTTCGCCCCAAATCAATTCTGGATCGCGGAGGTACGGTCACCTTCGGCACCGACTGGCCCGCCGCGGGGTGGTTCTCGACCTACCGACCACTCGACTCGATCCAGGTGGCGGTAACCCGGCAACTCGTCGGCGACCCGGATGGACCGGTCCTGGATCCGGCCGGGGAGCGGCTGGATCTGGCTGACGCCGTGTACGCCAATACCTTGGGAGCCGCCCGTCAGTTGCGACTCGACGATCTGGTCGGGTCGTTGCAGCCGGGCAAGCGGGCTGATCTGGTGGTGCTGGGTCAGAACATCTTTGAGGTTCCGCCGCACGATATCGCCGCGACACCGATCGACATGACGATGATGGACGGCCGCTTCACCCATGGGGATGACGATGACTGAGCCGCCTGATGACCGCCCACCCGCCGGGCCGCCCGGTGGATTCGAGGCACCCGTCCCGCCGCCTCCGGGATACCCCGGGCCCTACCCGTACGGCTATCCGCCCCCGCCCGGGGGCTACCCGCCCTATCCGCCCTCGCCCGGGGGCTACCCGCCCTATCCGCCCGGGGGATACCCACCGGGCTATCAGTACGTTCTGCCTCAGGCGACCCGCCGAATCTCCGTGGGAATGGTCATCCTCGGAATGATGATCGGCAGTGCCGGCTGGCTGGTGCTGTTCATCCCCACCGCCGCGGTCTTCGGCCGACTGTTCGGTATCGGCTCGACCCCGTCGGTGGTCATCACGAACCTGATCCTGGTCGTGCTGGGGATCGCACTCCTCGTCTTCCCCAAGACCCGCCAGGCGGCCGCCGGGCTACTCCTCGGGCTGGCCATCGGTCTCATCGTCTGGGCAGGCATGTGCGCAGCGCTTCTGCAGTGACAACCCCATGACGGCGATCTCGAACCTGCGGCCCGACGCAGTGCATGCGATCTTCGTCGCCCTCGGGATTCTCACCGCGGCAGTGGTTTTCATCATCGAGGCGCGACGGCGCGGGACCACCGATGAGCGCGTGTTGTACGTGGTGACCGGGGCACTCCTCGGTGGCGCGCTGTTCATGCGGCTGGGCACCTGGCTGCAGCACATTCACCTACCGGACAACGCGCCCCTCGCCGAGCATTGGCTCTACGGCAACCGTTCCATCCTGGGCGGGCTGTTCGGCGCCTGGCTCGGGGTGCACGTCACCAAGCGGCTGGTGGGTTACCGCGCACGAACCGGCGACCTGTTCGCCCCCGCCGTCGCGCTGGGGATGGCTGTGGGACGGGTCGGTTGTCTGCTGACCGAGGCTCCCGGCACGCCCACCGGAACCGGTTGGGGCGTCACCCTCGACCCCGAACGCGCCGCCATTCTCGGTGTGCCGGCCGGCGTCGGCCTGCATCCATCCTTCGCCTACGAGATCCTCTTTCACCTCGCCGCCTTTGGGGTGCTGTGGTTCTGGGCCCGGCACCAGAACCTGCCGCCCGGCGAGACGTTCGTCTGGTACGTCGCCGCCTACGGGACCTTCCGGTTCTGGGTCGAGTTCGTCCGTGGCAACGAGGTCGTCTGGAGCGGGCTCACCCGCCCGCAACTGGTCCTGGCCGTCGCGATCCCGGTCGTCGCGGCGCGCATCTTCCTGCAGTGGAAGCGAGGCAAGTACTCCGGTGTTCGCCGAACCACACCCAGTCCCGACCCCTCCGGAATAGGGAGCTGACCGATGCCGTCCCCGTCACCCCCAAGCGGCATGCCCCTGCGAAGGGACCGGATTCACCGCTACGTCAATGCCTTCTGCCCGCTCTGTCACGAGGAGGACCCCGGTCGGCCGCTGGAAGAGGTGATGCGGCTGAGCGGGTGGCTGGTCGAACGGGACGGCCGGATCTGGCTGGAACGGGGGTGTACACGGCACGGGTTGGTGCGCACGCTGTACGACGAATCCGCGGAGATTCTGCGCTATCTCGAGGAGTGGACCGCGCCGACCAAGGTCCACGAACCGGACGTGCGCGGCAACTTCGCACCGGTCCCGGTGGCGTACGAACGGGGATTGCCCGAGATGCAGTCCCAACACACCTGCATCCTGTTGGAGGATCTCCTCGACCACTGCAATCTGAAATGTCCCGCCTGTTTCGCGGCCTCGGGTCCGGCGATGGCCTCGGTGGCTCCGCTGTCCGAGGTGCTCGCCAACGTCGACACCCGGCTCAGCCGGGAGCGCGGCCGCCTCGACGTGGTGATGCTCTCCGGTGGCGAGCCGACACTCTATCCACGACTGGCAGAGCTACTCGATGCTCTGGTGGCCCGCCCGATCGTGCGGATTCTGCTGAACACCAACGGGATCACGCTGGCACAGGATGACGCACTGATCGCTCTCCTGCGCCGGCACCGGGAGCGGGTCGAGGTCTACCTCCAGTACGACGGCGAGTCTCCGCAGGCATCCCAGGTGCATCGCGGCGCGGATCTCAGTCGCTTCAAAGAGCTTGCTTTGCAGAGACTTTCGGCAGCCGAGGTGTTCACCACCCTCACCATGACGGCGACGCTTCATGTCAACGACGACCAGGTCGGCACCGTGCTGCGGCGGGCGCTGAGAACTCCCTACGTCGGCGGGGTGACCATCCAACCGGTCTTCGGCAGCGGCCGGGCCATCGACATCGACCCGCACGACCGCCTCACCCACACCGGTGTGCTGGCGCGACTGGAGGAGCAGACCGGCGGCCTGGTGACCTGGCGCGATCTGACCGCCCTGCCGTGCTCACACCCGCACTGCTGCTCGGTGGGTTACCTGCTGCGCGACGACTCCGGAGTCTGGCGCTCGCTGACCGCTCTGATCGGACATGACCGGCTCAAGCAGTGGCTCGACATCGAACCGGAGCTCCTGGCCAACCGGATCGCCGATGACGCCATTCCCGAAACGCTGCACCTGGCGGTGAAGGAATCCCTGCTCGGCCTGCTCTCGGAGCAGTCATCCCTGTCGCACCCGCGGATCGGACAGATCTGGCGGGATATCTGCACCACCTGCGATCTGGGGATCGGCACCCTGACGACCCTGGCCGCCGCGCGGCTTCCGGGCCAGCAGCGCCAACTGCGACGACTGCTCGGGGAGCGCGTCGTGCGGGTCACCGTCAAACCCTTCATGGATATGAACACGATGATCGAGGAGCGTCTGACCCAGTGCTGCGTGCATGTCGGCACGGTGGGGGAGACCGGCGCGCACCAGTGCGCACCCTTCTGCGCCGTCCAGGCCTGGCCGGGGCTGGCGCGGACGAGACTGTCGACCGCCACCGGTGAGCGGCCATGACCGCCGATCGCTCCGGTACCGACCCCCGCCTCGTCGAACCCCAACGCGCCGAACCTGCCGAGCCGCCGTTCGATCCGCTGCGACTGTGCGTCTTCGCGACCGTCGCCGCGCTGGGCTGGCTGTTCGGGCCGCTGGCGCTGTTGGTCTTCGCCGTCGTCGGCTACCTCGGCTACGCCCGCGCACGCCGCCGTGGCCTCACCTCATCCCGATGCAGATTGCGGGACACCCGGCTGGTTCTCGCCTATCTGGCTGTTCTGATCCTCGTTTCGGCGCTCGCCATCGTCCTGGCGTTCACCGGAAACACACGCATCGGACTGTGGTGACCACACGGCCGTCCCCGCCTTCGTGCTCCGCTGACGGATCGTCACAACGCGACCGATAGTAGGACAAATAGTAGGATAAGTACGTGGCCAAAGAGAAGATATCCGTGACGGTCGATGTCGCCGTGCTCGCCGCCGCGGACGCCGACGCCGAGGCTGCCGGCCAGAGTCGCTCCGAACTGGTCGAGCAGGCTCTTCGCCATGAGCACCTTCGTCGGGAGCTGTACACCTATACGACCCGGACCGTACCGGCCCTGGATATCGACTCGTACGCGGCGCAGGTGAGTGAAGCCAACAGGGCAGCAGGCCTGTGATCGCGCCGGGCGACATCTCGCCGCGCCTGGACACCGACCGCGAACTCTATGTGGCGGTGCTCTCCAACTCCATCCATATCGCCGCCAACACCGGCCGGGTGATCACGTGTCCGTTCATCCCCGGTCGAATACCGGATGACGCCATGGCGATGGTCATTTCCATCAGCAACCCCGAGGGAGTCCTGCTGCCCGAACTCGTCCAGTGGTTGCCGCGGTCCGCGATCGGCCCGGCGATCGGTAATACCGGGACGACCGCGCTTGGCGAGGCGGGGTTGATCGTGGCCGCATTAATCTCGTGAAGGACGGGAGCCATCAATACGTCACAGTGACGAATTGATGAACGACACCCCGGACGGTTCCGGCTCGGGGCCCGAGTGGGTTTACCCGAAGCATCCGACCCAGGAGCCCTCAGGGCCGGTGGCCAGCCCGGCCAGACGGCGTCCCGATTCGGAAAGACCGGGGCTGCCAGACGGAAGCTTCGGGCATCACCGAAGTCGGCGCGCGGGCAGATGAGGCGCGTTCACAGAGGCACGCGGGACGAGTCGCGGATCGCGACAGGCGGGACGAGTCGCGGATCGCGACAGGCGGGACGAGTCGCGAATCATGACAGCTGCAGCGCGTCAGTCCGTCGAACCGCGCTACCCGCAGGTAACCCTTTTGCCGATAAGCCACATTATGTCAGGTAGTGGATCAAATCAGCTCTTTCGCAACAGCATTCACGTAATGATAATCACTGTCCGGTCTTGTGGCATCTGGCGGTTTTCACAGTGAAGCTGGCGGTCTTCGGCAATGCGGCTGTTGTCTCCGCCAAGGTGGCGGTGGCTGCGCACGACGTCGACCAGGCGAGAGCGTTTCTGAAAGTTGGTGGCCGCGCGACTGGTGAGCGTCCCGAGTATCCGGAAGGCACTGTCGTCGTCGTGCAAGACCCTGAGGGCAACGAATTCTGCATCGTCCTTACGAATCGCCGAGCTACACCGATAGCTGATACGCGCTAGTACGTTGCAGTGCCGGCTCCTTCCTAACTGAATGCTACGACCGTCAATGTCTCGAAGCTAGAGATTCGGGAGTGATCAGTTTCGGTCTCGTTTAGTCGGTCACCCAAGGCCCGGCGCGCCTTGCCGACTTCACCGACCGCGGCCAAATAGCGGAAGGTCTCAGTGCTGATCTGGCGGCCGTCGACATGTCGGCCGGCACCCCGGTCGTGCGCCAGGCCTGGAGAAACGGCGCGCTCCGTCTCGGCTTGCCCTGACGGGAACTGGCTCGCCAGTCAAATGCCAGGCGTCCAAACGTACGCACTTCAGGCTGCGGCGATCCCGAGGTCGAGCACCGCCCTGCATGAGAGAGGAAATGGTCGTTCCCTGATGCACGTTCTCGTCCTTGCCGGTGGTACCGGAGCCGAGAGGGACGTCTCCCTAGCTTCCGGCAGCGTCGTCGGCCGTACGTTGCGCGACGCCGGGCACGTGGTCACCGTATGCGATCCGGGGTCACCAACACTCGTTGTCAGCATCGACGACCTCCCCCGCAGCGTTCCGTTGCGTTTTCCCTCACCAACGGAGTTGCACGACGCCCATAACGCCTTTCGCGACGGCTTCTTCTCTGAAGTTGCGACAGAGGCTCTCCGTGGTACGGACATAGCGTTCAACTGTCTGCACGGCGGTTACGGCGAAGACGGCCGCCTACACGGCTACCTGGAGATGCTGGGCGTGCCCCATACCGGGGCTCCGTCACAAACCTGCGCCACAGCATGGGACAAGGACCTGTCCAAGAGGCTGGTGTCCTCGGCGGGGATACCCATCGCCACGAGCTGGATGGTGAAACCTGGTGACCGCCGCTCAGATCATCCAAGCCTCACAGCTCGACCGGAACCCGTTGTGGTCAAACCCGTTCACGGCGGCTCGACGCATGGCGTGGTGCTCCTTGGGAACGGACGTCAGGTCTTCGACATCGCAGACCGAAGCGAAACCCTCATCGTCGAGGAGTTCCTTCCTGGACGGGAGATCACCGCAAGTGTCGTGCAGAACGAGCCGCTACCGCTGGTCGAAATCATCGCTCCGCGTGCGATATTCGACTACGAGGCCAAGTATCAGCGCGGGGGCGCAATCGAGACCTGCCCCGCAGAGGTGGACTCCGCGTACGAAACCGTTGTCCAGACCAGTGCGATAGCCGCCGCCACCGCCATCGGATTCAATGAATACTCCTATTGCAGAATCGATTTCCGAGAGAATAGTGACGGCATCCCAACCTTCATCGAGGCCAACTCGTTGCCTGGGTTGACTCTGACCAGCCTCCTTCCTCGGGCTGCCGACGCCGCGGGCCTTTCCTTCGGCGACTTGTGTCAGCGGCTCATCGATATTGCGCTCTAGCGCAGATCCCGTCATGCACCAGCGGCATGCTCACCACCACCCAAGGGCGGCAACACCTATGAACACGACGACCACAAGTCCGCGAACGCCTCAGTCGCAGGTTGTTCCCGCATCGACGACGAATCACCCTCCGTCACAGCCCATGCCGTCCCCGCTCCAGACTGGCACCGCTCGCGTGAAGCGCGGGATGGCCGAAATGCTCAAGGGCGGCGTCATCATGGACGTCGTCACCCCCGAGCAGGCCCGCATCGCCGAGGCCGCGGGCGCCGTCGCGGTGATGGCGCTCGAGCGCGTGCCCGCCGACATCCGCGCTCAGGGCGGCGTGTCGCGGATGAGCGACCCCGACATGATCGAGGGCATCATCGAGGCGGTGACCATTCCGGTCATGGCCAAAGCACGCATCGGACACTTCGTCGAGGCGCAGATCCTGCAGAGCCTCGGCGTCGACTACATCGACGAATCCGAAGTTCTCACCCCGGCCGACTACACCAACCACATCGACAAGTGGAAGTTCACCGTGCCGTTCGTGTGCGGTGCGACCAACCTCGGCGAAGCGGTCCGTCGCATCAGCGAGGGAGCGGCGATGATTCGCTCCAAGGGCGAGGCCGGCACCGGAGACGTCTCCAACGCAACCACGCACATGCGCAAGATCGGCGGCGAGATCCGCCGGTTGACCTCCCTGTCGGAAGACGAGCTGTACGTCGCGGCCAAGGAACTGAAGGCGCCCTACGACTTGGTGGTCGAGGTGGCGCGGGCCGGCAAGCTGCCCGTGACACTGTTCACCGCCGGTGGCATCGCCACCCCGGCCGATGCGGCGATGATGATGCAGCTGGGCGCCGAGGGCGTCTTCGTCGGATCGGGCATCTTCAAGTCGGGCAACCCCGAGGAGCGCGGCGCGGCGATCGTGAAGGCCACCACCTTCTTCGACGACCCGGACGTGCTGGCCAAGGTGTCGCGCGGATTGGGTGAGGCAATGGTCGGAATCAACGTGGAGGACATCGCGCAGCCTCATCGGCTCGCCGAGCGCGGCTGGTAGCGGACCGCCGCCACGTCGAAACTCCCCCAACGAGAAGGTAGCGCGTCGCTGCATCATCGTCGCCTAAATACCCTGGCGGTTGCACTTTTGGCCGCCATATCACGTCCCTGGCGGCCGAAGCTGCTCCGGAACCGCAGGATCCACGACGCGACTGGCGGATCGACGACTCGGGCCCTGCTCGACTGCGCTCAGCCTGACGTTTCCCGGGATTTCACTGGCGTCGGCCCGCGGCTCTGTCAGCTACGGCGGGACGCAATTCACCATCGGGCAGTCCGACATCTTTCTGTCTTCCCGGACATGGCCTTGGGGGTGGGAGCATCACCAGCACCGAAGAACGATCTGCGGTCCACCCGGCCATGTCATCTTGGTAGGCTCTCGACTCTCGTTGGCGTTTTCGACGACGCGTAAAACCCAGTCGGTGGCCCTCGGTCGGCAAGCCAACGCACGAGATCCGCTGTAGAGCCCAATGGCCACCGCGTGACTCAGCCGCCTCCATCGGAGGTCGACGGATGTCCGCTCGGAAGCACACGGCTGCAGCCCTTTCCGCAGACCAGGATCGGAGATGGCAACGTCATGGCGGGCTTGGTGAGTCCATCCGGCACGAACAGCGACGCATCCGTGTACCTCGTAGTACAGTCTGCCGCACACAGTCCAATTTTGGGCAAGCCTAGCGAGACGGGAACCTCACCGTGAACGAGATCGCGGCGCCAGACGACGACGCAGCACCTGCCTTTGATGGCCTACGGGCGATGTTCGTCAACTGCACTTTGAAGAAGTCGCCTGAGCGCAGCCATAGCCAAGGTCTGGCCGACATCAGTCGCGCCCTGTTCGAAAAGCACGGCGTCGCCGTGGACCAGATACGAGCCATCGATCACGACATCGCCACCGGGGTCTATCCAGACATGACAGAGCATGGCTGGGACACCGACGACTGGCCCGCACTCTACGAACGCATCATCGCCGCCGACATCCTCGTCCTCGTCGGGCCGATATGGCTTGGCGACAACAGTTCAGTGATGAAGAGGGTCATCGAGCGACTCTACGGCTGCTCGGGACTATTCAACGACGCTGGGCAGTACGCCTACTACGGACGCGTCGCCGGGTGCCTCATCACCGGTAACGAAGACGGCGTCAAGCACTGCGCGATGAACGTTCTCTACAGCCTGCAGCATCTCGGCTACGTCATTCCGCCACAAGCAGATGCGGGTTGGGTGGGCCCGGCCGGGCCAGGCCCGTCCTACCTCGACGAAGGGTCCGGCGGCCCGGACAACGACTTCACCAACCGCAACACCACCTTCATGACCTACAACCTGATGCACATCGCATCGTTGCTGCGCTCAGCAGGTGGGGTTCCCGCGTACGGCAATCAACGCGCAGAGTGGGATGCCGGTTCCCGATTCGGATTTGCCAACCCCGAGTACCGGTGATTGCAGGCATTGCCTTCAACCCAAGGCGCAGCCCCGCCTCGAAGAGGCGAACGGTTTAGGACTTCAGATCAAAAGGTCTCGATCGTCACAGCACCCCTGCGCACCAGAGCCCGTCGACCCTTGCGATCTACCCCCAGTGTCGGTGTGCGGGCCATTCACGTGTTCACCAAGGTAGACCGCAGTGCCCCTCGGCATAGCCGCCTTCGTGCCGACGGGTGACGTTGCCGGATTACGGGCGATTGACTCCTCGGATCTTCTCGGCCGCAATGCCTTTCACATCGGGAGGCGACCTCGATCATGGCCTCGATCTCATCGACGATGGCGACAGCCACACCACCGAGCGAGTGTCTGTACCCCGTAGTACAGTTCGCGGTACAGAATCGCGAGTACCGCAAACCCAGCGAGGACACGGATGGAGGCGACCGCCATATCAGTCAAACCAAGGCAACGGCAGGCCGTTTCATCCCCACAGCATCGGTTCACAAGCGACCGCGGACGGCGCCAACCACGACCCTCTCAAGTTCACGAACGCCACTCGCTTGCACCCGTCGATCCCAGCCGCCTGATGCCACGCCTCGACGCATACGACATCTCTGCAAAGGAACACTCATGATGATCAGTGCCGCCGCACACCGCAACAGGCGACCGAAACCCTGCGGTAGGTTGGCCGCCGCAGGCCTTTCCGTCATTGCGATGCTCACGCCATTTTCCCCGGCCACCGGGACCGCAGAAGCGGAACCCGACTGTCCGAGTGTTCAGATGATTTTTGCCCGGGGGACGTTTGAACAGCCAGGAGTCGGTGCGACCGGACAAGCCTTCATTGACGCCGTGAGCGACCGCCTAGGCGGCAAGTCCATGGACGTGTACGCGGCGAACTATCCTGCATCGCTCGACTTCAAACACGCAGCCGAAGGCATCATCGACGTGCGCAACAAGGTCCAGTCCATTGCGACTACCTGCCCGAGCACCAAGATCGTCCTCGGGGGTTACTCACAGGGTGCCGCAGTGGTCGGCTACACCCTCGAGGACACGATCCCGGTGGACTATGAACTCCCGACCGGCATCACGGGCCCCATGCCCGCGGCGATGGCCGACCACATCGCCGCGGTGACCCTCTTCGGGACCCCAGGAGCCGGTTTCATGGCACTCTTCCAGCGCGACGCACCACCCATCATCATCGGCAATCCCTACCTGGCCAAGACGATCCAGCTCTGCGAAACAGGCGATCCAGTTTGTTCTCCCGGCGGCCGAGATCGCGCAGCGCACAGCGCCTACAAGGACAACGGGATGGCGGTAGAGGCAGCGGAGTTCGCCGTTGGCGCACTGACGCGGACTCCGACCGCTTGAGTGTGCGATCTTTCTGAAATGCAACGCCGAATGAAACAACCGCCATAAGCGAATGTGATACCTAAGTAAAAGCACTACTTCTAGACGATCGTTTATCAGCCGACATGCGGTCGCACCCTCTATAGCTCCGGTGTATCTTTTGCCCTGTATCCAGTCGCAAGTACATTTACATGCGGTTCACGCCCCGCCTAATTCTTACGATATGCCCCACTCGGGCATATTAGACGTATACGGTCCCGAAATTCCACAACGGAAGGAATCACTAATGGCTACGGATATCAAAGTCGTCATGTCTAGATTGTCGAATGCCGAGTCTGCGGTTAGTTCTGTGGGCAATATCGTCGCGCGTTACGGCTTGGCTGGTGTCATCGGGTGGATAGGAATTTTGAAGTTCCATACATACGAGGCGCAGAACATCCAGCCCTTGGTGTCGAATAGTCCCTTCATGGGTTGGATGTATCACTTGCTCAGCGTTGACGCTTTTTCGCTGATGCTGGGTATCGTCGAGATCGTCACCGCCCTACTGTTGGTCGTGAAGCCGTGGTTTCCTGCGATCTCGGTAGCAGGGAGCCTCTTGGCAATTCTGCTCTTCGTGAGCACCCTGACATTTCTTTTCACCACTCCTGGGGTGGGCGAGGCGTCGGCCGGCGGATTCCCGCTCCTGTCGATGACCGGCCAGTTCCTTATCAAGGATATCGTCCTACTAGGGGTCGCGATATTGACGCTCGCAGACGCCCTACAGGCTATCGCCCCGAGTGCGTCGATGACTGCCGATCGTGGAGACACCCGGCACTGACGTACCGGTGCCAACAAATCGCTGCGTGAATAGGTGTACGTACCCAGCACACTGACGCGCTCATCGGGTCCGTTAAAGGAAAGTCAATTGTCATCATACAGAGAAATAGGCGCGACGGGCCACTACGTGAGCATCTCCGCACAATGACTGCCCTTCTGCTTCAGGGCGGCGCGGAGGCACTGTCGAATCAGGTGAACACGGTTCGAGATGCGCCCAACGCCAGGTGTCCAGCTGGGTCGGCACCGGCGCTTGCCGAGCGGTTCGAACGTGAAGCCCTGCCCTATCGTGCCGCGCTCCTCTGCTCGGCCCGGCGACTCACACGCCGGGATGTTGATGCGGAGGATCTGGTTCAGGACACGATGATGAACGCATTCCTGGGATTCGACCGCTTCCAGCCTGGCACAAATCTGAGGGCGTGGCTCTATCGGATCATGCACAACCGCTGGATCAGCTCCCACCGGCTGAAACAACGCCGCCCAGAGACCTTTAGCGTCGATGCAATTGCTGATATCGGGATCGTTGGCATTACTTCTCGTTCGGCACGGTTCGCGCCCTCGGCGGAAGACGAGGCCTTGGACGGTCTGTCCGACCGCCGAATAGAAGAAGCACTGCGTTCGCTGCCGGAGGGCTTTCAGAACGTGCTGTACTACGTTGGCGTCGAGGGTCTCACCTATGCCGACACCGCGATCCTCCTGGGGATTCCACTTGGAACGGTCACTTCCCGCCTATCGCGGAGCCGGATTCGACTGCGCGCACAGCTGGCTGATTGCGCGAACGGTCCAGGAGCCCGGTCACCTCGACGTCCCTCTGGCCTATAGTCGCCGCCACCAGTGGGCATCGGTGTTTGGATCGTAACCCGTTGGTGTCCAGCGCCTTTGGTGGTTGACCTTGCTCTATGCAATCTGCAGCAGGCACACACGTGCCAGGCGGTGGCACGGGTCATCAATTGTCCCGGTGCGGTTCCAACAGAGAGGCCTGCCCCACCGCACTATGTGCGCGCCGCAGCCAGTCATGGGTGGCGGCGTGGGACTGTTCGATCAGCGACGCGGCCTGGGAAAAATCGGTTGGCGCAACGCGAACCGGGCACAGCGGTGGGATCACACGGATGTCGACGGCGCCCTCGAAGCGGTCGACATCGTTGGCGAGCCTCTGGTTGATCGCGATCGTCATTGCGTGCATTGCCAAACCCATCGCGCCTTTGGGTGCAGATCGCAGAGCGCACGCGTAGCCGGTTGGCAACACGTAGATGACGTCGGCGCCGAGTCCCACGGCATGCGACAGCGGGGTGTTGTTGACGACGCCACCATCCATCAGGTCCCGGCCGTCGATACACACCGGCGGGAGGATCGCGGGTATGGCCGCACTTGCGGCGATGGCGTCGGCCGCATCTCCCGACGAGAGCAGCACATCTTCCCCTGACAGCACGTCGGTTGCCACGCAATGAAACGGCGTGGGGGCGTCCTGGAGTAGCTGAAAGCGTAGGTGCTGATCAAGGATGCGTCGTAATCCGTCACCGGATGCGAAGTGTCGGCGTCGCCCGAGGATGCAGAGCACGCTGGTACTCAGGCGGGTGGGAAACACGTCTCGTTTGGACAATGAGTGCCACACACCGATTAGATCCTTGGTTCCGGCGACATCGGGTCGGGCGGCTACCCACGCTCCGTTGAATGCGCCCACCGACGTGCCGACGACCATGTCCGGCGTGACGCCCGCCTCGAACAAACTGAGGAGCATCCCCGCCTGTACGGCGCCCAGGCTCCCCCCTCCGGAAAGCACGAATGCGGTAACCATGATCGTGCGATTATGGACGTCTGGCGAGACGCACGTCGATGTTTCGAGCATCCTGCGGGTCCCAAGCGTTGCTATGTCTGAATCGGTTGTTACGCAGATGTTTTGCTAAATGGAGCCGAAGGTCGCAATCGCGTCTTGCAGACTCATGCCCTGTTGAAGGGCGACCCTGATGTCCCGCTCACGCTCGGTGACCGCCTCTGAACGCTCTAGGACCTGCAGGACATGCTCAGCAGGAATGACCACGACCCCGTCGATGTCGCCGAGGACGAAATCGCCGGGGCTAACGGTCACAGCCTCAACGTTGGCCCCTGGAAGGAGGATCGGCTGGGCCCAGCTTTGCACCTGCCACCGCCCTATCGATTGAACAGGCGTGCGGTAGGTGGAGAAGGTGGCGAAATGTGCCTGCTCGAGCCAGGCTATATCGCGCACTCCGCCGTCCACGAGGGCACCGCGGCAGCCGAGCGTCTGGAGACCCAGAGCTATCAACTCCCCGAAGTAGCAGGCGCCGTGTCCGGACCCCGACCACACCGTGACGTCGCCGTCCTGCACTCCGGCGCATGCCTGCACCTTGAGTTCGTCGGTCGGGGGGCCACCGCTGATCGAATCGCCACTGATCGTGTAAGCCCAGCCTGCCAACTGCATGCCCGAACGCGGCACAAAGTCGGCCGACAGGGCCTGATTGGTTAACCCCATGGAATCCAATACGTCAGAGACGTTGGCGGTTTCGACTAGAAGGAAGCGTTCACGAATCTCGGTTCGGTGTGACGTTGACACTTGTACTCCTGCCTCAAAGATGGCGGCCGCGCCGACAGTGTACGGAGTGGTACAGTATCACGGCAACTGCCGTTCATACTGGAGCGTGGGGCTGGCGTCGTATCCAAACACCGGTATGAAACTCGGACGTCACGACACCGCTGACAGCTCAGATCCTTGGCGAGCCGCGAAAACCATGCGGCCCCGAGGTTTAAGGAGATCCTGCAGATGCAACTCTACGACCGAGGTGTCTCCGCCCTACGCCTTGCACCCCTAGTAAACGTCGGGTACGACGCCGGAGGGGTATATCGCTAGATGGAGCCGCGGATCGACATTCGGCATCTGCGTGCGTTCGTCGCAGTGGCTGAGGCCGGTAGCCTCTCGGCGGGAGCTCGCAGCCTGGACGTGAGCCAACCTGCAGTGTCCCAAAGCCTCGCGGCGCTAGAGGAATCCCTCAATGTGCGGCTGCTCGTGCGGGGGCCAGGCGGGACATCACCAACTCCGGCGGGGGCCGTATTGCTGAGTGAAGCACGCACCTTGATTGGCCGGTTCGAAACGGTCCTAGCCAAGGTGGCGAACATCTCGCCGGATGTCGGCGCTCCATTGCGGATCGCCGTTCCTGCTGAGATGACGATCCAGCCGCTTACCGATGCACTCTCCAAGCTGGCGGCCTCACGCTTTCGCAATACGGTTGTCCAGCTCTCGCAACTGCCCTGTCCTGCTCAACTGGAAGCGCTGAGGAGAGGCACGTTGGATTTAGCGCTTATACGAGAGCGGCCTACTGGTGAGAACCTCGATGTCGCTCTTGTCGCCGAGGAACCCTTGGGTGTCCTGGTAGCCACCGAGCAAGCTCATCGTTTGCGGCTGGGCACGGCTGACCTACGGTTGGACGACTTGGGGAGTCTGCAGTGGCTCGGTTTCCCGAGGTCCGACAGTCCGACATGGCATGACCACATGGTGGCCGTCCTCCGCAATCACGGAATCGGGGCCGGTGCAGAGACTGCTGATGCCAGGGGCCAGGTGCCGGAGGTGAAGCTTGCCCAATTGAGCATGGGTGGGCGGTTCGCGCTGGTTCCGCGTGGGTATCTGCATCAGTTTCCCAGCTCGTTGTTGTGGATGCCGCTGGCTGGCGAGCCGCTCGTGCGACGGACGTGGGCTGGATGGCCGGCCTCGTCGAGACGTCGAGATTTGGCTCTGTTGATCGCGGCAATGGATGGCCCGCACCGCTCGGCGGTGGCAGGCGGGACCGCTGACGGCACGACGTAAACTGAAGCTGTCGGCGCTCGCTAGTCGTTGGGCGGGGCAGGGCGCCATACGCCATGATGGTGACATTGGTTGCCGCCGTTCCGTTTTGCGCGGTACATGGCCATGTCTGCGGCGCCGATCAAGTTTTCCATGGCCTCGTCCAGGACATGGCGGGACAGCGAGTCCAGCGCCACACACGACGTGCCTATGCTGGCCGTGACGGGCATGGGCAGTTCCCTGATCGCCGCACAGATGCGCTGATAGTGCAGCACGTCGCGGTGTGAAGGCGCGACATCGGCAATGAGGAATTCCTCCCCGCCGCTGCGTGCGATGACGGCAGTCGGTGCGGAGGCCGACCGGAGTGCGCCGGCGACCGCCACCAGCGCTCGGTCGCCGGCAGCATGTCCGTGGGTGTCGTTGACAGACTTGAAGTCGTCGAGATCCACCACTGCAATGCGCAGGTATCCGCCTCTCGCGCTCTGGTGATGGGAGAGCAGGCTCGGTATCCGCATGCGGAAGGCGCGCCTGTTCAGAAGTCCGGTCAAGGGGTCGAGATCGGCGGCGGCCAAGTCTCCCTTCACTGTCCGCAGCAGACTGCAAATGGATATCGCCACGGCGAGGTTTGCCTGCAGCACCAAGAACAGGTCGACTGTTGCCAGCGCGATGCGTCCGTCGTCGGCCAGCTCGACGACATGGCTCAGCGCTACCGCCGCGACGACGAGGAAGACACCGAAAACCATGGAAGGCGAGTGGAAGAATGCCACGTAGGCGGCGATGGTGGTGAACGCAATGCATCCCAGAAGTGCCGCCAGATGGTCGGGGTAGGCCAAGCAGGCCAACGCGATTGACCCTGTGGCAATCGCGGCGAACCCCATCGATTGCATTCGAGAGGGCCACCGCAATAGCCATAAGACCGCACCCGCGACTCCTCCGCCCACGGCGAGCCACATCATTGTCTGCGCCGGCTGGTGCTGCGGGCCGCCGGCGCCGATCAGGAGTACCAGCGTTGCCGCTGACATCGCCAGCGAGGTGGCGGCCACGAAGAGACGGGTGATGAGCGTCGCGTTGCGTGCGTGCATGAAGGCGGTGAACCACTCGTAGTGTTCAGCGTCTTTTGGCCCCGTCACCTGCCCACCACTTGTCCGTAACCCTTCTCGCCTATGAGCAGGGCCGGAAACGCAATGCACGCTTTCGTGAATGGTTTGGCAACCCCCGGGTTCGCCAGCTGTATTACCTCCCAGGGAAGTCGACTTCCCAAGACCGAGCGGCCTACTCGGTTGTACGTTCCCGTTGCCGGGCGAGGAGCGGGTTCCAGATCTGGTTGACCGACGGGTGCGGCGCCACCACGTGACGCAGTGTCTCGATCGGCACCTTGGCGACGACGGCGAGGGTGGCCGCTTGGGCGAGTTCGGCGAACTCGGGTCCGACGAAGGTGGCGCCGAGCAGGGTGTCAGTGTCGGCGTCGATGACCAGTTTCGCCCAGGCGTCGAAGCCGTCGCGGAAGATGAGGAGGTCGGGTACGGCTTCCGGGTACCGCGCGGTGCTCGTCGTGACCGTGAATCCGTCTGCGCGCGCCTGGCTTTCGGTTCGTCCCACTTCGACGACCTGTGGGTCGGTGTACACCACCTGGGGAAGGTTGTGCGGGTCGCGGGCGATCAGTTCGTCGTCGGCGAGCTGACGGCCTCGTGCGCGGGCGGCAATGACGTCGGCGACCACGACTGCGTGGTATTGCGACAGATGCGACAAGAGCGCGCGACCGGTGGTGTCGCCCATCGCGTACAGCCAGGCGCCGTCGACTCCGACCGCCTGCAAGTGGTCGTCGACGAGCACGAAGTCTCCGCCACGCAGCCCGACGGTGTCCAAGCCGAGGGCATCGGTGTTGACGACCCGGCCCGCGGCGACGACGACCTCGTCGACCTCGACGGTCTCCTCGCCGACGGTGACGCTGACGGCACCGCCCGCGACCGGTCGGGCCACGCCAGCTGGGTGAGCGTGGAAGCGAAGGTCTACTCCCTTGCGCCGCAACGACTCGGTGACCATTTCGCTGGCGACGGTCTCGGAGTTGCGCAGCAGGGCGCCGCCGCGCGCAAGCAGTGTGACCTTGGAGCCCAGGCCGGCGAGGATGGTGGCGAACTCGACGGCGACGACGCCGCCGCCGATGATCAGGGTTCGTGGTGGCACGTAGGTCATCGCCGCGAGTTCGCGGTTGGTCCAGGGGTGCGCGTCGGCCAGCCCGGGCACGTCGGGGATGGCGGGGCGGGTACCGGTGGCGAGCACGACCGCTTGGCGCGCTCGGATGGTCTCCTCGCGGCCGTCGGGGTGGGTGACGGTGACCTCCCGTTGGCCGGCGAGCCGCCCACGGGCGTGGAACACCGTCAGCCCACTCTGCTGCAACCCAGCGGTGGCGCCGTCATCGTTGAGATGGTCGACGATGGCGTCGCGTTTCGCGAAGACGGCCGCGACGTCGAGCTGGCCCGGCCCGACGGCTTCTCGGGCGCCGGGAACCGCCTTCGCCAGGGCCAGCACCTCGATCGGACGCAGCAGCGACTTGGTGGGATTGCACGCCCAGTAGTGGCATTCGCCGCCGATGAGGCGCTCCTCGATCAAGGCCACGTCGAGGCCTTCGGCGATGAGGTACTGCGCCGCTGAGGCACCACCGGGGCCGCCGCCGATGACGACGACGTCGAATTCTGAATCTTGGGTCATGTCAGCCTCTGTCTTGGTGCTTCAGCGGTATGGATGGACACTTCGGAACGAAGGGTGCGATGCACCGGGCATCGGTCGGCGATGTCGAGCAGCTTGGCGCGTTGGTCGGCGTCGAGCGGGCCGATGAGGGTGATGTCGCGTTCAATCCGGTCGACCATCCCCGTGGCGGTCTCGCATTCGGCGCAATCCTTGGCGTGGATGCGGAAGTGGCGCGAATCGACGACGATGCGTTCCAGCGGCCACTGCTTGCGATCGGCGTACATCCGCACCGTCATCGACGTGCAGGCACCGAGCGCGGCGAGGAGCAAGTCATACGGCGTCGGGCCGGCGTCGTCGCCGACGGGGCGGGGTTCGTCCGCGGTCAGCCGATGCCGACGCGCGCTGATCTGCTGGGTGAGTCTGCCGGGACCGCTCTCGGCGACCCGGACAGCACCCTCGGCCAAATCGTCGACAATCGGTTCGGCGGTCGTCGTGGGGGCCGTTGCGTACTTGCTCGCCCATGCGGCGAGGACGTTTGCCGCGTACTCGGCATCGGCTCGATCGCTGAGAAGATGGTCGGCGCCGTCGAGAGCGACGAACGACTTCGGATGACGGGCAAGGTCGAAGATGATTCGCGCGTTGTCCACCGACACGATCTGGTCTGTTGGGGCATGCATGACGAGCAGCGCGGCGTCGAGGGTGGAAATGCGCTCGCGCTGCGGTTGCATCGCGATGTCGTCGAGGAATTGGCGACGCACGCGAAACGGTCGCCCCCCGATCGACACCGTGGCCTCACCCGATTCGACGACGGGCGTCACGTCGCCGAGCATTCCGACGACATGGAAGGGGTCGGCCGGGGCGCCGATGGTGACGACACCGCGAACCTCGGGAATCTGCGGCGCGGCGGCCAAGACGGCCGCCCCGCCCAACGAATGCCCAATCAGTACCGCCGGGGCACTGAACTGATCACGGAGATAGTTTGCAGCGCAGACCAAGTCCTCGACGTTGGAACTGAAGCCGGTCGCGGCGAAGTCGCCGTCGGACTCCCCCAAGCCGGTGAAGTCGAACCTCAGTACCGCGACACCACGACTCGCCAGCGCACGCGAGATCCGGCCTGCAGCAGAGTTGTCCTTGCCACATGTAAAGCAGTGCGCGAACAAAGCCCACGCTGTCGGGGCGTCACTCGGCATCTCCAGCTTGCCGACCAACTCTCCGCTACTGCCGCGGAAGACCGTTCTGGTTGGGGTGCTCATACGCCTTCCTGGGCTCATGACGACCTTCGGTGAATGTACTACACGGAACAGTTCGTCACGCGATGCCGACCTAACGGACATCCGTCATCGCACGACGCATGCACAGCCCGTTTGACATTCGTCGAGGAATGGCCGTACCGATCCCAGGGATGGAGGTAACCGCATCGTCACAATGTACTGGAGGGTACGCCCGATGACACTCGCCCTGGCGCCCGCCTCCGTCAACGAGTTCGAGTATTCGTTCCACGCCTGGCGACTTGGCAGGCCACTGCTGAAACAACTTTCGGTAGACCAGCATGCGAGCGAGTTGTCATCGACTCAGCGTCTCGCTCTCGTCGACCGGTTCACCGACCCAGTGGATGGCGACCCGGTCACCGTTGCCTGCCTCGACGTGGCGGTCCACGCAGTTGTAGGCGACGTTGAGCTTGCCGTCGGGGAACCACTTCGCGAACGGAGCCTCCGACCAGTCGAGGACCTCGGTGAAGGGTTTCGCCCACGACAAGCGCTCGGCCTGGGTCGCCCAAAACGCCAAGCGGTCGGCTTCGGCCTCGTCGTAGAGGGCGGCGGAGGGCGGATGGACCCCCTCGGTGGGCAGCGCTAGGTTGATCGACAGCGTATCTATGGCGGACGTGGTCATCGAAGTAGATCTTCCTTGGGTACATGCCCGAATAGCGTGCTCTTCTGGCGGGATTGATGGTGTCAGATGAGTTCGACGTCAGGTTCGGGCCACTTGGCGAGGGTGCCGACGAGTTCGACGAAGGCGCGTTCTGGCGGAGTGAGTGCGCGACCGGCTCGTGTCACCAGCGAGACGGTGCGACGTGGAGGTGGCGGCTCGATCGCGAGCACCACCAGCAAACCCGAGGCGCGTTCGCGGGTGATCGCGTGCTCGGAGATGAGGCTCAAACCCAGCCCGGCACATACGGATTCCTTGAGTGTGGCGGGTCCCCACATCTCCCACCGCTCCACGTGCGGCAGGTTCCAAGCCGCCAGAGCCGCTTCCTGCTGTCGGCGAGTCGCCGAGCCAACTTCCCGCAAAATGAACCGCCGATCGGCGATGTCGGCGGGGTTGAGCACCCGTGACCGCAATGGGCAATCTGCCGGCCCGATGAGCTGCATTCGTTCCTCGAACATCGGCGTGGTGGTCAGGCGCTCGTCCTTAGGTTCCTCGGCACACAGTGCCAAGGCGACCTCGTTTTGGAGAAGCCACGCCTCGACCACGTCCTCGTTGCCCACGCGAATTTGGCAGTCGACACCCGGGACCCGCGTCGAGAAATCGGCGACGAGTTGAGGCAGGAGATAGGTGCCCAAGGTGGTGGTGCCCGCCACGGCCAGGCGGCCGGTCTTGAGGCCTTGCAGTTGTGCCACTTGACCTTCCAAGCGCTCGAGTACGGAGAACACCTCGCGAGCGTGTTGAAGAACCACCTCGCCGGCATAGGTAGCTCGCGCTCCGCGGCTGGTCCGTTGGACCAGTTGCACTCCGAGTGAATTCTCAAGTGCTCGAACGTGGCTCGACACAGACGACTGGCTCATGAACAAGCGTTTGGCCGCACCGGAGAATCCACCGCAGTCGACCACCGCGGCGAAGATTTCGAGCTGGTTAAGCGAGATCATGCCGTCGCCCTCTCCGCTGCTGGGACATCGCCGCAACCTTCGTCAGTTTGCCATCCGTCCCCGGTGTCCCGAGTAAGACTCAGACGAGACGCCGAGAACGGCGACGGTCAGCGGCGGACCGTCAAGGCGAGAAGGCAACTGCACGTGCACACTCCGGCTACCACGGGGAAGATCAACGCGGTGTTGCCCGTGATGTCCATCATGTGCCCGATCAAGGGCTCGGCAACCCCGGCGAAGATGTAACCGAAGAAGTTGACCACACCGATCGCCGTACCGGCCATCGCCTTGCCGGCAATGTCGGTGCTGAGCGCCCAGAACGTCGAATGCGGTCCGTAGACGAAGAACCCGAGCAAGAACATCAGCCCCATTTCGGGCAGGATCGGCAGTGCCAGGAGGTACATCGCCACGGCGGTCACGGCACCGAGGCCCATGAACAACGCGATGGGATAATCCCGCCGAGACTTGAAGATCCGGTCGGAGAGTTGGCCGTTGACCAGCGCCCCCAGCGCCATGCCGACGGGTAGAGCCACCGAGACCCACAGTGGGCTGATCTTCGAGCCGTCTGACTTCCAGTCGCTACCGAGCAGGTACACCGGGACCCAGATCAGCAACCCGTACCGTGCAGCATTGTTGAACCCCAGGGCCGAACCCGTCACCCAGACCTTCGGATTCCGGAGCATCAGTTTGTAGCGATCCACGGACTTGACGCCACGTGTCTGACCGGCCGAATCCAAGTGCTGACTGGGTTGGTCTTGATCGGCCTCCCAGGAGGGCGGGGGCTTGATCTTGGCTTGGCGGGGGTTGTCGCGCGCGATGATGAAGAACACGACACCGCCGACCAGCATCAGCAGCACGGGGATCCGGAAGATCCATCGCCAGTCGAGATCGAAGACCTCGACCACCAACGTCGAGGTCACGAACGCGAGCACGGAGGCAAGGCCGGCGGCGAAGTTGTAGAAGCCGAAGCTCTTGCCGCGTTCATGGGTGCTCCACCAGCCTGAGATGACCTTGCCACCCGACGGGAATCCCATTGCCTGGACGAACCCGTTGGCACCCCACAGCGCACCGAGGGATCGTGGGCCCACCGAGAAACTGGTGAACCAGTTGAACAAGGTGGACAGAACGGCACCGAGGGCCATCACGCGGCGGCCGCCGAACTTGTCGGCAAGGTTGCCGTTGACGATCTGGCCGACCGCGTAGCACCACAGCATTGCGCCACTGATGGCGCCCAAGGTGGACTTGCTCAGACCGAGCTCTGCTTGTATTCCCGGGATGGCGAACCCGAAAGTTTGTCTGCCCGTGTAGAAAAACAGATAGCAGAACATCGTGGCGAGCAACATCCGCCACTTGTATTTGGCGAACTCCTGCTCGGTGACTTCACGGAGAGACGATGAATCACTGACGAAGAGATCTGACGGGGCGCGTCGTTGCGAGTTTGTCATTTCCAGACCTCAGACTTCTCAAGACACGCGAGCAGCCGAGGCGCGATCGCGACCGTGCTTGGCCACGTTGGCAACGAGAGTCGTTGCGACCCAGAAAGCGTCGTAGTTGTGCACGTACGCGGTGTCTCCGAACGGCTCGTCGAGCGGCGCGGGCCTCGGCAAGGCACGGTTGACGATGAACGGGATCTGCAACTCTCCCAATGCTCCGTGTGAGCGAAGCGGGGCGTCCAAACCGCTGAGGTCATGCCACGCCTCATAGCGTCCAACCGCCGTCCCCGCAGCTGAAAGCAAGATGACGTCCCCGATGCGGTCGGCGGGCAAGCTGTACAGGGCAGCCGCCTCCTCGCGCTCGAGAACTTGCTCGACACCGTCGATGGTGCGCAGGCCCTCGACGACGTCCTTCACGGGGGCGTCGTTCGGGAGGTAGATGCTCGCGAACGAACCGAGCGCGCCGTGATGCACGGTGTAGGGATCAGTGATCGGCAGGATCACCCGAACCCCGTTCTCCGCGTCGGGAGCAGCACCCGCCGGGTGGCCCAGGATCCGACGCACCTCGTCCTCGACGTAGATGACGTTTGCCGTGCCACTCGCGTCGGTCTTCGCGCTCATCCCGTGGTCCGCGGTGATGACGACGACGGCACCGAGTGCGTCGAGCTTGGCCGCATAGTCGTCGATCATGGCGTAGAAGTCGTTCGCGACGTCGGACCCGGGGGCGTTCTTGTGCTGAATGTAGTCGGTCAGCGACAGGTACATCAGGTCGGCGCCCCGCGTCTGCAGGATGGCCACGCCGGCAGCCAGCGTGAACTCGCTCAGTTCCGCGGAGTACACGCTGGGCAGCGGCATGCCCACCAGGTCGAGCACGTCGGTGATGCCGTTGCTAGACACCGTCGCCGTGTCCGCCCTCTCGGCGGAGAAGCAGATTCCGTTCCTCGACGGCGCCATGAACTGGATGGCGTCACCGCTGAGGCTGGGACCCTCTTCGACCAGTCCGGCGCCCAGCAGACGGCGCAGCTTGTCCTTCGCCGTCACGACCACCACGTCCAGGCCGGCCTCGTTGGCCGCGGCGAAAACCGTCGGTGCCCGCAGGTACTTCTTGTCGTTCATCAGCACTTCTTCGCCCGTCTGAGTGTCGAAGATGTAGTTGCCGCAGATGCCGTGGGCAACGGGCGGGCGACCCGTGGCGATCGACAGGTTGTTCGGGTTGGTCAGTGCCGGCATGGCGCAGTGGGCCGCCCACGTGCTGCTCGACTCGCCGTCGAGAATGCCGCTCAACCAAGGCATCTTGCCCGCTGCCATGGCTTCGACGTGGTAGTCGGGTTCGCTGCCGTCGATGCAGATGACGACCACGGGCTTGTCGTGCAGGACGTAGGTTCGCTCGTTGACGGAGAAATTCTTGGGCTTCACGGAGAACTCCTGGCTAGTGGGTTTCGTAACTCGGCATAGCCATGGTGTGCGTGACGCCCGCCACGCAGAACCCCCAGAATGCCGATCGCTGACATCGCCGATGGCGATAACCTTCGTGGTAGACGGTGATCGCGGGCGACGGCGTGGTAGCTATCCGGCGGACACGCTCGGGTGCTCCGAGACCAGCGTGGTGGCCACCCAGAAGGCGTCGCAGTGTGTACGTAGGCGGTCTGACCGTAGGTCTCGGCGGCCCCCTCTCGGATGTGGACGGCCTGCACCTCATCCAGGGAACGATCCAGGGAACGCAGTCGATCGATGACCGAATCCCGATTCGTCGACGGGGGAGACAGATGCTTGGGAACGAACCGAGTGCGCCGTGCTGCACGGTGTGGGGATCGGTGATCGGCAGGATCATGCGGACGCCTTCCGCACCACCCTCATGGGCGCCCTCGAGAAGGCGAGGATGCGGCGGAACTCGTCGTCGAAACGCACCGCGCCAGACGGCCTTCATGGCCTCGCGATCGCCGGCTTGGGGCGCCCTCACGCCGGGGTGGTGAACATGAAGCTGAGCGTCGTGACGACCATCCCGATTGCCATCACACTGCCCACGATGGACGGCGACCAGCGCGGCGGCTGCCACTTCGACGACACCCGGCACGGCTTAGATGGCCGTCACCGAGAAGACGTTCTGGACCCAGCTCATTAGCGGGCTGCTCGTCATGAGCGGCAGCATCGATTTGGCGTCATAAGTGGAGAACTTCAGGGCACCGATCCATGCAATGGCAAACGCGAGTGCGCACCGCACCGCGACTTGCCCCACCGGAGACGCGACGGGTGAGCGATACAGGCGAGATATGACATCGCCCAAAGACATTGGCTTCTTCCGCCGCTGGGTGAACCGCTTCCGGAACGGGAGTGCCTCCGATGGGGCGCGGCGTTACACGACCGCGGCGACAGGTCGCCCTTTGGGCTGCAGCGGAAACGCCCAGCCGTGTAACGGATGCCAACCACCCCGGCACTCACCCACGTCTGATCATCGTGTGGCGCCCGTGGCTGCCAAAGTCAGTGTGCGCCGAGGCCTCGGATAATGAAATCGGTGAGTTTGTCGAGGTATTCGGGCTCGATCTCACCGTCTCGCACCAGGAGTCGCCAGTAAATCGGCGCGGGGAACAAGTCCAGAGCAAATTCGAGGTCGACGTCGGGGTCAAGTTCGCCGCGCGCGATCGCTCGATCGAGAAGGATCCGCCCGCGTGCCCGGCGCGGCTGCCCGATCATGCCCTCGACGAAGTCGCCCAACTCGGGATTGCGGCCCATTTCCGCTACCAGGTCGGCAAGGATCCGAGAGAACTGCGGATGAGACAGCCAGTGCGTCAGTGATTCCAGGGATTGACGCACATCCCCTGCGAGGGAGCCGGTATCCGGGATCTCGGCCCGGCCCACGCTGAAGTCGGCGACCACAGCCAACGTCATGTTCAGCTTCGAGGGCCAGCGTCGATAGAGCGCGCTCTTGCCGACCCCGGCGCGTTTCGCGACCGCCTCCATCGACAGTCGGGCATAACCCCGCTCCGCCAACTCGGCAAGGACCGCCTCGGTGATGGCCTTGGTGATCCCGGGCTGCAGCACAGCTGCACCGGTAGGCGTGCGACGGGTCATCACCGGAGTCTAGCGAATGGACGATACTGGCCCGACCGGCGTAAGTTCAGTAGGACGGTCCCGTATCGTCCACAACGTCGGGAGAGTTTCATGGTGACGAAGTCCGAGCAGCTGCAGCGCGCATTTTCTAGGCCAACACATGAATAGGGTGCTGATCACCGGCGCCACCGGAACGACGGGCAGCCGGGTTGCCGCCGATCTAGCGGAGCGTGGCGTGGCAACACGACTCGCGACGAGGACACCACAGTCGACTGGGCAGATTCAGTTCATTTGGGAGGACCGCGACACGTATAAGGCTGCCTTGCAAGGTATTTCGGCGATCTACCTCATCGCTCCCATGGGAGTTGCCGATCCGGTTCCCCTGGTACAGACCTTCCTCGACGAGGCCCTCGATCAGGGGGTGCGGCGCGTCGTGGCGCTCAGTTCGTCCGCAGTGCCCGAGGGGACGCCGGGGCTCGGCGCCGTCCACCATCTCGTCAAGACGGCCATGCCGGAATGGACAGTGCTGCAGCCGTCATGGTTCATGCAGAACTTCACCGGCGATCACCTCGTCGCTCGGGGAGTGCGAGACGGTGAGATCGTCACCGCCACCGGCGACGGCAAAGTGGCGTTCGTCGATGCAGCGGATATCGCGGCGGTCGCCGGGTGTGCCCTGTCCGATGACCGCGCGCACAACACCGAGCATCTCCTGACCGGCCCCAAGGCGCTCAGTTACACCGATGCCGCCGCGATCCTCTCCCAACAGACCGGCCGTACCATTCGGCATCGATCCGTATCGGCGCACGAAGCTGCTCGGCGTATCGCCGCCCATGGAATCCCCGCAGAGTTTGCACAGGTGCTCGCTGCCATGGACGTGGCGATCAGTGCCGGCGCCGAAGACCGCGTCAACGACACCGTCGAGCGGGTCACGGGCCGACCCGCTCGCACCTTCACGGTCTTCGCCTCGGAGGAAATCCAGTGAAGCAACCTCCCTTTGGCGAACCCGTGAATGAATCGGCCACCCCCCCTGCCGCCCGCAGCGCGTCGGCACCATCGCATCACCGGCACGCACGTGCGGCGATCGTCAACACCGCCGCCGCGACGATGTACCACCACGGCATCGCGGCGACCTCGACCGGCGACGTCGCCCGCGCCTCCGGCGCCGAGCCCAAGGAGCTCCATCGCCACTTCCGCGACAAGACCGAACTAGTCCAAGCGGTCATCGACCGCGAACTCGCCGTCGTCCTCGACGGCCAAGACACCACCGAGGCGATCACGTCCTGGGAGGGTCTAGACAGATGGGTGTCACGCGTCGTGGACGCACAACCGGCCGAAGACCGTCCGTTCGCATGTCCCCTCGGGACCCTCGCAACCGACCTGAAGCACTCCCAGGAATACCGACCAGCCCTCGCCGCTGCATTCCGCATCTGGGAGGGACATCTCGCTGCCGGCCTGCGCCGCATTCAGCAGCGCGGTGAACTGGACTCCGACGCCAACCCAGACCGCCTCGCCGCCAGCCTCGTCGCGGCCCTGCAGGGCGGATTCCTGCTGGCCTCGGTCCACGGCCGGATCGAGATCATGCGCGACGTGCTCGACGACGCCGTCGCGGCCCTGCGCCGCTACCAGGTATAAGCCAAGATCCGCAGCACACGTTCAAGAGTCAGCCGAAGGGCACGACACACTTTGGAGTGAACGCTGCGATCTCCTCACAGCCAGATGTACTCTGCAGTACAACTTTCACGTCGGCGCCCCCATGAGCACACCCACACGCGTGACCCGCGAAGGAGCTTCCCATGCCAGTGATCAACAGCGGGTTTGGTGGTCGTCGCGGGGCCAGCGACGCACGGTTGCCACCGGGCCAAACGCTCGTCGACGACTGGCCGGTCCTCACGGCCGGCCTGACGCCCGACATCGAGGCGCACGAATGGACGTTCACCATCACGACCGAGACAGGCACCGAGCACGGATGGGATTGGAACACGCTCCAGAACGCGGGCGTAGAGGACATCGTCACCGACATCCACTGCGTCACCCACTGGTCGAAGCTCGACATGGCCTGGCGCGGAGTGCCCCTGGACCGGCTGTTCGAGGACGTCGAGACCTCCTGCGACTACGTCATGGTCCGAAGCCACGGCGGTTACACCACCAACCTGCCCCTCGACGATCTCCTCGAAGGCCAATCGTGGATCGCCACCGAGGCAGAGGGCGAGCCCTTGACTGCCGAACATGGCGGACCCGCACGTCTCCTCGTGCCCCACCTCTACTTCTGGAAGAGCGCCAAGTGGGTCCGCGAGATACGGATGATGCCCAACGACGACCCCGGGTTCTGGGAACAGAACGGATATCACCTCCGCGGTGATCCGTGGCGCGAGGAACGTTACTGGTGAGGTCTCCGATCCGGGCGAGCTGGCACGTCGGACGCGTCGCCAGCCGCCGTCGAGAGACCGCGTCGGCGGTCCGTCTCGAGCTGGACGTGCCGACCTGGCCGGGAAACCCCGCCGGTTCCCACCTCGACGTCCGCCTCACCGCCCCGGACGGCTATCAGGCGACCCGGTCCTACTCGGTCGCGTCGTCGGGCGAGACGACTCGAGTCATCCTGGCGATCGACGAACTCCCCTCGGGTGAAGTCTCGCCATACCTCGTCCACCAGCTCGCGGAAGGCGACGAGCTCGAGGTGCACGGCCCCCTGGGACGGTACTTCGTCTGGATCCCAACCGAACTCGACCGTTCCCCGGTTCAGCTCATTGCCGGCGGATCCGGCGTGGTCCCGCTGTTCGCGATGGCCGTGGCGCGTGAGCACGAGACCGTCGATGCCGAGTTCCGCCTGTTGTACTCGGTCCGGACGCCCGAAGACGTCTTCTTCGCCGAGGAGCTCTCGGCGCTGTCGAAGACCACCGTCGACGTCGTGCACACGCGGACATCTCCCCCAGGATCGCCACGTGCGCCCGGGCGACTGACTCCGGAGTCGGTCGCCGATCTCGTCTTTCCTGCCACGGCGACACCGCGCATCTTCCTTTGCGGACCGACACCTTTCGTCGAGACGATCGCCGGTTGGCTTCTCCAACTCGGCCACGACCCCACCCGGATACGCACGGAACGCTTCGGAGGCAGCGGATGACCCACCTCGACGGAAACGCGCTCGCCGGGCTCTTCGCCGACACTGTCGGCATCGAAATCACCGCCGCAATCGGACGATGCGGAAGCTGTCATCTCGTCTTCGAACTCGCACGGGCCAACGCCTTCGTGACCGCCATCGGGGCAGTCCTGCGATGCGCGCATTGCCAGGGCGTGCTCGCCGTCATCGTCCAAAAGCCGCAGGAGGTGCTCGTCAACCTCTCGGGGCTGGCGCACATCGCGATCGCACGGCCGTAGCTCCTGCCACAGCCCGCAAGCGACGATCAGTCGACTGTCGTCTCGTTGACTGCGGTAACCAAACGTTTCGGTCGTCGGGCCCAGCTGCACGTCGATGGTGGCGTGATCCCCCAGCATCCGACGAGGGTCAACCGGCTGGCGGAGTTTCCGTCCCAGCACCAACGCGCCGAGCGGTGCTCAGGTCTGAGTCATGCGGGCGTCCAGGCGCGGAGAAACGCGAGCACCTTGGCGGTGGGCATCTCACAGGCGCGTAGGTGGTCGGCCGCGCCGGTGCGGTACACGTTCGCGCTGATCAGGTCGGTGCCGCCGAGCTCTTCGGCGAAGATCGTGATGCTTCGCCCACCTGCCCGGGTGGTGCGGGCCAATCCGTATGTTCGCCCGTTGTAGATCGCACGCGTCCAACCCTCTGGCACTCTTTCGACGAGGGCCGGCAGACTTGCCGACCGGTCGCCCGGCGCCGCCCGATCGGGGGCTGGCTGAGTCAACGCTCGGTCCCGTGTGCGTCGTCAGCACTTTCTCGCGCAATCGCGGTGCGGTGGAATGCGTCGTCGCGTCGGATCTGGTGCGCGGTTTCGAGCACTTCGTCGATGTCGGCCTCCGGGATGAACACGGCCCCCGACGAGTCACAGAAAACGTACTGTCCAGGATGCACACCGACTCCTCCGATGACGACGGGGACGTTCGCTTGGAACGGCGTGACCGCGCCTCCACCCCAGGCGACAGCCTCTCCCGAGCACCAGGCCGCATACGGTTCTTCGGCCAGTTCGTCGAAGTCACGGAGACGACCGTCGGTGAGCACCCCCGCGAGGCCGGCGTTGGTGAGTCGAGAGAGTTTCGTCCCTCCAGCAAGTGACACATCGGGGTATCCGTTGCTGGCCATTACCAGGACAGTGTGTTCGGGATTGGTCGCGGCGCCCTGCACCGCTTGATGGAACAGTCGGCCGAAGTTGAACTCGTCCGGGCCGAGTCTCTCGGCGCACGTGGGGAAGAACGAGATCGTGACGACTCGGCCGAACAGGCGGCGTGTGGGCACGGGGCTCACGAGCCCGGTGACGTGTGCTCGGTGTCGATGCGCTCGTCCCAGCGCGTCCGTCACTTCAGCGCATGCGAGGCCCTCGGTGGCAAGTGCACGATGCGCATCCGCCTCTATATGCGAGCGACCTCCACTAGGTGTCTCCATCGGCCCTCCTCCACTCGTTGTCTCCATCGGCTCTTTTCCACTCGTCCGCACCTGCTTCCGAACACTTTTAGACGCTCGATGCTTACGTCGACACTCGACAGATCGTGACCCCACAGACCGCCTTTGATTTCATGGCCTGAGACTGCCGAGGCGGAGTGCCTGGAACTTGAGAAACGTCAGTCGCAGGTACACCGCGATCGACGGCCGACCTTCGGGCATCGAATACTTCGCGCAGGGTGTGAAGAAGACGGGGATCATCGAGCAGTGCGCCCACCCGGCCCAGCCCCACTGGTAACGCGAACAACTCGGCCAGCGGTTCGAGTCCGCAACGTCGGCTGATCATTCACAGACGAACGAGGTGCGGCTTCGCTCCGGCACCTCATAGGCCACCCCGCGTGTGGGGAGAAGAGGTCTTGTGTGTCACGCGACGGTGAGTGAGATTGCGAGCCATAGCATCTCGCAGCAGACGGAGGAACGTAACGCGTAACTCCTCTACCGTTCGATCGTTGCGGCCGGAAGACGCCGTGGACGTCGGACGCCTCCATGCGCGTTCTCCCAAAGCTCGCGTGAATCGGCATTCTGTGCGCCAGACTGTACTACATGGTCCAACATCTGGCTGCGCGATTCGGTTCGGCTCACCTCGGCAATGAGCTGGACAGCGGTGGCCAGCCCCATTCGCGGATGCGAACGGGGATGGGCGGCCGCCATCCTGCCGAACTACCGTGGACGGGGATTGGCAACCGAACTCATCTGCAGGGCGCTGGACAGCATTCTTGCGGAGGCATACGAGCGACCGCGAGGTGCCCGGCGGTCCGGCCCTTCATCGCACGCAACCCCGAGTACACCCTGGCCGTGAATGTGCCCGACGCAGGAAGGGATGGTGCTGGTGATGCCTGAGACCAACGCCGCAAACCAGAACTCGATGCTCGGGAATGTCCGGTTCGAAAACATCCGGTTCGACCCAGACCTCACGCCGTTTCACCAATTGGCCAAAGACATGGCTGCGCAGTTCGGTTACTCGGCAAACCTGTCGGGAGATCGTAGCCTGCTACAGCTCCTCCGCCTGCGCGTCGCGCAGCTGAACCCTTGCTCCTATTGCCTGATTCTGCACGCCGCGGTCGCGGCCAGCATCGGGATCCCGTCCGAACAGGCTGCACACCTGGCGTCTTGGCGTGAGAGCAGCATGTTCTCGCCCGCGGAGAGAGCCGCGCTCGCGTACTGCGAAGGCCTCACCTCGTTCTGTCACGTGCAGGTCCCTGCCCTGCACGACGAGCTGCGGCTGCACTTCACCGAGCGCGACGTCGCAGAGATCGCCGCGGTCATCATCAACATGAACGTGTGGACCCGTCTGAAGCTGGCCCAGGGCGCCATTCCGGCCGCCTCAGCCATGTAGCGAATAGGTTCATTGACGGACTCGTCGGTACATTGGAACCGTGCCGACCGGAGGCCGAGTGCGGCCATGGTTGACCCAGCTCATGACAACTCCAGCAGTGGTTGTCGCCTCGCGGATCAGTTGCCTTCCCCTCCTGCCGCCAGATACTTCGATTGGTCTCCGCGCTTACCTCCGCACCAGGCCACCTCGCCGAATTCGACAGAAGGGTGCAGTCGTGGAAGTGATCAACAGCAGCTTCGGAGGACGGCGTGGTTCCAGCGACTCGCGAGTGCCTCCCGGGCAGACTCTCGTCGACGACTGGCCGGTGCTCTCGACCGGACCCACGCGCAACGTCGACGAGAGCCGATGGAGCTTCTCGATCACGACGGAGGACAAGGTCGCGCACCGGTGGAATTGGAATAAGCTTCACCAGGTGGGCGTCGAAGACATCGTCACCGACATTCACTGCGTAACCCACTGGTCGAAGCTGGACATGGCCTGGCGAGGCGTGTCGCTTGACCGGCTGTTCGAGGATGTCCAGACCAGTTACGACTACGTGATGGTGCGTAGCTCCGGCGGATACACCACCAACCTTCGTCTCGAAGATCTCCTCGGTGGGCAGGCCTGGATAGCCACTGGGGCGCAGGGCAAACCCCTTACGCCGGAGCACGGCGGTCCGGCCCGACTTCTCGTGCCGCATCTCTACTTCTGGAAGAGCGCGAAGTGGGTTCTCGGAATGGAGATGATGCCCTCGGACGACCCGGGGTTCTGGGAACGGAACGGATACCACCTCCGCGGCGACCCATGGCACGAGCAGCGTTACTGGTGACAACCCCGAGCCGCGTGCCGGGGCACCTCGGGCGGGTGATCCCGTCGCGGGTCGTCGACGTCGGTGACATTCTGGTCATAGCTGACCTCCTGGCCGCATTTCGACAGGCGCGCTTGAATAGCTCGACGCCGCAAGGAAAGCCAGCACCTTGGCCTAGGGCATTCAGAGGCGTAAAGGTTCCGCTTTGCGAGTGCGGTACACGTAGGCGCTTGAGCGTCCAGCCACGACTGCTATTCGCTCATCGTGCTTTCGCGTTCTGGTCGCCAGAAGCATCACGAATCACGCGGAATCCTTCGATGGCGTGTGCGGTTCCTGTTCTGGGTCATCCGCTTCGCGATTGCCCATAGGTGTACCTGACGTACCTGACGACCGGTCCGGTCCCCGCCGCTCGAGCACCGAGTCGATGGCGAGACTGATCGCGTGCAGGTCCGCCTCGACGTGCTGAGAAATGTGGAATGCCTCAATGTCTCGCGCGCGGTCACGATCGGACTCGCGGCGCTGGGTAAGGAGGATAAGCGGTCCCTGCAAGGCCGCGACCGTCGCGAGAGCCGTTCCGAGATAGTCGAGCATGGCCGACGAGTCAGGATCAAAGAGCGGCACGATCGTGTTGATCACGAGCCACGCGACAATGGCCAGCACCAGGATCAGCAGGAAGGGCCAAGAGCCGGCAACGTTGGCCAGCCGGGCAGCGGCCATATCCCCTCGTTTGGACCGCGCCTCCATGAACATGCTGAGCTGGTGCCCGCAGTTCGGACATGCGAACATCTCGCGGCTGAAGTCGCCGGAGCGCCCAGCGGTCTCGAGCTCGGTCCGGTCTCGGGAAGCGCGGCCGGAACCAGCGGCGCCTCCGGTGCCGACCGCTGGGGAGGCTTCTGTCGGCTCGTCGGGGCTCATAGCGTTCATCGCTCTCGATTTCCCCTGGTGCTCTCACCGGTACTGGAATGTTCGTGCGAGATTTGCTCGCAGAATTCCGCGGCCTCCTGTGTCACTGCTGTCGCGCCGCGAAGGGGAGCGCGTTCGAATCCCGTGGGTGCTCGGTGCCCCGTCTCGGTCGTGATGGTGATCGTCCACTCGTGCGCCCCGACGTCGGTCGTCAGGCCAGCCGTCAGGACCGGCCAGTCGTCCACGGGCCTCTGACCCGGAGGCAGCCGCAATTCGGGGACGCCGACACGTCCACCAGATCCGATACTGACCACTGCCATGGGAAGGCTCCTTCGCATGTCATGCGAGTCTTGGGTGCGCACGTGAGACGTCGACGACCACGGGGTTGTCTGACGCTGTGCAGGACTCAACCGTAAGCATCGTCTTGGTCTCAGAATATGGCTCGATTACAGCGCGAATCCCGACCCATGACACGAGCCCCTCCAGGGGCACTGCTGTGACGGCGACGGCGCGATGGAACCGTGAAAGGTCGATCTGTCCCGCCGACGATCAGGGCGAGCACAGCGACGATGCCACTGGAGGCGAGCGACCGCGTTGGTGATCGCGACGCACGCGCCGAGCCATCGAAGGCGATTCCGCCAACCAATTTTTTGACCACGAAGTTTGACACCGCGGGCGACGACGCCGTCCAAGAAGCGGATCGGCAAACCACACCCCGCCCCGACGCGGCCGAGATGACTGTTAGGCCTTGATCTGGGACGCCGCCTCCGCGTCGAGCAGCCAAACCGTCTTGTTCGTGCCGGCCGCGCCAGCGGCGGGTACCTCGACGGCCTCGGCCCCGCCCAACGCCGCGGCAACCGCGTCGCCGTTCTCGCCGCCGGAAACGACCAACCAGACTTCCCGCGAGCGGTTGACGGCGGGCAGGGTCAACGTGATTCGACGCGGCGGCGGCTTCGGCGAATCCTCGACACCCACGACGAGCCGGGACGTCTCCTGCACCGCGGGGGTGTGCGGGAACAGCGAGTTGATGTGACCCTCGCCGCCCATCCCGAGCAGATGCACATCGAACCGTGGGGTCGGCTCGCCGTCCGGTGCATGGGCGGCCAGCACCTGCTCGTAGGCCAGTGCCGCCGCATCCAGATCGGCACCAAACTGGCCGTCGGAGGCGGCCATGGCGTGGATGTTGTGGGACGGGATGTCGATGTGGTCGAGCAGTGCTTCGCGGGCCTGCTTCTCGTTGCGCTGGTCGTCGTCTGCTGCCACGTAACGCTCGTCGCCCCAGAACAGGTGCACCGCCGACCAGTCGATCTTCGAGCCGTGCTCACCGATATGTTTCAGCACCTCCACCCCGGTGCCGCCGCCGGTCAGCACGATGAACGCCTGATCCCTCGCCTTGACCGCAGCGTTGATAGCACTGATCAGCTGATCACCAGCTGCCCCCACCAATTCTTCTGCGTCGGAATAGGTCGCGACGACTTGACTCATGTGTATTGCACCTTGTCTATGCCGCGCAGGGCATCGAGATAGATTGCGTCGGCATCCAGCCTGCGCATGTCCTCGGCCAGACAATCGCGAGTTTCTCTGCGCGCCAACGGTAGTTTGGCATCAGGTTTGGCTGTCCGGCTCAGAGTCGCGGTGACGCCCTGCTGCGCGCGGCTCAGCCTGATCGTCTCGCTCGCGCGGACGAGTTCGACTTTGAGATCGCCGACCGCGCGCTGGACGGGGCCGTCGACGCGGCTGGCCAGCCAACCAGCCAGGATGTCCAGGGCGGGTTCCTCCTTGCGCCCGGACACCAGTGCGGACTGGATCGGCTCGTGCGGGCCCTGGTCCAGCGCCGAAGTGAGCATCGCCCGCCAGTAGGTGATGCGGCTCCACGCCAAATCGGTGTCACCGGGGGTGTAACCCTCCAGCCTGCTCTTGATGCAGGCCAGTGGGTCGGCGCCGTAGGTGGCATCGGTGATTCGCCGTATTGCCAACTGTCCCAATGGGTCCTCGGCGGGCACTCGCGGCGCGACATCGGGCCACCAGGCCACCACCGGGGTGTCGGGCAGCAGGAACGGCGTGACGACGCTACTGGCCTGGGCGGCCAACGGGCCGTGCAGTTTGAGCACGACGACCTCGCCAGCGCCGGCGTCGTGCCCCACCCGGATCTGAGCGTCCAACTTCGGATCGGCGGCCTCGCGGTCGACGGGGAGTACCACGATCACCCGGCATGGGTGCTCACGGCTGGCGGCATTGGCCGCCTCGATGGACTCCTCGAGGACGGTTTCGCTGTCTGGCGCGATGACCAGGGTGAGGACCCTGGCCATCGTGAACGCGCCACCCTCTTCGCGCAGCCCGTCGAGTTTCTTGTTGACCGCGTTGGTCGTGGTGTTCTCGAGATCGACGATCATGGCCGCCTCCATTCCCTGCCGGACCGCTGCAACATCTCGAACGCCGAATCCGGACCCCAGCCACCGGACTCATAGGGGCCGGGTTTCCCGTGGGAGGCCCAGTGCTCCAGCGCGGGATCCAATATCTCCCAGGACAATTCAACCTCCTGGTTGACCGGGAACAGCGACGGCTCACCAAGCAGGACGTCGAGGATCAGTCGCTCATAGGCCTCGGGGGAGTCCTCGGCGAACGCGGATCCGTAGGAGAAGTCCATGTTCACGTCGCGGACCTCCATGGCGTGGCCCGGCACCTTGGATCCGAAGCGCAGCGTGATGCCCTCGTCGGGCTGCACGCGGATGACCAACGCGTTCTTGCCGAGCTCGTCGGTCATGGTGGCGTCGAACGGCAGGTGAGGAGCGCGCTTGAACACCAGGGCGATCTCGGTCACCCTGCGGCCCAACCGCTTTCCGGTGCGCAGGTAGAACGGAACTCCAGCCCACCGCCGGGTGTCGACCTCGAGGGTGATGGCGGCGTAGGTCTCGGTGGTCGACGTCGGGGAGAAGCCTTCCTCCTCGAGCAGCCCGACCACCTTCTCGCCACCCTGCCAGCCCGCGGTGTACTGGCCGCGAGAGGTGTTCTGGTCCACCGGTTCTGCCAGCCGAGTCGCCGAGAGCACTTTGATCTTCTCAGCCTGCAGTTCCGCGGGGCTGAAGCTGACCGGCTCTTCCATGGCGGTCAGCGCGAGCAGCTGCGTCAAGTGATTCTGGATGACGTCGCGGGCCGCGCCTACGCCGTCGTAGTAGCCGCCACGCCCACCCAACCCGATGTCCTCGGCCATGGTGATCTGCACGTGGTCGACGTGGTGCGCGTTCCAGATCGGGTCGAACAGCTGGTTGGCGAAGCGCAGCGCCAGGATGTTCTGCACCGTCTCCTTGCCCAGATAGTGGTCGATGCGGAACACCGACGACTCGGGAAAGACGCTGTTGACCACCTTGTTGAGCGAGCGGGCGCTCTCCAGGTCATGACCGAACGGCTTCTCGATGACGACCCGGCTCCACCGGTCGTCCTCGGGTCGGGCCAGCCCCGAGGTGGACAGCTGCTCGCACACCGTGGGGAAGGCCTTCGGGGGAATCGACAGATAGAAGGCGTGGTTGCCGCCGGTGCCTCGTTCGGCGTCGAGCTTGTCCAGCGTCTCCTTCAACCGCGCGAAGGAGTCGGCGTCGTCGAACGTGCCCTGGACGAAGCGGATTCCCTCGTTGAGTCGGTCCCAGACCTCCTGCCGGAACGGCGTCCTGGCATGGGCCTGCACCGCCTTCAACACGATGTCGCCGAAGTCCTCGTCCTGCCAGTCGCGTCGCGCGAAACCGACCAACGCAAACGTCGGCGGCAGCAGGCCGCGGTTGGCCAGGTCGTAGATCGCCGGCATCAACTTCTTGGTCGCCAGGTCACCGGTCACCCCGAAGATGACGACCGCACACGGACCCGGGATACGAGGCAACCGCTTGTCGAGCTTGTCCCGCAGCGGGTTACCCCAATCGGCTGGTGCGGCACTGCTGCTGCTGCTCATTTCTTTTCGTCGAGCTGACCCTGGGTGGCCTCGAGAAGTTCATGCCAGGACTTCTCGAACTTCTCGACGCCCTCGTCCTCCAGCACGATGAACACGTCGGCGAGGTCGATACCGATGGCTTCGAGTTCGTCGAACACTTCCTGGGCGGCGTCGGCGGTGCCGGACAGGGTGTTACCGGTGACGACGCCGTGGTCGGCCACGGCATCCATCGTCTTCTCGGGCATGGTGTTGACCGTGTTCGGCCCGACCAGTTCGGTGACGTACAGGGTGTCGGAGTAGTCGGGATTCTTTACGCCCGTCGACGCCCACAGCGGCCGCTGCACCAGTGCACCATCGGCTTTGAGCACCTCGAACTCCGCTCCCCCGACGAAGACCTCTTCGTAGGCGGCGTACGCGAGGCGGGCATTGGCGACGCCGGCCTGACCGCGCAGGGCCAGTGCCTCCTCGGAGCCGATCTTCTTCAGTCGGGCGTCGATCTCGGAGTCCACGCGGGAGACGAAGAACGACGCCACCGAATGGATCTTCGAGAGGTCATGTCCGGCCTCCTTGGCCTTCTCCAGACCCTTGAGGTACGCGGTCATGACCAACTTGTGCCGCTCGACGGAGAAGATCAGCGTGACGTTGACCGAGATACCTTCCGCGATCACCGCGGTGATCGCGGGCAGCCCCTGCTCGGTCGCGGGGATCTTGATCAGCACGTTGGGCCGGTCGACGATCTTCCATAGCTCGATGGCCTGCTGGATCGTCTTGTCGGTGTCATGAGCCAGGCGTGGGTCGACCTCGATGGAGACCCGGCCGTCGACGCCGCCGGAACTCTTGTAGATCTCGGCGAACACGTCGCAGGCGTTGCGGACGTCGTCGGTGGTGACGGTGCGGATGGCGGCATCGACGTCGGCGCCGCGCTCGGCGAGCTCGGCGATCTGCGCGTCGTACGCGGTGCCCTTGGACAGGGCGGCCTGGAAGATCGACGGGTTGGTGGTGACGCCGACAATGCTCTTGGTATCGCGCAGTTCGACCAGGTTGCCCGATGTCAACCGGTCGCGGGACAGGTCGTCGAGCCATACCGAAACCCCGGCAGCGCTCAGGGCCGCCAGGTTGGAATTCTGTGTCATTTCGCTTACCTCATCCTCTGGTTGTCAGTGTGAGTTGGTGGTGGGTGAGAACTAGTTGGCGATGGAGCGTTGCGCGGCGGCGGCGACGGCTTCCGGGGTGAACCCGAATTCACGGAACAGGGTCTTGTCGTCGGCGGATTCGCCGTAGTGCTCGATGGAGACGATCTCGCCGGTGTCGCCGACGAGCTTGTGCCAGCTCTGGGCGACGGCGGCTTCGACCGCGACCCGTGCCGACACCGACGGTGGCAGGACGCTGTCGCGGTACTCCTTGGGCTGGCTCTCGAACCACTCGACGCAGGGCATCGAGACGACGTAGGCGGTGATGTCCTTCTCCGCCAACAACTTCTTCGCCTCCACCGCCAAGTGCAGCTCCGAACCGGTGCCGATGATGATGACGTCGGCGTCGTCGGCGGGGGCTCCGCCGCCGAGGACGTAGCCGCCCTTGCTGACACCTTCGTAGTCGGTTCCTTCCAGGACCGGGATCCCCTGCCGGGTCAGGATGAAGCCAACCGGGCCGCTGCCGTTGCCCCGCGCGATGATGTTGCGCCAGGCGTAGGCGGTTTCGTTGGCATCGCCGGGCCGCACCACGGACAGGTTGGGGATCGCGCGAAGTGCGGCGAGGTGTTCGACCGGCTGATGGGTGGGACCGTCCTCGCCGAGCCCGATCGAGTCGTGGGTCCAGATGTAGATGGTGTCGATGTCCATCAGCGACGCCAGCCGGACCGCGCCGCGCATGTAGTCGGAGAACTGCAGGAACGTGCCGCCGAAGGCACGCGTCGGCCCGTGCAGCACGATGCCCGACAGGATGGAACCCATGGCGTGTTCGCGGATGCCGAAGTGCAGCACCCGGCCGTACGGGTCGGCGGTGTAGTCTTTCGTCGAGATGGACGCAGGGCCAAACGATTTCACGCCCTCGATGGTGGTGTTGTTGCTTCCCGCCAGGTCGGCCGAGCCGCCCCAGAGCTCGGGCAGCTTCGGCGCGACGTCGTTGAGCACCTGGCCGAAGGCAGCGCGGGTGGCAAGCGCCTTGGAACCCGGTTCCCAGTACGTCACGTCGGAATCCCAACCGTCAGGGAGTTCCTCGGCGGTCAGGCGGTCCAGCAGCTTCTTGCGCTCGGGCTCACGCTCGGCCCAGGCGTCGAATTCCGGCTGCCACTTCTCGTGGGCCTCGCGGCCGCGGTCGACCAGCTTGCGGGTGTGCTCGATGACCTCGGGACGGACCTCGAAGGTCTTCTCGGGATCGAAGCCGAGGATCTTCTTGGTGGCG
>Ga0116181_1000138_pt1 | contig 63285 bp, 42 predicted proteins | sample AD_UKC075_MetaG_FD_89752 | JGI IMG/M metagenome (GOLD analysis project Ga0116181, IMG submission 89752) | Active sludge microbial communities of municipal wastewater-treating anaerobic digesters from USA - AD_UKC075_MetaG | ecosystem: Engineered > Bioreactor > Anaerobic > Digestate | place: USA... | reverse complement strand
GGCGGCCGGAGCAGTATAGGGGGCAGAAGCGGCTTCGGCGGCCGGGTTGGCGGATCCTTTGCCCGGGGCCCGCAGCCCCCGCGGCAAACCTGGCCTGTGCGCCCCGTCATCCGCCCGGTGATCAGGCCGTACCGCCGCACCGTTTGGGTAGGCGGCGCGCCGGGCTGCGGAGGCGGCTGCCTGTTGCCGGTGGTGATTTTGCTGATTATCATCCTGCTGGCCGCCATCTTTGCCTGGCAAGGGTCGGGCCGGGACGGCGACATCACCAAATCCACGGTGAGGCGGGAGCCGTTGCCTAAGGGCAGCGTGGTGGAAACGTCTTACTATACCGATGAGTTGGGGTGGATTGGCAATCCCACCAAGCTCACAGCGGGGATGAAGAATTTCTACCGGCGGACCGGGGTGCAGCCCCATGTGTTCATCACCGACAACATAAACGGTTATCATTATCCCGATGCTGATGTCGTGGAGGAATTTGCCTTTGCCCTGTATGACGATTTGTTCAGGGATGAAGCCCACCTCTTGCTGATTCTGTTGGAGTACCAGGGCGAATTTTCCGCCTGGTATGTCACCGGCGCCCAGGCCAAAGCGGTCCTGGACCAGGAGGCCATGGACATCCTCCTGGACTACATTTTCCTGTATTACAATTACACCAACCTCAGCAATGAAGAGTTCCTGAGCACCGCCTTTGACAAGGCCGGCAAGCGCATTATGTCGGTGACGGTTTCACCGTGGGTTTACGTTTTCATTGTGTTGGGTGTCCTGTTGATTCTGTTGCTCCTCTTCCTGTGGTGGCGCAAGGCCAAGCAGCAAAAGAATCTGGAGGCGGAACAGACCGAGAAAATGCTCAACATTCCTCTGGAGACTTTTGGGGACAGCGAGTTGGAGGAGCTGGCAGATAAGTATAAAGACGACGAAGACGAATAAAGACAAGGAGGTAGCGGAATGGGAATTTTATCCAGGTTTGGGGAGATCATTTCGGCGAATATCAATGCCTTGCTGGACAAGGCGGAAGACCCGGCCAAGATGGTAGACCAGTACCTGCGCAAGCTCACCGAGGACCTGGCCCAGGTCAAGCGGGAAACAGCAGGAGTAATGGCCGAGGAGAGCCGGACCAAGCGCTTGGTGGAAGAGAATGAAAAAGAGGTGGCCAAGTACACCGAACTGGCCAAGAAGGCCCTGTTGGCCGGCAACGAAGACGACGCCCGGGTGTTTTTGGCCAAGAAGCAGGAAATCGAGGAAGCCGGGGTCAGCCTGCAGACTGCGTACGCCGCTGCCCACGAGAACGCAGTCAAGATGCGCCAGCTGCACGACAAACTGGTGCGGGACATCAACGCCCTGAACCGGCGCCGGCAGGCCATCAAGGCCAAAGTGGCGGTGGCCCGGACCCAGGAGCGGATCAACAAACTGGGCGATGTGGCGGAAAAAACCCGGGGCAGTATCAGCGCCTTTGAGCGCATGGAGGAAAAAGCCGACCGCATGCTGGATGTGGCCAACGCCATGGCGGAGCTGGACAGCCAGCCCGTCGATGAGGCCCAGGCTTTGGAAGAAAAATACAAGCAGGCCGACGTCAACGCTTCGGTGGAAGACGAGTTGGCGGCCCTCAAGAAACAGCTGGGGCTGGACAAATAAAAACAAAAGAACCCTGGTCGGGAACCAGGGTTCTTTTTGCTGTGGTTTAAATTTCTGCCGTTTGCCCGGCTTTTTTTATGCGCTTGAGCAGGATGGCGGCCACAATGGCGACCAGGGCGCCGCCCCAGTAGATCAGCGCGATGTTGCGGGGGATGGTCAGCATATTGGCCATGAAGGCAGAGGCTGCTTTTGCAGCGCTGTGGTCGACGTTTTCCGGAAGTGCCGGCATAAAGAACCCGCTGCCGCCAAAGAGCAGGAACAGGAAGCCGCCGGAGACGATCAGGGCGACGGCGGTGGCGATGAGGCCCGGTCTGAGCCGGATGAGCAGCATCAGTGCGATGAGGAACAGGCAGATGCCGATGGCGATGAAAAACGCCGGGCCGATAAGGCGGACTGACCTGGAGAACCTGGCCAGGTTGTCGGCCAATTCGGGGTTGTCTTTGGTAATTTCCGCGAGGAGGTCGACTTCCACTGTCTTAAGGTTCAGCTGGGCTTTGAGTTGAGAGACGGCCTCCTCCTGGGCCTGTCTCAGTTCGGCGTCGGGAAGCTTCAGCAGCCTCTCGTGCTCTGCGGGATTCAGGGTTTTGGCGCGGTTCAGGAAGAATTCCCTGTCCATTAAGAGCGCTTCAATCTGGGTGGCAATCGGGGTCAGGTCCAGGCTGAGCATCATGTGCTCTGTTTGCCCGGACAAAAAGGCAAAGATGGTGGAGGAAGCAGTCTTGCTTAAATCCACCAGGACCTTGTTCAGATCCAGGTGGGGCAGGACGGTCTCGATAAATTCCTGCTGGCCGGGAGACAGTTCGGCCTCCTGGGCAAGGTACTCATGCAGGAGCTGCTGCAGGTCGGCTGCCATGATGATCTCTTCAAGGGTTCTGACGATGAAAGGTTCGGACATGATGGTGCGGACTGCGCCCAGGACTCCGGTTATAATCAGGGCGGGGATTAAAAAAAGCGTAATTAAAAAGACAAGAAAAGCGCGCATGTCATTCCTCCTTCTGCGCGGTAAATTCCACCAGGGAAGGCAATTTTCCTGCATGCGCGCCGTAAAAAATCATTTTTCTTGCTCAACTGCCAGCCGGAGCCTGCACAACAGCCCTTTGGAAGGCACGCCGGCGGGTGTCCAGCCCCGGAGACGGTAGTACTTTTTCAGCATTTTCTCCAGCCTGACCGGGGTGGCGCCTTCCTCCAGCAGACGCCGGGGCAGGGTATCGTCTCCGGGCTGCAGGCCCTGGCGCAGGTTGATGAGGCGTTCCAGGGTAAAGCCCCGCTCGCCGATGCGCAGAAACTTGCCCAGGGGCATTTTGAAGCCGGTGGCCAGCTGGATGGCCAGGGTATGGGGGAGCAGCGCTTTGAGATGTATCGGCATCAGCCGGGGCCGGCGGTGGAGCAGGCCGACAATGCCGCCGGCGGCGGGCGCCAGCTTGTTGACCAATCGGGCGGCAATGCCACCGGGTTTATTGAGCAGGAGGGCGGGCAAGACAGCGTAGGTGGTGAAGAGGCAGGTGCCTCCCGCCGATACCGCTTCCATCAAGTCCTGGAAGAATACGGCAAAGGCGGCCTTGCCCATGGTGGCGGCGCCGCTGACGTCCAGGCCCAGCCCTTCCAGCACCACTGTATAACCGCCGTTGAGATGGCAGCCGCCGCGGTTGGCGGTGGCGTAGCCCAGGCCCATTCCCTGGGCGGCGCGGGGTTCGTAGGCGGCCAGCTCCAGGCCCTTGACGTGCATGGCAAATTCCTGGCCGCCGTACTTTTGGGACAGGCGCCGGGTGCCTTCTGCCAGATCTGCGCCGATTCCCTTCCGGTACGCCACCAGCTCCACCAGCTCTGCCAACGGGCCGGCATCGCCGAATTGCAGGCCGTTGTTCCACAAGCCCCTTTCATTGAGCTCCATGGCCAGCCCGACAGTGCTGCCGAAGGAAATGGTGTCGATGCCGTACTCGTCGCAGAGGTGGTTGACCCGGATGATGCTTTCCAAATCGTTGTTGAGGAGGTTGCTGCCCAAAAGGCAGATGGTCTCCAGTTCCGGGCCCTTGACGGCCTTGCCGTCCACCATAACTACCCGCCCGCACTGGATGGGGCAGGTGGGGCAGCCCCGGTTGGTTACCAGGTATTTTTCCCGCAGGGTTTCGCCGCTGATGAGGTCGTGGTCCTGGTAGGTGCCCCGGGCGTAATTCCTGGTGGCCAAGAGCTGGCGTCGGTGCATCGGGCGCACCAGGTTGGCGGTGCCCAGTTGGGGCAGACGGTGTCCGGTGATGGGGTGGGCGCGCAGCTGCTTTACCCACCGGCGGTTGAGGGCGCGGAACTCCTGGGGGCGGTACAGGGCAACGGTGTGTGTGCCCCGGGCCACCAACCCCTTGAGGTTCTTGGCGCCAAAGACGGCGCCGGCGCCGCCCCGGCCGGCCGCCCTTTCCTGGCTGACCAGGGAGGCGTAGCGCACCATGTTTTCGCCGCCGGGCCCGATAACCAGCTTGCCCCCGGGACCCAGGAGTTCCTGGGTTTGCGATGTGGTCTTGCCCCACAAGCCGGTTGCATCCTTGCAGGCGATGCCGTCGGGGGAGATGTCCAGGTAGACCTTGTCCGGGCTCTTGCCGGTTATGATGAGGCCGTCGTAGCCGGCGCGCTTTAAGGACAAGCCGAAATTGCCGCCGCAATTGGATGAGACCAGCAGGCCGGTCAGGGGCGAGATGGTGGATACATTGAACCGCGAGGAGCAGGGGGCGGCGGTGCCCGTCAGGGGCGAAGTGGTTATGACGACGGCGTTTTCCGGGGAATAGGGGTCAGTTTTACGGGGCAGGAGATCGTAAATGATTTTGGCGGCCATGATCTTTCCGCCCAGGTACAGCTCCCGCTCCCGGGCAGAAAAAGGATAATCGGTTACTTTGCCCGTACTCAGGTCGACATGGGCGATTTTGCCGGTGTAAGCGTACATGGCACTCTACTCCTTGATTTTGTAGTAGATTTTGGTCATCTCGTCCCTGGACATGAACTTGGGCACGGGGTAGAGGGGATGGGCTTCCCGCAGGGCGCGTTCCACCATCAGGGGGATGTCGGCCTCGACAATGCCCTTGATCTTGGCGGGGATATTCATCTTGCGGTTCAGGTCCTTAATGGCGGCGATAAACATTTCCGCTCCCCGGGCCGGGGTGTCGGCGGGGCCGAAGACCAGGCCGGACAGTTCGGCCAGTGGTTTGTGGATGGAAGCGCCGAAAAATTCCAGGACGTGGGGAAGAATGACGGCATTGGCCAGGCCGTGGGGCACCGAGTAAAAGCCGCCCAGGGTGTGGGCAATGGCGTGGACGTAGCCCACATAGGCCCGGGTAAAGGCGGCGCCCGCCAGGAAAGCCGCTTTTTGCATGTTGGCCCGGGCGGTGAGGTTGGAGCCGTCGGTATAAGCCTGGTAGATGTTGGCGAAAATCAACTGCACGGCCTGCCGGGCGTCCCTCTTGGTCTGGGCGGTGTTGCTGCGCCCGATGTAAGCTTCCACTGCATGGGTGAGGGCATCCATGCCGGTGGTGGCGGTTAGGTGGGGCGGCATGCCCACCGTCAGCAACGGGTCGAGGACGGCAAAGTGGGGGATGAGGACTGTATCGTTGATGGCGTATTTTTCATGGGTTCTGCTGTCGGTGAGCACCGCAGCCAGAGTCGTTTCACTGCCGGTGCCGGCGGTGGTGGGGATTGCCACCAGGGGCGGCGTTTTCCGCAACACCTTGAGCTGTCCCCGCAGCTGGGGGATGGTTTTGTCGGGCCGGGCCAGCCGCGCCGCCACTCCCTTGGCGCAATCCATGGGCGAGCCGCCGCCAAAGGCGACTATGCCCTTGCAGCCGCTGGCTTTATAGAGCGCCAAAGCTTCTTCAACGTTGTCTATGGTGGGATTGGGCACGGTTTTGTTGTAGATGGCGTAGTCAATGCCGACCCGGCTTAATCCTGCCTGCAAGTCGTCCAGCAGGCCCAGGGCGGCCAGTCCGGCGTCGGTGACAATGAGGACGTTGTCCAGGCCCTGGTCTCTGAGCAATTCCGGCAGTTGGCCCAGGCTGCCCGGACCTTCCAGCAGCCGGGGGCGGCGCCAGGGCAGAAAATAGGCGGCGAGCCGGAAAACTCCTTGGTACGCGCGACAATACAGTTTGTACACCGAATCCCTCCTTTGGCGTATGTTAGGGAGTAATTCTACGGCCCGGCTCAATCTTCCTTTAATTTCCGGGCAATGAAAAACCCGCCCCAGCGGGGCGGGCGAAGCGGAGGGATGGAACTACCTGATCTTGATTTCCCTGGCTTGCGGCAGCAGCTTTTCCGGTTTGGGCATCGTCAGCCGCAGCACACCGTTTTCAAACTTGGCTTCAATTTTATCGGGATCCAGGTCTTCGATGATGAAGGTCCTGCAGGCATGGTTGAAGCTGCGTTCACGGCGAATGTAGTTTTCGGATTTTTCCTCTTTGGCCTGACGACGCTCGGCGGAAATGGTCAGCTGATTGTCGCTGACATGAACCTTGACTTCATCCTTGTCGAAGCCGGGCAGTTCGGCCTCGATAATCAGTTTGCCGTCCTTCTCATAGATGTCGGCCTTGATGGAGGACAGGCCGGGGAAAAAGAAGTCGTCGCTGAAGAAGTCTCTCAGGAAAGAGCGCGGAAACCAGCGGTTGCCGAAGAATGGAGCCGGTTTGAACATACAGCCACACCTCCCGGTTTGTTGGTTGTGTATATTTCCACAGGTCCCTGACCTGTTGTTTGTCTTCATTATAAGCTGAAGGTCAAAGAAGGTCAAAGTCAAATAAGGTCAGAAAAGGGCCTTTTTCGGCAGAACTCGGCCAGAATTTGACATTTGCCTTGCTCCTGCGCACGCCGGCGCCCGCATGCTCAGGCTGGCTGCGATCCCGGGCTGCCGGGGGCTGGCGGCGGCCAGGCTGTTGGGATACAATAGCAGAGGATGGGAGGGCTTAGAGATGTGGCTGATAATCATTCCCCTGGCGGGGGGATACATATTGGCTGCCAGCCGGCCGGGACTTGTGGCCCGCTGGCCGGTGGTGGCCCTGACCAACGCCAGTTTGGTGCTGCTTCTCATGGTCATGGGGGCGCGCATTGGCGCCGATCCGGATATCATCGGCCAGCTGGGCAGCCTGGGCCTGACGGCCTTTGTGCTGGCCGGGACGACGACGCTGGGCAGCATATTGGCGTTGTGCCTGGTCCAGGCGGTATTGCCCGGGACGGCGGGGTTCATGGCGCAGGGGGACGGCCCGCAGGGCGGCGGGCGCAGCCTGACCCTGTTGCTCCTGGCGTCGGTGCTGGCCGGGCTGGCCCTGGGGGTGCTGGCGCTGCCCCCCGGCGCCCAGTCCGTTCTGGGTGTGCTGACGCCGTGGCTGCTGGGGTTGCTTCTGTTCGGTATCGGCCTGGATTTGGGCGGTTCCGGCAGGGCCTTAGTCCGGCTCCGCCAGTTGGGCCCGGGCGTGTTATTGGTCCCGGCGGCGGTCATTGCCGGCAGCCTGTTGGGTGCACTGGTAGTGTTGATCTGGCCGGTGCTGGCCTGGCCGGCAGCGGCGGCGGTGGCGTCGGGCTTCGGCTGGTACAGCTTGTCCTCGGTGTTGATTTCGCCGCTGGACCCCGCCCTGGGCGCTTTGGCCTTCATGGCCAATGTTTTTCGCGAGCTAATTGCCGTGGTCATCACCCCGGCGGTGGCCAGGGCCTTGGGTCCTGTTCCTGCTCTGGGCCCTGCCGGGGCCACGGCCATGGATGTCCTGCTGCCGGTAATTGCCAAAGGGGCGGGGCGGGAGTACGTGCCGCTGGCCTTCTTTACCGGGGCGGTTTTGTCTTTGTCGGTGCCGGTTTTTGTCAATTTGTTTATGTCTATGCTGTGACAAGGGGGCCGCTGAGGCCCCCTTGCTGCTAGTACGGATCCGGAGAGAGGGCGGCGGCTGTTTCCGCCGCGGCCTGCTGCTGAGGTGCGGTCAGTGCGGGCAGGTAGAGGGCAAAGGTGGTTCCCTGGCCAGGTGTTGAGTCCACGGTTATATGGCCGCCGTGCTTTTTGATGATGGAAAAGCTGGTGGGCAGGCCCAGGCCGCTGCCGTTGGCTTTGGTGGTAAAAAAGGGCATAAAGATTTTTTCCAGATCCTCCGGGGGGATGCCTGTGCCGTGGTCCCGGAAGGCGATCCGGATGTAGTTGCCGGCTTCCAGGGGGAGATCTGCTCTGGATTCTACCCATTCCCGGCTCATTTCAATGTGCAGAAAACCGCCCTGGGGCATGGCCTGGATGGCGTTGAGGACGATGTTGTTGACCACCTGGCCGATCTGGGCGGTATCAACTTCGGCCAGGAGGGGGGTGTCGGGAAGGGAAAAAGAGCAGCGGATCCTGGCGCCGCTGGCAGCCAGCAGGGCTGTCTCCCTGACCAGCCGGACCAGGTCTGCCTGCTCCTTGCTCAGCCCGTTGTTCCGGGCATAGTCCAACAGGCGATTGGCCAGCTCGGCGCCCTGCCGGGCAGCATTGGCGATGTTGACGAGATTTTTGCGGACCTTTTCTTCACGGCTGTGCATATGGGCCAGGCTGGCGTTGCCCAGGATGATGGTCAGGGTGTTTTTAAAGTCATGGGCCAGACTGCAGGCAGCCGTGGAAATGAAGACCAGCCGGGACAGCCGGCTCATTTCCTGTTCATGGCGCCGGCGCCGGTCTTCTTCCTGCAGGCGCGCCATTTCCCGGGCCATGGCTGCATTGGTTTTCTGCAACTGCAGATAGGGCAGGTGCAGGCTGGCGCTGACCAGGGCCTGGTGGATAGTGATGTAAGCAACCAGTTTCAGGAAATGCCCGGCGACGCTGAAAAAGTCGTAGGTATTGATGTGCCGGACAAACATGAGCTCGGCGGCAAGGGCGGCGCCGTACGCCGCCAGGACTTGGGTGTACACAGCCGGGCTGGCGAAATGCTCTTTGCTGCGCAGGACGTTGACCAGGCCAGCGCCAAACAGCAGGGCAATTATGTGCTCGCATATTGTTGTAAACGGGGTCGCTGCACCGGCTGTGAAACATGGGGGGAAGTTGCGCCAGCGGAAGATGGACAGCAGAGCCCCGGCGAACAGGATCAGGTACAGGGCAAAGACGCCTTTGGCGCTGACCGGCCTGGCGATGAAGCAGGTGGCGGCAAAGAAGGTGAGCCCTTCCGTAATGCGCGCCGCCAGCCACAGCTGCCAGGTGGCGGGGCCCGGCTGGGCGGCTCCGCCGGCAAAGGTCAGGACGTGGAGAAAGTCCAGGCCGGCGATGAACAGGCAGGCCAGGCCGACAAACAGGAAATAGCCGGTGCGGGCATAACTGCGGGTGCTGAAGGCGGTGACAAATACCGACCAGGCCACGGCAACGCTGAGGAACTTAACTGCGGTATGAAAAAGCCGGCAATCGAGCTGGTTGAGGCGGCAGGCCAGGAACAGGAGGCCGCCGCCGGCCGTCAGATACAGCAGCGGCCTGACAAGGCCGATTTTTCCTGTACCCAAGTTCATTCCCCCTCTTCCCATCATTTGGAACCTTGGCGATTGCGGGCTTATTTCTACATTTTAACGCGTTAATCCTTTTTCAGAGAACAGGATGTTTTTCTGGCAATGGCGCCGTTGCCAAAAACTGTAGATGGTACAAATAACCCCGGCGGACAATACTAATACAGAACCATCAGCGACAGATAGGAGGAGATGCTTATCCGCGGGGTAATAATGGCCGGCGGCAATGGCACGCGCTTGCGGCCTCTCACTTGTGATGTGCCCAAACCCATGGTGCCCATTGTCAACAGGCCGGTGATGAGCTATACAGTGGATTTGCTGAAGAAGCACGGAATCCGGGACATCGCTGTAACTCTGGCGTACTTGCCCGGGAAAATCCGGGATTACTACGGCACCGGGGCGGATTTTGCGGTCAACTTTGAGTACTTTGTGGAGGAGTCTCCCCTGGGCACGGCGGGGAGCGTCAAAAATGCCGAAGCTTTTCTCCGGGATACCTTCATTGTCATCAGCGGTGATGCCCTCACCGATTTAAATATTCAGGAGGCCGTTGCCTTTCACCGGGAACGGAAAGCCTGTGCAACCCTGGTTTTGCACCGCCAGCCGGTGCCCCTGGAGTACGGCGTCGTCATTACCGATGAAGACGGCCGGATAACGCGGTTTTTGGAAAAACCCAGTTGGGGGGAAGTGTTCAGCGACACCGTCAACACCGGCATATACATCCTGGAACCGGCCGTTTTGGAATACATTCCGGCCGGGCAGCCCTTTGATTTCAGCAAGGACCTTTTCCCCCGCCTTTTGGCCGACGGCCTGCCCTTGTACGGGTACATCTGGCCGGGGTATTGGTGCGACATAGGGGATTTGCGTTCCTATCGGCAGGCCAATTTTGATGTCCTTGCAGGACGGGTGCAGGTACAAATTGCCGCCGGGGAAATGGCCCCGGGCATTTGGGTGGAAGCCGGCGCCCGCATCGACGACGGCGCCGACATCCGGCCGCCGGTGTACATCGGCCGGGGTTGCAAAATAGGGCCGGGAGCCTGTCTGGGCCAGTATACCGTGCTGGGCGATAATTGCACCGTAGAGGCGGGCACATCGCTCAAGCGGACGGTGGTCTGGAAAAATACCCGCTGGGGCCGGCATTGCGAAGGCCGGGGCGCTACAGTATGCGACAGGGTCAGCATCGCCGACGGCGCCAGGCTGTTTGAAGATGCGGTGGTGGGCAGCGCCAGCATACTGGAGGAGGGGGTGACCCTGCGCCCCGGGGTCAAGGTGTGGCCCGGCAAGACCATTGCCCAGGAGACGGAAGTATCGGGCCACCTGGTCTGGGCCGACCGCAAGAGCAGGAGCCTCTTTGGCCGTCGGGATGTCAGCGGCCTGTTCAATGTGGAGGTGACCCCTGAGTTTGCGTCCCGGCTGGGTTCGGCCTTTGCCGCATTGGCGGGTGAGAAGGAGAGCTTTGTGGTCGGCGCAGATAATACTGAAGCGGCTGCGCTCATCGCCGACTCCCTCATTGCCGGGATTCTGGCCTGCGGCTGCCGGGTCATCCGGGCCTCGGGACTGGTGGCGCCCATAACACGTTTTGGGGTTACCCATTACGATGCCTGGGGCGGGATTCACGTGCGCCTGGACGCCCAGGACAATAACAGGGTGCGCCTGGAGTTCTTCGACGCCCGGGGCGTTTGCCTGCCGCGTTCGCTGGAACGCAAGCTGGAAGCGGCTTTCAACAGCGACGATTTCCAGCGGGTGGAGGCCCAGGATGTGGAATTGGCGGAGCGGAGCACCGATTTGCTGCGGGTCTATTTTGCCCGGGCCGCCGCGGGGCTGGAGGTATTGGGCCGGGGCAAGGCCGGACCCCGGGTGGCGGCGGGGGCGGAAACCGAACTGATGCATTTTTTGGGTTCCAGTTTTCTGGCCCGGGCCGGCTGCCGGGTGGTGCACGGCGGCAACACCGCTGCCGCCGTAAGCCAGGCCGTGGTGGACAATGCCGCCGATCTGGGGGTGTTTTTCCGGGCCGACGGCGAGGAGATCATCCTGTTCGACGCCCGGGGTATTCCCGTTCCCGAAGAGAACTACCAGGTCCTGGCCACCTGGATTGCCCTGCAGTTTGAAGGCAAGCACATAGTGGTGCCCCACAACGCCAGCCAGGCAGTCCGGGATATGGCTCGGGGGGCGGGGGTGGTGCCGGTTAAATCCGCTCCCGGCGAGATGATGGCCGCCATGCAGGAATACGGCAGGGAGGACCGGCGGGTGGCGCTGCAGTTTCTCCTGAACTTTGACGGCATTCAGGCCGCAGCCAGGATCATCGACTACCTGGCCGCCCGCGGCGTCGACCTCGACCAGCTCCTGGCCGAAATTCCCCGCTTGCATTTCCGCAAGGTGACCGTCCCCTGCCAGTGGGGGGACAAGGGCCGTGTGTTGCGGGAGCTGATTGCGCGGCACCGCCAGGGACAAATCCAGCTGGAAGAAGGGGTTAAGGTGCTGGGGGACAAAGGCTGGGCCCTGGTGTTGCCCGACAGCGAAAAGCCCCAGTTCAACGTCTATGCCCAGGGCTACAGCGAGGAATATGCCGAGGAACTGGCGGCAGAGTTTACCGATAACATCCTTTCCCTGCTCAGGCGCAGCGGCGAAAAAACGCTCAGGGGATGATGGCAGTGGAATTGGTATTACTGGCTGCAGTGCTGGCTGTGCTGGTCCTGGCCATGTCCGGGCGGTGGCGCAAGCCGGCCATCTGGTTTGACGGGGCTATCCTGCCTCCCGAAGAACTCAAGGCCCATGCGGCCAAGCTGGGCAGGTTGTATCGCGTGGCACCCCGCCGGCGCGGCTGCGCTCTGACCCTGCGTCGCCTCAAACAGAATTTCAGCCGCATTACCCAGGCGTACACCTGCACCGCCGAAGATCTGAGCCGGGAGCTGGAGGTGGCCCCGGCGGGCGAGTGGCTGTTGGACAACTACTACGTGGTGGAAGAGCATGTGCGCGAGATGCTCCTTTCCGTCAGGGGCAAGAGGTTCCGGGAACTGCCGGTGCTGGCCAACGGGACGTACCGGGGCCACCCCCGCATTTACGCCCTGGCCCTGGAATTGGTGGCCCACACCGACGGCAACCTGGACCGGGACGTGCTGGTTAACTTTTTCAACGCCTTCCAGGAGGAGCAGCCGCTGACCATCGCCGAAATATGGTCTCTTTCCCTGATGCTGCGCGTCGCCCTGGTGGAGAAGATCCGCGATGTGTGCCGCGGCCTGCTGGCCACCCACCGCAACTGGCGCCTGGCCGAGGAAATGCTGCGCCGGCCCGAGCAAGGGGCGGAACGGCTCAGGGCCATGGCCTGCCCCGAGCCGGCCCTGGTGGAACGCCTGCTGGAGGTCATGCGCCAAAGCGATGCCGACAACCAGGCCCTGCGGGATGCCATCGGCGCCAGGCTGCTGGACGTGGACTGCAACATCGAGGAGTTGGTGCAAAGGTCGCACAGGGCCGAAGCCGCCCGGGCCACGTCCCTGGGCAACGCCGTCACCAGCCTGAAAAACATCGCGGCCTGGAACTGGAACGCGCTGTTTGAAGCCCTTTGTCCTGTGGACAAAGTGTTCCAAAAAGACGAGATTTACCGGCTCATGGACTTTGAATCCCGCAATTACTACCGCCTCCAGGTGCAGCGCCTGGCCCGGCGCGCGAGGGTAAGCGAAGTGAGGGTAGCCAAGCTGGCCATGGCCTGTGCCGAGCAGGGCGGCCGGGGCCTGGAAGGGCATTGCGGCTACTATCTCCTGGATGCAGGCAGAAACATATTGTTGCAAAAGCTGGGCAAAAAAGGGCGCCGGCTGTCCTTAACGCCTGGGGCATACATACTGGCCGTCGTCCTCCTCACCCTGACCCTGGCCGGGGGCGCCGGCATGTACGGGGGGCGGTGGTCGTGGGCGGCGGCAGCTTTCAGCGCAATTCCCGCCAGCCAGGTAGCCGTCAGCCTGCTCAGGTCGGTGCTGGTGCGCCTGCGCAAGCCCGCTTTTTTGCCCAAATTGGAATACGCCGACGGCATTCCCCCCGAAGCCGCCACCCTGGTGGTGGTGCCGACTCTGCTCACCGGCGTCGACCAGGTCCGGGAAATGGTCCGGCGCCTGGAAGTGCACTGCCTGGCCAACCCCCACGACAACCTGTACTTCGCCTTGCTGGGAGATTTCCGGGATGCTCCCCAGCAAAACCTGCCCGAGGACGAGGAGATTGCCGCGGCGGTCAGGGATGGGGTTGCGGCTCTCAATGCCCGGATGGGGGAAGAGCGCTTCTTTGCCCTGCTGCGCCGGCGCAGCTATTCCCAAACCCAGGGTAAGTGGATGGGCTGGGAGCGCAAGCGGGGCGCGTTGATGGAACTCAATGCGCTCCTCATGGGCGAGGAGGGCGGCAGTTTTTTGGGGCGGCCCCGGTTACCCCGGGTCAAGTACGTTCTCACCGTCGATGCCGATACCCGCCTGCCCATTGACATGGTGAAAAAACTGGTGGGCGCCATTTCCCACCCCATCAACCGGGTGCACCTGGATGAGCGCGGCAATGTGGCGCGGGGCTACGGCCTCATCCAGCCCCGCATCGGGGTCAGTGTCGAGAGCACCAACCGCAGCAAATTTGCGCGCATCATGGCCGGTCCCGCCGGCCTGGATACGTATACCACCGCCGTGAGCGATGTATACCAGGACTGGTTTGCCCAGGGAGTATTCACCGGCAAGGGCATCTATGACGTGGCCGCCGCCCGGCAGCGGCTGGCCGTAATCCCCGAAAACAGCGTGCTCAGCCACGACCTCCTGGAAGGGAGCCTGCTGCGCACGGGGCTGGCCACCGACCTGGAACTGGTAGACGACTTCCCCACCACGTACCGCGCCTTTGTCCAGCGCCACCATCGCTGGACCCGGGGCGACTGGCAGCTGGTGGTGTGGCTGGGGCGCAAGTCGCCCCTGGGACTGCTCAACCGCTGGCAGATCCTGGACAATCTGCGCCGCAGCCTGGTGCCTCCGGCGCTGCTGGCGTTGCTGGCGGCGGGGCTGACGGTGCTGCCGGGCAGCCCGCTGTTTTGGGCCGGGCTGTTTCTGACAGTGCAGCTGGCGCCGGGCATACTGGGGTTGCTGGACTTTAACTGGGCGGGTTACATCGACAACATCGCCGCCGGGGGCGGCGCAGGCAGGCCCTGGGGGCCCCACCTGGCTCTGGCGCAGCTGGGGGTTGACCTGGCCGTGCTGCCCCACACCGCCTGGATAAACCTCGATGCCATCGTGCGCACCTGCTGGCGGGTCTTTGTTTCCCGGAAAAACCTGTTGGAGTGGACCACGGCGGCCCAGGCCGAGCAGGAGAAGGGGGGCGTTCCCATGGTGCGCCCTGCACTGGCCCTGGTGTTGTTGCTGGCAGTGGCCATTGCCATGCTGCGCCCCCAAAACCTGGCCGTCTACGCTCCGTTTTTGGCGCTGTGGCTGTGGGCGCCCCGGCTGGTGCAGCGCCTCAGCCGCCGGGAAGATGCCGCTGCGCCTGCTCCCGGCCGGGAGGAAGCCCGGACGCTGAGGCAGCTGGCCCGCAAGACCTGGTACTATTACCAGGACCTGGTGGGTCCCCAGTCCAGCCATCTCCCGCCGGACAATTACCAGGTGGACCCGCCCAACGGCATTGATACCAGGACTTCGCCCACCAATATCGGGTTTTACCTGCTGGCGGTGCTGGCGGCCCGGGACTTCGGTTTTATCTCCACTCTGGAGCTGGTGCGCCGCCTGGATGCCACCCTGGATTCGGTGGAGAAAATGCGGCGCTGGAAGGGCCATCTCTTCAACTGGTATGACACCAGGGATTTGGAGCTGTTGCGCCCGTGGTTTGTCTCTACCGTGGACAGCGGCAACTTCGTCACCATGCTGGTGGTGCTGGCCCGGGGATTGCGGGAGTACCTGGACCGGCCGGTCATCGACGCCGGCGCCTTTCAGGGACTGATGGACACTTTGGAAGCCGAGGTGCCTGTTCCCAAGGAGCTGGACATCGTCCAGTGGTCCGCCCTCATTGCCGACCTGGAGAAGGAGGGGCGCGGCGGCAGGGCGGGACAGCTGCTGTCCTGGCTGCGGGAAGAAGTCGACGCCCTTTTCCCCCGCCAGGACCTCATGGCCAGTCCGCCCCGGTTTCTGGGCAAAGAGGCGTACCGCCCCCTGGCCCGGGTTGTGGAGGAAGTGCAGAAAATTCCTTCCCTCGGCAATTTGGTCCGCTGTTACGACCGGGGCCTGGCCGCCGTTGAAAGCTGCCTGCCCGCGGCCAGGAAGGAGGAACAGGGCTACCTTTTGGCGCTGAGGGACGAAATGCAGCGGTGCCGGGCGGCGGCCGGGCTGCTGGCGGACGCCCTGGAGAATCTGGCCCAAAGGGCGGAAAAGATAGTTGCCGAAACAGATTTTTCCGCCCTGTACAACCGGGAAAGGGATCTGTTCTCCATCGGCTACAGCGTCGACGAAGAAAAGCTGCTGGATTCCTACTACGACCTCCTGGCTTCCGAGGCGCGCATTGCCAGCTTTCTGGCTGTAGTTTGCCGGTGGGTTCCCGTCAGGCACTGGCTTAAACCGGGGCGGGCGGCGACCCGCATTGGCGGCAAACGCGCCCTGGTGTCCTGGGCCGGGACGATGTTCGAGTACCTGATGCCGGCGCTGTTCCACCGCACCTACCCCAATACCCTCCTGGCAGAAACGGTGGAGACGGTTATTGACGCCCAGCAGCGGTATGCCCGCAAGCGCAACCGGCCCTGGGGCGTTTCGGAATCGGGTTACTACGCCTTTGATTACCGCCTCAACTACCAGTACAAGGCCTTTGGCATTCCCGACCTGGGGCTGAAACGGGGACTGGCCGAAGACATGGTGGTTTCCAGCTACTCCACATTCCTGGCCCTGCCCTTTGCCCCCCGGGCCGCTGCAGACAACCTGGCTGCCCTGCGTGAGCAGGGGCTGGAGGGGGAGTACGGTCTCTATGAGGCCGTAGACTACACCCCCGCCCGCACCGGCGGCCACGACAGGCGCATTGTCAAGAGCTACATGGCCCACCATCAGGGCATGAGCCTGGTCGCCCTGGCCAATTACCTGCTGGATTTCGCCATGGTGCGCCGTTTTCACGCCGACCCGCGGGTGGAAGCGGGCAAGCTGCTCCTCCAGGAGCGCATCCCCCTGCAACCGGTGCTGACCAAGAAAATCCGGGAGCCGGTGCTGCCCCTCAAACACAATTTTGACAAGGACCCCGAAGTGGTACGCAGCTTCGGCGTGCCCCGGTCGCCGCTGCCCAACTGTCACCTGCTGTCCAACGGCAGCTACACCGTGCTGCTCACCGACAGCGGCAGCGGTTTCAGCAAGCGCGAGCATATTCAGGTCAGCCGCTGGCGGGCAGAGCGCCACTTCCGCCACGGTACCTTTATCTTTATCAAGAGCCTCAACAACGACCGGGTGTGGTCGGCCACCTATGCGCCGCTGGGGCAGGAGCCCGACTTCTACCGGGTGCGCTTTAAGCAGGACCGGGCCAGCTATTTCCGCGAAGACCGTTACATCGATACCCGCACCGACGTCATCGTGTCGGGAGAGGACAACGCCGAAATCCGCCAGGTGGTGCTGACCAACCACAGCAACCGGACGGTGGAACTGGAGGTCACCAGCTACCTGGAGGTGGCGCTGTCTCACCAGGCCGCCGACGTGGCCCACCCCGCCTTCAACAAGCTGTTTGTGCAGACCGAGCTGCTGGCGGAACACAACTGCCTCATCGCTTCCCGGCGGCCCCGCGCTCACGGGGAGGAGTGGCTGTATGCCATGCACCAGGCGGTGGTGGAGGGGGAAAGCATCGGTACGCTGCAGTACGAAACGGACAGGGCAAGGTTTTTGGGCCGCGGCCGGGATATAACGCGCCCCGTCGCCCTGCATCAGCCCCTGTCCAATTCCGCGGGCGCGGTGTTGGATCCCATTTTCAGCCTGCGCCGGCAGATCAGGCTGGGACCGGGACAGACCGGCGTCGTTACCTTTATCACCGCCCAGGGCACCCGGACGGAAATACTGAAGCTGGCTGAAAAATACCGGGATGCCGGCGCCGTCAAGCGGGCCTTCGACCTGGCCTATACCAGGAGCCTGGTGGAAACCCGTTTCCTCAACATCGGCTCGGAGTTGCTCAGGGCCAGCCTGCAGGCCTTGGGGCACCTGCTCTTTCCCAGTCCCCTGCGGCGGCGGTATGCCTCGGCCATCGCCCATAACACGTTGTCCCAGCGGGCTTTGTGGGCCCAGGGGATTTCCGGCGACAACCCCATCGTCCTGGTGGAGGCCGCCGGCACCCAGGACCTGGACATGGTGGAGGAAGCCCTGCGCGCCCACGAATACTGGCGCTTCAAGGGGCTGATGGTGGACCTGGTCATCCTGACCAGCGGCGGCGGGTATTTTGAGCCGGTGCGGGACGCCGTCCGGCAGATGGCGGAGCTGAGCCAGATCGCCGAGCTGGACCGGCCCGGGGGCGTGTATATCCGCAATGTTCACCAGTTGACAGAGGCCGAGCGCCTTCTGTTCAGGGCTGCGGCGCGCCTGGTTCTCAAGGGCGGGCGTTCCCTGGCCCGGCAGTTGGAAGGCGAACTGCCGCAGTGGCCCGGGGATAAAGTATTTTCCGGCACAGGGGAATACACCGGGTCGTCCCTGCAACCTCCCGAAGACTTGCTGTTTTTCAATGGCATCGGCGGCTTCAGCCGCGACGGCAGCGAATACGTTATCTGGCTGCGCCAGCGCCCGACCCCGGCGCCCTGGATCAATATTCTGGCCAACCCCCGCTTCGGCTGTACGGTGTCGGAGCAGGGCGGCGGCTATACCTTTGCCGAAAACAGCCGGGAAAACAAACTCACCCCCTGGTCCAATGACCCCGTATCAGATCCCCCGGGCGAAGTCCTGTATTTGCGCGACGAAGAAACGGGGGCGGTGTGGACCGTCACCCCCGCGCCGCTGGGGGAAAAGGAAGGAACCCTTGTCGTGCACGGCAAGGGGTATACCAGGTTCTGCAGCAGCAGTCACGGCCTCAGTCACGAAAAGACGGTTTTCGTGGCCAGGGACGACCCTGTCAAGCTCACATTGCTGCGCTTGAAGAACCACTCGGCGCAAAAGCGCACTTTGTCGCTGACGTACTATGTGCGTCCTGTGCTGGGCGTCAGCGAGCAGGCCGGCTGCGCGCATATCGTCTCGGCCATGGAGGGAGACATTTTTACGCTGCGTAACCCGTACAACGGCGATTTCCCCGGGCGCATAGCGTGGCTGAAAATGTCGCTGCCTGTTTCCGGATACACCGGGGACGACGCCGAGTTTTTGGGGGTGCCGGGAGACCTGTCCCGGCCGGCGGCGATGCGGCGGGAGGGATTGTCCAACACCGCCGGCGCCGGGCTGGACCCCTGTGCAGCCCTCCAGGGCCACGTCACCCTGGCGCCGGGGGAAGAGCGGGAAATCCTGCTCCAGCTGGGGCAGGGAACTGACATGGACGCCGTCCGGGAGATATCCGGCCGCTATACCCTCTCCGCAGCCCGCGCCGAGCTTGAGGCTGTGCAAGATTTCTGGCGCAGCCTTACCGAAAAGGTAAGCGCCCGCACGCCGGATCCCGCTTTGGACGTGCTGCTGGGCTGGCTGGTCTACCAGACCGTGGCCTGCCGCCTGTGGGCCAGGACTGGGTTTTACCAGTGCGGCGGCGCCTACGGATTCAGGGATCAGTTGCAGGATGCAGTGAACATGGCCCTGCTGGCGCCCCGGCTGACGCGCCGGCAAATCCTGCTTCACGCCGCCCACCAGTTTAAGGAAGGAGATGTGCAGCACTGGTGGCATCCCGGCACCAACAACCGCGGCGTGCGCACGCGCTTTTCCGACGACCTGCTCTGGCTTCCCTATGCAGTGGCCGAATACATTGAATTGACCGGCGACGCGGCCATCCTGGACGAAGAAATCCCCTTCCTAGAGGCGGCTCCTTTGGCGGAAGGGGAAGACGAGCGGTACGGTGAAGCCGAGGCGGGCGGGGAAACGGCCAGTTTGTATGAGCATTGCCGGCGGGCCATTCAGCGCGCTTTGCGTTTTGGCCGCCACGGCATCCCCCTGATGGGGTCCGGAGACTGGAATGATGGCATGAGCACCGTGGGCAACCGCGGACAGGGGGAAAGCGTATGGCTGGGTTGGTTCCTGATTTACATCCTGCGGCGCTTCGCTCCCCTGTGCCGGGCCCGGGGCGACGCTGCCCTGGCAGAGCACTGGCTGGCCCAGGCGCAAAACATTGCCCGGGCCTTGGAGGAGAAAGGCTGGGACGGGCGCTGGTACCGGCGGGCGTACTTCGACGACGGCACGCCGCTGGGTTCCGCCGAAAACCCGGAATGCTCCATCGACTCCATCGCCCAGTCCTGGGCGGTCATTGCCGGCGGCGATCGCCGGGACCGCCAGGAGGAAGCCATGGCGGAGGTGCTGGCGCGGCTGGTCAATGAAGAGCAAGGCCTGATAATGTTGCTGGCGCCGCCCTTTGACAAGAGCGACCTTAATCCCGGTTACATCAAGGGCTACCCGCCGGGGGTGAGGGAAAACGGCGGCCAGTATACCCATGCTGCCTGTTGGGTCATTCAGGCCATGGCCCTTTTGGGCCGCGGCGACGCCGCCGGCAATTTGCTGCAGCTCATTAACCCCGTCAACCACAGCCGCACCCACAAGGAATGCTTTACCTACAAAACCGAACCCTATGTGCTGGCTGCCGATGTCTATACGGTTGCGCCCCACACCGGCCGGGGGGGGTGGACATGGTACACCGGCGCCGCCGGCTGGCTGTTCAGGGTGTGCGTGCAAAACATTTTAGGCCTGCGGCGCCGCGGAGAGATGCTGGTCATCGAGCCCTGCATACCCCGGGAATGGCGGGAATACACCCTTCAGTACCGCTGGGGAACGGCTCTCTACCTCATTCATGTCCGCAATCCCCACGGCGTTTGCACCGGGGTGCGGGAACTGCGCCTGGACGGCCGCAGTGTGGAGTGCGTTCCCTTGCAGGACGACGGCAAAGAGCACAGGGTGGAAGTCATTCTCGGCCGGTAAAAAAAGCAGCCTCGGGGGCTGCTTTTTTATTCGCCTGCTGCGGCGGCCTCATCAGCCAGGGGGAAGGGCTGCTTTTTCAGCATTTTTCTAAGGTGTTTTTGGTTCCACAAGTATATGTTCATGCGTTCGGCAGCCTTGGCAATGGGGCGGCCGAAACGGCCGGCGGTAATGAGGATGGCTTTGTTGCAATGGTGGGACTGGGCAAAGCTGCGCAACTCGTCCAGGGAATTGACGGTTACCTTCTTTTTCCAATCCTTGACCTGGACATAGGCGCGGATTCCGCCCCGGACAGCAATGAAATCTCCGCCGAATATACCCTGGTAAACCACCTGTTCTATGCGGAAATTTTGGCTGTTGAAAAACTCCAGGACGTCATTGGCCAGCTTGGAAGACAGGTAGGGCAGGGGAGAAGTTTGCTGGATGCCGCCGGGGAGCCCGGAGTCGGCGTCCTCCACCGGCTGCGGCTCGGGATCCAGCACCGGCTCCCGGGAGGGCAGCGGTTCGGGAGCGGGGACGGCGGCAACAAATTCCTCTGGGATCTGGGCGGGATGGGGCTCGGGGTCCGGCTCTGTTTCCTCCTGCTCTTCTTCGTGGCGGCGATAGACGATTACGGGTTCGTCGCCCACTTCCACAGACTCAGTTTCCCGGGCCTGCTTTTTCCGGGCTTTTTTGGGTTTCTTGGCTTTCTTGGGTTGTTCGATATCTTCCTCATCCTCATCGACATCCCGGCGGCCATAAACAATGACGGGCTCGGGCCCAACTTCGACAAATTCATTGTCTCCGCGGCGCTTTCTCCTGGCCAACATCAAGATGAGGAGCAGGAACAAAGCGCCGGAGCCGGCAATGAGGAGCATGTAATCCTGGATATATACCGAAAGCTCATCGTATAGCGAGGTGATGATGTCCAATATTTCTTCCATAGCACACATCCTCCCAGGTATATTGCCACAAAATTACTTTCTAATTTCCATATTCGCCGCAGGTTTGGATTTTCCTGCCTGTGCCGGCGGAAGCGGGTTTCCGGGCTGGGGCAAAGCAAAAAGGGACCTTGCGGTCCCTACATGCCGAAACGTTTTTTGCGCGTCTTGAAAATACTGCGCCGCCTCTTGCGCCGGCGGCCTGCCCGGAAGGCAGCTGCAGCAGAAGCGCCAAGGCTGAGAAAGACCAGGCCGGGCCGGAGCACCGGGCGCCACCAGGGCATGGCGGCCACCGGTTCGGTGACCACCAGGGGGGTTTTAAACAGCTCCTGGTCGTCCAGGGAGAAGACCAGCTCCCCCACCACCTGGTCTTTGTCCAGGGGGGCGGCCAGAGTCGGCTTTTCAGCGGCGGAAAGACGGGAAGCGACAGCGCCTGCCACAGCCTCCGGGAGCAGGCGCACCGAGCTGCAGATGCGGGAAACATCCCGGCGGGGGAAGACGGCTGCAAAGCCCCGGGCGGCGGCAATGTCCACCCGGTCGGGCTGGCCGACATCCTGACCGGCAACGGTCGCCCTTTGCACGATTTCGTTGGCTTCCACCAGTTGCAGCCATACGTAGTTGGCAAACCCGTACTCCAGCAGCCCAACAGAATCCAGCCAGCGCCCGTCTTTGGAGGTGTTGAGGACAACGGCAATAAGTTCCAGGTCATCCCGGGCCGCCGAGGCCACTATGCAAAAGCCGGCGGGGCCGGTGTACCCGGTCTTGATGCCGGTGGCGTGTTCGTAGGAAAATTGGTAGGGCCTGATGAGAAGATTGGTGTTGCCCCAGGGGCGGACGTATTCCCCTGTCCAGGTTTGGGGAGTGAAATGGCCGGTGGCAACCACTTCCCGCAACAGAGGGTGTGCCATGGCCGCCCGGGCAATCAGGGCCAGGTCGCGGGCGGTGGTATAGTGCTCGTCGTCGTGATAGCCGTCGGGCGCGGTGAAATTGGAGTGCATCGCCCCCAGTTCCCGGGCGCGCCGGTTCATCCTTTCCACAAAGACATCCAGGGCTGCGCCGATGGGCAAATCCGGGTTGCCGGCAATTTTGCGCCCGATGTGCACGGCAATGGTGTAGGCGGCATCGTTGCCGGAGGGCAACATCAGGCCGTAAAGCAATTCGCGCAGGGTCAGCCGGTCTTCTGCCATGAGGCCGGCTTTGCTGCTGTCCCAGGGGATCCACAGCACCTCGTTGCCCACGGTGACCATCTCGTCCACATCGCCTTCTTCCACTGCGATGAGGGCGGTGAGGATTTTGGTAGTACTGGCGGGAAACATCTGCTTGTCCGCATTTTTTGCGTAAAGAACGGCGCCGGTTTTCTGCTCCACGAGGATGGCGGCTTCGGCGGCCGTTTCCGGATAATCTGCCTGGGCGGCATAGATTGTGGCTACGCTGCCGGTGAGTACCATTAGTGTAATTGCGGCAAAGACAAGTACAAAAACAGTAGCTCGTTTCATTATCACTGCCCCTCACTATGCTGCTATGTTAAATTGTAAAGCAACGGGCGGACAAATCCAACCCGAACTTATAGTCTGTATAAAATTACCAGCAATATTCATTTTTTGGCAGCGAGGACAGGTAACCGTTTGCGTCTGGCCCTGCCAGGCATACCCAAGCATCAGGCCCCGGCACTAGCCTTTACCCCGCGATGCCCAATTATTTGGGGGATTTAGCGCTGTGCAGAAGGGATTGCAGCTGCCTCTGGCAGCGGGCCAGATTATGCCCCCGCAGGATTTCGGTGAGCAGCCGCGCTCCCTCGTCCCGGGGAAAGAGCTCCATTTCCACGCCGTGTTCCAGGCAATAGACCAGGTCGGGTCCCCGGGCGGGGGAAGCCAGGATGGAAGCAATTTCCCGGGTAATCTGCTGTCGGAAAGCCTCGGCCTCCCGGTACACCAGGGCGGTGAGTTCCTTTTCCAGGGCCGGGTCGAGTTTGAGGTGGAGGGCGGCGCAGTTTTCCTCCAGGTGGCGCCGGTCGGCAGGGCCGGTGAGGGCGCCCGCTACCCCCGGCTGGGCCAGCACCCAGGCTATGGCGATTTGTGCCGGCGTGGCGCCGCTGTCCCGGGCCATTTCTTGCAGTTTGGCGGCAATGCGCAGACCTGATGCCAGTTTGTTGCGCCGGAACAGGGGATCGATGCTGCGCAGGCCGGCGTCGGCCGGCTGAGAAGCCTCTCCCGCCAGCAATCCGCGCCCGGTGACGCTGAAAGCGATGATGCCGAAGGAGTATTTTTGCTGCAGGGAGCGCAGTTTTTGGTACTGGCCCGGCATGGCGCAGTGCATTTCCGCCATAACCAGGCGTGGATTGCCCTGTTCCAGATAAGCGGCAGTGCGGCTTGCCGGGAGGTGTCCCAGGCCGTAAGCGCGAATTTTGCCCTGGTCCTGCAGCTTTTCCAGAGTTTCCAATACTTCGTCGACAGCGGTAGCGTCGTCGTCATAATGGACCAGGTACAGATCCAGGCAGTCGGTGCCGAGGCGGCGCAGGCTGGCATGGCAACTGGCCGTGATATGTTCCCGGCTCAGTCTTTCCGCGCCGGGATATGCGCCCACCTTGGTGGCAATGGTCACCTGGTCCCGGTGCCGGGCCAGGGCTTCGCCCAGGATTTCCTCGGTGTGGTAAAGAGGGGCTGTGTCAAAATAGCGGATGCCCAGGTCATAGGCCAGGCGGATGAGCTGCACGGCTTCTGCCCGGCTCAATTTTTTGCCGTAGGCCCCGCCCAGGGCGTAACAGCCGTACCCCAGCCGCGACTTGAGAAGGGCGCTATTCATGCCGGTTCCCCCCGCCCAGGGCACGGTCAATTTTGGCCAGCAACGCACCCAGTTCGGCTTTGACGGCCCGCAGGCTTTTCTCCAGGTCTTCCACTTTGTCCAGCTGGGCAGACACCTGTTCCCGCAGGGCCAGGATGGCCCCGGCCGCCGGCCTCCCCGCCGCCAGGTCCTGGTCCACCTGCCGGTCTATGGCCAGGATGGTGCGGATTTCCGCCAGCGAAAACATCAGTTGCTTCATCTGCAGGATTGTCCGGATGCGGTTGAGGTCTTCGGCCCGGTAACGGCGCACCCGGCCATGGCGGGGAGGGGAGACCAGTCCGATGCGGTCGTAGTAGCGCAGGGTTTCCACGGAAATGTTCAGCGGTCTTGCAGCTTCGCCAATCAACATAAAACCACCTCGCCTCCAGCATACCACCTGGACTTGACTCCAGGTCAAGGGTAAATGGGCATTTTTGCGCCATACGGGGGCAGGGCTGAACAGGAGTTCTGAAACCTGCTACCGAAATGATATAAATACCACGGGAAGGAGGAATGGCCATGCACAGAACGGAAAGGCTTTTGCGCCAGGAGATTTCCGGCCGGCAAGCCTGGCGCTATGCCGAGGCAATAGCCCAGTACAACCGCATTCAGGCGTCGCCGGGCTACCGGGAAGCGGCCCGGAAAGTTGCCGGCCTGTTGGCCCGGGAAGGAGTGGAGGTCGGCATCCGGGAATTCCCCGCCCGGGAAGGAGTGCGGTTTTTGGCGCGCCCGTCCTTCAGGGAATGGCGCTGCAACGGGGGAGAATTGTGGTTGCTGGGCCAGGACGGGAGCAGGCGGCGCCTGGCCCGGTACCAGGAGGAAGAGGTTTCCCTGGTGCAGCGTTCGGCGGCCACGCCGCCGGAGGGGGTGGAGGCGGAACTGGTGTGGGTGCCCGATGCTGAAAACCCTGACAGTTACCGCGGTTTGGACCTGCGGGGCAAATTTGCCCTGGTGCGGGGCAATGCCATGGCGGTGCACAGCCTGGCGGTGGAAGAACACGGTGCCGCCGGCCTGGTCTTTGACAATCTCAACAGCTATCCGCCGCTGCGCACCCGGGAGGACATGCCCGATGCCATCCAGTACACTTCCTTCTGGTGGACGGGTCGCGAAAAACCGGCCTTTGGTTTTTGCGTACCGCCCCGGGTGGGTGACGAACTCCGGGCTTTGCTGGCCAGGGGGCCGGTGCGGTTGTTTGCCCGGGTGGATGCATACCTGACGGACGGCGCTTTGGAAAACGTGGAGTACTTTATCCCCGGCAAGCAGCAACAAGAGGTGCTTCTCGTCGCCCATCTCTGCCACCCGTACCCCGGCGCCCAGGATAACGCCTCCGGCCCGGCTGTGCTCATGGAGGTCATGCGCGTCCTGCACCGCCTGCTGGACCGGGGGGAGCTGGAGCCGCCCCAATTGGGTATCAGGTTTTTGCTGGTGCCGGAAATGACCGGGACCTTTGCCTGGCTGGACCGCTATCCGCACCAGGCCCAGGCCACGGTGGCGGCCCTGAACCTGGACATGGTGGGGGCCGGGCAGGACATGGGCGGCGGGCCGTTGTGCATCGAAAAACCGCCGCTGGCGACGCCCACTTTTCTGCACGAGTATGCCTTTGGCATCCTGTCTGCCATCAGCCGGGAAGCCACCAGTACCACCGGTTCTTTTGCGTACAGCACATGCCATTTCCTGGCCGCTCCCTTCTCTGGCGGCAGCGACCACTATGTGCTGTCGGATCCCACCATTGGCATTCCCTGTCCCATGGTCATCCAGTGGCCGGACAGGCATTACCACACCTCGCTGGACCGTCCCCTCAACCTGGACCCGGGGATGCTAAAGCGGGTGGCTTTCCTGGCGGCGCTGTATGCCTGGGGCCTGGCCGCCGGCAGCGAAGAGAGCTGGGTGGAATTTGCCTATACTTATGCCGCCCAGGCCGGAGCCAGGGTGGTCAAAGCCCTGCAGGGGGCGCTGCAAAACGCCGGCCTCCGCAGCCAGTGGCCGCAGGTGCTGGACTTTTTCCTGGATTACGAGGCCAGGGCCCTGGAGCAACTGGGGGCGTACGCCGCGGTGCGGGAGTTTCCCCGGTTGGCCGATGCTGCAACCTGGGCGCAGATATTCCTGGCCGACAGCGGCGCATTGGTGCGGCAATGGGCTTCCCGCGCTGCCGGCGGCCGCGACGAAGTGCCTCTCCGGGAGGCTTTGGACCCCCGGAGGGGGGCGCAGGTCTACGCTCGGGTGTACAAGGGCCCCGTCGATCTCAACGCCGAACTGACCCGGCTGCCCCGGCAAAAGCAGCGGGAATGGAGGGCCTTTGCCAAAGCACAGGCGCCGGGCGTTGGCTATGACACGTTGCTGTTGTACTGGCTGGACGGCAGGCGTTCGGTGGCTGAGGCGCTGGAGCAGGTGTATTTTGAGTCAGAGGTCTGGCATCCCAATTACGCCCTGCGGTTTTTGGATCTCCTGGCCGAACTGGAACTGGTCCGCCTGGTGAAATAATGGAAAACGGGCTGTCCGCGCCGGACAGCCCGTTTTTTATTCAGTTTCCTTCAGGGTGATGCTGCCGTTGACGGTGGAGCACTCCAGGCTGAGTTTGCGGGCGGCCTGCTCCCAGTTAACCGACCGGGCTTCCACAAATTTGTTGCCGAAACCGCTTAGCGAGCGCTTGCCCAGCTGCCAATGTTCAACGGCAATGCGGCCGGTGACGGTGGAGGCGGACAGGGCCAGGGCGGTGTCCTGTCCGCCCGGCCAGAAGACCTTGATGCTGCCGTTGACGGTCTTTAAACTTACGTCGCCGTCCAGGGCGGCGGCATGGAGAGTGATGCTGCCGTTGGTTGTGCCGGCTTCCATCTGGCTGAGGCTGCCCGCGGCCTTGATGCTGCCGTTGACGGTGTTGGCCGTCAGCGGGCCGCCGTGCAGGTGCTCAGCGATTATCGAGCCATTGCTGGTGCGCACCCTGAGGCCGTGGTTTTCCAGGCCGGTCAAAGTGACGCTGCCGTTGGCGGTTTCGATGGCGCCGGAAACGGCATGGCCCCGGGGCAGCTGCAACAGCAGGGAGACGGCGCAAATCCTGCGGGGCCGGGCCTGGTCAGGCACCCGGGCGCGGATTACATTGTCCCGGATGTCGGCAATTTTGTACTGCCGGGCAATGTCTTCGGCCTCCTGCTGGTCGGCAGCCCGCACCCTTTTCTTAATCAGCAGGCGGTACTGGGGCGAGTCCCAGGTTTCTATGCGGATGCTGCCGTTGACGGTGAGGAGATCCAATTCCACCGGCCCCGGCTCCAACTGGCCGCAAATTTCCTCTTCCAGGGCAATGCGGTTGCCCAGCTCCAGGCAAATATCCAGATTGTCCAGGCAGGAGCGGATGGAGTGCAGCAAGCCGGTCTTGCCTTCCAGCCGGCGCAGTTCCTCCTCGGCCTGCCCCACGTCGATTTCTCCCGCGCTGAGACGCTCCAGAATTTCCCGTCTTCTGTCCGACATGGTATACCTCCTCGGCTTGGGGCGAAGCCCCGTAGTTACCCCCATTATATACTCCAAAAATTAACTTGTAAACCCCTATAGTTAAAAATATAAAGCATAGGTATAAAAAATTGTATAAAAAGGGTATGTATATTATGCCACCGATTTTCTGCCGGGCTTGCCATGGCCGCCGGCAGGATGTTGGCAGGGGAATGGAGAATTAAACGCTTTACTGTGATATAATATGAGCATAGTTAAAGTAGGCGGTGTTGAGCTTGATCAAAAAGGTTTTGAAATCAATCATATGGGTATTCTATACTTTGGGCACGCTGTTGGTGGCAGGACTGTACATCCCCTATTTGCTGTACTTGGAATGGCGGGGGTTGCGCCGGCGCCGGGAAGAGGTGGCCTGGAGCTTTGCCCGCTGGTGGGGCAGGGCGGTTTTGGCCGCCACCGGCAGCCGGGTGACGGTGCGGGGCAAGGAGAATGTCCCGCCGGGTCCGGTGGTGGTAATGGGCAATCACCAGAGTTGCTTTGACATCATGCTGGTCCTGGGTTACATCGACAAGCCCCTGGCGTTTATCGCCAAGAAAGAGCTAGCCAGGTTGCCCCTGATCAGCCAGTGGATGAAATTTCTCGGGTGCCTGTTTTTGGACCGCCGCGATGTGCGCCAGGCCGCCCAGGTGTTTCAGCGGGCCGTGGAGGCGGTGCGCAACGGCTGGTCCATGGTGATATTCCCCGAAGGCACCCGCAGCCGCAGCGCAGAAATGCGGGAGTTTAAGAAAGGCAGTATGAAACTTCCCGTGCGGGCCAATGTGCCCATCGTGCCCATCAGCATTGACGGTACTTACAAAGTTTACGAAGGCAACGGTTCCATGATTGGGTCTGCCGACATAACGCTGACTATTTCCCCGCCCATTTTGCCCAAGGACTACGCGGGGATGGGCACCGCCCAGCTGGCGCAAATGGTGCAGCAAAAGGTGGCAGGCAAGTTAACGGCTCCCGTCAAGGTGTGAACTGCCTAGTTTGCCTCGGTCGGGCAAAAATGCTATTTTAATATGGCAAGGAGGGAGCATATGGCGACATCCAATCAGCCCCGTGACAAGCAGAAGATGCTTTTTATTACCACGGGAGCAGTGACCCTGGTTCTGGCCCTCATTGTCGTGTACGCTGCCCTGACCCCCCAGCCGCCCGAAATGGTCGTTTCCGGGATGCTGGACAGCCTGGCCCGGCAGGACTACGGCGCTGCGGAGAAATACGTGGCGGGCCCGGCCCGGGAGCAGCTGCAGGCGGCAGCAGAATCGGTAAGCAATTCGCGCTGGAATCTGTTTTGGGATGAAGGGGCGGAATTATTTGCCCAATACTGGATTGGCGAAGTCCAGGTTACGGGCGATGAGGCGGAGGTCCTGGTTTACTATGGTTCCGGCCTCATCCAGGAAGAAATATTTCACCTGCGCAAAGTGGACGGGCGCTGGAAAGTCACGGATTACGTCATGGACAAATAGAACAGGGGCTGTCGCACAGTGTAAGTGCGGCAGCCCCTGTTTCTGTGGGACAGGTCAATTCACACAGTTCACCGAATTGGGTACTATCGAAACTTGCCAGCGGTTTCTTGACAGCCCCGCCGGTTTTGGTAAAATTTACATCACCGGAATGGGGTGGGAATATGGCAACGGTTGTTAAACGCCTTTTGGGCGCATTCTTAAGCGGAAAAGGACATATTTTTCTGTTTATCCTTGTCCTGGCCGCTGCGGCGGTATTTCGCTTTGTCTGGCTGGTTCCCCGGGGCATTCCCATGGAACAGCTCAGCTTTTCCAGCGCACCGGGGGATGAATGGGGAAAAATACTTTTCAGCGATGTCAACAAAAACCGGTTTTTGATTGCCCGCGGGGACAGCTTGTACTGGCGCCACGGCGATGAACTGCGCCCGGTGGCCCATAACCTGGTCAATGTGCTGTACAGCCAGGGCCGGTTCTGGCTCAAGACGCAACGGGAAGTATCTGAACTGATTTTCAACAACGGCGCCGTGCTGACCCAGTTGACCAGTGCCGGCAGCGGGAGCATTTCCTTTGTCCACTCCCGCTTGGTGGGGGTAAAGGGCGGCTGCTTTTTCCTTAATTCCGGACCGGTGGTCGAGGGCCTGTCTATCCAGGGGCAGGCTGAAGGGCCTTATTATCTGGAGGGATACCGCATGGCCAGGCTGCTGGAAGGGGATTGGCAACGGGGGGTGGTCCTGGTTAAAGACAACGCCTGGACGGTGTTCGTCAACTTCATGGAACGGGAACGGGTGGTCCTGAGTTACGAGCAGGGCAGGCTGTGCCAGGCAGAACTGTCCGCCTCCGGGGACCAGGTGATTTACGCAGTGCAAAAGGGCAACGAAGTCCAGGTGTGGCACGCCAAAAGCAACGGCGAGCGCAGCACACTGCTCTACAGCGAGGAGATGAACTTCAGCAGCATGGAAGCAGTGTGGGCTCCCGACGGCAGCTATGTGGCTGTTTTCGTTTTGGGCTTTGAGGGCGCCGCGGGGGTGGAAGACACATTCCACAGCGCCACCTTTCTGTACCAGCCCGGCAAGGGCAAGGCCATGTTGCACAAGTCCCGGGACGTTGAGATCAGGGCGCTGGTCCCCACGGCCTGGGACGTCAGCGAATCCTCAATCTGGTTTTACTGGCTCCACGAAGAGGAACCGGTTCCCGTCAAGTACACCTTGTTTCGCCACTGAGCGGGTATTGTTGCCCTGAACTGGAAATGATATAATGAGGAAAATATTGATATGGCAAAGACGATGAAGGGGAGAGCCGTTTTCCGGTGCTGGCAGAGAGCCGGTGGGTGGTGCAAACCGGCAGCGAGGATTGCGGCGTACACCCCGGAGAACCGCACCGAAAGGCTGCGCTCAGTAGGCTGCGGCGCCTGACCCCCGTTACGGGTCCCAACGAGGGGGCTGTATCTGCAGCCAATTTGGGTGGTACCGCGGGCAATCCCGTCCCATTGGGGACGGGTTATTTTTTTACGAGGAGGAATTGCCATGGACAATGTCATCAGGGTTTTGGAAGAGCGGGGTCTGGTCAAGCAAATAACGCACCCCGAGCCCCTGGCCAAACAACTGCAACAACCCACCGCCTTTTACATCGGTTTTGACGCCACCGCCGACAGCCTGCATGTGGGGCACCTGCTGCCCATCATGGTCATGGCCCATTTGCGCCGGGCCGGCCACCGGCCCATTGCCCTGGTGGGGGGAGGCACAGCCATGATCGGTGATCCCAGCGGCAAGACGGAAATGCGCAAAATGCTGGCTGCCGAGGCCATCGCCGCCTACGCCGACGCCATCAGGGCCCAGATCGCGGACCTGATGGCAGGGCTGCCCGGACCTGCCGTGGAGATGGTCAACAACGCCGACTGGCTGCTCCGGCTCAACTATATCGACTTGCTGCGGGAAGTGGGAGTGCATTTTTCCGTCAACCGCATGCTGACCTATGAATGCTTTAAATCCCGCATGGAGCGGGGGCTGTCCTTTATCGAGTTTAACTACATGATCCTTCAGGCTTACGATTTCCTTACCCTGTTCCGCAAATACGGCTGTCGCCTGCAGATCGGGGGAGATGACCAGTGGTCCAATATCATAGCCGGCATCGACCTGATTCGGCGCATGGAACAGGAGGAGGTCTACGGCTTGACCATTCCCCTGCTGGAGACTGCCGACGGCAAGAAAATGGGCAAGACCGAGGCCGGCACGGTGTGGCTCAGTCCGGTGCACACCAGCCCCTACGAGTTCTTCCAGTACTGGCGCAATGTCCGGGACGAGGATGTGCAGCGGTTCCTCAAATTGTACACCTTCCTGCCGCTGGCGGAAATTGCAGAGCTGACGGAGGGGACGGGAGAGGAGCTCAACGCCGCCAAAGAGCGCCTGGCCTTTGAAGTGACCAAGTTTGTGCACGGCGAGTCCGAAGCCGTCCAGGCCCTGCAGGCAGCCCGGGCCCTCTTTGCCGGGGCGGCCGAGGAGGGGGCCATCCCCACCACCGAGCTGGACAGGGAAGAGCTGGCGGCAGGGGTGGACATTGTCGATCTGCTGCTGGCCTGCCAGCTGGTGGCCAGCAAGAGTGAAGCCCGCCGCCTCATTCAGCAGGGGGGCTTGTACGTCAACGGCCGGCGCATCCGGGATTTCGAGCTCAAGGTGGACGAAAGCTGGCTGGAGGAGGGCCGGATTGCCATCCGCAAGGGCAAGAAGGTTCACCACCGGGTGGTGCCCAGGTAGCAGGTTCCCGGGCAGGGTATTCTCTGCCCGGGGTGAATAAATATTTCAGTAAAGAAGTGAACGGAGGGATAGCATGACGGAAAACAGCAAGGGCAGAGTGCCGCTGCGGGAAGAGATTGACCAGAAGTATAAATGGGATGTGGAGTCGGTCTATGCCGACGACGTCGCCTGGGAAAAGGACTTCCACCGGGCCGGGCAACTGGCGGAGGAAATTCAGCAGTTTGCCGGAAAACTGGGCCAGGATGCCAGGACACTGCTGGAATGCCTCAAGCTCAGAGATGAGTTGTCGGTGCTGGCCGGCAAGGTCATCGTCTACTCCTACCTGCGGCAGGACGAAGACACCGCCAACACCAAGCATCAGGGCATGGCCGACCGGGCCAGATCACTGCGGATTCAGTTGATGACGGCTTTGGCCTTTATCGAGCCGGAATTGCTGAGCCTGGCAGAGGGCGTGGTGGAAAGCTTTTTGGAACAGGAACCGGGTTTGGCCGAGTACCGCCATTACCTGGACAATGTCCTGCGCCGCAAGCCCCACACCCTGTCGCCGCAGGAGGAGAAGCTGCTCTCCATGGCCGGTGAGCTGGACGCCGCTCCCTACAACATCTTTACCATGCTTAACAACGCCGACATGGCCTTTCCCGAAATAATCGACGAAGACGGGGAGCGGGTGGAACTGTCCCACGGCCGCTTCATCAAGTTCATGCAGTCCAAAGACCGCCGGGTGCGGCGGGAGGCGTACGAGGCCATGTACACCACGTACGGCAAGTACAGGAACACCTTTGCCGCCAGCCTCAACAGCAAGATCAAAGGCGGGATATTCTTTGCCAGGGCAAGGAATTTCAACAACGCCCTGGAGGCTTCCCTCTTTGAGGACAACATCCCGGTGGCGGTGTACGACAATGTGGTCAATACCATCAACGCCAACCTGGAGCCCCTGCACCGCTACGTTCGCTTAAAGAAGCGGGTGCTGGGCCTGGACGAAATTGCCATGTACGACATCTACGCTCCCCTGGTGCCTGAGGTCAAAATAGAGATGTCCTTTGAAGAGGCCCGGGACCTGATTCTCACTGCCCTGGCGCCCCTGGGGGAAGATTATGTCAGCAACGCAAGCCAGGGATTCCGGGAGCGGTGGATGGACGTCTTTGAGAACAAGGGCAAGCGCAGCGGCGCTTACTCGTCGGGCAGTTACGGCACCAAGCCCTTCATCCTTCTCAATTACGACAACACCCTGAACTCGGTCTTTACCGTAGCCCATGAGCTGGGGCATTCCATGCACACCTATTACAGCAACAAGTTCCAGCCGCCCTCCAGTGCCAGCTATCCCATCTTCCTGGCCGAAGTGGCCTCGACCCTCAACGAGGCCCTGCTCAACGCCCACCTGCTGAAAATTACCCAGGACAAGCAGAAGCGCCTGTTTATCATCAACGAGTACCTGGAGACCATCCGGGGCACGGTGTACCGCCAGACCATGTTTGCGGAATTTGAGCGGGAGATCTATGCCCGCACCGAAGCCGGTCAGCCTCTGACCAACGAGGACTTCAGCCGGTTGTGGCGGGAACTGAACCAGAAATACTACGGCCCCGAAATGCAGGTGGATGAGCTCATCGGCATGGAGTGGGCGAGGATTCCCCACTTTTACTACGATTTCTACGTCTACAAGTACGTCACCGGCTTTGCCGCCGCCACCTGTCTGGCCCAGCGGGTGTTGGCGGGGCAGGAAGTGGACAGTTACCTGGAGTTCCTCAAGAGCGGCGGCAGCGATTACCCGCTGCAAACCCTGAAAAAGGCCGGGGTGGACATGACTACGGCCGAACCGCTGGAGACCACTTTGGCCGTCTTTGCGCAGCTGTTGACTGAACTGGAGCAGCTGCTGTAACCTGGAATTTTTTTCCCGGCGCCGGCATAGTATGGGATAAACAAGACGGGCCCGGTGCCGCGCCGGGAAAAAAGACGGGAGGGGTGTCCGTGACGCTGGTTCAGAGTGTGCTGGCAGATTTCTTTGCGTACACTGCGCGCTACTGGACAATCCTCCTGGTCCTGGTTGCCCTCCACCTCTTTTTGCAGGCGTCGGGCAACAAAAGGGGGGCGCCGCCGGACACTAATCCCGGAGTACTGGAATCGTTTTTCCGTAAGGGCTTTGCCCTGGAAGACGACATTTTTCAGGGCCGCTCCCGGGCGGAATTTGTGCTGAGCAAGACGGGAGAGGCCATTTGCGTCCATGTCCACTGGCGCAACAAGCCCCTGGGCGCCGCCCAGGTGGAGGAAATAGCCCTGGCTCGCAGGAAGTTGTACTGCCGTTACGCCATTATCATCAGCCGGGGCGGGTTTACCCTGGGCGCACGCCGGCAGGCTGCCGCCCTGGAAGTGGCGCTGTGGGATATGCACCTGTTGGAGCGGCATTTGCACCGCTTTTCTGCCAGCCTGGCCGAAGCTGCGGCGGCCAGGTACGGGTATTGACCGACCGCGGGCGACCGGCGCCCGCGGTTTTGTTGTTCCCCGCGGCCGATGGCAATGGTATAATGGCGGGGGGAGGAGATTGGCATGGACAAGATTTTGTACGTAGGACCCGGGTCTGCAGGGAAGACCGAGCGCCTGTGGCAGCGCTACCTGCGCCTGGCCGGCCAAGACAATACCAATTCCATCCTTGTCCTGCTGTGGAATGCCCGGGATGTTCGGGACTGGCGCGAGCGGGTGGATTTGCCCTGGGCCGGTCCCCTTCATGTATATACATATTTTGGCTGGGTGCAGCGGGAGATCCGCGCCCAGTGGCCCAAACTGCGTGGGCTTTTGGGGGGCAACTGGCTGGAGCCGGAGTTCCTGACGGTGGAAACGGCTCAGTATGCCATGTTACGGCATCTCCGGCCTTACCGGGACAAGTTTGCTTCTGTGGTGACCAGCTGGGAGCGCCTGGCCATCCAGTTAAGCAGTTGCCTGGTGTTGGCCGCCCTTAACGGCATCCCCCGCAACGAAATCGGCCGGCGCCTGGCCGCTGCCATGCCCGGCAAAGATCCCGGCATTTTTCAGGCCGCCCAGGAAGTGATGGACAAATACAGGGCCGAACTGGAGCGGGCCGGCGTCCTGGATTATGCCTTTGCCGTGGAGCTGTACAGGCGGCTGTTGCAGGATGACGAATACAGGGCGGGCTTGCAGCGGTTCCGCCACCTGCTGGTGGATGACGCTGACGAACAGCCCCCCGCCGCTTTGGACCTGGCTGAGGCCCTGCTGGACAGCGTCGAGACCTGGGCTATGGCCTTTGCCAGCGACGGAGGGCATGCCGGCTTTTTCGGCGCCGATTTCCCCCGGTCGTGGCAGCGTTTTGCCGGGCGGGGCCGGGTGGAGCTGGTGCGGCCTGCCGGCCGGCGCTGGCTGGGCCTGTCGGGGGCGCTGTACCGCAGCCTCCGTACCGGCGCCGCCCCGGCGGCGTCCTGGCGGGGACCCAGGGTGGAAGTGCTCCACTGCGATTTGCGCAGCGAACTGCTGGACAAGGTGGGGGAAAGGGTGCAGCGCTTTGTGGAGGCGGGGGTGCCGCCGGCGGAAATTGCCGTCATCGCTCCCCTGGCTGACAAGGTCTTGGAACACACCCTGATGCTGCGCTTAAACAACATCGGCGTTCCCCTCAACGTGCTGATAAAGAACCGGCGCCTCATCGACGAGCCCTATGTGCGGGCCATGATGACTCTGGCCCTGCTGGCCCATCCCCACTGGCAACTGGAGTGGGGGATTCCCGACCTGGCCCAGTCGCTGCAGCTGTTGCTGAAAATCGATCCCGTGCGGGCCTGGCTGCTGGGCCGCCAGGTGCGGGACGGCAAGCTGCTGCCCCTGGAAGTGTGGCAACGGGAACGGGTGGGTTTTGCCGCCGCCCGGGGCTACGACCTGTTGCGGCAATGGCTGGAGGAATACCGGCGCGGCCCCGAACAGCCCATCGATTTGTTCTTCCAGCGGGTTTTCGGCGAACTGCTTTCCCGCCTGCCCCCGGCCCGGGACGATTTGGTGGTGTGCCGGCAGCTGATAGTATCGGCCCGGAAGTTTCTCGCCACCGCCCGGCGCCTGGCCCTGGAAGGCCCTGCGGGTGCGGAATTTATCAACATGCTGTCGGCGGGGACGGTGGCTGCCGACAGCCTGCTGGAGCCGGCGACGCGGGAAAAGGCGGTGATCCTGGCCACTCCCTATGCGTATCTGGCTGGGCACCACTGCACCCGGGTGCAGGTTTGGCTGGATTGCACCAGCCGCCGCTGGTTTCAGCAGGACGTCCGGGAAATCATCAATCCCCACGTACTCAAGTCCGACTGGCGGGAGGACGAGATTTGGGATGATGCCCGCAACGAAAGCCTGATCCGGCAAAACGGCGCCCGCCTGGCCAGGGCGTTGTTGCGGCGCTGCACCGACACCCTGGTGGCGGCGGCGGCCAACATAGACAGCCAGGGCTTTGAACAGAGCGGCGACCTGCTGGAGGCGCTGCTGGCCACTGTGGAGGGGAGGGCAGAGAATGCGGTTCCGTCCCGGTCAGAAAGAAGTAGCTGAATACAAAGGCGGATTTCTGGCTGTTCCCGCCGTTCCCGGCGCCGGCAAGACGACGGTGCTTTCCTGGCTGGCCGCCCGCCTCATCAGCGAGGGCCTGCCCCGGGGCGGCAAAGTCCTGGTGGTGACGGTGATGAATGCGGCGGTGGCCAACTTTGTGCGCAAAATCGGGGATTGGCTGGAGGAGCGCAACCTGCCGCGGGGGGTGGGCTTTGAAGTGCGGACGCTGCATTCCCTGGCGCTGCAGATTTTGCGCCAGCGCCCCGACGCCGCCCTGTTGCGGGACGACTTTTCCATTCTCGACGGCGGCTACCGGGAGCGGCTGGTGGAGGAAATCGTGTTGCGCTGGATTGACCGCAATCTGGAGCGCTGGCAGTCGGTGCTGAAAATCGACGAATCCCATTACAGCTACCAGCAGGCCCTGGAGTCGTGGCGGCGGCGTACCGTAGAACTGGGACAAGCCATGATCAGCCATTTCAAAAGCGAAGGACTCACTCCCGAGCAGGTGGACGCCCGGGTGGAAGGAGACGGCTTCCTGGCCTGGTGCGCCGAGTATTTCCGCGCGTACCAGCAGCGCCTGGAGCAACTGGGGATGCTGGATTTTGACGACCTCCTCCTCAGGGCCTGCGCCCTGCTGGAAGGGGATGACGAACTGCGGTCCCGCCTGGCCCGGGGGTGGCCCTATATCTTTGAGGATGAGGCCCAGGATTCCAACCCCTTGCAACAGCGCCTGCTCCTGGCCCTGGCGGCGGAGCACGGCAACCTGGTGCGGGTGGGGGATTCCAACCAGGCCATTTTGGGCACCTTTACCAACTCAGACCCCCGGTTGTTTCGGGATTTTGCCGCCCGGGAAGACGTCCGGGCGCTGCCCATGTTGCAGTCCAACCGCAGCAGCCGGGATATCATAGATCTGGCCAACGGCCTGGTGCGATGGTGTCAGGACCATCCGGTGCCGGCCTGCCGCCGCGCCCTGGAACCCAACTACATCGAACCGGTGGCTCCCGACGATCCCCATCCCAACCCCGTTGCCCCCGGCTACACCCTGGGCATTCGCGCATACAAGGACCTGGAAGAAGAGGTGCGCGAGGTGAGCAAGCACGCCGCCGGTTATGTCAGGCGCAATCCCGACAAGACGGTGGCCATCCTGGCGCCCACCAACTGGCTGGTGGGCCAGTTCCGGGACGTCCTGGCGGAACTGGATGCCCCCTTTTACGAAATCAGCACCTATCCCGCCCAGCGGCGCAAAACCATCGACGATCTCCAGGCCATCCTCAGTTTTCTGGCCCAGCCCGGCGACAACGGTTTGCTGACGGCGGCCCTGATCCGCCTCGTTCCCGATTTGGCCGATGTCCCGGCCATCACCGGCTATCTTGAAGTGGTGCCGGTGGAACAACTGCTTTACGGGGACATCAGCTGGCCCGAGAGCCTGACAGAGTATGACCTGTGGCTGGATGTGCGGCGGGGCCTGGAGCAGCTCCGGTCGTGGCTGGAGGCCATGCACCTGCCCGCCGACATGCTGGTCCTGGAGATTGCCCACGACCTGGGCCTGCAGGAGCAGGAGCTGGCCATTGCGCAAAAGCTGGCGGTGGACATCAAGCACCGCCTGCATATATTCCCCAACTGGCGCCTGCCCCGGGTGGCGGAAGAAGTGAGGCTGATGACCAACAGCCTGCTGGGCGCCGCCAACGTTTTCTTTGACCGGGCGGGCTACAAGCCTCAGCCGGGGGTTATAAATTTGGTCACCGCCCACCGGGCCAAGGGTCTGGAATGGGATACGGTGTACATCGTTTCGGTAACCAGTTCCGAGTACCCCGGCATGCCGGGGGACAAGATTCGCGCCGAGTACGGGTGGCTGCCCGAAGATCTTGTCAATCCCGTGGCGGCGGCCCAGGCCGAGCTGCAGGGCGCCGACAAGGCGACGGCCATCCGGCTGGCCCGGGAAGAGCTGCTGTGCGAGCGTTTGCGCTTGCTCTACGTGGCCATTACCCGGGCCCGGGTCAATCTGCTCTTGACCTGGCACCGGCGCACGCGGTTTGGCCGGACCAAGCCGGCACTGGCCTTGCGCCAACTGGAAAAGATCATGGAGGCGGGCAAAAATGCAAAGTAACCTGGATACCCTGTGGTTTAGCCAGGCTTCGCTGTCGGCGTGGCTGACCTGTCCACTGAAATTCAAATACCGGTATATCGACGGGCTCTACTGGCCCATGGCCGCCGGCAGCGAGGCCGGCCAGCACATCGAACAGGGGCGCAAGTTTCACCTGCTGGCCCAGTATTATTTCGGGTCCGGCAACACCCAGGCGCCCGACGATGAGCCCCTATTGCGCCAGTGGCTGCAGCGCCTGGCGGAATTCCTGCCTCTTACCGGGGCGCGGCAATTCCTGCCTGAGTACGAGCTGCGCTCGGTGCGGGACGGCATTCGGCTGCTGGCCAAATTTGACTTGCTGGCCTGCGACGAACGGGCAATCACCGTTTACGACTGGAAGACCGATGCCAAGCCCCCGGCGCCTGCTTTGGCAGGTGCTGTGCAGACCAGGGTGTACTTGTACCTCCTCAGCCAGGCCGGGCACTTTGCGCGCCGTCCCGAGGATTTGCAGATGGTGTACTGGAATCCCCGCTTCCCCGACCAGCCCCTGGCGGTGGGATATTCCCGCGAAAAACAGCAGGCCGACTGGGCCTGGCTCAGGGAGCTTATTGCCCAGATCCGCTTTGCCTCGGCCTTTCCCGCCACCAGCGACGAGATGAACTGCCGGCACTGCGAATACCGGCCGGTTTGCCACGGCCAGAGCCTGGAAGAGGCGGCGCCCAACGGCCTGGACTGGGAAGAAGTGAACTGGGATGAAATTGAGGAAATCGCCCTGCAGGGGGTGAATATGCCGTGAGGGGTAGCGTGCTGCTGCCCGGACAGCAACAGTTGAATCCCGAAATGGTGGTGTGGACGGGAGGCAGCCGGCGCCTGGCCATGATCCTGCAGGGGCGGGGTATTACCAGTCGGGAGGAAGTGGAGCAGATTCTCAATCCCCTGGCCCGGCCCCAGCCAGACCTGTCGGGATACCGGCCGCTGGCGGCGGCAACAGAGCGCATAGAGGCCGCCCTGGCACAGGGGGAAAAGATCGCGGTGTACGGGGATTACGATGTCGACGGCATCACTGCCACCGCGTTGCTGGTTACCGCCCTGGGGCGCCTGGGGGCGGACGTCATCTGGCACATACCCAACCGCTTCAGCGAAGGTTACGGGCTGGAGGCCCGGCGCGTACAGGCCCTGGCCCGGGAAGGGGTCGGGCTGGTGGTGACCTGCGACTGCGGGATCAGCAACCATGCCGAGGTGGAACTGGCCAATGCCCTGGGCATGGATGTGGTGATTACCGATCACCACACCCCGCCCCCGGAACTGCCGCCCGCCCACAGCATCGTCAATTTCAAGCTGTTGCCTCCTGACCATCCTTCCCGGGACCTGCCCGGGGTGGGCGTCGCCTACGTGCTGGCGAAGCAACTGCTGGCGCGGCACGGCAAAGAGGACGACGACCTGCTGGACCTGGTGGCCCTGGGTATTATTGCCGATGTGGTTCCCCTGCGGGGGCACAACCGCCAGCTCTACGCCCTGGGCCTGCCCCTGTTGCAGGAGGCCAGGCGCCCGGGACTGGCTGCGCTGTTTGCCGTGGCGGGGATAAACCCCGAGCTGGTGGATGAAGATAAGCTGGCCTACCAAATTGCGCCGCGGATTAACGCTGCCGGGCGCCTGGGCGACGGGTCAACGGCAGTGCGGCTGTTGCTGTCCCGGGAGCAGGAAGAAACTGCCGCCCTGGCCAGGGAACTGGACCAGCTTAACAGCCTGCGCAAGGAAATGAGTAAAAAGATATTGGACGAGGTCAGTCCCGAGCCGGGCCGGGCGCTGGTGGCCTACAACCCCGACTGGCACCAGGGGGTTATCGGGATTGCGGCGGGGCAGATCTGCTCCGGCAACGGCACGCCGGCAGTTTTAATGACCCGCGCGCACCAGGAGGACAGCATCGTCGGCTCGGCCCGGTCGGTGGAAGGCATCGACATTTATGAGATCCTGCACCAGTGTTCCCGCTTCCTGGACAAGTTTGGCGGGCACCCGGCGGCGGCCGGCTTTTCCCTGCGGCCGCAAAACCTGGAACCCTTTGTCAGGGCAGTACAGGAGCTGCTGGATGCAATTACCGCCCGGTGGACGCCGCCGCCCCTGCGGGCCGATCTGGTGGTGCAACCCTGGGAAATAGATTTGCAGTTGGCAGAAGAACTGAACCGGCTGTCGCCCTGCGGCGAGGGCAACCCCCGGCCGCTGCTGTTCTGCCAGGATTTGGCGGTGAAAAGCGTGCGGGCTGCCGGCACCGGTCACATCCTCACCCTGGGCGACCGCTGGCGCAGTTTCGCGGCGGGGCTGTGGAACAGCGGGGCGGCGCCCCAACCGGGAGGCAGCGTGGGCGCGGTTTTCACCGTCAGCCGTGACATGTACAGGGGAGAACCTTCGGTGTGGGCGACCCTGGAGGCATGGTGGCCGGGGGAAGCCAGGGTGGAGATTGGCGGCAAAAAAAGGGAATACCGGGATGCCCGGGGGGTGTCCTGGAAGCGCCTGTTGCGGCAGTATCCCGAGGCCGAGTTTTACCGGGAGGGTGTGCAGTGGCAGGATTTCCCCGGCAATATGCGCTTCAACCTCCAGCCCGCTCCCGTCCTGGTAATGCTTTCGCCGCCGCCGTCGGCGGGGGTGTTGCGGCAGATTCTGGCCACGGTGGACCCCGACCTGGTGGTGCTGGGGTTTGCCTGGCAGCAACGGGATTTTATGGCCGACTTCCTTGGCGCGTTGAAGTACCTCTGGAGTCAGGGGACGGGCGAGGTGGCCCTGGGCGGCCTTGCCGCGGCCCTGGGGCATAACGAAGACACCATTTTGGCGGCCCTGAGGCTGTTGGCCGTTTCCGGGATAGTGGATTTTACTCTGACCCGGGGCAAGCTGACGGTGGAAAAGGGAAGGGGCGCCAAAATAAAAGCGGGGCCGGAAAAACAAAAATTGCTGGCCATGTTGCAGGAAACTGTTTCCTTTCAAAAATGGCTGCAGCAGGCCGACATAGACGAGATTCAGCTGATTCGGCCCTGAACTTTCCCTTGACTGTGGTTGAGGGTGATGATAGTGTTATACCATGCCCGGGGAGGTGAAAACGTGCAAAAATACGCATTGCTTTTTGCGGCATTGGCTGTATTGCTGGTCGGCGCATGCCGGGCGAACAGTCCCGATACTCCTGACATCGTGGCCAGAGTCAACGGCATGGAAATTGCCCGGTCAGAATTTGAAACGGAACTTGCTTTTGAAATATCCGTTTTTACCAGGCAGGGTATGGAACTCAGCGCTCAGGACAGGGAAACGCTGAAAAAGCTGGTGGTGGAGCGGTTAATCAACAACCGGCTGTTGCTGGATGCAGCCCAGGCTGCCGGCATCACCCCGGATACCGTAGATGTCGAAGCCTCGGTGCTGGCCATCGTCCGGCTATACGGGGATGAGGATGCCCTGGCGCAGGAGCTGGAGGTCAGCGGCCTGACCATGGACAGGTTTCGCATGCTGGTTACAGAAGCCCTGATGATTGAGGAATTGTTTGAAGCGAAGTTGCAGCTCAGCGCTGTGCAGGTTACGGAAGAGGAGATTGCTGCGGAAGTGGAAAAGTTTTTGGCTGCAGTGGGCGACGTGGAAGAGCTGGAAGACGACCTGGTGTGGGAGTATGTGGCTAATGAGCTGGCGAGGCAAAAGGCTGAAGACCTTAAGTACCAGTTTATCAAGCAGCTCAGGGACAACAGTGAAATAGAGTATTTTGGTTATTAGAGCCCGCAGGGTTGCGGAGAAACGGGTGATGGCATGAAAAAAATCGCAACCTGGGAGACAGTGGCCAGTGCCTATATTCACAAGCATCCCTTTTTGAGCCTGCGCCGGGACACGCGGCAGGCGCCGGAATTTGGCCGGCACGATTTCTTTATTTTGGAGTTCCCCGATTGGGTCAATGTGGTGGCCCTCACCGAGGATAACCGGGTCATTCTGGTGCGGCAATACCGCCATGGTCTGGAAGAGGTCAACCTGGAAATCCCCGGCGGGGTGGTGGACCCCGGCGAAGAGGCCGCTGCCGCCGCCGTACGGGAGCTGAGGGAAGAGACGGGCTATGCGCCGGCCCGGGTCGAGGCGTTGGCCTCTGTCAGCGTTAATCCCGCCATTCAAAACAACTGGTGTCACCTGTTTTTGGCCACCGGCTGCCGCCGGGCGGGCGCACAGAATCTCGACGGCACCGAGTCCATTGCCGTGGAACTGGTGTCCCTGGCCCGGCTGAGGGCCTTGGTGGAGACAAGGCAGATTCACCATTCTTTGAACTGTTTGGCCATTACTTTGGCCCTGAACAAAATTTCCGCCCGTTAGGCGGTTTTTTTATGCATATTGCCCAGGCACTGCCCTAGGGCATTTTACATAGGTTGGTATAGAACAGCATAACGAGGAGGACAGGATCATGGCTGAAGATAAATTTGTCCAACACGTTGCCCGCAAGGGAGAAAGCCTGTACCTGATTGCCCGGGCCCGCGGCATCAGCGTCAAAGAGCTGGCCATGGCCAACCCGGAAATAAAGGACCCCGCAGCCAACATCGAGGGCCAGACGGTGCAAATACCCCTGTCCGGTCTGTGTCCCAATGGTTTTCTGTACACCATCCAGCCCGGGGACACCTTCTTCCTGCTGGCCCAGCGCTTCGGCACCACGGTGCAGGCCATCCAGCAGGCTAACCCCGCCGCAGACCCCAATAACCTCCGCATCGGCCAGGTCATCTGCATCCCCACGGCGCCTGCCCCGCCCCAGTGCCCCAACGGCTTCCTGTACACCATCCAGCCCGGGGACACCTTCTTCCTGCTGGCCCAGCGCTTCGGCACCACGGTGCAGGCCATCCAACAGGCCAACCCCGGCGTCAACCCCAACAACCTGCAGGTCGGCCAGGTCATCTGCATCCCCACGGCGCCTGCTCCGCCCCAGTGCCCCAACGGCTTCCTGTACACCATCCGGCCCGGGGACACCTTCTTCCTGCTGGCCCAGCGTTTCGGCACCACGGTGCAGGCCATTCAGCAGGCCAACCCCGGCGTCAACCCCGACAACCTGCAGGTCGGTCAGGTCATCTGTATTCCCAACTAAGCTCTCGGTACCATTGCACCCTCGGCGAGGGTGTATTTTTATTCGGGGATATTCCGTATATCGGAAAATTAAAGCTTTCATTAGTTTTTACCGGCATTTGGGTTATTTCGCGGCTTTTTGGGTTGAGGCAGAGTTTGTCAGGCTGCCTGCCTTGTGGTAACATTTCTGTATGCATATATTGTTGGGGGCGAGACGATGAAATCGTTTTCACATTTGCGGGAATTCTTTCGGGACAATGCCTGGCGGTACGTGGTGGGCATTTTTTGGCTAATCGTTGTAAACATTATTAGCCTCCAATTTCCCCGTTTGCTGGGGGAAGTCACCGACCTGATCAACATGCGCCAAATTGGGACGGCGGATTTGCTGCGTTACGCCGGCTATATCGTCGCCATCGCCGTCGCCATGGCGGTGGGGCGTTTTATGTGGCGCATCTTCATCATGGGTTCTGCGCGCAAAGTGGAGTATTTCCTGCGCAATAAATTGTTTGCCCACTTTGAAACCCTTTCCGCCAACTTTTTCACCGAACACAAGACCGGCGACCTCATGGCCCACGCCACCAACGACGTGCGCGCCCTGCGCATGACCCTGGGGCCGGGGGTTCTGATGTTGCTGGATTCAATTTTCATGACGGTGGTCACCGTCTACCTCATGGCCAACACCATCGACTGGAAGCTGACCCTGCTCGCCCTCCTGCCCATGCCCTTCCTGGCCGGCCTGGCCGGCAGGCTGGGCAAGATGATCCACGGGCGTTTCCGGGCTGTGCAGCAGTCTTTTTCCGCCCTCACCGACCGGGTTCAGGAAAACCTCTCCGGAATCCGGGTGATCAAGTCCTTTGTTCAGGAAGAAGCGGAAATCCAACGGTTTGACCGGGCGGCCAGGGACTACGTAGTCAAGAATATGCAAATGATCAAGGTCTGGGGCCTGATGGGTCCCATGATTCAGCTTATCTCGGGAATCAGCTACCTCATCGTCCTGGGCTACGGCGGCATTATGGTCATCAGCGCTGCCATCACCCTGGGCGAACTGGTCGCCTTCAACACTTACCTGGGCATGCTGGTCTGGCCCATGATGGCACTGGGCCGGGTCATCAATGTCCTGCAACGGGGGATTGCTTCCATGGAGCGACTGGGTGCCCTGCTTTCGGCCAAGCCCGAGGTGTTCGACGGCCCCGATTGCGTCGAGGTAAGCGAATTGAAGGGGGAAATCGAATTCCGCAACCTGGATTTCACCTATCCCAACGGCACCGAGGCGCTCAAGGGCATCAATATCCGGTTGCCGCGGGGCAAGACCCTGGCCATCATCGGCCGTACCGGCAGCGGCAAGACCACCCTGGTCAACCTGTTGGTGCGCCTGTATAACCCCAAACCGGGGCAGCTCTTCATCGACGGAATTGACATCAACCGCATTCCCCTCAAGGTGTTGCGGGAAAATATCGGTTTTGTACCCCAGGACAATTTCCTCTTTTCCGATACCATCGCCAACAACATCGCTTTTGCCGGCGAGTTCAGCCAGGAGGAGATTGAAGAGGCGGCGCGCCTGGCCCAGGTTTACGACAACATCGTCGACTTTCCCAACAAGTTCGAGACCATGTCGGGCGAGCGGGGGGTAACCCTTTCCGGCGGGCAGAAACAGCGGATATCCATTGCCCGGGCCCTCATCAAGGATCCGGCCATTCTCATTCTCGACGACTGCCTGTCGGCGGTGGATACCCACACCGAAGAGGAAATTCTCAAGGGCCTGCGTAAAGTCATGCAGACCCGGACCAGCATCATCATTTCCCACCGCGTATCCACCGTCAAGGATGCCGACGAGATCATTGTTATGGACCAGGGCAGGATTGTTGAAAGGGGCACCCATCAGGAGCTGATCAGGCGGGGCGGCCTCTACCAGCACCTGTACCTGAAACAGCAATTGGAAAAGAAAGTGGCCGAGGCCTAAGGGGGGAGCAGTCATGGAAAATTACCACGAAGAACAAATTCTGGGCAAAGCCTATGACAGCAGGTTGATGAAAAGGCTGCTGGGCTATGCCAGGCCGTACTGGAAGGCTTTGCTGATTTCGGTGCTGCTCCTGGTGGTCATCACGGGAGTGGAGCTGGCAAAGCCCTGGCTGGTTCGCATTGCCATTGACGATTACATCGGGACCAAGACCTATATAGCTTTTGCTCCCGGGACCGAACCCGTGGCCGGGGTGGAGGTTCAGGGCCAGGTGCTGGTGCGGCAGGAACAGGTACAGGCGCCCGCCGGAGCTGTCCGGTACCAGGTGGCCGCCCATGCCGGCATTAATTACCTGGTGCCGACGGAACTCAAGGGCAAGGAATACCGGGTGGAGGAAGACAGCGGGACGGTCTATTTTGTCACCGAAGCCGGCCGGTTCCCCGGCACCCCCATTGACCCCGAAGAAAACCGGGCGTTGCGGGCCGCAGACATTTCAGCGTTGATCCGCCTGGCGGTAATCTACCTGGCGGTCATTGCAGTGGGCTTCGTCTTTCACTACGGGCAGTTTTACCTGCTGAACAAGACGGGACAGCAAATCATCTTTGACCTGCGCCATCACGTCTTTTCCCATCTCCAGCAGATGTCCCTGCGCTTTTTTGACACCAATCCCGTCGGCCGCCTCATTACCCGGGTGACCAACGACACCGAAGTCCTCAGCGAGCTGTTCACCGACGTCCTGGTCAACATGTTCAAGGATATTTTCACCCTGGCGGGCATCGTCCTGGTCATGCTGAGGATGAATGCCCGGCTGGCGTTGCTCTCCTTTGCCTTGCTGCCCCTGGTCATAGCGGCAACGTTTATTTATCGGACCATGGCCAGAAAGGCCTACCGCGAAGTGCGGGTGCGCCTGGCCAGAATCAACGCCTTCCTCCAGGAAAGCATTTCCGGCATGCGCATCATCCAGATCTTCCACCAGGAGAAGAGGAAGTTCGACGACTTTGAGAAGATCAACCGCGCCCACCTGCGCGCCAGTTTGGGGGAACTCAAGGTCTTTGCCATTTTCCGCCCCTTCCTCAACTCCCTGTACTACTTTGGCGTCGCCCTGCTCATCTGGATCGGCGGCGGCGATGTCCTGCGGGGCGCCATCGAATTTGGCGTGCTTTACGCTTTTGTCCAATATGTCAAGATGTTCTTTGAGCCCATTAACCACATGGCCGAACGCTACAATATCATGCAGGCGGCCATGGCTTCCTCGGAGCGCATTTTCCAGCTGCTGGACACCAAACCCGAGATCACCAATATCGACAACCCCGTCAAGCCCGATATCCAGGGCAAAATCGAGTTCCGCAACGTCTGGTTTGCCTACAATCCCGGCGAATGGGTGCTTAAGGATGTCAGCTTCACCGTCGAAAAAGGACAGACCGTGGCCATTGTCGGCGCCACCGGCGCCGGCAAGACGTCCATCATCAACCTCATCAGCCGCCTCTACGATATTCAAAAGGGACAGATCCTCATCGACGGCATCGACATCAAGACCATGGATGTCAGCGAGCTGCGGCGTAACATAGCCGTGGTCCTCCAGGATGTGTTCATGTTCAGCGGCACCATTGCCGACAACATCCGCCTCAACAATTACGACATCGACGATGAGCGCATCCACGACATCGCCGAGGCCGTGGATGCCGACAAGTTCATTTCTGCTTTGCCCCGGCAGTATCAGAGCGAGGTTAAGGAAAGGGGCGCCACCCTGTCGGCGGGACAGCGCCAGTTGGTGGCTTTTGCCCGGGCTCTGGCCTTTAATCCCAAGATTCTGGTCCTGGATGAGGCCACCGCCAACATCGATACCGAGACAGAGCAGATTATTCAGCGCGCTATGCGCACCATATCCAAGGACCGCACCACCATCGTGGTGGCCCACCGGCTGTCCACCATCCAAAACGCCGACAAGATCATCGTGCTGCACAAGGGTCAGGTGCGGGAGATGGGCAACCATCAGGAACTCCTGGCCAAGGGAGGCTATTACTACCACCTGTATCAGTTGCAGTACAAGGACCAGGAACTCACCGCCATCAGCTGATTTTTATCTGCGACACCGGGGACGCATGCGACTGTCTCCTTTCCCGTTCCGCTCTGCGGCCAGACCGGGGCGCGCTCAAGCCCATGGCCATGTCCCACGGCGGGAGTGAGACACGTAACGCGTCCCCGTCGCATTTGTCAGGGGAATTCCTCCTTTCTGTATCTTTGCTATATTATTTGCCTATGGATATTGCCGCGGTCAGGCGAATAAGATATAATTATCACGCGGAAAGGATGAAGGGGGTGTTGCCTTGAAGAAGATTGCCTTCGTCTACAATTGGGTACCGGACAGGATGCGCAAAGGGATGCTGGTGGAATGTGCTGCCAAGAGTACAATTACAGCCGTCGAACAGGCTTTGCTTCGGGGGGGCAACGAGATTATCCCCGTCAACCTTACTTCTGCGGATACATTGGCAGAGGTTTTTCAACAGAAGGGCAGGCCGGATTTCGCCTTTTGTATCGCCGAAGGTTTTTTGCACCAACCCCGCACTCTATACAACGGCAACGGCGCCGCTCTGGTGCGGCGAAGCCTGGCTGAACTGGGGGTGCCTTATTCCCATTCCTCCGTTGAAGCCATGGAGCGTTGCCGCCAAAAGAACCTGACCTACGAGATTCTCCGCGCCCGGGGCATACCGTGTCCCTGGTATGTGGCGGTGGAGGAGGACGCGCTTCCCGACATACCGCTGTCCCGCTTTCCCCTGTTTGTCAAGCCGGCGGGAGGCGGCAACAGCATTGGCATTGACAAGGGTTCCGTCGTCCGCAATCCCAGGCAACTGGCTCGCCGCATTAGCACCTTAACCCGGATGCTGGGGCCCGTCGGTTTTGTAGCGGAGCAATTTTTGCCCGGTCCTGAGTACACAGTGGCAGTGCTGGGAAATGCCGATCCGGTGGTTTTGCCGCCCATATTCCTGGGCACCCACATCCGTTCAGCCAACATAAAAAGGCGGCGTAAAGAGCGCAGGGCGCCGCAGATTATCGGGCTGCACGAGGACCTTTATTTCCGGTTGCGGGAGCTGGCATTGCAGTCTTTTATCGCCCTGGGGTGTGCCGATGTCGTCCGCGTAGACATCAAGGCAGATGCTGCAGGCAACTTGTATGTCATTGACGTCAATGGCACGCCGTCCCTGGCGCCGGCATCGTCGTTGCCCCAGATGGCTGTGGCCGCCGGCCTGGAGTATGCCGAACTGATAAATCTGTTGCTTTACTATGGCATGAAGCGCGCCGGGGTGGCTTTTGCCGCTTCGGAGCTTGTGGCGGCGGCCGAGGAAAAGCTCTCGGCCTTGTACGGCGACCAGCCCGTGGTGGCATGACAGAACAGGGGACAGACCTGGACGGGTCTGTCTTTTGTTTTGCCCGTTTTTTGTGGCTGATGTCCCTGCATATTCCTTTCCCCGCGTGAATAATACGTACCAATAATTATGCCGACGGAGGTCGACTATGAATTTGTTGGCTGCAGCCCCGGGCAAGCGGTACGTCATAGTCAGGATCAGGGATGAGGCTGTGCGCCGCCAGGCCGAGTGCCTGGGGATGGGGGAAGGAGAGGATGTGTATTGCGTGGCCAGACAGCGCAACGGCCCGGTAATTCTGGGCCGAAACGGGCAAATGGTGGCGGTGGGCGCCGAAACTGCCCGCAAAATTCAAATTACCCTTTGGCGCCCGCCAAGAGGATAGTCCTGGCCGGCAATCCCAATGTGGGCAAGTCGGTGGTTTTTCACTTTCTGACCAGGAAATACGCCGAAGTGTCCAACTATCCCGGCACTACTGTGGAAGTGAGCCGGGGCAGATGGCAATGCCATGAGGTCGCCGATACCCCGGGAGTCTACGGGCTGAACTGCGCCAACGACGAAGAACGCCTGGCCCGGGAAATTATAGACAAGGCGGAGATTATCGTCAACGTTGTGGATGCCACCCGGTTGCGCAGGGATTTGTTCCTGACCCTGCAGTTGCTGGATCTGGGCAAGCCCATGCTGGTTGTGGTCAACATGATGGACGAGGCCAGGAGGAGCGGGAGGGTGCCTGACCTGGCCCGTTTGGAAGCAGAGCTGGGGGTGCCGGTGCTGCCGGCTGCCGCAGTAAGGGGGGAGGGGATGTCGGAGCTGGCCCGGGAGTTGGCCCGGCTTTGCCGGAACCCCCCTCGCCGGAGCGGCGGTGCATCACCCGGCAGCCCGGGCCGGCGCCAACGGGCCAATGCCATCAGCGCCGCCGTCACCGGGCTGTCCGACGGCAATACTGAGCTCTCCGCCGCGGACAGGTGGCTGACGCGGCCGGTGACGGGGCTGATGACGGCGGCTGCAGTGCTGGCGGCAATCTGGTGGGTGCTGGGAGGACTGGTGGCCGGCAAGTTGGTGGGCTTCACCGAAGGCATTGTTATGAACCGGTGGGTGATTCCGCCCCTGACCCGCGCCCTTAACGTGCTGTTGCCGCGTGGGGGGCTGCTGGCCCACGTGCTGGCGGGAGAATTGGGCGTGCTGACCATGGCCCTTGCCTATGGCCTGGGCCTGCTCCTGCCCCTGGTCTTCAGTTTTTACCTGTTGCTGGCGGTGCTGGAAGACTCGGGTTACCTGCCGCGCCTGGCAGTACTTCTGGATAACACCTTCCGCCCCATGGGTCTCAACGGCAAGGCGGTGATTCCCCTCATCCTCGGCTTTGGCTGCGTCACCATGGCGGTGATATCCACGCGCATAATGTCCAGCCGCCGGGAGCGGATCATCCTTGCCTTTTTGCTGGGGTTGGCGGTGCCCTGCTCGGCTCAGACCGGCCTGATTGCGATGATGTTGGTACCCATGGGCCTGGGCTGGCTGGCGCTGTATGGGGGAATACTCCTGGGCATCTTCCTGGCGGCCGGGGTGCTTTTACACAGGATTATGCCCGGCGAGCCGGAGGGGTTGTTTTTGGAGCTGCCCCGCCTGCGCCTGCCCCGGCCCGGCAATGTGCTGCGCAAGTCCTGGGCCAAGGCCAGGGCCTTTGTCCAGGATGCATTGCCCCTCTTTGTCCTGGGAGCTGTGCTGGTATCGGTGCTGGACTACTTTCACGTGCTGGAGCAGCTGGAGCAGGTCATGGCCCCCATTACTGCCGGGTGGCTGAAACTGCCTCCTCAGGTGGTAAGCGCTTTCATAATGGGAATTATCCGGAGGGATTTTGGCGCCGCCGGGCTGCTGGCTTTGGGTTTGGCCGGTTCCCAGCTCTTCGTGGCCCTGGTGACCATAACCCTGTTTGTTCCCTGCATTGCCACGTTGCTGGTCCTCGTCAAAGAGCACGGCGCGGCAATCGCAGCAGCGGTGTGGCTGGTTTCCATCATCACCGCAGTGGCGGTGGGGGGTATTCTGGCGGCAATTCTTTGAGTCTGCGCCACAGGAGACGTGTACAAGTGTCTCACGTCCATTGCCGGAATCCGTGCAGTGGATTTGCGCGGCGGCGGTTTGTTGCCAAGCCGGGCGAAAGTGAGACAGCGGTACGCGTCCCCTGTGTGTACCCGCGTCCCGCGCGTGCCCCAGCCGGCAGGAAATAGGGGAGAAATGGCAAATTATATGGTAGAACGAGCGAGGAGGGGAAGAGCAGTGAAAATTTCCATAATCGGCGGGGGCAGCGCTTATACCCCGGGTTTAATCGAAGGCTTGCTCAAGATTCGGGACGAGGTCCCTTTTACCGAGCTCTGTCTCATGGACATCGATGGGGAAAAGCTCGGCATAGTGGGGGAAATTGTCCGCAAAATGGCGGCCCGGGACCTGCCCCAGGTCCGGGTGAGCACCACTGTCGACAGAATTGAGGCCATTGCCGGCAGCGCATTTATCCTGTGCCAGATCCGGGTGGGGGGACTGGCCGGCCGCGTGCTGGACGAGAAGATTCCCCTCAAGTACGGGGTCATCGGCCAGGAGACAGTGGGACCCGGCGGTTTTGCCATGGCCCTGCGCACGTTGCCGGAAATGTATTCCATTGCCCGGGACATTAAAGAACACGCCCCCGAGGCCTGGCTCATCAACTATTCCAATCCGTCGGGCATGGTTGCCGCCATGCTGGCCAAGTACACCGACATCAAGGCGGTAAGCATCTGCGACGTGCCCATCGGCGTCCAGCACTTTATCGCCAACTTGCTCAAGGTGCCCCGGCACAAGGTCAAGCTGGACTATGTCGGCCTTAACCACCTGGGCTGGTTCCGCCGGATTTTTGTCGACGGCAGGGACATCATGCCGCAAATCCGGGAGATGGCCGGGACTGTTGACGTCATGGCCATGCTGCCCAGTGACGACGAGAAAACCGCTGAGGAGAGCGCCATGATTGTGCGCATCTTCAACAAGCTGGGGATTATTCCCTCGCCCTACCTGCAATACTACTACCTGGGCCGGGAGTGCCTGGAAAGGCAAATGCAGGCGGAGAAAACCCGGGGCGAAGTGGTTCAGGGCATTGAAAAAGAGTTGCTGGCCCACTTTGCCGAGGTGGCACGGGGCGACGACATCCGGCTGTGGAAGAGCAGGGGCGGCCAGTGGCATTCCGAGCTGATGGTCAGCGTGCTCAGCGCCATTTACAACGACAAAAGCGAGGAATTTGTCGTCAATGTCCTGAACAACGGTGCTGTGCCGGGCATGGCAGACGACGCCTGTGTGGAAATCCCCTGTCTCGTCGACAAGCGGGGGGTGCGCCCGCTGCAGGTCGAGCGGCCCGACACCGACATGCTGGGCCTGATGCAGCTGGTGGCGGCATATGAAAAGCTTACGGTGGAGGCGGCCATGGAGCAGAGCTATGCCAAGGCCCTGCTCGCCCTTAACCTCAACCCGCTGGTGCCATCGCTGGAGGTGGCCGAAAAAATCCTCGACGATTACCTGGAAGCCCACGGCGGGCTCATTGTCCTGAAGAAATGAGAGCTCTGATTATCAACGCCGACGATTTTGGTCTTACCGCCGGCATCAACCGGGCGGTACTAGAAGCCTACCAAACCGGGGTGCTGACTTCGGCCACCCTGATGGCGGTGGGGCTGGCCTGGCATGAGGCGGTGGAGCTGGCCCGGGCCAATCCCGGCCTGGGAGTGGGGGTGCACCTTACCCTCACTGCCTTGAGGCCGGTGTTGCCTCCCGAAGAGGTGCCGTCGCTGGTGGACAAAAGGGGGCGCTTCCGGCGCCTGGGGCGGGCGCCGCTGTGGAGGAAAGACGAGGTGGAGAAGGAGTGGCGGGCGCAGATTACCCGCCTGGTGGAGGCGGGCCTGAAACCCACCCATTTGGACAGCCATCACCACGTGCACCTCTGGCCCGGCCTGGTGGATGTGGCGGTGAAGCTGGCCCGGGAATTTGAGCTTCCGGCACTGCGCCTCATCAGCCCCCAAAGCTTTGCGCTGATGGGAATCGGCGGCTGGCAGCGCAGGCTGGCCGGGATTTCCTGGCGCAGGGCCGGGAAACTGGCCTGCGCCAGTCCCGTCACCGTGGCGGGGCTCGAGGCCTTTCCCCCCGACCGGCAAGGGATGGGACGGTACGTGGCCCGGCTGGGGCCCGGGGTGCACGAGCTTTTCTGCCACCCCGGCAGCGAGGACGACGCCGAGCTGGCCGGCATCAGCTCGCTGACTGAGCGCCGGGCCCGGGAAAGGGAGCTGCTCACTGCCGGCTGGTTTAAAAAAATCCTGGCCGAGGCGGATATCGCCCTGGTTAATTATCGCTATTTTGAGGAGGAGAAACGCCTATGAAGTGGAGGGGAATAATGCAAAGGGTGGCCAAGGCCCTGATGGTGCCCATCGTCGTCATGCCGGTGGCGGCTTTGTTTATAGCTGTCGGGGAGTTTGGTCCGGAGTTTTTTAAGGCCGCAGGAAACGCCATTATTGTGGAGTACCTGCCCCTGCTGTTCGCCGTGGGGGTGGCCATCGGCTTTACCGACAACGACGGCATGGCGGCCTTTGCCGCTGCGGCCGGTCACGTCATTCTGGTCAAGGTGATGGCTGCCATCAATCCCGGCTTTGCTTTGGAAAGCGGCGAGTTCATACCCAACGAGATGAGCGTGTTGGGCGGGATTATCGTGGGGGCGTATACGGCGGCGCTGTACTGGCGTTTTCGCAACATCCGCTTTCCCGAGTTTTTGGGCTTTTTTTCCGGCAAGCGCTTTGTGCCCATCATCGTGTCCCTGGTCAGCGTTGGGGCCGGAGTGTTCTTCGGTTACCTGTGGCCCCCCATCAATAACGTCATTCTGGCCCTGGGCAACTGGGTGTTTGGTACCGGCCATTACGGTGCCTTTATCTACGGCTTGCTCAACCGCCTGCTGATACCCACCGGGCTGCACCATATTTTGCAGAGCCTGTTGCTCCACGTCTTTGGCAGTTTTGTCACTCCCGAAGGCAACCTGGTAACGGGCGAACTGGCCCGCTTTTTTGCCGGAGACCCCAGTGCCGGGGCGTTTTCGGGCGGGTTCTTTGTCACCATGATGTTCGCCCTGCCGGCGGCGGCCCTGGCCATGGTCCATGAAGCCCGGCCCGAAAACCGCAAAAAGGTGGCCGGCATTATGCTGACGGCCGCTCTCACTTCAATTATTACCGGCATTACCGAGCCGGTGGAATTTGTCTTTATCTTCGCGGCCCCCCTGCTCTTTGCCGTGCACAGCGTGCTGACGGGAGCCACCCTGATGGTGTCCTACCTGTTGGGCATAAGGCATTACGGTTACGCCCTGCCCCTGTTTTTCATGAATTTGCACAAGGCCGCCAACCCCTGGCTGATCTTTCCCCTGGGGGCTGTGATGGCGGTGATTTACTACCTTGTCTTCCGCCTGGTTATCCGCCGCTTCAACTACCCCACCCCCGGCCGGGGGGCGGAGGAGGAGACGGCTGGAGTTGCCGCCGCCACCGGCCTGGCCCCAAGGGCCCGGGATACCGTGGCTGCCCTGGGCGGCCTTACCAACCTCAGGGCGGTGGATGCCTGCCTGACCCGGCTGCGGGTGACGGTGCTCAACCCAGCCCGGGTGGATGAAGCGGCGCTGGAGAAGTTGCCGGCGGCAGGTGTAAGCAGGCCGGCTGCAGAAATTTTCCAGATTGTCTACGGCGGGGACAGCGACCTGATCCGGGACGAAATCCTGGCTTTGCGCCAACAGGCAGAAATCATTGAACTGTTGGCGCCCCTGGACGGGGACGTGCTGGATCTGGCAGATTTCCCCGACCCGGTCTTTGCCGACGGCCTGCTGGGCAAGGGCGTGGGTTTCATGCCCCGAGGCAATACCCTGGTTGCGCCGGCGGCGGGGGAAATCGTCAAGGTCTTCCCCGGCGGCCATGCCCTGGTCATGAAGACGTCTCACGGCCTGGAACTGCTGTTGCACATCGGCCTGGATACCGTCGATTTGAAGGGCGAGGGATTTGAACAGCTCTGCGGCGAAGGAGAGCAGGTCAAGCCCGGCCAGGCGCTGATTAAATTCGATGCCGATGTGATAAAAGCGGCCGGCAAGGAACTGCACTCCGCCCTGGTGGTGACTAACCAGGAAATTTTGGCGGAAGCCACCGGCGTCGCAGAGGGGAAGGTGACCCGGGGCAAAGACGTGGTCTGCGTGGTGCAAAAAAATCCTGCCGCATCATGAGCGGCGCCGGCATAAGGCAGGATAAAGGATGCCCGGCGGCGAATACCTCTGGAAAGATTTCTTTCCAGAGGTGGGCTTATGCGCATCAAGATTAACACTGCCGATCGGGTGGGCATGGTATTGGACGTGCTCCAGGTCTTCGCCGCCCGGGGCTGGGACATTCAGGCCATGGAAGTGGTGTCAGGGGCCATTTTCGTCCGCATTCGCGGTCAGGTCCAGTTTTCGGAAATCCGGGCGCGCCTCCTGGAGCTGTCCGGCGTGCACTCCGTCGCGGAAATTTCCAGCCTGCCCCAGGAGGAACGGCGCCGGGAAATTCAGGCCATCGTCGAGGCCGTCAGCGAAGGCCTCATGGCGGTGGATGCCCAGGGCAGAATTACGCTGCTGAACAAGACGGCAGAATCCATCCTCAATCTCCAGGGCCGCAAAGTGCTGGGCAAAAATGTTGCCCAGGTGCTGAGCCCCGATGTGCCCATGCTCAGGACCCTCAAGACGGGCCAGGGCTACGACAACCAGGAGATAGTCATCAGCCGGGGACCGGTGCGGACCAGGTACATGACCAGCGGGCGCCCCCTGATCAATGAAGAGGGCAAGGTCTGCGGCGTGGTGGCCAGCCTCAAAGACCCCGGCCAAATTCGCGCCCTGGTGCATTCGGTGACCCGGGCGCAGGAGATAACCTTTGCCAATATCCTGTACCGCAGCCGGGTCATGGGCGAGTTGTTGGAACTGGCCCGCCGGGTGGCGGAAACCAGTGCAACCATCCTCATCTACGGCGAGAGCGGTACCGGCAAGGAGTTGCTGGCCCGGGCCATTCACGCCGCCAGCCCGCGCCGGGACATGCCCTTTGTGCCCATCAACTGCGGAGCCCTGCCCGATGCCCTGCTGGAGAGCGAGCTCTTTGGCTACGAAGACGGCGCCTTTACCGGTTCGCGGCGGGGCGGTCGCATGGGCCTCTTTGAGTTTGCCCACGGCGGCACGGTGTTTTTGGACGAGATCGCCGAACTTCCCACCCACCTCCAGGCCAAACTGCTGCGGGCCCTGCAATCGGGCCATATTCGCCGGGTGGGGGGCAATGAAGAAATCCAGGTGGACGTGCGCATTATGGCCGCTACCAACCAGGATTTGGTGCAGCTGGTCCGGGAGCACAAGTTTCGCGAAGACCTTTTTTACCGCCTTAATGTCATTCCCCTGACCCTGCCCCCCTTGCGCCAGCGCCGGGAGGATATCGAACCTATTGTGCAAGCGTTGCTGGCCAGGCACCAGGCGGCGCTGACGCCCGAAGCCATGGCTGTTTTGCGGGACTATCACTGGCCCGGAAACGTCAGAGAGCTGGAAAACGTATTGGAGCGGGCCGCAGCCCTTGCTGGAGCTTCTGCCATCGAGCCCCGGCATTTGTTGCTGGACCAGGCGGAGGCGGCTGTCGCAGCCGGCCGGGGCACACTGAAGGAGCAGGTGGCGGAACTGGAGCGGAAAGTTGTCGCCGCCGCTTTGCGCAAGTACGGGAGCACCCGCAGGGCCGGCGAGGCCCTGGGCCTGTCCCATACCAGCATTCGCAACAAGGTCAAGCGCTACGGGCTGGAAAGATATATTTCCAATCGGAAAGATTAGTTTCCAAAGGCGGGCCGGCGCCGGGGCGGCAACGGCGGTGCCAGCTTTGGTATATTTTTTGCATAAAGTTAGGGCAACGAAAATCCTGCACAGGAGGTAGATGGGAAATGGACGGAAAACTGGGCTTTTCGACCCGGGCCATCCACGCCGGGCAAAAGCCGGATCCCCTTTACGGCAGCCTCACCACGCCAATTTACCAAACCTCGACCTTTGTCTTTAAGAATGTGGCCCAGGGCGCCGCTCGCTTTGCCGGTGAAGAAGAGGGCTACATCTATACCCGCCTGGGCAACCCCACACAAACTGCCCTGGAGGAAAAAATCGCCAGCCTCGAGGGCGGGGAAGCGGCCTTTGCTGCCGGTTCCGGAATGGGGGCCATTACCGCGGTGCTCATGGCCCTGGTCAGCCAGGGCGACCACGTTGTGCACTCTTCGGCCCTGTACGGCTGCACCTTTGCCTTTTTGCACGACCTGCTCACCCGCTTTGGCGTCACCGCCACCGGCGTGGATACCGCTGACCTGGAGGCGGTAAAAAAGGCCCTTCGGCCCAACACCAAGGTGGTGTACATCGAAACGCCAGCCAACCCCACCATGCGCCTCACCGATATTCAGGCGGTGGCGGACATCGCCCATGAGCACGGGGCCAAAGTTGTGGTGGACAACACCTTTATGACTCCATATTTTCAGCGTCCCCTGGAACTGGGCGCCGACATCGTCGTCCACAGTGCCACCAAGTACATCAACGGCCACGGCGACGTGGTGGCCGGCCTGGCCATCGGACCCAAGAATTTAATTGACGAAATGCGGATGACTACCCTTAAAGACATCGGGGGCATTATCGGGCCCTTTGAAAGCTGGTTGCTGCTGCGGGGGCTGAAGACCCTGCCCGTGCGTATGGACAGGCATAACAGCAATGCCATGGCAGTGGCCAGGTTCCTGGAAAGCCATCCGGCGGTGGAGAAAGTATACTATCCCGGCCTGGAGTCCTTCCCACAGCATGAACTGGCCAAAAAACAGATGAGCGGTTTTGGCGGCGTCATGTCTTTCGAACTCAAAGGCGGGTACGAGGCCGGCGTCCGCCTGATGAACGGCGTCAAGCTCATGCATTTGGCTGTAAGTCTGGGCGATGTGGATACCCTCATTCAGCATCCCGCTTCCATGACCCATTCGGTGGTGCCGGAAGAGGAGCGCCTGGCCGTCAACATCACCCCCGGCCTGGTGCGGCTGTCGGTCGGCCTGGAAGATCCCGAAGACATCATTGCCGATTTGGAACAGGCACTGTAAAAACAATAAAGCCCCGGGCCAGGGCCCGGGGCTTTTTCTATTGGTCGAACCTTGTAATGGGAGTGGGAATTTTTTCCTTCGGTTCCTCCTCTTCTTTATCCGGCAGGACAATGTTGAGGAGGATTCCGGCCAGGGCGCCCAGTCCCATGCCCTGGACGAGGCCGCCGCCGATGGATATGCCGCTGATGGCCAGGATGAGGATGGTAGAGACTATGACCAGGTTGCGGGCCTTGGTCAGGTCCACTTGCCTTTCCACCAAGGTGCGGATACCTATGCTGGCAATCATGCCAAAGAGCAGGATGACGATGCCGCCCATGACAGGATTGGGAATGGTAGCCAGGAGAGCGCCCAGTTTGGGACTGAAGCTGAAGATAAGGACGATGAGAGCCGCTGCCTGGACAACGATGGGATTGTAGACCTTGGTCATGGCCAACACGCCAACGTTTTCGCCATAGGTAGTGTTGGGGGGGCCGCCCAGCAAGCCGGCCCAGGCGGTGGCCAGGCCGTCGCCGATGAGGGTGCGATGGAGGCCGGGCTTATCCAGGAAGTTGTGATTGGTGGTCCGGCTGATGGCCAGCATGTCGCCCAGGTGCTCGACCATGGTGACAACTGCAATGGGCGCAATGAGGACTATGGCCGGGAGAGAAAAGCGGGGCAAGAGGAATTCGATGCCGCCGGAAGTGCCGTAATTTGCTTCGGAGACAAACCTGGGCAGCGCAAACCAGGGCGCATTGGCTACTTCGGCAAAGGAAATGAGTTTTTCGGGAAGCAGGTATTGGCGAACGAAACCAATGCTTTGTGCGGCGTCGGTTTGCAGAATCAGGGTGAGGATGTAACCGCTGGCCAGGCCGACGAGGATGGGAACCAATTTGAGGAAGCCTTTGGCAAATATGCTGCAGATGATGACTGCGGCCAGGGTAAAGAAAGCGATAAACAAGTTGCCCGAGGACATATCCCTGGCTGCGCCGGCCAGCCCCAGACCGATGGTCATGATCACCGGGCCGACCACAACCGGAGGAATATAGCGCTGGATTGCCTTAAGACCGATGATTTTCACCAGCATGGCAGTAGCCACATAGACCAGGCCGGCGATGACACAGGCTCCGGTAGCGGCGGCGTAACCAAGGCCCATGCCGGCGCTTTGATTTTCCAGCATTTCTTTGGCCACCACCGTAATCGGGACTATAAAGGCAAAGGAAGAGCCCAGATAAGCAGGGACTTTGCCGCCGGTGATAAGGTGGAAGAGCAAGGTGCCTGTGGCCGATGTAAAGAGGGCTGTAAGGGGGTTGAGTCCGGTCAGCAGCGGGACCAACACTGTGGCGCCAAACATGGCAAAGACGTGTTGAAAGGAAAGGGGCAACAGACGGGAAAGGGGCAGCGCTTTCTTTGTCATTGATAATCCTCCTTGTCGTTATATTTTGCTGCGGGCAAAAAAAATACCCACAGCGGGGCCAGGGCATTAAAAACTACTGCCCTTCACAGCCTCGCAGGACTGTATTAAAGGCCAGTAAACCGTATACAGTTTACTTTGCGCAATTTTATCACAGGCATGTCCTCAGGTCAAGACTTTTTTAATTGTTTTTTTGGACAGAATACAATTGGCGTGCCCCGGTCAAGCTAAAATGAGGAAACATCGGGAAGGGTGGGAGCTGTGGACTACAAGAAGCCGCACAAAAGGTACCGGACCCCCCGCAAGCCGACAGGTATTAAGGACAAGACCGGAGACCTGAAGCCTGCACAGGTCAGCGCCAACCTGGAAGATAATGTCCGGGCCATACAGAACACCTTTAAGGACAGCCTGGACTTTATTGTGCGCCGTATATCCTTTGGACCTGCGGGCAAGGTGCGAATGGCCCTGGTCTTCCTGGAAACCCTCACGGACAAACAAAGCTTCAGCGACTTTGTCCTGGAGCCCCTCAACAGGCTTAGCTTTTGCGAAGCAGAAGCGACCAAAATTCCCGGGCGGATTATCGATATCCTGCCTTCAGCCCTGAAAGTGGAAGAGGAAGCGGACTGGGAGCAACTGGAAAAAAAGATTGTTACCGGTCACGGCGTCCTGTTCATCGACCGCTACGACCGGGCGGTGGTGCTGGAGGCCCGCAAGTGGAGCGAACGGTCTATCAGTGAACCCCAGTCCGAGGCGGTGGTGGTGGGCCCCCGGGAGGGGTTTGTGGAAAGCCTCATCACCAACGTCAGCCTGATGCGCCGCCGCCTGCGCACCCCCAAGCTGGTTATGGAAGCCATACCGGTGGGAACCACTTCCAACACCAATGTGGTGGTCTGCTACCTCAAGGGCGTTGCCGACGCACAGCTGGTAAAGCAGGTGCGGGAGCGCATCGCCAAAATTAATGTTGAGGCCATGCACGACATCAACCTCATCAATGAATTAATTTCCGATGTTAAATTTACGCCCTTCCGGCCCTTTTCCTCCACCGAACGGCCCGATAAACTGGCGGCGGCACTGGTGGAGGGCAGGGTGGGGCTGATTGCCGAAAACTCGCCCATGGCCCTGATTATTCCTACAGTGTTTTGGCAATTCTTCCAGTCCAGCGAAGATTACTACGAACACTATCCCCTCTCGGCGCTGAGCCGGACGTTGCGTATGCTGGCCTTTTTTCTGGTGGTGGGGCTTACAGCCCTCTATGTGGCCATCGTAACCTTTCACCAGGAGATGGTGCCCACCCAGCTGATACTGACCATGGCTGCCGTGCGGGAGCCGGTGCCGTTTCCCACGGTGGTGGAGGCCTTAATTCTGGAAATCATCCTGGAGGCCCTGCGGGAGGCGGGCCTGCGCCTGCCCAAACCAGCCGGCCAGGCCGTCAGCATTGTCGGCGCGCTGGTCATGGGGCAGGCGGCAGTGGAGGCCTCGCTGGTCTCTCCGCAATTGGTAATCGTCGTGGCCCTGGGCGGCATCGCTTCATTTATCATACCCGATTATTCCTTTGTCATCGCCCTGCGCATCCTGAAGTTCCTGTTCATCCTTCTGGCCGGCTCTTTCGGCATGTTTGGTCTCATCGTCGGCTACGTGGTGCTGGGGGTGCACCTCAGCTCGTTACAGAGCTTTGGCGTGCCGTACCTGTCGCCGGTAACTCCCTTTAAATGGAAAGATATGAAAGATATTTTCTTCCGGGCGCCCTGGTGGGCCATGGGCAAAAAGGGGCCGCAACGGGCGGGGGGCGGCGAAGGTGCGTAGGTGCATAGCCCTGTTGCTGGCAGTTGCTGTCCTTCTCTGTTCCGGCTGCTGGAGCCTGCGGGAGATGGAATCCCTGGCGTACATCCTGGTGCTGGGCATCGACCTCACCCCGGAGGGGGAGGTGGAACTCTATGCCCAGGTGGGTTTGCCCAGTGCCGAACCGACCCGCGGCGGCGGCGGCGAGGAACCGGTGGTAAAAACGGTAAAAGCCAAAGGCAAAAATGTTACCGACGCCCTGGACCAGATGTTCCTGGAAAACACCAAGCAGCCCTTCCTCAGCCACCTGCGCCTCGTTGTCGTCAGCGAAAGATTGGCCCGGGAAGGTCTGGAGCGGATCCTGGACTTTTTCCGAAGGGATGTCAATGTCCGTATGAACATACGCGTTGCCGTTACCCAGGACGACCTGGAAGAGTTGCTGTCGGTGCAAGAGCCGCTGAGCCGGCAGCCTTCCCTGGCCATAGCCAACCAGTTTTTCATTAACAGCCAGCGGGCCGGGGTGGTGGAAATAGAGCTGATGCAGCTGCTGACGGAGTTGCTGGAACCGGATCGCGAGGCGGTCCTGCCTCTCATCGAGACCAGCGAAGACAGGTTTGCCCTGGGCAAGACAGCCGTTTTCAGGGGCGACAAAATGGCGGCAACCCTGGACGAGATGGAAACCTTCGGACTTCTGCTGTGGCGCAATAAAGTGAAACGCGGGGTGGTGTCGGTAACTCCCAGCCCCGGGAGTGAGGCTTTCAGCTACCGCATCCTCAGCAGCGATACCAGGATTACGACCAGGTGGGACGGGAAAAAGCTGAAGGTGCGGGCAGAGGTAAGGACAGTGGCGGATATAATGGAGATGCACGGAAAAGTAAAGGGTGACCTGGGCCAGCTGGCGTCGAGATTCATTGTAACCCGCATGGAAGATGCGCTGGGGCAAGCCCAACGGAGCGGTTCGGATTTTTTGGGCATAGGCGTCGCCCTGCGCCGGCAAAACAACCGGGCCTGGCGGGAGTTGCGGGGGCGCTGGCCGGAGGTACTGCGGGAGGCCGAATTTGAAATCCTCAGCCATGTGCATATCCGCGGCCAGGGCCAGGTTCGCTAAAAGGGGTTGAAGGGATTGAACCAGGTTTCGCGAATGGAAGTGGCCTTTGTGGCAGTAGCAGTGGCCGTGGCGACGGCGGTGCTGTTTACGCCGTACCTGGCTGCGCAAACGGCCGGTCAGGATGCCTGGGTGTCGGTAATCATTGCCGGATTGCTGACTTTACTGCCTTCCCTGGCCGCCGCCGCGTTAATGCGCAAATTTCCCGGGCAAACCATTATCGGGGCTTTGCCCCGGCTGGTGGGCAAGGTGCCGGGCAAAGCTGTCGGCTTGGCCTATGCCGCCCTATTTTTGTTTTCGGCGGCCCTGGCGGTTTGGCGCCTGGAGGTTTTTACCGCCCGGTTTCTGCTGACGGAAACCCCCCTTATTGTCATCCGGGCCATGTTTTTGGTGTGCGCCGGCTATGCTGCTATTAGCGGCACCATAGCCCTGATCAGAACCAGCGCCTACATCGTCCCGGCGGGTATGGTGGTAATTTTCCTGGTGGTGGGCTTGCCCCTGCAGCGCATGGACGTTTCGTTGCTGATTCCCCTGTTTGAAAACGGCTATCGGCCGGCGCTGGAGGCAGGGCTGATGCTTACCGGCTGGTTATCTCAAATACCGTTGGTGATATTGATGCTGCAGCGTCACGTCAGCGCCGACTCGGCGCGAAAACCGTGGTCCATAGCCCTGTGGGCGGTGCTCCTTTCCACAGTTGCCCTGGAACTGGGCGCTGCGGGAACCCTGGCGGCCTTTGGGCCCCGCCAGGCCGCTTCCATGTATTATTCCTCCTTCGAACTTACCCGCATCATTTCGTTGGGGAATTTCTGGGAGCATATTGAGGTCATCTTTGTGGCAGTATGGATTGCCGGCATTTTTGTGGCCGCCGCCTTTTACATCCAGGCGTTCAACACTGCGGTGGCGGAGGTGCTGCAGCTGTCGGGCAAAGCCGGCAAAGTCATCATCTGCGGCGTGACACTGTTGCTGCTGCTCATCTGGCCGTTCTTTTTCAAGGACCTCAGCTTTCTGATCCTGATTGTCGTCATCCGCAAATACGGTTCGCAGCTGGCAACGGTGATGGGAGGAATTCTGCCCCCGCTGTTGCTGGTTCTGTCCGCATTGGTTCCCGGCGGCAAAGGCAAAACCGAAGCGGAGGGCGCCCGGGCAGCGGGGGCGGCCGGCCAGGAAGACGGTAAAAAAGCTAGGTGACCATGCGCTCGATTTTGTGACTGACCATGGCCTTGGCCACAAAGGACAGAATGCGGATGAGGTTGACATTGCTCCGGGTCACCACGGTGCGGAAAAAAGGCGCCCTGATTACCCGCAAAGCCAAATCGAAGTCGTCATCGCT
>Ga0116181_1000136_pt1 | contig 63352 bp, 64 predicted proteins | sample AD_UKC075_MetaG_FD_89752 | JGI IMG/M metagenome (GOLD analysis project Ga0116181, IMG submission 89752) | Active sludge microbial communities of municipal wastewater-treating anaerobic digesters from USA - AD_UKC075_MetaG | ecosystem: Engineered > Bioreactor > Anaerobic > Digestate | place: USA... | reverse complement strand
CGCCACCGCCCCGCCCGACCCAGTGCGAAATCGGCAGTGGTCAAGATGATTGCGCATCCAACGAACCTCCGCTGAAGCGACTCTGGCGGTAAATCACTCCCCGGAAGTCCGGGAGCAGGCGGTTGGTCTGGAATGAACCGCCTGCGGGTAACGAATTCACTGTCTTGCAAGTAACTGATGGCGCGAAAGAAGATCTCGCCGCAGATCACTTCCCTCATGGCTATTCTTCAGCGTCAAAGAACCGGCTGTCGGTGATGGCGCATGCTTGACGCGGCGCGACTTTTGCTAGATACCTGGTCATCAATCCCGTCACCGCGCGCCGGAGGTTTCTCAATGCGATCGTGGACGCTCATGTGGATCAAGGCCCGATGGACATCTCGGTCATAGGGGCCAGTGGGGCCTGTGGGCGCGAAATCGTCATCCAGCTAATTCGCGACCGCCTGTTGGAACAACGCGAAATCCTGCAGCTGGTCGCCAGCAACCCTCATTCCAGCCATCCCTACTGGCTGCACGGCTTCCGCGCCGACCTGCAGGACGCCTACGCCGAAATCATCCCGCAGCTGGACGTGACCGACGATCCGGGCGCGATCATCGGCGACGTGGTGATCATGGCCGGTGGCGCCACCATCGCCGCCGATCCGCAGGGCAACGGCATCGCCTCCCGCGATGCGCTGGCCGCCTGCAATCGCCCGGTGTTCGAGCGTTTCGCCCAGGCTCTGGGTGCTGCCCGCCGCCACTCGCCGCCGGTGGTCATCGTCGTCACCAACCCGGTCGAACTCGGCGTGCACCTGTTCGCTCAGCATCTACCGCGCGACTGCGTGCTGGGCATGGGAGCGCATTCCGACTCCCTGCGCTTCCGCTGGGAAATCGCCCACGATCTGGGCATCCGTCGGCAACTGGTGCGCGGCTACATGCTGGGCGAACATGGTGCAGGCATGGTGCCATTGTGGAGCAGCGTGCGAGTACACGGCTTGACCCGCGCCGAGTGGACCGCCACCGAGCGGCGCTTGCGGCGCGGCGTAGACACTGCCGATTTTCCGGCTGTGCTGGCTGCCGAGCAGCAACGGCTGGTGGAGATGCTGCAGCAGAATCCGGTATCCGGCCCAGCCGAGGCGCTGCGCCATGTCGCCACCCTGCCACCGGATTTGCGAGTGGCCCTCAAACCGTTCGCCATCCACTACACCGCCGCCAAGACCCTGGAAGCCACCGCCAACGCCACCCTGGAGCTGGTGCGCGCCATCTGCGAGGGTCGCCCCACCGAAATCGTGGCGCAATACCAGCACGCTGGCGAAGCGGGCCTGCACGTACCGTTCGGTGCACGGCTGATCGTCGCCGGCGCGGTGGAACGCTGGATTCCCATCGAAGGCTACTGGCGTGAGGAAATGGAGCTGATCCAGCACTCCGCCGAGGGCATTCAAGCCAAACTGACGCGCTGGCTGGCCACAGCATGACCGCACTCGACTCCGAATCCACTACGCATCGGCACTGGCTGTTCATGATCCGCACCGAGGATCGGCCCGGCGCCGCCGCCTCCATCACCGCCGCGTTCTCCGGACGCGGTCTGCAGATCGAAAGCTTCATCGGCATAGGCGATGCCGGCTGCTACGACCGGGAGACGGAAGGCGTGGTCGCCCTCACTTTCCTGGCCATCCCGCACCGCATGGACACCGTGCGCCGGGTGCTGGAGCGGCTGGAACAGGTACGCAGCGTGCACGTGTACGACTACGCCCAAGACGCTCGGCTGGTCAAGGCCGCTACGGTGCGGACCTGCGCCGCGCCCGAACAGGTTGCAGCCCAACTGGCGACGCCGGAGCTGCATTATCAAGCGCTGGAACCAGTCGGGGCCGCCAGCGGCTGGCTGGTGCACGGACAACCGCCAGTGGTCGATGCGGCGCTCGGACGGCTGCGCGAACTCGATCCTCATCTGACCGTGCTCTACGCCATCCTGCCGCCGGAGTAAGCCAGCTGCGTCCAACGCAGGCGTTTCGTCGCGACAGAAAAGCTCGTAATATCCGATCGATACGCCTGCCCCTCTGATGGATAGCCGCCGATGAACGCCCGCATCCTGCTGGTCGAAGACGAACCCGCCATCGCCGAAGTCGTGCAATTCGCCCTGGTCAGCGAAGGCTTTCAGGTGGTCTGGCGCAGCCTGGCCCGCGAGGCCGAGGCCGAGTGGGCGGCCGCGCCCTACGACTTGCTCATTCTCGATCTCGGCCTGCCCGATGGCTCGGGGCTGGAGCTGCTGAAGCGATTACGCCGCCATTCCGATGTGCCGGTGCTGATCCTCTCGGCCCGCAACGCCGAGCTGGACCGGGTGCTGGGCCTGGAACTGGGCGCCGACGATTACGTCACCAAGCCATTCAGCCCACGCGAACTGGCCGCCCGCATCAAAGCTATTCTCAAGCGGGTCGCCCGCCCCGCCGTCAGTCCCGAAGCACCGCCCAGCGCGCCACTCATGCCGGACAGCGCCTTCGCCATCGACCCGGTCCGCGCCGCGATCCGCTTCCAGAACCGGTCGCTGGAACTGACCCGTACCGAATACCTGATCCTCAAGACCCTGCTGGCCCAGCCGGAGCGGGTGTTCTCCCGCGCCCAGCTGATGGATCAGGTCTGGCCCGATCCGGCCGCCAGCTTCGAACGGGCCGTCGATACCCACATCAAGACCCTGCGCGCCAAGCTGCGCGAGATCGACCCGACCCTCGACCCGATCCGCACCCATCGCGGTCTTGGCTATTCGGTGCAAATCCGCCCGCGCGTCTGAACGGCCACACCATGAACCTCGGCCTCAAGCTGTTCCTGGGCTACTTCCTCATCGTCGGCATCGGGGTCTACTTCTCGCTCAACATCCTCGGCGACGAACTGAAACCGGCCTTTCGCCAGGCGGCCGAGGAAACTCTGATCGACAGCGCCAATCTGCTGGCCGTGCTGGTGCGCGACGACGTGCTGAACGGCAGCATCGCCGACGGTCGCTTCCAGAGCCGGCTGGAGGAATACGCCCGCCGCGTTCCCGCCGCTCGCATCTGGGGCATCGTCAAGAACAGTCTCGACCACCGCATCTACATCACCGACGCCCAGGGCATCGTCATCTTCGATTCCAGCGGCCAGGATCAGGGCCAGGACTATTCGCGCTGGAACGATGTCTATCTCACCCTGCGCGGCCAGTACGGCGCGCGCACCACCCGCATCGACCCCAACGAGGAGCGCAGTTCGGTCATGTACGTGGCCGCGCCGATCCGCGACGGTGCCCGCCTCATCGGGACGCTGACCGTGGCCAAACCGTCCGCCAGCGTGCAACCCTACGTCGATCGGGCCGAGGCCAAGCTGCACCGGGCGGCGGCCATTCTGGTGCTGGTGTCGCTGACGGTCGGCTGGCTATTTTCCTGGTCGCTGGCCCGCTCGATCCAGCGGCTGGCAGCCTATGCCCGCGCCGCGGCCGAAGGACGACGCGGCATCGCCCCAAAAGGCGGCGGCCCGGAGCTGCGGGCGCTGGCCGAGGCGGTGGAGACCATGCGCGACCGGCTGGAAGGGCGGGACTATGTGGAACGCTACGTCCACACCCTGACCCACGAGATGAAAAGCCCATTGGCCGCCATCAGCGGTGCGGCCGAATTGTTGCAGGGGACATTGCCGGAACCACAGCGCGAACGCTTCGCCGCGCTGGTGGCCAGTGAAGCCGGTCGGCTGCAACGACTGGTCGAGCGCTTGCTGGCGCTGGCCACGGTCGAACAACGACGGGAACCGCTGGAGCGGCGGCCGGTCGCGCTGCGGCGCGTGGTGGAAGAACTGCTGGCCTCGCGCGCACCGCTCATCGCCCGCAAGGCGCTGCGCATCGAACCCACCATCCCGGAACAGGCCAGCGTACTCGGCGAGCCGTTCCTGCTGATCCAGGCCATCGGCAATCTGCTCGACAACGCCCTGGAATTCACTCCGCCCGGCGGCCGGATCGACATCGCCGCTGATATCGACGGCGGTTGCTGGCGACTGACCGTGTTCAACACCGGCAGCGCCATCCCCGATTACGCCCACGACCGCCTGTTCGAGCGATTCTATTCCCTGCCGCGCCCGGACACCGGCCAGAAAAGCACCGGACTGGGGCTGGCCTTCGTGCGGGAGGTGGCGCAATTGCACGGTGGGACGATCCGCGTGGACAATCGCTCGAACCCGGACGGCTCCACCGCTGGCGTGGTCGCCGGTCTGAGACTACCGGTCGCTTGACCCGTCGTCGCCCCGGCATCCCGGCATCCTCTCGCCTGCGCTCACCCAATCCTCACCGCGCCCCCATTTGGACCTCATCAGGGCCTCAAACGGCGAGTTCAGGCTGTGCTCACCCATTCACCCAGGGAGAGCCCGTCATGAAGAGCCTGTTTACCAAGATCACCCTGATCTTCCTGATCACCCTCATTCTCGCCATCGGCCTGACCCGCATCGGCTTCCTGATCGATGAACGCACCGCCCGCCGCAACAGCGTGGTCGCCGAAATCGCCATGGCCACCGCCCGCGACCAGACGCTGGTCGGGCCGGTACTGATCGTGCCGTATACCCGCATCGTCAAGACCCAGAAACGCAGCGACAAGGACGACACCAAGATCATCGAGGTGGAAAGTCGGATTAACGATGCGCTCTTTCTGCTGCCGACCGAACTGGACATCCAGGCCAATCTCAACACCGAGCAGGTCAGTCGCAGCCTCTATCACGCGGTGGTGTTCGGGGCCAGCATCGCGATCAAGGGTCGCTTCGCCAGCGCGGGCGAGTTGCTCAGACCCGCTTCGAACGAACAGATCGTGTTCGGCGAGCCGCGCCTGATCGTCGGTATCAGCGACCCGCGCGGCATCCTGCGCGCGCCGGCGCTGAACTGGGGAGACCAGCGCTTCGACTTCCAGCCAGGCACCGCCGAGGAGCGGATGCCCAACGGCATTCAGGCGTCGGTGCACGGGCTCGATCTGCGGGCGCCCTGGTCGGTGGAGTTCGCCTTCGCCCTCGATCTACGCGGCACCCAAGCCTTCGGGCTCGCTCCGGTGGGCGACACCACCCACATCAGCGTGCGCGGCAACTGGCCGCATCCCAGCTTCTACGGCCAATTCCTGCCGGAAACCCGCGAGGTGGCCGACAGCGGTTTCACCGCCACTTGGTCGACCACCCAACTGGCCACCAATATGGCATTGCAATTGAGCGCCTATCTGAATGGTAACCGGGGAGGGCTCGACACCGTGACCGGCGTGCGCTTCGTCGATCCGGCCGACAGCTATGTCCAGAGCGACCGGGCGATCAAATACGGCTTGCTGTTCATCGGCCTGACCTTCGCCGCCTTCTTCCTGTTCGAGGTGCTCAAGCGGCTGGCCATCCACCCGTTTCAGTACGGCCTGACCGGCGCGGCCTTGGTGTTGTTCTACCTGCTGCTGCTGTCGCTGTCCGAACATCTGGACTTCGGCATCGCCTACGCCATCGCCACCGCCGCCTGCGCGAGCCTGCTGAGCTATTACCTGATCTACGTCCTGGGCAGCCTCGGTTGGGGCATCGGCTTCGGCGCGCTGATCGCTGCGGTCTTCGGCATCCTGTACGTGCTGATCAGCCTGGAAGATCACGCCCTGCTAGCCGGTTCGGCCACCCTGTTCGCGCTGCTGGCGCTGGCGATGGTGCTGACCCGCAAGGTGGACTGGTATCAGTTGGGGGAGGTGTTCGGTAGTCGGCGGGTCAAGCGGCTTGACCACGCTCCGGTTGGCAACGAAACCGTCGAGGACTGAAGACTCATTCCGTGTAGCGGAGCTTGCCGGCGCGCCGGCAAGCTCCACCCTCCTCATCCCCGGCCGGAACCGGCGCGCGCGCCGCCCACGTACTGCAGAGTGAAGGCGACCATGTCGCCGAGCACCTTGCGCACCGCCAGGTTGGCCGCCTGAACCGCGCCATAGGCGTCTTCGCTGGGCGCAGGCTCCAGATCCTCGAACACCTGCGTTCCCAGCACATGGCCGCTCTTCATGTCGACCACCTTGATGCGCGCCATGAACCGCACCCGGCTCGGCTTGGTCATGAGCTGCTGCTCCAGCCGAATGATATCCACATCGACCCGCATATTGGCCAGCGCCGGGGCCGTCGGCGTGATCACCGCTCTGAACGCGCCGGTCTCTTCGAACGCCCGCACCAGCACCGGCAACAACATCTTGGCCGGTGCATCGCTCCAGACGCTGTTGCTGTAATAGTCCAGCTTCAGTGGATCGCGGGTGTAGGCGATGCGATTGGAATCGAAACCCGGCGACGCCTTGGGCGTCGCCACCAGCAGGGTCTTACCACTGGGGCGACGCGCCTGCGGCGACGCCAGATTCCCCACCTCCAACATATACGCCTGCGGCGGCGGCGATTTGTCCTGCGGCAGCGTGCAGCCAGCCAGCGCCAGCACCGCCAGCATTACTCCCCCCAGCCGGCCTGTAGCCCGCCGGCATCCGCCATCGGTGATGCGCGTCATGTTCCCATTTCTCCTACTCGGTTGACTCACGTTGCTTATTCTTCCCCCGGTCCCGGCCGGCCGCTGGGCTTGCCCAGCAACAAGGCGCGGGGGTTCTGTTCCAGCATCTCGGCCAGACGCTGCAAGCTTTCAGCCAGCTCGTTGAGCTGCGACAACAGCGCATTCAATTCCGGCACCGTGCTCTGTCCCAGCCGCTGCAGGGTCTGCCGGCCGTCCCCGGCCAGCGCTTCCAGAGCCTGACCAGTCTGGCGGAAGCCGTCCGAGGTCTTGCGCACCGACTGGGCCGCCGCCCGGAAATCGCTCAGGGTCGCCGCGGCCTGGCTGCTCAGCTCATCGGTCTTCTCCAAGGTCGCCGCCAGCTGGTCCAAGGCCCGGCCCAGCCGGTCGGAGCGCTGCGCCAACACTTCGGTAAACCGTTCCACGTTGGCCAGGGTCCGGCCGATACTGTCGCTGCGGTCGGCCACGGCCCCGGTGACCGTGTTCACATGGGCCAGGATCTGGCTGAACGCATCCAGATTATCGTCGCTCAGCAGGCGTTCCAACCGGTTCGACAGGTTGTCGACGTTGGTCAGGATATTGTTGAAGGCGTCGTCGAGTCGCGTCACCAGCGAAGGCCCGGCCTGGATCACCGGCAAATCCTGGTCGGGGTCCTTCTCCAGCGGCGGCGACTGACCGCCACCGCTCAACTCCACCGAGGCCACCCCGGTCAGCCCTCGGGTGGACAAGGTAGCAATAGTGTTGCGGTGGATCGGCGTACCCCGCTCGATGTTCAGCACCACATCCACCTGATCAGGATTGCGAGGGTCGAGCCGGATCGAGTCCACCTGCCCCACCTGCACCCCGCGATAGCGCACGGTCGCGTTGGGATTCAGGCCGGCCACCGATTCGCGGAAATACACCCGATAGCGATCGTAGACCTTGGAGTCGCTGCCCACCACCAGCCAGAACAACATCCCCAACGCGACCGCGCCCAGCAGGATCACGAACAGCCCGACCAGAGCGAAATTTACTTTGCTTTGCACGCCTGCTCCTGCGCCGCGCGGCCGCGCGGTCCCTCGAAGTACGCCCGGATCAGCGGGTGTTGCGCCTGGGTCAGCTCTCGCATCGGCGCATAGCCGATCACCCGCCGCTCGCCCAGGAACGCCACTCGATCGGTAGCGTTCCACAGGGTGTCCAGATCGTGGGTCACCATCACCACCGTCAGCCCTAGCGATTGCTTGAGCTGCACCACCAGTTCGTCGAACGCCCCAGCGCTGACCGGGTCCAAGCCGGCGGTCGGCTCGTCCAGGAACAGCAGGGCCGGGTCCAGCGCCAAAGCCCGCGCCAGCGCCGCCCGTTTGAGCATGCCGCCGCTCAATTCGCCGGGCAGCTTGTCGCCAACCTCGGCGGCCAGGCCCGCCAGCGCGATCTTGAGATCGGCGATTTCCATGATGCGCGCCATCGGCAACCGGGTATGTTCGCGCAGTGGCACCGCCACGTTCTCGCGCACCGTCAGCGAACTGAACAGCGCCCCCTGCTGGAACAACATGCCGAAGCGCCGTCGCAACCGGAACGCGGCGCTGTCGCCGATACCGACGATCTGCTGGCCAAACAACTCGATCGAACCGGCGGCTGGCTGCAGCAGCATGATGATCGCCCGCAGCAAGGTGGTTTTACCAGAACCGCTGCCGCCGACCAAGGCCACGATCTCGCCATGACGGATGTCGAGATCGAGCTGATCGTGGATCACTGCATCACCGAACTGGGTCCGCAAGCCGCGTACCGCAATCACGACTTCGCCCGGCATCACCTTCAGCGCCATATGCCGACCCCGCCCAGGATCACCGAGAACAAGGCATCGGCGGCGATCACCAGGAAAATCGACTGCACCACGCTGACCGTGGTCTGACGGCCGACGCTGTCGGCGCCGCCGCGCACCTGGAAACCCTGATAGCAGCCGACCAGGGCGATGATGGCGGCGAACACTGGCGCTTTGCCCATGCCGATCAGGAACGACAACGGCGTCACCACCTGCGGAAAGCGGTCGAGGAAATCGCTGAAGCTCACGTCCAACAAGGCGCGCGCCATGACCATGCCGCCGAACACGCTCAACACGTCGGCGAATACCGTCAACAACGGCAAGGCGATGGTCAGGGCCAGCAGCTTGGGCAGCACCAGCAGATCCATCGGCCGGATGCCGATGGTGCGCAGCGCATCCACCTCCTCGGTCACCTGCATGGTGCCGATCTGGGCGGTGTAGGACGAACCGGTGCGGCCGGCGACGATGATGGCGGTAATCAGCGGCGCCAGTTCGCGCAGCATGGTCAGCGCCACCAGTTCGACGATGAAGATGTTGGCCCCGTAAACGCGCAGCTGCTGACCGCTTTGATAAGCGATGACCACGCCCATCATGAACGCCAGCAACCCAACGATCGGCAGGGCATTGACCCCGGCGGTTTCGATGCTGCCGAATAGCGCCCGCCAGCGGAAGCGGTTGGGACGCAGGGCCAGGCGGCCCATGGCTGTCGCCGCCTCGCCGACGAAGGCCAGGAAATCGAGGGCGTGAACGCTGTGGAAAACGATGCGCTGCCCCAGCCGTTCCAATGGACCGCCGCTGGCGGAGGACGCAGGGGCGGTTCCGGCGCTGGCGCGGCGTTCCTGCACCAGATCGAGCAGGGCCTGATGCTCCTCGCGCAGGTCGAGCTGCTGCAACGGATGGCCGGCCTGCTCCCGGTCGGCGATGATCATCGCCAGAGACAACGCGCCGGTGGTGTCGATGGTCCGGATCGCGGAGCCATCCAGCCGCCACGCCCCGGTCGGCCAGCGCACCTTGCGCCAGCGCGGATCGACCGTCTCGAGACCATCCAGGGTCCAGTCGCCCTGGCACTGGCAGACCTGGCCCTGGCAATGAAGGGTCGCCGGCTCGATCGCCGCTGTGGAGGATGAAATCGGAGAGGACGCCTTCATCGGAATGAATTGCGAAACTCAGCGCGGATTCAAACGCCGCCAGGCCGCCGGATTCTGCTGGCTACCCGACTGTTCCCAGATCCCACGGCGGGCCTGCTGCGCTTCGGCCTCAGCCTGTTGGTAAGCACTCGAGTGGTTGTACTGTTCATACACCACTGCCTGCCCCTGCCGAACCATCTCCAGACCGACATCGCGCTGGCCGACGAAGATCTGGGCGACCGTCCGCTGGTAGCGATCCCGATCGACCACCTGCAGGCGAATCGGACCGGCGTCGGTCAACCAGCCGCGCAAGGCGTCGCGCGACCGTTCGCCCCAGGACGCTTGCCCCATCTCCGGGGCATCGATGCCGAATACTCGCACCTTGACCTTGCCCTCCGGACAGTTGGCGGTCAGCGTGTCGCCGTCGTAGACCGACTTGACGGTGCACGCCAACTGTGCACCGGCCGCCAGCGACCTCGACGAGGCTTGGGGCTCGCGCAGGAAATAGCTGATCGCCACGATCGCCACGATCAGCCCGGCGATCAGCCAGGGCGAACGACTCCGGCGGCGACTGGCGCGGCCCAGTTCGTTGCGCAACAGGCTCTGCGTCTGTTTCAGCCAATCCTGTCTCATGACGCATCCCTGGGATTTTCCGGATCGGCGGACGACGGTCCGCTATATCCGGTGCAAGGCTTCGGCATGATAGGCCAGATGTTCGCCGATGAAGGTCGCGATGAAGTGGTAGCTATGATCGTAGCCCTCCTGCCAGCGCAGCGTGAGCGGGAAGTGGCGAGCGGCGCACACCCGCTCCAGTGACGATGGATGCAGCTGCTGGCCCAGAAACTCGTCGGCCGTGCCCTGATCGATCAGCAGCGCGATGGCTGGAGCACCTTCCTCGATCAGACGCACGGCATCGTAGGCGACCCAGTCCTCGCGCTGACTGCCCAGATAGGTCTTGAAACAACCCTGTCCCCAGCCGCAAGCCATGGGATGGCAGATCGGGGCGAAGGCGGACACCGACCGATAACGGCCCGGTTCCTTCAAGGCGCAGATCAACGCGCCGTGCCCACCCATCGAATGGCCGGAGATGGCGCGGACATCGGTGATCGGTAGATTCTCCTCGACCAGCTTCGGCAGTTCCCGGGTAACGTAGTCGTACATGTGGTAATGGGTCGACCACGGAGACTGGGTGGCGTTGACGTAGAAACCGGCCCCCTGACCGAGATCGTAGCGTTCCGGCACGTCCGGTACATCCGGCCCGCGCGGACTGGTGTCGGGAATGACCAGCGCCAGCCCCAGCTCGGCCGCGTAGCGTTGCGCCCCGGCCTTGACCCGGAAGTTGTCGTCGGTGCAGGTCAGCCCGGACAGCCAGTAGACCGCCGGCACCTTGCCGTGGGCCGCCGCCGGGGGCAGATAGACCGAAAAGGTCATGTCGCACTGACAGGTCTGCGAAGGATGGCGGTAGCGATTCAGCCAGCCGCCGAATTCCTTGATCGATTCGATGTGCTCCACCGGCAGGATTCCCCTAGAAGATGATGACGGAACGAATGCTCTTGCCTTCGTGCATGAGATCGAAAGCAGTATTGATCTGCTCCAGCGGCAGGGTATGGGTCACCATGCTGTCCAGTTCGATCTTGCCCGCCAGATAGTTCTCGACATAACCCGGCAACTGGCTGCGGCCCTTGACCCCGCCGAAGGCCGTGCCTTTCCAGGTACGCCCGGTGACCAGCTGGAACGGCCGGGTCTGGATTTCCTGGCCGGCCCCGGCCACGCCGATGATGGTGGACACCCCCCATCCCATGTGACAGCACTCCAATGCCTGACGCATGACCTTGACGTTGCCGATACATTCGAAGGAATAGTCGACACCACCATGGGTCATTTCCTTGATGGCTTCGACCACGTCGCCGCCGAGGGTGGCCGGGTTGAGGGTATCGGTGGCGCCGAGCGCGGTGGCCATGGCGAACTTGTCGGGGTTGAGGTCGACGGCGATGATGCGGCCGGCCTGGGCCATCACCGCGCCCTGGATCACCGACAGTCCGATGCCGCCCAGCCCGAACACCGCGACCGTCGAACCCGGCTCGACCTTGGCGGTGTTGAGCACCGCGCCGATGCCGGTAGTGACCCCGCAGCCCAGCAGGCACACCTTGTCCAGCGGCGCGGCTGGGTTGATCTTGGCCAGGGCGATTTCCGGCACCACCGTATACTCGGCGAAGGTCGAACAGCCCATGTAGTGAAACAGTGGCGTACCCCGGCAGGAGAAGCGGCGGGTGTGATCGGGCATATAACCAGTCCACACCGTGGCGGCGATGGACTGGCACAGGTTGGTCTTGGTGGAACGGCAGTATTCGCATTCGCCGCATTCGGGGATGTAGAGCGGAATGACGTGATCGCCGGGTTTGAGACCCTGCACGCCCGGTCCGCACTCGACCACCTCGCAGCCGCCCTCGTGACCCAGGATGCAGGGAAACGCGCCCTCGGGATCATCGCCGGACAGGGTGAAGGCGTCGGTGTGACAGACGCCGGAGGCGACCACTTTCAGCAGAACTTCGCCCTCTTTCGGACCTTCGACCTCGACCTCCTCGATGACCAGGGGTTTCTTGGGCTCCCAAGCCACTGCAGCACGCGCTTTCATGTCTGTCGTCTCCTCATCGGGTGGGGATCGGCTATCGCTCGGTGTGACGGTATAGCCTGGCCATGGTGATTTTCAAGGACGGATCGCTTGGCAGCGATCGACCGCCGGATCTGGCGAACTCGCCTAGACTTTGCAGGATAACGGCCTTGCCGGACGGTCGTAAATGACCGGAGTGGGCCCGTGCCCGCCGACGCCAGTCGAAAGATTGCTGGAATCGCCGCTTTCCTTTAATTTTTACCAAGCATAAGGAGCGGTTCCGACCACGGTTCGAACGAAAGTCCTGCGCCGTTCCTGCTATGCTTGCCCATCAGGCAGTTTCGGAGTTTTCGACCAAGCCGCCAGCCAGGTTCGCCGTTCTGTAGCATAAGAGGAAATTCTTGATGAAAGTCAATGTCAGCGTTGAGGCCACTGCCCAGGAAATGCGTGAATTTCTGGGTCTTCCAAACGTGCAGCCTTTACACGACGATGTCATGCAAGCGTTGCGCGACAACATTCAGCGCGGCGTGGTCAATTTCGACGCCCTCGGTCTGATCAAACCGTTGCTGCCGGCCCAGTTCCATTCGATGGAGATGGTGCAGAAATTCTGGGAGGCGGTCGCCAAAGCCAGCGCCGCGCCGCTCAAGGATGCTCTCGACAAGAGCACCTCGACGGAGTCCCACGATAGCGATACGGCGCGCGGCAGCGCCGAAAAATCATCCTGAGACCATCCGAACAAGCGAACACCTGGCGAGCGGGGAACGGATATGGCCAACAAGATCCTGGTGGTGGACGACGAGCCCAATATCGTCCTGTCCTTGGAGTTTCTGATGAAGCACGCCGGTTTCCAGGTGCGCACCGCTTCGGATGGCGAGGCGGCGCTGACCGCTATCGCCGCCGAGCCACCCGATCTGGTCCTGCTCGATGTGATGATGCCCCGCAAGAACGGCTACGAAGTCTGCCAGGCGATTCGCGCCAACCCCGACTGGAAGGCGATTCGCATCATCATGCTCACCGCCAAGGGTCGCGAGGTCGAACGGGAAAAGGGATTGGCCCTGGGGGCCGACGACTATATCACCAAGCCATTCTCGACCCAGGAAGTGGTCGAGCGAGTCCGCGAACTGTTGACGGGAACGGATTGACCCACCATGCGCTACCGGACCAAGCTCTGGCTGCTCTGGCTGGTCCCGGCCGCGTTGGCGCTGGCGGCCCTGATCGGGCTGGGCTGGCAAGTCCACCAGGTGGTGCCGGACCCCGAACAGCGTGATCTGACCCTGCTGTGGCTGATGCTGGCCGCCTTCGCCATTGTCGGGGGGCTTACGGTGGTCTGGGCCATGCTCGACTGGTACTGCTTCATCCCGCTCGGCGCTCTCGGCCGCGGGGCGCGCATCATCACCCGCAGCAATCCCGGCTACGCGCTGGAGTTGCCCAAGCAGCATTGGCTGGGCGAATTCCCCACCCTGCTGCTGGAGCTGGGCGAGGCCCTGCACAAGGCGCGCCGCGAGGTGGCCGCCGCCACCGCCATCGGCACCCAGGAAATCGAGGAGCAGAAAGCCCGGCTGGAAACCGTATTGCGCGAGTTGTCCGAGGGCGTGTTGGTGTGCGACGGCGAGGCCCGCATCCTGCTCTATAACCCGGCGGCGATGAAGCTGTTGCCAAACAGGGACGCCCTGGGGCTGGGCCGCTCCCTCTACGAGTTGTGGGTGCGTGCGCCGATCGAAAGCACCCTGCAACTGCTCCATTATCGCCGCCAGAACAGCGCCGACGCGCCGGACGACGACGCCGAATTCGTCTGCACCGCCCTGAACGACGAGCGCCTGTTCCATTGCCGGATGAGCCTGTTGCCGGGCGACGCCAGCCAGAACCCCGCTTTCGTCATCACCCTTCGCGATGTGACCCAGCAGGTCGACCGCTCCCTGATCAAAACCCGCACCGAGGATCTGCGCCGCCCCCTGGCCAACCTGCGGGCCGCCGCTGAAACCATCATGCACTTCAACGACATGGCCCGGGAGCAACGCGAACGCTTCCAGCAAGTGATCGTCGAGGAGAGCGAGCGACTGAGCCAGCGCCTGCAGGAACTGACCTCCGATCTGCGGGCACTGTACGCCAGCCGCTGGCCGATGAACGACGTGTACTCCGCCGATCTGATCGGCAGCGTCATCCATCACTTGCAACAACGCAGCAAGCTGATCATCAAGACGGTGGGCATGCCGCTGTGGCTGAACGTCGACAGCCACTCGATCATGCAGCTGCTCGAATACCTGATCGATCAGTTGCACCACCAGCAAGGAGTCGGCGACAGCTTCGAGATCGAATGCCTGCTCGGCAATCGACGAGTCTACATGGACATCATCTGGCCCGGCGTCCCCGTCCCGGCCGACCGGCTGGAAAGCTGGCTGAGCGAACATGTCGAGGATCTGGTGGGCGCCACCACGGTGGGCGAGGTGCTGCGCCGTCACAACAGCGACCTGTGGAGCCAGTCGCACCGCCGACCCGGCCACGCTCTGCTGCGTCTGCCGTTGCCGGCCTCCGCCCGGCAGTGGACCGAGCCGACCGAAGCGCTGCCGGAACGACCGGAGTTCTACGATTTCGCGTTGGGCGCGCAGAATCGCCAGGAATGGGGCGACTTGCTCAACTATCCATTGGGCGCGCTCAATTACGTGGTGTTCGACACCGAAACCACTGGACTATCCCCCTCCAAGGGGGACGAGATCATCCAGCTGGCCGGGGTGCGCATCGTCAATCGCCGAGTGCTGGCCGGGGAGAATTTCGACGTGCTGGTCAATCCAGGCCGGCCGATTCCCAAAGCCTCCATCCGCTTCCACGGTATCACCGACGACATGGTCCGCGACAAACCCGGCATCGGGGTGGCGCTGCCGCAGTTCCGCGCCTTCGTCGGCGACGACCGCACCGTGCTGGTGGCGCACAATGCCGCCTTCGACATGAAATTCCTCAAGCTCAAGGAACAGAAGCTCGGCGTGCGTTTCGACAATCCGGTGCTGGATACCTTGCTGTTGTCGGGCTATCTGCACGACTACACCGACGATCACAATCTGGACACCATCGCCGACCGACTGGGCGTAGAGGTGCATGGCCGCCACACCGCGCTGGGCGACTCCCTGGTCACCGCGCAGGTGTTTCTCAAGCTGATCGATCTGTTGGAAATCCAGGGCGTCAAGACCCTCGGCCAAGCGCTGGAGGTCTCCGACAAGATGGTGGAGGTCCGCAAAACCATGTCGAAGTTCTGAACCCGCGATGCGCCAACAATCCAGGGAATACATCGTTATCCTGTTCATCGTCGGGGTGCTGGCGCTGAACTATCCGATAGTCGAGCTGTTCGACCGGTCGTGGATGCCGTTCGGCGTGCCGCTGCTGTATTTCTATCTTTATGTGGTCTGGCTGGCGCTGATCATTCTGCTGATCCTGGTCGTGCAGCACTCGGAAATCATCGGCGCCGACCCGTCCCAGCCACCGCCCGATCCAGCCCCGCGTCAGCCTGTCCTGCCCGCCAAGCCCGAGGCCGAGGCCAGCGATTCGGCGGAGCCGCACTGAATGCTCGGCGACGGCGTCATCATCGCCAGTGCGCTGGCTTACATGGGCGCGCTGTTCGGCATTGCCTATTACGGCGACCAGCGCGCCGACGTCGGCCGTTCGATCATCGCCAACCCCTACATCTACACCCTGTCGCTGGCGATCTACTGCACCGCCTGGACCTTCTACGGCAGTGTCGGGCTGGCAGCGACCAGCGGGGTCGATTATCTACCGGTCTACCTGGGCCCGACCCTGATGGCGATCCTGCTCTGGTTCGTGCTGCGGCGCATCGTCCGGATCGCCAAGGTCCACCGCATCACCACCATCGCCGACTTCGTCGCCTCCCGCTATGGCAAGAGCGGCCTGCTGGCCGGCATGGTGACGGTGATCGTGGTATTCGGCATCCTGCCGTACATTTCCATCCAGCTGAAAGCCATCGCCACCAGCTTCAGCCTGCTGCGCCAATATCCGATGGTGACCATGGCCACCGCCTCGGCCCAACAACCGTTCTGGACCGACACCACCTTCTTCGTGGCCCTGGTGCTGATCGTATTCGCCATCCTGTTCGGCACCCGCCACATCGACAACACCGAACGGCACGAGGGTATGGTGGCGGCGGTGGCGTTCGAATCGCTGTTCAAGTTGGTGGCTTTCGTGCTGGTCGGCGTGGTGGTGACCTTCGTTACCTTCGACGGCCCTGCCGATCTGTTCAAACAGGCGGCGACACAACCGGAACTGGCGGCCTTAATGCGTTTTGACGTGGTGCCGGGCGGTTACGGCGGCTGGCTGTCGCTCACCTTTCTGTCGATGATGGCGTTCCTGTTCCTGCCCCGCCAGTTCCAGGTGCTGGTGATCGAGAACGTCGACGAGACCCATATCCGCAAGGCGATCTGGCTATTCCCGCTCTATCTGTTCGCCATCAATCTGTTCGTGCTGCCGATCGCCCTGGGCGGACGGCTGGTGTTCGATCAGGGTAGCGTGGACGCCGACATGTACGTGCTGGCGTTGCCGATGGCCGAACAGATGCCGAGCCTGGCCCTGTTAGCGTTTCTGGGCGGGCTGTCGGCTGCCATCAGCATGATTCTGTTCGAGACCGTCACCCTGTCCACCATGGTGTGCAACGACGTGGTGATGCCGATCCTGCTGCGCGCCAATCCGCCCTGGCTGGCGAGCCGTTCCGATCTGTCCGGGCTGCTGCTCAGCATCCGCCGGGTCGGCATCGCCGCCCTGATTCTGCTGGGCTATCTGTATTTTCGCTTCATCGGCGAATCCTACGCCCTGGTGACCAGCGGACTGATTTCCTTTGCCGCCGCCGCCCAGTTCGCGCCGCCGATCCTGATCGGCCTGTACTGGAAGCGGGCCAACCGGCTGGGCGCCCTGGTCGGCCTGAGCGGTGGTTTCCTGGTCTGGACCTATACCCTGCTGCTGCCGGCCATGGCCCGCTCGGGCTGGATCGCGACCGGCTTCGTCGAACAGGGCCCATTCGGGTTGGAATTGCTCAAGCCCTATGCGCTGTTCGGCCTGAGCGAGATGGACCCCTACATGCATGCGGTGTTCTGGAGCATGCTGGTCAACATCAGCGGGCTGGTATTCGGCTCGATCCTCGGTCGGCCGGACGCCATCGAACAGGTGCAGGGCAGCCAGTTCGTCAACGTGTTCGAGCGCGAGCGCCACGATGGCGACTCGCTGCTATGGCGGGGCATGGTGGAAACCACCGATCTCTACGAATTGCTGGCCCGCTTTCTCGGTCCACAACGCGCCAGCGACGCCTTCGACCGCTATGCCCGCGACTACCACAACTATCCGCTGCAGGCCGATTCCCGGCTGATCCACTATACCGAACGGCTGCTGGCCGGCGCGATCGGCGCGGCCTCGGCGCGGGTGATGATCTCCTCGATCGTGATGGGCGAAGTGCTCAGCATCGAAGAGGTCATGACCATTCTCGACGAGAGCACCCAGGTCATCGAATACAGCCGCCGCCTGGAACAACAATCGCGCGAGCTGGAAGCCGCTTCGGTCGAATTGCGCGAGGCCAACAACCGGCTACGCAAACTCGACCAACTCAAGGACGAGTTCATCTCCACCGTCACCCACGAATTGCGCACGCCGCTGACTTCGATTCGCGCCTTTTCGGAAATCCTGCTGACCAACCCCGACATGGACGTGGAGCAGCGCACCCAGTTTCTGGGCATCATCGTCAAGGAGAGCGAACGGCTGACCCGGTTGATCAACCAGGTGTTGGACATGGCCAAGATCGACTCCGGCCAGATCGAGTGGTATACCGAGGATATCGACCTGCGGGCGCTGATCGAAGACGCCGTCGCCGCCACCAGCCAACTGTTCCGCGACAATGCGGTGACGCTGCATCAGGAACTGGGTCATCAGCCGGTCACCATCCGCGGCGATCACGACCGCCTGACCCAGGTGGTCATCAATTTGCTGTCGAATGCTGTGAAGTTCTGTCCGGAACAGACTGGCGAGATCATCATCCGGTTACGGCCAACGCTGACCCATTGGCGGCTCGAGGTCAACGACAACGGTCCCGGCATCGCCCACGATCAACACAAGCTGGTGTTCGAGAAATTCCATCAAGTCAGCGACAGCCACTCTGGCAAACCCAAGGGCACCGGTTTGGGTTTACCGATCAGCCAGAAGATCGTCGAGCATCATCGTGGCCGGATCTGGGTCGAAAGCGAGCCCGGACAGGGGGCTGTCTTCATCGTAGAGCTGCCCATGGTGGAACCGCCAGACCCGGTATGAGTGGGAGGGAGCTACAAGTCGCCGTCCCGGCCGTGCAGATCGACCGTCTTGCTGGCTCGCTCGCGATCACGCAAGCGCTCTCCCGGACCGGTTTCGTGGTGTAACTCGAGCCGGCTGTAAACCCGGTTGCCCAGTTGCAACAGCCGCGCCCCGAGCCGGTAGTGACCAACCATGCCGCGTTCGACGAATCCATGCTCCAGCAACGAGGCCAGAATGCGAAATGCGGTCGAAGGATGTAGCCCGGTGGCATCGGCAAGCGTCTTGAGGCTGACCGGTTCGTCGCAAGCGGCCATGGCTTCGAGCAGTCGGGATGCCCGGGCAATCACTTGAATCGAGGAAGTCGCTTTGTCAGCCATTCGGTATCCCATTTATGTGTCATTATCTTTACCTGAAGATTATATTGCACTGCAGCATAAACTGCCACCATTTTTATCAGGAATCGGATACGGGCTTTGACCGACCATGAAACCCTACCTCGATTTACTGCAACATGTATTAGACGAAGGCGTCACCAAATGTGACCGCACCGGAACAGGAACTCTCAGCGTTTTCGGTGCGCAATTGCGCTTTGATCTGCGAAGCGGCTTTCCGCTGGTGACGACCAAGAAGCTGCACCTGCGCTCGATCATTCACGAATTGCTGTGGTTTCTGCGGGGCGACACCCAATTGCGCTATCTGCACGAACACGGCGTGACGATCTGGGACGAATGGGCCGATGCCAACGGCGATCTGGGCCCGATCTACGGTAAGCAGTGGCGCGCCTGGCAAACGGCCGACGGTCGGGTCATCGACCAGATGGCCAGGGTCATCGAACAGTTGCGATGCGATCCCGACTCCCGGCGGATCGTGGTGTCGGCCTGGAACGTTGGCGAACTGGAACGCATGCGGCTGCCGCCTTGTCATTTGTTATTCCAGTTCTACGTAGCGCGGGGCGAGCTGTCCTGTCAGCTTTACCAACGTAGCGCCGACCTGTTTCTCGGCGTGCCGTTCAACGTTGCTAGCTATGCGCTGTTGACGCATCTGGTGGCGCAGCAGACCGATCTGGCGGTGGGCGAATTCATCTGGACCGGCGGCGACTGCCACCTGTATCTGAACCATCTGGAACAGGTTCGCCAGCAACTCGGCCGCCCGCCCTATCCGCCGCCGCAGCTGCGGATCCGCCGCCGACCGCAATCGCTGTTCGACTACCGCCATGAGGATTTCGAAATCGTCGATTACCAGTGCCATCCGGCCATCAAGGCTCCGGTCGCCGTCTGACGGCTGCAAGCCGAAACCGCGATCGGACTCCGCCACCGGAAAATAACCGTCTCATGCGAATCGACCTTTCTCCACCCCCTTGCCGTCATCATGGCTTGACGGCAAGGGCAATTTATGTTGCGATGCACAAAAAATATCCTGTGTGGAGTTTCTCAAAATGAACACCGATAGGCTCAGTGAGCGTCAACGGGTGGCGAATCTGCTCATCTGGCAATCCGCGCTGCGCATCGCCGGACTGGTGAACCTTGGCGCTATCAGTTCGGTACGCCGCGCGCTGGAAACCTACCTGCTGTGTTCGCAGCGCGGGCTGGAGTGCCTGCACACCCTCCAGCCCGGCGATCCGCCGGAAAAATGGGTGATTGCCCACATCGACATGGCGAGCGAATATGTCGAAAGATCCTGGCAGGACTTCCGCAATAACCTGCAAATCCTGTTGCTGACGCAAGACGAAGCCTTGATGTGGCTCGCCAAGATCGAAAAGACGCTCTCCAATCGCTGAGCGCTTGTACGAGACTGGACGGGCCGCCGCGCGGAGAACGCCATGCTGGCGGTCAAACTGACCGACTATTACCGCTCCCTGATCGACTGGGACGATCCCCATGATCCGCTGGCGCGGATGGTGTCCTTCGCCGAGGAGGAAAATCGGCAACTTCCGGAGGAAACCGATGATCCGATCGGCGATCATCCGCACAGTCACGGCCCCAGCCGGGCGCTGATCCATCGCTATCCAGACCGCGCGCTGCTGCTGGTCACCAGCCGTTGCGCCGCGCATTGTCGCTATTGCTTCCGCAAGTTCAGAATCGAGCAAGGCGATGCCGACCTCGGCGAGGCGGAATTGACCGAGGCCGTTGCCTACGTCGCCGACCATCCGGAGATTCGAGAACTCATCCTGTCCGGCGGCGATCCCCTGTCGCTGTCGAACGGGCGACTACTGGACCTCATCGGCCGTTTCCGCCGTATTCCCCATCTGTGCAGCGTGCGAGTGCATACCCGCTATCCGGTGTACCAGCCGGCCCGCTGCGACACCCTGGAAGCGGTCGCCCGGCAAGTCGACGTGTTCGTCGTGCAGGTCAACCACGCCCGCGAGGTCACCGAACGCTTCGCCCAGGCGATGGCCCGTCTACGCCCGCATGCGCTGCTCTACAGCCAGAGCGTGCTGCTGCGCGGCGTCAACGACAGCGTGGAAGCCCTGAGTGCCTTGTCGTGGTCGCTGGCGCGTGTCGGGGTGACACCGTATTACCTGCACTATCCCGATCTGGCCCCAGGCACCGCCCATTTCCGGCCACCGCTGGAGCAGGCGATGGCCCTGGTCGGCGCGCTGCGTGGGCGTTTGCCGGGTTATCTGTTGCCGCGCCTGATCCTCGATATTCCCGGTGGCCATGGCAAGATCGCGCTGGACCATGCCGCCTGCCAGCGCATCGACGATCACACCTTCCTGCTGCGCTCGCCGCTGAGCGGCCGGATGATCGAATACCGCGAGGTGCTGGAGCCGGACCGCCGACCCGCCCAGAACCATGCCGTCGATGTCGCCGATTGCCAACGGCGATGATGCGACCTGCGGAGTCGACTGATCGGCCCGTCAAGCACCTTTTTGAATCAACCAGATAGCTGACCTCCATCGCGCCGGATCGGTTTTTCCCGCGCTGAACGGCTTGTCAAGCAGGGGTACGAATCTCGATACTATGTCGTCATGATCGAACCCACTTACCTGACCAATCAGTTCCTGATCGCCATGCCCACGCTGGCGGACCCGAACTTTTTCCAAACGGTCATCTACATCAGCGAGCACAATGCCAGCGGTGCGTTGGGACTGGTCATCAACCGACCGTTGAATCTGTCGCTCGGGCAATTGCTGGAGCATCTCCAGATCGCCACCGACCGCCCCGACCTGGCTGGGATGCCCATCCACCATGGCGGCCCGGTCCAGCCCGAGCAGGGTTTCGTCCTGCACAGCCCGGTCGGCCAGTGGGGCGCGACCCTGCGCGTCACCGACCAGATCGGCATCACCACCTCCCGCGACATCCTGCAAGCCGTGGCCCAGGGCGACGGACCGGCCTCCCTGCTGATCGCCCTCGGCTACGCCGGCTGGGGACCGGGACAGCTGGAACGGGAACTGGCCGAAAACTCCTGGCTGTCGGGTCCCGTCGACTTCGATCTGTTGTTCTACACCCCCGACGACCGGCGCTGGCTGGCCGCCGCCGCCCTGCTGGGCATCGACCTGACTCTGCTGTCCTCCGATGCCGGCCACGCCTGATCACGGATCGAAGGCGGGCGTTTCGCCCCAACCCGCGGCCTGCCGGATCGCGCTGGGCTTCGATTTCGGCCGCATTCGCATTGGCGTCGCGGTCGGCGAGGCCATCACCGGCTTGGCCCGCCCGCTGCGCATCCTGACCACCCGCCAGCAACGCCCCGACTGGGACGCCATCGCCCGATTGATCGCCGAGTGGCAACCGGACTGGCTGGTGGTCGGCGTGCCGCGGCACGCCGACGACAGCGCCAGCGCCACGACCACCGCTGCGCTGCGTTTCGTCCGCCAGCTACAAGAACGCTTTCCCCTGCCGATCGCGACCATCGACGAACGGCTGTCTTCCTGGGAAGCCGAACAGCGCGGCTACCAGGCCAACCCCGGTCGACGCCGCCAGAACGACGCCGCCCTGGACGCTCGGGCAGCGGCGGTAATCCTGGAAAGCTGGTTCAACCAACAACGGAGCCTCGCATCATGGGCGACACCGAACTCCTGATCGACGCCATGGCCGGCCAGCTGCGCGACCTGCTGACCGAACGCGGCATCGCCGACCCTGTGCTGGTCGGCATCCACACCGGCGGAGTCTGGATCGCCGAACGGCTGCGCCAGCGCCTCGGGATCACCGCCCCGCTCGGCCAGCTGGATGTATCGTTCTATCGCGACGACTTCAGCCGGGTCGGGGTCAATCCCCATATCCGGCCCTCGGAACTACCCTTCGATATCGAAGGTCGTCACCTGGTGCTGGTTGACGACGTGCTCAACACCGGCCGCACCGTGCGCGCCGCCCTGAACGAACTGTTCGACTACGGTCGGCCCGCCTCGGTGCTGTTGGCGGTGCTGGTGGACCGCGGCGGCCGTCAGTTGCCGATCGAAGCCAACGTGGTCGGCACCCGGATGAACCCTCCCGATAACCAAAACGTCCAGTTGAACGGACCCGACCCCTTGCAGTTGACTTTTCAAACCTCATCATGACCACCACCTCCATCCAATTGGACCGGCAAGGCCGCCTGTTGCACTTTCTCACCACCGAAGGGCTGAGCCGTCGCCATCTGACCGAAATCCTCGATACCGCCGAATCGCTGCGCGGCGTGGCCGAACGCCGGGTCAAGAAGCTGCCCACCCTGCACGGCAAGACCGTGGTCAACCTGTTCTTCGAGGCCAGCACCCGCACCCGCACCACCTTCGAACTGGCGGCCAAGCGGCTCTCGGCCGACGTGCTCAATCTCAATATCGCCACCTCCTCGGCGGTCAAGGGCGAAAGCCTGCTCGACACCCTGCGCAACATCGAGGCCATGCAGTGCGACATGTTCGTGGTGCGCCACGAGCAGAGCGGCGCGGCCGAATTCATCGCCCGCCACGTCAAGCCGCACATCGCCGTGCTCAATGCCGGCGACGGTCGCCACGCCCATCCCACCCAGGCGATGCTGGACGTCTTCACCATCCGCCGCCACAAGCCGGATTTCCCCAGCCTGCGGGTTGCCATCGTCGGCGACATCCTGCATTCGCGGGTGGCCCGCTCGCTCATTCACGCGCTGAGCATCCTCGGTGCCGGCGAGATTCGGGTCATCGCGCCCTGCACCCTGTTGCCAGCGCAGGTGGAAAGCCTGGGGGTGCAGGTGTTCCATCTCCCGGAACAGGGACTGCGCGATGTGGACGTCATCGTCATGCTGCGCCTGCAACGGGAGCGGATGGAGGGCGCGCTGCTGCCGAGCGAACAGGAGTTCTTCCAACGCTATGGCCTGACCGAGGACCGGTTGGCCCTGGCCAAGCCGGACGCTCTCGTCATGCACCCCGGTCCGATCAACCGTGGCGTCGAAATCGATTCGCGGGTGGCCGATGGAGCGCGTTCGGTGATCCTGGAACAGGTCACCAATGGCATCGCGGTACGGATGGCGATCATGTCCATCACCTTGGGCAACCACGCCCGCCCAGACGGGGAGATCGCCTGATGCATATCCTGATTCAGGGCGGCCGGGTGATCGACCCCGCCCATCAGTTCGACGCCGTCACCGACGTATTTGTCGCGGTGGGGCGGATCGCCGGCCTCGGGCAGCGTCCGGCCGGCTTCAAGGCCGAACGGGTGATCGACGCCAGCGGCCACATCGTGTGTCCCGGTCTGATCGACCTCTGCGCTCGCCTGCGCGAACCCGGCCTGGAGCACAAGGCCACCATCGCCAGCGAAACCCGCGCGGCGGCGGCGGGCGGCATCACCACCCTGGTCTGTCCGCCGGACACCGACCCAGTCATCGACGAACCGGCAGTGGTGGAGTTGATCCGCCGCCGGGCCAAGGCCGCCGGTCATGCCCGGGTGCTGACGCTGGGCGCGCTCACCCACCGGCTGCGCGGCGAACGCCTAGCGGAAATGGCTGCCCTCAAGGAGGCCGGCTGCGTCGGCGTCGGCGACGGTGGTCGCCCCATCACCAACACCCGCGTCCTGCGCCGGGCGCTGGAATACGCCGCCACTTTCGACCTGACCGTATTCCTGACGCCGCTCGATCCCGAGCTGAGCCATGGTCTCGCCCACGAGGGGCAAGTCTCCACGCGACTGGGCTTACCCGGTATCCTAGCGGCAGCCGAAACCGGGATCATCGCCCGCGATCTGGAGCTGATCCGCGATATCGGGGTACGGGTCCACTTCGGCCGACTATCCTGCGCTCGCTCGGTGGAACTGGTGGCGCGGGCGCAGGCCGAGGGTCTGCCGGTGAGCGCCGATGCCGCGATCCATCACCTCCACCTCACGGAAAACGACCTGCTCGGTTTCGACAGCGAATGCCACGTCCGACCACCGTTGCGCAGCCAGCGCGACCGCGACGCTCTGCGCGCCGGCGTGAGCAACGGCACGCTGGGCGCGCTCTGCTCCGACCATCAGCCACACGAGTCCGACGCCAAGTGCGGACCGCTCGGCGACACCGAACCCGGCATTTCCGGGCTGGATACGCTGCTGGGCTTGAGTCTGCGGCTGGCGCGGGACCACGGCTGGCCGCTCATGACCCTGATCGAGCGCCTGAGCTGGGGACCGGCGCGTATCCTGGGACTGCCCAGCGGCCATCTGGGCGTTGGCGCGCCGGCCGATCTCTGCATCTTCGACCCGGACGCGAGCTGGCGGCTGGCCGCCAGCCATCTGCGCAGCCGCGGCCAGAATAGCCCGTTCATCGGCTGGGAACTGCAGGGGCGGGTGACCCATACCCTGTTCGACGGCGAGCTGGTGTACGCGTATGAAGCGTGAGAGCGAAACGCCGCACGCCAAGGAATGAGATTCTCCATGTATGCCAACACGCCAACGACCGGCCGGGTGCTGTCCTGCCAAACCCTGCCGGGCGATTACCACTTGTTGCGGCTGACGACCGAGCTCGCCGCCGACCTGCAACCCGGCCATGCCCTGCGCATCGCAGATGCCGACTGGCCCGTCTTGCAAACGACGCCGGAACAGGGCTGGGTGGATTGTCTGCGACGCGGCGTTTCCGCGCCGGACGCCGACGCCGTAGTGCCGGTGGCCGGTCCCGTCGGCCAGCCGTTCGAGCTGACCGCCGCCACCGCCCGCGCCCTGCTGCTGGCGGACGACGATGGCCTCGCCTCGGCGGTCTTCCTGGCGCGCGCGCTGCGCGGCTGGCAACCCCGGGTCAAGCCATTCGCCCTGTTCGAGCTGACGCCGCCGTTGCCGTTCCGACCGCAGCCGTCGCGGATCATGACCCCAGGGCTGCCAGCCGGGGTGATCGCCGCCCTGCCGCTGTTGGAAGACTGGAAAATTCCCAGTCGGATCGCCTGCCGACACGACGAGCAACCCGGTTGTTTCATCGGCGCGGTCACCGAATTGGCGGCCGGCTGGCTGGGCATCTCGCAGGGCGTGGCGGATGTGACGATCTTCGCCAGCGGCGGCGACCAGCTGCTGGCGATGGCCCGCAACCTGGCCGATGTCTGGCAACTCGCCTGTCAGCTACGCCCCATTCCGTTGCGCTGAGGCAGCGCAACGGCAGCGGCTATTCAACCGACCTGCTGCTTGAAGGTCACCTTGTTCTGAGCGTAGGTATACGCCTCGTCCTTGGCGACCCATCCTTTCTTGACCAGTTCCAGCAGGTGCTGGTCGAGGGTCTGCATGCCAGCCGCTGCACCGGTCTGAATGGAGGAATACATCTGGGCGACCTTGTCCTCGCGGATCAGGTTGCGGATGGCCGGGACGCCGACCATGATCTCCCACGCTGCCGTCCGGCCACCGCCCTTCTTCTTGAGCAGCGCCTGCGAAATCACCGCTCGCAACGACTCGGACAGCATGGAGCGGACCATCGGCTTTTCGCCGGCCGGAAACACGTCGATCACACGGTCGATGGTCTTGGGGGCGGAACTGGTGTGCAGGGTGCCGAACACCAAGTGGCCGGTTTCGGCGGCGGTCAGCGCCAAGCTGATAGTTTCACGATCGCGCATTTCGCCGACCAGGATGATGTCGGGATCTTCGCGCAAGGCCGAACGCAGCGCTTCGTTGAATCCCAGGGTGTCGCGGTGCACCTCGCGCTGATTGATCAGGCAGCGCTGGCTCTGGTGAACGAACTCGATCGGATCCTCGATGGTCAGGATATGGCCATACTCGGTCTTGTTGATGTGATCGATCATCCCCGCCAGAGTGGTGGACTTGCCCGAGCCGGTCGGCCCGGTGACCAGGATCAAGCCGCGCGGAGCGCTGATCAGCTCGCGGAACACCGGCGGGCAGCCCAGATCCTCCAGGCTCTTGATCACGGTCGGAATGGTGCGGAACACTCCGGCGGCGCCCCGGTCCTGATTGAAGGCGTTGACCCGGAAGCGAGCCAGTTTGGGGATCTCGAACGAGAAGTCGCACTCCAAGAACTCGTCGTAGTCCTTGCGCTGCTTGTCGTTCATGATGTCGTAGATCAGGCCATGAACCTGCTTGTGCTCGAGCGGCGGGACGTTGATGCGGCGCACATCGCCGTCCACCCGGATCATCGGCGGCAACCCGGCCGACAGATGAAGGTCCGATGCATTGTTCTGCACGGAAAAGGTCAATAATTCGTCGAGGGTCATGACGGTCGCTCCGGCGAAAACTGGTGAGTGGCGGACCGATAGCGGACGGTCCTTGTAATCTCGTTATAGTATATATCGCAAAACCGTGATGACCCTGCGGTCACTCACCGGGGGAACCCAGCATGAGCATCGACTTCGCCACCCATTTCCACGCTGTCGCCACCCGCATTCGCGCCGCCGAACAGCGATTCCAGCGCCCGCCGGAATCGGTGCGCCTGCTGGCAGTCAGCAAAACCCAGCCAGCGGCCGCCATCGTTGCCATCGCCGCCCAGGGTCAGCGCCGTTTCGGCGAGAACTATCTGCAGGAAGCGTTGACCAAAATAGCCGAGCTGGCGGATCTCGGGCTGGAATGGCATTTCATCGGCCCGATCCAGGCCAACAAGACTCGTAGCATCGCCGAGCATTTCGCCTGGGTCCACAGCGTGGATCGGCTGAAAATCGCCGAGCGCCTCAATGAACAGCGGCCAGAGGCGCTGCCGCCGCTGAACGTCTGCCTACAGGTCAACATCGACCGGGAAGCGACCAAACACGGTCTCGAAATCGACGAGGTTGCCGCCGTCGCCCAAGCAGTCGCCGCGCTGCCCCGGTTGCGCCTGCGCGGTTTGATGGCGATTCCGGCCCCTGCGGCGAACTTCGCGACGCAGCGCCAACCCTTCGCCCAGTTGCGCGCCCTGCAAGAGCAGTTGAATGCTACGGGCCTGGCGCTGGATACCTTGTCGATGGGCATGTCCGACGATCTGGAGGCTGCCATCGCCGAAGGCGCCACCCTGGTGCGGGTGGGGACCGCTCTGTTCGGACCCCGCGCCTGAATCGACGCTTTGCAGTATGCTAACGGGATTGTTTCACTGGTTTGGAGCATCGCGCCCAACGCCTCACCACCCTGGATAACCGACGATGTCGTTACGCGTCCCACTGTTCGATTTCGCCCCAGGCGTCTGGCCGCTGACCGGCCTGCTGCTGATCGCCCCGCCGTTGCTCGGCGCAGACGACAATTATCTGCGTGAGATCGAGGAGGAGGCCAAACGCCAGGCCACCTTCCTGATGGCCGGTCCCGTCCAGTCCAGTGCGGCGACGGATAGCGGAACCGACCGGATGGCAGCGGGCGCCAATCAGGCCAGCTTCGAAAAAGCTTTGCGCGACAGCCTCCCCGGAACCTGGGCCTTCTATCTGCGGCTCAGTCCCGCCGGCAAACAACAGGTGTACGAGGCTTATCAGCAGGACAACCGCTTCAGCAACATCAGCGAACAGATCATCCGCCTGCAGCCGAAGGACAGCCCCTGAAGCGGCTTCCCGCGCCTGCGTCCAGCGACGCCCACTCCCCGGGCGCATATCCGTTCTCCCATACGAGGTCGAGATGAAAGATATTCCCATTGCTTTCGTAGGCGGCGGCAACATGGCCCGCAGCCTGATCGGCGGGCTGCTGGCCGGCGGCAGTCATCCCGATCACCTTTGGGTCGCCGAACCCAACGCTGGGCAGCGCGAGCTGCTGCGCAGCCGCTTCGGTGTGCATACTAGCGTCGATAACCGGGACATCGCCGCCAAAGCCGATGTCATCGTGCTGGCGGTCAAGCCGCAGGTGCTACGCTCGGTGGCCGAAGAGCTGGCCGAAACCGTGCGGGCGCGCAAACCGCTGGTGATCTCCATCGCCGCAGGCGTGCGCGAGCCGGACCTGCGCCGCTGGTTAAACGGTGAGGTCGCTATCGTCCGCACCATGCCCAATACCCCGGCGATGGTCGGCAGCGGCGCTACCGCGCTGTTCGCCAATCCCTGGGTGGACGACAGCCAGCGCCAGTTGGCGGAATCCATCCTACGGGCGGTCGGCCTGACGGTCTGGGTCGAGAACGAAGAGCTACTGGACGTGGTGACCGCCCTGTCCGGCAGCGGCCCAGCCTACTTCTTCCTGCTGATGGAAACCCTGGAGCAGGCTGGCATCCAGCTGGGTCTGGACGCCGAGCTGGCCCGTCTGCTCACCCTGCAGACCGCTTTCGGCGCGGCTAAGATGGCCCTGGAAAGCACCGAGGCCGCAGCGACCCTGCGGGCCCGGGTCACTTCGCCCGGCGGCACCACCGAGCGCGCAATCGGGGTTTTCCAGGCCGGACATCTGGATACGCTGGTCGCCCAAGCGCTGGAAGCTGCCCATCAGCGCTCGCGGGAATTGGGCGATTTGCTGGGGGGGCAATCGTGACCGCCACTCTCTTCCTGATACAGACCGCCTTCGGCTTCTATATCCTGGCGGTGATCCTGCGCTTCCTGCTGCAGTGCGTGCGCGCCGACTTCTACAACCCGCTGGTGCAATTCCTGGTCCGCATCACCAACCCCCCGTTGCTACCGCTGCGCCGCATCATTCCGGGCTATCGCGGCTTGGACATGGCGGCGATCGTGCTGGCGATCGCGTTACAGTTCGTCGAACTGGCACTGTTGAATACGCTGGCCGTTCGCTCAGTCGGTATCGGCGGTCTGCTGCTGATGACCGTGGTGGAACTACTCAAGCTGCTGATCAACATCTATCTGTGGGGCGTGGTGATCCAGGCGGTGCTGAGCTGGTTCAACCCCGATCCCTACCACCCGGCTTCGCGAGTGCTGGCGCAGTTGACCGAGCCGGTCTTGCGACCGGCCCGACGCTGGCTGCCGCCGATCTCCGGACTGGATCTGTCGCCGATGCTGGTGGTCGTGGCGCTGATTTTCATCAGCCTGCTGTTGCAGGATCTGCTCGGGCTGTGGGCCGGATCGCTGTAAGCTCATGAACGCTGGCGACTATGCCTGGGACGGTGCGGACCTGATCCTGCGGATTCGGGTCCAACCGCGCGCCAGTCGCGACGAATGGCTGGAACCGCGCGATCAGCGCTTTCGCGCCCGTATTACCGCGCCACCCGTAGACGGCAAGGCCAACGCCCATTTGCAGCGCTTTCTGGCCGAGTTGTTCGGCGTCGCGAAGAGCCAGGTAGCACTCTTGGCCGGTGAGACCGGTCGCGACAAGCGCTGGCGTATCGCCGCCCCGCGCTGTCTGCCACCCGGCATCGACTGGCCAGCCGCGCCGGGTCGATCCTGAACATCCCTGATGCAAGACGGAAACATCATGACTTGCACCGGACAGCAAGCGCTTGCCGCGGAATTCGCAGCCCTGTAGACAGACGTCTTCCGCCCCCCCGGACAACCCATCACGGTCAGGAGAACGATGGCCGCACAATTTCCCCCGGATTCCGTCGGTCTGGTCATCCCCCAGACCCAGCATTTCGACCTACCGCTGGCGCTGGATTGCGGTCGGTCGCTGACGAACTACGACATCGTCTACGAAACCTATGGCGCGCTGAATCCCGAGCGCAGCAATGCCGTGCTGATCTGCCACGCGCTGTCGGGCGACCACCATGTCGCCGGCTATCACGACGAGGACGATCCGAGCAAGCCGGGTTGGTGGGATAACTGCATCGGTCCCGGCAAACCGATCGACACCCGCGAATTCTTCGTGGTGTGCTGCAATAACCTGGGCGGCTGCAAGGGCTCCACCGGCCCGACCTCCATCAACCCGGAAACCTGCAAGCCATACGGCCCGGATTTTCCCATCGTCACCGTGAAGGATTGGGTGCGCAGCCAGGCGCGGCTGGCCGACCAGCTGGGCATCCGGCAATGGGCGGCGGTGATCGGCGGCAGCCTGGGCGGCATGCAGGCCATGCAGTGGACCATTACCTTCCCCGAACGGGTGCGCCATGCGCTGGTGATCGCCGCCGCTCCCCGGCTGTCGGCGCAGAACATCGCCTTCAACGAGGTGGCCCGCCAGGCCATCCTGTCCGATCCCGACTTTCATCATGGCCGCTATTACGAGTTCGGTGTGCTCCCACGGCGCGGCTTGATGATCGCTCGCATGCTAGGTCACATCACCTACCTGTCCGACGAGGGCATGCGCGCCAAATTCGGCCGCGAACTGCGCGAAGGCACGCCCAATTTCAATTTCAACTTCGACACCGAGTTCCAGGTGGAAAGCTATCTGCGCCATCAGGGCAAAGCGTTCGTCGACCGCTTCGACGCCAACACTTATCTGTTGATGACCAAGACCCTGGACTACTTCGATCCGGCGGCCAGCTTCGATCACGATCTGTCGGTCGCCTTCCATCGCAGCCAAGCCCATTTTCTGGTGATCTCCTTCACCAGCGACTGGCGGTTCTCGCCAGCCCGCTCGCGGGAAATCGTCCAGGCCCTGGTCCGGGCCGGCCGGGAAGCAAGCTATGTCGAAATCCCTTCGGAATACGGCCATGACGCCTTCCTCATGCCGATCCCGCTCTATCACGACACCCTGCGCAGTTACCTGACGCGAATCGCCCGGGAGGTGAATGTTCATGCGGCCTGAACTGGAACTGATCAGCGACTGGATCCGCCCCGGAACCCGCGTATTGGATCTGGGGTGTGGCGATGGCGCCCTGTTGGCCTATCTGGGCCAACATCGCCAGGTCAGCGGTTATGGCCTGGAAATCGACACTGCCAACATCGTCCGCTGCATCGCGGCAGGCGTGAACGTCATCCATGCCGACCTGGAAGCGGGGTTGGCCGATTTCGGCGACAGCAGTTTCGACTACGTGATCATGACCCAGACCTTGCAGGCGGTCCGCCACACCGAAACGCTGTTGGATGAAATGTTGCGGGTGGGCCGACAAGGGATCGTCACCTTTCCCAATTTCGGTTTCTGGCGCTGCCGGGTGCAGGTTGCCCTGCAAGGCTTGATGCCGGTGGCCAAGACCCTGCCCTATCAGTGGTACGACACGCCGAACATTCACCTCTTCACCATTCGCGACTTCGAGGAGCTGTGCCGGCGCAAGCGCATCGACATCCTGCAGCGCGCGGTCCTGGATCATGCCCATCGGCCCCGGTTGGGACCGCGCCTATGGCCCAACCTGTTGGGCGAGATCGCCCTCTATCGGCTAGGTCGCGCCTGATCGGTCGTTCTCCCGTGAAACCTTTCGACTTCGATCCGCCTTCACCCCGCCCGAACATGCCGAAACGCGCATACGGTATCGCTTGGATCAGGCCGAGCATCACCCACGGCGGCAAGACCGATCGGACGCACGCCTGGCCCGCCTCGTCGGGGCGCTGGCCATGAAGCGGGGCTTGGGTTATGGCCTGCTGGGACTGCCGATGCTCCTGCTATTGGGCGCGCTGCTGATCCCGGCCCGTCTGGTCGTCGATCAACTCGAGCGCCATCTACCCAACATCAGCGTACAGGCCGTCGACGGCACCGCCATCGCCGGCTCGGCCCAAGAGCTGCGCTGGCGTAGCGCGCGGCTCGAACGGCTGAGTTGGGACTGGCAGCCGCTGGCGCTCCTGCACGGATGGCTGGAATTCAAGGTGGACACCGGCAATTCCGCGGTTAAACTGCTAGGAAATGTCGCAATGGGTTGGCAACGCCAGTGGCGCTTCCAGGATCTGGTCGGACGCTTGTCGATCGCCCAGGCCGGCGCTCTGCTTGGGAAAACGCCGCCGCTGGATGGGACCATCGAATTTCGTTTAGGGGATCTCCATCTCAATGCCGCAGGTCAACCGCAGGCAGCCCATGGCGTGGCCCGCTTGCGACAGCTGCGCGTCTTGTTGGACCAGCCTTTGGACCTTGGAGATTTCACGCTGCGGTTGACCCCGGCTACCCCGACAGGCGTCCAGGGCGCAATCCAAGACAGCGGCGGGCCATTGGTCTTGACCGGCGTCTTCAATCTGCTGCCGGATGGCCGCTACCACGTCGCGGGCCAGGCTGCTGTGCGCGACCCCAGCAATCGCGCCTTGGCGCAGGCGATGAACCGGGTGCTTGGACCGCCTGGCGACGACGGCCACTGGCCATTGAACTTCACCAGCGTGCTCGCATTGTGACAAGACAGGATTCAGAATCGTTATTGTTTATCTTTTCTTTTTCCGCAAGATCTTCAACAGCTTCATAAGGGGGAAAACCGATGCGACTGCGACTGCGCCCATTTTGCACCATGCTGACGATGCTCGTGCTGGCCGCCTGCGCTACTCAACCGGCCCCACCGCCGGTCAAGATTCAGCCCGTCACGACGTCCGATGCGGTTTTCCCCGCACCGCCACAACTCCAACCTCAGATCGCCTTTTGGCGCAACGTCTATGCCGTCTGGGGACGCCAACAGGTTGCATTCCACGACAACCGCTATATGGACCTGATCTATGAGGTGGTCAGCCTGCCCGGCATGGAGAACGAAGGCTACAGCACCGACCAGCAGGCGCTGGTCAAGATGCAGTACGAAACGCTGAAGGCTTCCCTGCGACAATTGGAGTTCAAGACCGCCGCCAATGCCCCCCTGACCCCGGACGAAGCCGCCCTGGCCGCCAAGATCCGCAACAGTAGCGGTGGATCGAGCGCCATCGCCGGCGCCAGCGACCGTTTGCGCAGTCAGCGCGGCTTGCGCGAGCGGTTCAAACGCGGCCTGGAAATCAGCGGCCGTTACGACACTGCTTTTCGCGGGGTGTTCCGCGAAGCGGGTCTGCCCGAGGACCTAGCCTATCTACCGCATGTCGAATCGTCGTTCCAAAACCACGCGGCATCCTCGGTCGGCGCCGTGGGTATGTGGCAATTCATGCCCGACACCGCCAAGCGGCACATGATGATGAACGTGGCGGTGGACGAACGGCGCGACCCCGTGGCCTCAGCCCAGGGCGCCGCCGACTACTTGGGCAAAGCCTACGGCCGACTGGGCAGCTGGCCACTGGCCATCACCTCCTACAACCATGGCGTAGGCGGCATGTCGCGCGCCAGGCTGCAACATGGCGATGATATCGCCCTGATCGTCGGCAGCTACTCCGGGAAAGGTTTCGGCTTCGCCTCGCGGAACTTCTACACTGAATTTCTGGCCGCCCGCGAAGTCGCCCGCAATCCCCAGCGCTACTTCCCGGAAGGACTCAACTACGACGCCCCCCTGAACCTGGATCGAATCCAGCTCCGGCAATCGGTCACCGCCCCGATGCTGGCCAGTTACTACGAAGTCAATCTGTGGGAGCTGAACAACCTCAACAAGGCATGGAATCCTCCTGCCCAGAATGGGCGGATCGCGCTGCCCGCGGGGACCAAGGTGTGGCTACCGGCCGGCACGGTGGCGCGGCTGGCGCAACGCGGCTCGGCTGGGCGAGACTTCGTCATGGCCGAAACAGTCTCCGCTACTCCATCGCGCTGACGTCGTTTCACCCACAAAAAAACCTCCCATTCGGGAGGTTTTTTTGTGGGTCGCAGCTCAGCCCATCTTCTTGAGCAGCTCTCCTGCCCGTTTCTTCTGGGCGGCATCCCCTTCCCGCAAGACGTCTTCCAGCAAACTACGCGCCCCGACCTGATCGCCCATATCCAGGAAGGTGGTGGCCAGATCTAGTTTGGTATCGACGTAATCGGCCCCGATCACTCCACTGTCACTGTCCTGGCCGAGGGAGACATCCATCTTGCCAAGGCTCAATGTGCCATCGCCAACGCCGAAGCCGCGCAACTCCTCCTCCAGCTTTCGCAACTCCTCCTGGCTGCCGGTCTTCCCAGCAGCCTGGGTGACATCGCTGAACTCGAACTTCAGATCGGCGGCGGCAGGAGCCGCTGCCGGAGCTGCGGAATCGGCTGGCTTAGGCGAACCGACCGCTGGACCGGCAGAGGGCTTTGCATCCCCGAACGACAACGGTGGCAACTCGGTTGGTTTCTTCGCTCCAGCCGGCTTCATCTCCAGCGGCGGCAATTCGTTCGACGGACGTTCGGTCTGTTCGAGCCCCAGATCGCCAAAACTAAAATCCAGATCGTCGAATCGCAGCGCTGAAGGCAACTCTGTCGGCGGGTCCTTGGGTGGTGGCGGCGACGAGCCTCTGGGTGGCGGCGTCAAAGGCGGCAGCTCGGGTTTCGCGACCGGCGGCGGGGGCGTAGGCTCAGGCGGCGCAGCAGGTTCGCGGGTAATGGAGGCGGTGGATGGCTCCACATCGGGCAGCGGCTTGGTCTCGAGTTTCAGGCCAGGCGTCGCACCCTTACCGCTCGTCATCGGTGGCGGCCGATCCTCGAGCCCGAAGTCGATGTCCTTGAGCAATTCTTCGATCGGCTTGGGCGGCGAAGCGGCTGCTGGCTTGGCGGCTGCGTCGGGCTTGGGTACCGCCTTGGTGGAAGCTGCCGCGCCTTCGCGCGGTGGCTCTGTCGCCGCGGCGGGCGTGGCCGGCAGCGGCCGTTTGGAATTCGGGTCACGCAATTGCGGCCGCGTTTTTGGCAAATCGGGGGCGGAACCGCTGGTGGCTGCGCGGGCTACAGCCGCTTCCTGCTGCTCAAGATCCGCACCTTCTCCAGCAACTGCCGCCTTGGGTCGGGCAGGCCGCCGCAGCAACGGCAACAACAATACTGCGACAACAGCCAGGACAATCAGCAGGATGGCGACCCACACCACCGGGTTACCCCACCAGGCGGGCTCGGTTTCCAGCGGCAGGGGTTTGGATGCGGGGGATGGCTTGGCGGGTTCTGGCGGTTTGGCGGCCGTTTCCACGGGCGCAGCGGGCGCAGCCGGTTGAATCGGTTGCGCCGGCGCAGCCGGTTCAGCTGGCGGAGTCGAGGCGCTGGTCTGGGGCAAGCTACTTTGCGGAAAGAGTTCCCGTGGTTGATCGGGCGATGCCGGAAGCGATGCCAAGGGCACTGCCGCAGTCGATGGCGCTTCCGGCGGCGCGACCGGGGGAACCGCAGGCGGTGCAGCTTCGGCCGCTGGTGCAGGTGTCGTGATCGCCGCAGTGGCGGGCGGCGCTTCCGGCGCGGGCAATGCGGCCGTCTCGGCAGCCGCCGCCGGCACAGTCGCCGCAGTGGCATCAGCAGTCAACGGCGGCGCAGCGGGTGCAGCAGGCGCAGCATTGTTCGATACGCCCAGAGCCTGTGCGGTCGGCACCTTGAGCATGGCCCCCGCCCGCAGGCTGGATGGATTGCCATCGGTGAACGCGCCCGGATTGCCAGCCACCAGGATCGACATCATCTGCGGCAGAGCGATGGAAGGCGAAGGCCGAACCTGCCGGGCGATCGTCGCCAGGGTCTCGCCCGGCTTGACCGGTCCATAGGGCGATGCCCCCTCGAAACTGACCGGCGGGGCCGGCGGCAACGCGCCAGCGGCCGGTTTGACTGGCTTGGCCGCTTCCGCTGGCGCAGCAACGATCGGCGGCGGCGCGACGATCGGCTCGGGCGGTGGCGGCGGTCGGCGACGGTTAACATACAGGCTCGGATCCAGTTGGACCGGAAATTCCCGCAACAAATGCCCATGCGACCAGGTCAAATCGACCAGCAGATTGAAGTTGGGTTCGCGGATCGGCTCAATCGAGGTGATTTTGATGACGCTGGGACCATTGGGCGACGTCTGGACCGAGAAGCGCAATTTCGACATGAATTCCAGCCGCTCGATTCCCACCGCGTCGAAAGCCTGCTGGCGCGGCAGCTGGACTTTCAGATTGGTCAATTCAGCTGGATTGTTGACGATGAGGGGAATTTCGGCCTCGAAGTTCTGATCGAGCGCCGAGCGCACTTCGAGTGAGCCGATGCCCAGGGCAAAGGCGCATATCGGCGCCGCCAGCCCGGCCAAGAGGAGTAGTCGGAGTAATATCCTGGTCGGCATGGAACTGTCTCCATTCCACCGCCGGCCCGTCATTGGTCCGGCGGAATTCGCTTGGATGCCGTCACCGGTTGCGTGACCGGCGGTTTACTCGCCTCGAATCTGCGTATCACGCAAGTTCGAAGCCTCCCTTTAAAGATACTCCTTAACGCGGCGAATTGCCGTGAATTGGAAGTAGCAGAGCGATCAGTCTTCCAACAGGATGCGCAACATCCGACGCAGCGGTTCGGCCGCGCCCCACAACAATTGATCGCCGCAGGTGAAGGCCCCCAGATAGGTGGGTCCCATATTGAGCTTGCGCAAACGCCCCACCGGCACCGACAACGTTCCGGTCACGGCGGCCGGGGTCAGATCCTGCATCGAGATTGCACGCTCGTTCGGCACCACCTTGACCCAATCGTTGGCTGTGGCGATCATCTCGACCAGTTCATCCAGGGGCACATCGCGATTCAGCTTGATGGTCAACGCCTGGCTGTGGCAGCGCATCGCGCCCACTCGGACGCAGATGCCGTCGATGGGAATCGGGGTATCCTCCCGACCCAGGATCTTGTTGGTTTCGGCCTGACCTTTCCATTCTTCCCGACTCTGGCCGTTCTCCAATTGCTTGTCGATCCAGGGAATGAGGCTACCGGCCAGCGGCGCGCCAAAATGAGTGGTCGGCAACTCGGCGGAGCGGATGGTCTCGGCCACGATGCGGTCGATTTCCAGAATCGCCGAAGCCGGCTGTTCCAGCCGATCGGCCACCGCTGCGTGAATCGCCCCCATCTGCTGGATCAGTTCGCGCATGTTTTGAGCGCCGGCCCCGGATGCCGCCTGATAGGTCATGGCGCTCATCCACTCCACCAGCCCGTGCGCGAACAAGCCGCCCAAGCCCATTAGCATCAAACTGACCGTGCAGTTGCCGCCAATGAAGTTCTTGGCGCCACGAGCCAGAGCGTCCTCGATCACCTGACGATTGACCGGGTCCAGGATGATGACCGCATCGTCCTTCATCCGCAGGGTCGAGGCAGCGTCGATCCAGTAGCCTTGCCAACCGGCAGCGCGTAGTTGCGGATAGATTTCACTGGTGTAATCACCGCCCTGACAGGTGACGATGACATCCAGCGCCTTCAACTCGGCGATGGAGCGAGCGTCTTTCAACGGCGATGAACCCTGGCCGACGTCCGGGCCCTGGCCACCCACATTGGACGTGGTGAAGAACACCGGATCGATCAGGGCGAAATCGTTCTCCGCCCGCATCCGATCCATCAATACGGAGCCCACCATACCGCGCCAGCCTACCAGACCCACATATTTCATCGTCTATATGCCTCTTCAGGAAATCTGCCTGGAGCGGGACCGGTCCCGCTCGCGAAACTTTCAGCTCATGCCGCCAGCGCCGCCACCACCGCATCGCCCATTTCCTGGGTGCCGACCGGCGTCATGCCTTCGGCCATGATATCGACCGTGCGCAGGCCCTGATCCAACACTTGGGCGACCGCCCGTTCGATCCGCCCGGCCAGTTCCGGCTGCTGCAAACCGTAGCGCAGCAACATCGCCGCCGACAGGATGGCGGCCAGCGGATTGGCCATGCCCTTGCCGGCAATGTCCGGCGCGGAACCGTGCATCGGCTCGAACAGCCCTTTGCCGCTGGCGTCCAGCGACGCCGACGGTAATATCCCAAGGGAGCCGCTCAACATAGCGGCGCCATTAGACAGGATATCGCCGAACAAATTGCCCGTCACGATGACATCGAACTGCCTGGGAGCACGGACCAACTGTATGACCGCATTGTCCACATACAGGTGCGACAACGCCACGTCCGGATAATCCAGCGCCACCTGTTCGACCACCTCGCGCCATAACTCGGATGTTTCCAGGGTATTGGCCTTGTCCACCGAGCAGAGTTTGCGATGGCGTCTGCGGGCGGCTTCGAACGCGACCCGGGCGATGCGCTCGATCTCGGACGTTCGATAGACCATGGTATTGAAGCCTTCCCGCTCGCCATTTTCCAGGGATCGAATGCCGCGCGGCTGGCCAAAGTACACATCGCCGGTCGACTCGCGCACGACCAGGAGATCCAGACCGGCGACCAGTTCGGGCTTGAGCGGCGACGACGACGCCAGCTGCGGGTAGTGCAAGATCGGGCGCAGATTGGCAAACAGGCCCAACTGCCTGCGTATGGCTGCCAGCCCCTGTTCCGGACGCAACGGCCGGTCGTAGCCGTCCCACTTCGGCCCACCAACCACCCCCAGTAGAATGGCGTCAGCCGCACGGGCCTGACGGTCGGTCGCCATCGGATAGGGCGAACCGAGCGTATCCACCGCACCGCCGCCCAGCAGCCCGTATTCCAGGCCGATGTCCAACCCGAACTCCTGGCGTAGGCATTCCAGCGCTTTCGCCGCCTCGGCGATGATTTCCGGTCCGATGCCATCGCCAGGCAGAATGAGAATCTTTTGAGTCATACTTTCTTCCGTGGGTCTCCCGTCGCAACCGCCAAGCAGCTTACGGCGCGGCCATGGAGAACACAAATTTCATCTTTTCTTCAGAATCACCGTGAGATAGTGCGTTTTATGCGCAAGGATCGAGTCGGCTGCGTCACGATTCGCCGCCCGATTGGTTTGCGATCCGCTTGCTATTAAACTGCCGCAAATTCCACAGCCATATAACGACTGGACCGAACCCGTGACCCACCATTCGCCGCTTGCCGGGGCATCTGACCTTCCCCATCAGACCGAGTCCGCGGCCAAATCCCAACCTGCGAAACCCGCAGCGGACTCATCCGATCCTCCTTGGCGTCGGACCCTCTCGGCTTACGGACCCTGGTTGATCGTGCTGGCGTTGTTCCTGTTGCCGCTGCTGACTTATTGGAACACCACGTTCCATCATTTCGGTCTGCGCGACGATTATGCGAACCTCTGCGAAGCGCACCATGAACCGGGCAAGATCGTCCACTTCATCGCGTCGCACGCGCGGCTGCTGTACGGTTACCTGCTGGAGGGCTCCTTCGCCCAGATCGATTCGATACAGGGCTTCGCCTGGTTGCGCCTGGCTGGCGCGCTCGGACTCGGGGCTGTGTCGGTCTTCCTGTTCAGCCTGTTGCGACAACTGGGCTGGAGCCTGGTCGCCGCCGCCTTCGTCGCGGCCATGGCGCCACTGACGCCGCCAGCCCAGGTCATCGCCAGCTGGGCGACGGCCTGGCCGTACACGGTGGCGACGCTGCTGGCGCTCGGCGGCTTCGCGCTGGCGGACCGGATCAGCGCACCCTGGAAAGGGTTCGGATGGATCGGGGCGGTCGCGCTGGTCATGACCAGCGCCCTGACCTATCAGCCTAATACCCTGTTCTACCTGTTCGGCGTCGCCGCAGCGCTGCCGCAGCGGCGACAGGAGTCCTTGCGATGCAACCTGCGCTGGGCCTCCGCCCATTTCGCCATCGTGTTCACCGGCTTGGCGCTGGCTTTTCTAACCATGGAGATCCTGTACGCGACAAGCGCATTCGAGGCTTCGGCTCGCATCGGTTTCGAGCATGACCCGCTCGGCAAGCTATGGTGGTTCATCCAGGAGCCATTGCCGAATGCGTTGAACATGTTCGTACTGAATGATGACGAAGCATCCACCTGGCGGGCTTACATCACGGGCGTGGGGATCGCGGGGCTACTGCTGTTGGTCGGGATGGGCGTGGAATACTGGCGACGAGGCTGGCGTCCGGGCCATTTCTGGTTGCTGATGCTGGTAGCGCTGCCGCCGGCCGTATACAGCATCAACCTGGTGGTCGCCGATCGTTACGCCGCTTACCGCACGGTTTTCGCCCTGGCCAGCGTTCTGCTGGTCTTTCTCACCCTGTCATGGGAAAACCTGTGTGGCCTAGCGGGTCGCAACGGCCGCTGGATCAGATTGCCAGCTTACGCCCTAGCGGTAATGGCGGCGATCGTCCTGGCGCGTTCTCACGCCTATTCGCTCATCGCAGCACCGCAGGGCGATGAACTCGCCATCGTCGAACGGGCGGCCAGCCATGTGGTGCTGCCGCCGGATCGACCGGCCAGGATTTATCTCGTACAGCCCGCCCGCACCGACAATCCGGTGGACATCAACTACCACGATGAATTCGGCTCGCTGTCGACCGACAACGATTGGCTGCCGCAAAAGATCTTCGAACAATCCGTGCGCGAGCGCTTTCCGAAATTCGCCGAGGGCAAACCGCGCTACGAGATCCAGGTCAAGACCACGCCACCCGCCCAGAACGAACCGGTCGATCTCATGATCGACATGCGCCAAATCCGCAAGTTGGGTCCGCTGTATGCCGGTCCGACTGGCCTGCCGAAGAATCCGTCGATCGCCAAGCCATCGCCGGCAACGACACTCCGCTGACTGGACCGAAATTAGGACTCGCTGTAAACCCGACTGGGGAAAGCATGGACGCTTTTCCCAACAATTTGAAGGTATTGGCGCTCCCTAGGGGTTTCGAACCCCTGTTCCCGCCGTGAGAGGGCGGTGTCCTGGGCCACTAGACGAAGGGAGCGAGAGGCTGACGTCTTGGAGAGAAAGTAGTATTATACGCCCGTTCCAGCCTCGCACAAGAGCAAGCGGACGTTCCTTGGAAGACAGAAATCCTCCCGCCCAACCGGCTATCATCCCTCGACCCGAGCACAACATCTCGCGGGCCAACATCAGCTCTAACGCGCTCAAGGTTCTATACCGGCTGCACGATGCAGGCCATCGCGCCTGTCTGGTGGGCGGCGGAGTGCGCGATCTGCTGATCGATCGCAAGCCCAAGGACTTCGATGTCGCCACCGACGCTCGCCCCGAGCAGGTTTATCGCCTGTTCCGTAATTGTCGCCTGATCGGCCGTCGGTTCCGTCTGGCGCACGTCCAGTTCGGCCAGGACATCGTCGAAGTCGCCACCTTCCGCGCCCATGGCGACGACACCGAAGACGGTGACGGTCCAACCGTCGAGCGGGCTGCGGATGGCCGCATCCTCAGCGACAACGTCTACGGCAGCATCGAGGACGACGCCTGGCGTCGCGACTTCACCATCAATGCCTTGTACTACGACATCGCCAACTTCGCGGTGCTCGACTATGTCGGCGGCATGGACGACCTCCGGCGCGGCCTGATCCGCTTGATCGGCAGCCCGGCGCAGCGCTACCAGGAAGACCCGGTGCGGATGCTGCGCGCGGTGCGTTTCGCCGGCAAACTCGACTTTCGGCTCGATCCAGCCACCGAAGCACCACTGCAACGCATGGGTCAGCTGCTGGAAAAGATTCCGCCGGCCCGGCTGTTCGACGAAATCCTCAAGCTGTTCCTGGGCGGTAGCGCCGCCCGGACCTTCGAACTGCTGCGCCACTACCAGCTGTTCGGCTGGCTGTTCCCCGCTACCGAGCACTGCCTCGGTCTCGCGCAACAGCCCCTGCATCCCAAAAGCCTGCTACTCCAGGCCCTGGCCAGCACCGACAATCGCCTGGCCGAAGGCAAGCCGGTCAATCCCGCCTTTCTGCTCGCCGCCCTGTTGTGGGAGCCGCTGCAGGACCGGATGCGCCGCCATGGCGATCACCCCAACGATGTCGAAGCGCTGCAAGCGGCGGCCGATCTGGTGATCCAGGATCAGATCCGCCGTGTCGCCCTACCCCGCCGCTATAGCCTGCCGATCCGGGAAATCTGGGAATTCCAGCAGCGCTTGACCGCAATCACTGGCAAGCGCCCCCTGCGACTGCTGAGCCATCCGCGCTTCCGGGCCGGTTACGATTTCCTGTTGCTGCGCGCCGGGACCGACGAACAGGCGGCCGAACTGGCCGACTGGTGGACCCGCTTCCTGGCATTGGACGAGATCAGTCGCGCAAACGCCCTGCAACCCCCAGCTAAGGGCAACGGCAAGAGCAAATCCCGTCGGCGGCGCAACCGGCGCTCCACCCGCCCCGGCGACCCGATTCCGCCCTCGGGGCCGGACAGTTGATTGCGGAAGCGGTTTCATGCAGCCAGCGCGCGCCTACATCGGCATCGGCAGCAATCTGGATGACCCCATCGCTCATGTCCGGCGAGCGATCCAGGACCTGACCGGCATCCTGGCCAGCAGTTGCGTGGCCCAGTCTCCGCTGTACCGCACCGCGCCCATCGGCGGTCCACCCGACCAGCCCGACTACATCAATGCCGTCGTCGCCCTGGACACCGGCTTGACCCCTCAGCAATTGCTGACGGTCCTGCAAACTTTCGAGCTGGCGCACGGCCGGACCCGCACCGTGCACTGGGGGGCGCGCACCCTCGACCTGGATCTGCTGCTCTACGATCAACTGGTCAGCGCCGATCCCTGGCTGACGCTGCCGCATCCCCGCTTGCACCAACGGGCCTTCGTGCTGTATCCACTGTACGACATCGCGCCAGACTTGTTCATCCCTGGCCGGGGTTTGTTGACCACCTTGCTGGCCAATTGCCCCACGCAGACCATCAACCGTCTGGACAGCGACGAATAAGCGGTTACGATAGCCGCCGGACTGGCCTCCAGCCGAACCCTTTCCTGAATTGCCCGTGCTCCTGCCCCGTTGGCGCGCGGCCCCAGATCGAGCAAGACCATGTACCAAGAACAGCCGACCCGAAAGCCGATTACGACCACCACTTTGGCGAAGATGAAACGCGACCGGCAAAAGTTTTCGGTCCTGACCGCCTATGACGCCAGTTTCGCAGCGCTGCTGGAAGCAGCAGGAGTGGAAGTCATCCTCGTAGGTGACTCGCTCGGCATGGTGATTCAGGGCCAAACCACCACGGTGCCCGTCACCATGGATGACATGATCTATCACACCCGGATGGTGGCGCGCGGCTGCCATACCCCATTGCTGATGGCCGATATGCCGTTTGCCAGCTACACCACGATCGAACAAGGGATTCGCAACGCCGCCCGTTTGATGCAGGAAGGCGGCGCGCACATGGTCAAGCTGGAAGGCGGCGGCTGGCTGACCGAGACCGTACGCCAACTCAGCCGGCATGGTATCCCGGTCTGCGCCCATCTGGGCCTGCTGTCACAATCGGTCCACAAGCTGGGCGGCTACAAAGTGCAGGGTCGCGAAGAAGCCGCTGCCCGCCAGATCATCGACGAGGCTCTGGCCCTGCAGGACGCCGGCGCCGATGCAGCGCTGGTGGAATGCATTCCGGCCGAGCTAGGCGCGCGATTGGCCGAAGCGCTCACCATCCCGCTGATCGGCATTGGCGCTGGAGCCGGCTGCGACGCCCAGGTATTGGTCTGCTACGACATGTTGGGGATTACCCCCGGTCGCCGGCCAAAGTTCTCCAAGAACTTCCTGACCGGTCAGGATAGCCTGCAAGCGGCGGTGGAAGCCTACGTACGCGCCGTCAAGAGCGGCGAATTTCCCGGCCCCGAACACTGCATCGCCTGATCGCCAAGAGAACCCTAACCATGCAAACGGTTCACAGCATTGCCGAATTGCGCGCCCAGATCACCGCCTGGAAGCGAGCCGGCGAACGCGTCGCCCTCGTCCCCACCATGGGCAATCTGCACCGGGGCCATATCCACCTGGTCGAACAAGCGCGCACCCTGGCCCCCCGTACCGTCGCCAGCATCTTCGTCAACCCGATGCAGTTCGGCCCCAGCGAAGATTTCGCCGCCTATCCCCGTACCCTGGACGACGACAGCCGCCAGTTGGCGGCCGCCGGTCTGGATCTGCTGTTCGCGCCCGACATCACCGACATCTACCCACGGCCATTGGACGAGATGACACAGGTCGCCGTGCCGGGGTTGCCGCTGGTCTTGTGCGGCATCAGCCGGCCGATCCACTTCTGCGGCGTCACCACGGTCGTCACCAAGCTGTTCAATCTGGTGCAGCCGGATGTCGCACTGTTCGGCGAGAAGGATTGGCAGCAATTGGTCATCATCCGCCGGATGGCGATCGACCTCGACATGCCCATCGAAATCGTCGGAGTGCCGACAGTGCGGGAAGCCGATGGCCTGGCCATGAGTTCGCGCAACGGTTATCTGTCGCCGGCGGAACGCGCCATCGCCCCGGCCCTATACGCCACCCTAGTCAGCTGCGCGGAGCGGATGCAGGCTGGCGAGCGAGATTACGCGGTGCTGGAAAACGAAGCCAAGGCGCGCCTGACGGCAGTGGGCTTCCAACCGGATTATTTCGAGATCCGCCGGGCCGACGACTTGCATCGCCCTACTCCGGACGATACCGGCTTGCGGATCTTCGCTGCGGCTTGGTTGGGTCGGGCGCGACTGATCGATAACTTGGCGGTTCCACTCGGCTAGCGCACCCAAGTGCCAGGGATGGCGCTGGGTAGAGTGATAGAACTGTCTGCCGACAGCCAAGCTTAAAATTGGCGTCCCCAAGGGGATTCGAACCCCTGTTACCGCCGTGAAAGGGCGGTGTCCTCGGCCTCTAGACGATGGGGACCAAGAGATAGGAAAAAATAAACCGTCAAACTGGATGACGGTTGTATGGTGGAGCCAGACGGGATCGAACCGACGACCTCCTGCATGCCATGCAGGCGCTCTCCCAGCTGAGCTATGGCCCCTTGACCAGAGAAGGTTATTTTAAAAGCTCTGCCCGGCCCCGTCAACCCTTAGCTCAAGGCTTCGCGTTCCGGTCGATATACCCCAGCGCCCGGTCGATCCGGGCCAGGGTTTTCACCTGCCCCAGCAGCTCCAGCGTCACGTCGATCGGCGGCGACACCGCCGTACCCGATACCGCCACCCGCAACGGTTGCGCGACCTTGCCCAGCGCCAGACCATCCTGCTCGGCTATTTGTTTGCCCGCCTCGTGAATCGGTTCCGCCCGCCACTCCGGCAACGCCGCCAGGGCATCGTGCACCCGCTGCAACGGCGCTCTGGCGGCAGCACTCAGATTCTTGGCGGCGGCTTTCGCATCGTAATCCTCGAACTCACGGTAGAGAAAAACCGCCGCCTGCGCCATATCCTTCAGGGTATCGGAGCGCTCGGCGAAAGCCACGACCACCGCATTCAGCTGCGGTCCCGACTCAGGATCGATCCCCAGTTGCGCCATGTGCCAACTCAGATGATGGGCGACATACTCTGGGTCGAGCGTCTTCAGATAATGCTTGTTCAGCCAAATCAGCTTGGATGGATTGATCGCCGACGGCGCTTTGTTGCAACCGGTCAGATCGAACAGCTCGATCATCTCATCCAGAGAAAAGATCTCCTGATCACCGTGCGACCAGCCCAAACGGACCAGATAGTTCAACACCGCTTCCGGCAAATAGCCCATATCGCGGTATTCCATCACGCTGGCCGCGCCGTGGCGCTTGGACAGCTTTTGGCCGTCCGGTCCGAGGATCATCGGCACATGACCATATTGGGGAATCGGCGCGCCCAGGGCTTGCAGAATATTGATCTGTCGGGGCGTGTTGTTGATATGGTCGTCGCCGCGAATGACATGGGTGATGCCCATGTCCATATCGTCCACCACCACGCAGAAGTTGTAGGTCGGCGTGCCATCGGCGCGGGCGATGATCAGATCGTCGAGTTCGCTGTTCTGGAATACGATGTCGCCGCGAATGAGATCCTCTACCACGACTTCGCCGGCCTGTGGATTCTTGAACCGCACCACCGGATCCACTCCCGCACGGGGTGACCCCTGATAATCGCGGTAGCGTCCATCGTAGCGCGGCTTTTCCTTGCGGGCCATCTGCTCACTGCGCAGCGCCTCCAATTCCTCGCGCGTGCAATAGCAATAATAGGCTTTCCCTTCGCGCAACAGCTGCTGCAGCACTTCACGATAGCGGTCGAAGCGTTGGGTCTGGTAGAACGGCCCCTCGTCATGGCCCAAGCTCAACCAATGCATGCCATCCAGAATAGCTTGCACCGCCTCCGGCGTGGAACGCTCCAGATCGGTGTCCTCGACCCGCAGGACGAAGCGGCCACCGTGATGGCGGGCGTACAGCCAGGAAAACAGGGCGGTGCGAGCGCCGCCGATATGCAGATAACCAGTCGGACTGGGGGCGAAACGGGTCTTGACCATGTGGCCCTTCAAAATTCGGTTGGAAAGCGGGGAGTCTGGCGAAAATTCAACTTTGCTTCGGCTTGACGGGCCGTTGCCAGTTGGCGACATCCTTGCGAGGCGGCCGGGTCAGACACAGCCCACCTTCGGGCACGTCGCGGCTGACCGAGGAACCCGCCCCGACGGTCGCGCCCTTGCCGATCCGCACCGGCGCGACCAACGAACTGTTGGAACCGATGAAAGCACCATCCTCAACAATCGTCTTATGCTTGTTGGCCCCGTCATAATTGCAGGTAATGGTGCCCGCACCCACGTTGACCGCTGCGCCGATCTCGGCATCACCGAGGTAGGTCAGGTGATTGACCTTGGAACCCGGACCGATGCTGGTCTTCTTGGTCTCGACGAAATTGCCGATATGCACCCCAGCGGCCAGCCGGGTATCCGGGCGCAAACGGGCAAAGGGACCAATTTGCGCGCCGGCCCCCACTTCCGCGCCCTCGACCCGGCAATGCGACTGGATCTCGACATCGTCACCGATGACCGCATCTTTCAGCACACAGAACGGTCCGATTCGGACGCGGTCACCCAAGCGCACCACGCCCTCGAATACCACGTTGACGTCGACCACCACATCCTTGCCCGCCACGACCGTGCCGCGTAGATCCACTCGCGCCGGGTCCAACAGGGTCACCCCGCCCAACAGAAGCGTGTCGGCCTGACGACGCTGATAAAACCGCTCCAGCTCGGCCAATTGCCGACGGTCATTGACCCCCAACACCTCGGCGGGCTCGGTCACAGTGAATGGTTCGACCGCCACTCCGTCGTGCACAGCCAGCGCGATCACATCGGTCAGATAGTATTCGCCCTGGGCATTGTCATTGGTCAATTGGCTGACCCAGCCCCGCAGTTGCGCCGCGGACACCGCCAAGATGCCGGTATTGATCTCGTGCAAGCTGCGCTCCTCAGGCGTTGCATCCTTCTCTTCAACGATGCGCTGCACCTGCCCCGCTCCATTGCGGACGATGCGACCGTAGCCATGGGGATCGGCCAACTCGACCGTCAGCAACGCCAGCTTGCCCTGCCGGGCGGCTGCCACCAGCGGTTGCAAGGTTTCGAGCCGAGTCAGAGGCACATCGCCATACAGCACCAGCACGACACCGCTCTCTTCGATTTGCGGCAGAGCCTGCGCCACCGCGTGTCCGGTGCCCAGCTGTTCGGCCTGATCGACCCAAACCACGCCCGCCTCGCTAGCGAACGCGGCCTTGACGGCCTCTCCGCCATAGCCATACACCACCACCCGGGTCGCCGCCTCCAGACTGCTCGCGGTCGCCAGTACATGCCCCAATAACGGCTGGCCGCCCACTCGATGCAAAACCTTGGGCATATCCGACACCATCCGCTTACCCTTACCGGCGGCAAGGATCACGACCGAAAGCTGCTGCATGACAAGTAGTCCTCTCTCAACAAAAACGGCTAACCCATGACTGCTATTGTACCCAAGCTTTGCAATCCGATGACCAGCCTGAGTCGAAACCGTTCGACCAAAAACAAAAAGGCCGTGACAACGTCACGGCCCAGGGGGGTCGAGATTGTTATTATTGTTAGGCTAAATCAGCCGGATTTGCGAAGCTTGCGCATTCTCTCGATCGTTTGCAACTGGGCAATCGCCTCGGCCAGCTCGGCCTTGGCTTGAGCGTACTCGAACTCGCTGCGGTGATCGGCAATCACCTGCTCAGCGCGCTGCTTGGCCGATTGCGCAGCCGCCTCGTCCAGATCCTTGGCGCGTTCGGCAGTATCGGACAGGATGGTCACCATGCTCGGCTGAACCTCCAACATCCCACCCGATACATAGAACAACTGCTCCTCTCCGCCCTGCAATTTTACCCGAACCTGACCGGGTTTGAGCCGGGTCAGCAACTGGCTGTGGCGGGGCAAAATGCCAAGCTCGCCCATTTCACCCGGCGCGGTCACCATCTCCGCGGCGCCGGAGAACAGCTCCTTTTCCGCGCTGACGATGTCGACATGCAGTGTCATGGCCATGGTGTGTCTCCTGGTCGGTTGTGAATGGAACGACGTGGCCCCGATCCCGGGGCCACCGTCCCATTACAGCTTGCTGGCCTTTTCCACGGCCTCATCAATCGAGCCAACCATATAGAACGCCTGTTCGGGCAGATGGTCGTACTCGCCGGCCACGATGCCCTTGAACGCCGCGATGGTGTCCTTGAGCGGAACGTACTTGCCGGGTGAACCAGTGAACACTTCAGCCACGAAGAACGGCTGCGACAGGAAGCGCTGAATCTTGCGGGCGCGAGCTACCACCAGCTTGTCTTCCTCGGACAGTTCATCCATGCCCAGAATGGCGATGATGTCCTTCAACTCCTTGTAGCGTTGCAGCGTGCTTTGCACGGCGCGGGCCGTATCGTAATGATCCTGACCGACCACCAGCGGATCCAGCTGCCGCGAGGTGGAGTCCAGCGGGTCCACCGCCGGGTAGATGCCCAGCTCGGCGATCTGACGGGACAACACCACGGTGGCGTCCAAGTGGGCGAAGGTCGTCGCCGGGGACGGGTCAGTGAGGTCGTCGGCCGGTACGTAAACCGCCTGGATGGAGGTGATCGATCCCACCTTGGTCGAGGTGATGCGCTCTTGCAGAACGCCCATTTCCTCAGCCAAAGTCGGCTGATAACCCACCGCAGACGGCATACGGCCCAGCAGCGCCGAGCATTCGGTGCCGGCCAGGGTGTAGCGGTAGATGTTGTCGACGAACAGCAACACGTCACGGCCTTCGTCGCGGAAGTTTTCCGCGATGGTCAGACCGGTCAGCGCCACGCGCAAGCGGTTGCCCGGCGGCTCGTTCATCTGGCCATAGACCAGGGCCACCTTGTCGAGCACGTTCGACTCCTTCATTTCATGATAGAAGTCGTTGCCCTCACGAGTCCGCTCGCCGACGCCGGCGAACACCGAATAACCGGAGTGCTCGATGGCGATGTTGCGGATCAGTTCCATCATGTTGACGGTCTTGCCCACGCCAGCGCCGCCGAACAGGCCGATCTTGCCGCCCTTCGCAAACGGGCAGAGCAGGTCAATGACCTTGATGCCGGTTTCCAGCAGCTCGGTCGCGCCGGACTGGTCTTCATAGCTTGGCGCCGATTGGTGAATGGCACGACGGGCGTCGGTATCCACCGGCCCCTTGTGGTCGATCGGAACGCCCAGCACGTTCATGATCCGGCCCAGGGTAGGCTTGCCAACCGGCACCGAAATCGGCGCGCCGGTGTTGGAAACCGCCAGATTGCGCTTGAGACCTTCCGATGCACCCATAGCGATGGTGCGGACCACGCCGTCGCCCAGCTGTTGCTGCACTTCCAGGATCAAGCCACTTTCATCGAGGCGCAGCGCATCGTAGATCTTGGGCACCGCCCCGCGGGGGAACTCGACGTCCACCACCGCCCCGATGATTTGCACGATATTGCCAGAACTCATTCTTAGGGTTCCTCTTAATCTTGTTTCACCGCGCGCCCGCTCCAGTCGGAACGGGCGTTCGCTGCGACCCTATACCGCCGCGGCGCCGCCCACGATCTCAGCCAGTTCCTGGGTGATCGACGCCTGCCGGGCCTTGTTGTAGATCAGTTGCAACTCATCGATGAGCGTACCGGCATTGTCGGAGGCGCTCTTCATGGCGACCATGCGGGAGGCCATCTCGCAGGCGACGTTCTCCACCAGGGCCTGATAGACCACGGATTCGCCATAGCGCCGCAGCAACAACTCAATGAGTTCCTTGGGATCAGGCTCGTAGATGTAGTCCCAATGATGGGCGGGCGCTGCGTCTTTCACCTCGGCGGTGACCGGCACAAGCCGCTCGATCTTGGGCTTTTGGCTCATAGTATTGACGAACTCGTTGTATACCAAATAGATCGCGTCGACCCGACCTTCGGCAAAGGCATCGGCCATGACCTTGACCGGCCCGAGGACATCCTCGAACCGTGGCGCGTCTCCCAGATGGGAGACATGCGCGACCACATTGCCCTTCAACCGCCGGAAAAACTGGAACGCTTTGGTCCCGACGGTGCATACGTCGATCTCGATACCTTGCGACCGCCATTGCTGCATGGCGTTGATGGTCGCCTTGAACAGATTGGTGTTCAAGCCACCACACAAACCGCGATCCGTCGAGATGACGATCAGGCCGACTCGCTTGAGCTCACGCTCCACCAGTCCCGGGCTACGATACTCGGTATAGGCATGGGACAGGTGCGAGATGACGTTGCGAATCTTGTTCGCATAGGGCCGGGCCGCTCGCATGCGTTCCTGCGCCTTGCGCATCTTACTCGCCGCTACCATCTCCATGGCCTTGGTGATCTTCTGAGTACTTTTGATACTCTTGATTTTGGTACGTATCTCTTTAGCGCCTGCCATGCTGCCCCCGCTTAGACGAAGTGGGCCTTGAACTCTTCCACGGCTTTCTTCATGCCGCTTTCGATTTCATCGCTGTAGTCGCCCTTTTCATTGATCTTGTCGATCAATGCGCTATAGCTGGAGCGAGCGAAGGCCAACAAGCCAGCCTCGAAATCGCCGATCTTGTTGAGCGGCACATCATCGAGGTAACCACGATCCGCTGCGTACAGCGAAATACCCATCTCGGCCACCGACATCGGCGAGTACTGCTTCTGCTTCATCAGTTCGGTGACGCGCTGACCGCGTTCGAGCTGCTTGCGGGTCGCCTCGTCCAGATCAGAGGCAAACTGGGCAAAAGCAGCCAATTCACGGTACTGGGCCAACGCCAGACGGACGCCGCCACCCAATTTCTTGATGATCTTGGTCTGGGCTGCGCCACCGACGCGAGACACCGACAAACCGGGGTTGATGGCAGGGCGGACACCGGCATTGAACAGGTCGGTTTCCAGATAGATCTGGCCGTCGGTGATCGAAATCACGTTGGTCGGTACGAACGCCGACACGTCACCAGCCTGGGTCTCGATGATCGGCAGCGCCGTCAGCGAACCGGTCTTGCCCTGTACCTCGCCGTTGGTCAAACGGGCGACTTCGTCGGCGTTGATGCGCGAAGCGCGCTCCAGCAAACGGGAGTGCAGATAGAACACGTCGCCAGGGAACGCCTCACGGCCCGGCGGACGACGCAGCAGCAGCGATACCTGGCGATAGGCCACGGCTTGCTTGGACAGATCGTCATAGACGATCAGTGCGTCCTGGCCACGATCGCGGAAGTATTCGCCCATGGCGCAACCGGAATACGGGGCGGTGTAGAGCATCGCAGCCGATTCGGAGGCGCTGGCGGCCACGACGATGGTGTGGGCCATGGCGTCGTGCTCTTCCAGCTTGCGCACCACATTGGCGATGGAGGAGTTCTTCTGTCCGATCGCCACATAGATACACTTGATGCCGGTGCTTTTCTGATTGATGATCGCATCGATCGCCACAGCCGTCTTACCGGTCTGGCGGTCGCCAATGATCAATTCGCGCTGGCCGCGGCCGATCGGCACCATGGCGTCGATGGCTTTCAGACCGGTTTGCACCGGCTGGCTGACCGATTGACGCTCGATCACACCGGGCGCGATCACCTCGACCGGTGAGGTCCGGGTCGAATTGATCGGTCCCTTGCCGTCGATCGGATGTCCCAGGGCATTGACCACGCGGCCCAGCAGAGCCTCGCCGACCGGCACTTCCAGGATACGGCCGGTGCAAAGCGCCTTGTCGCCTTCCGACAGGTGCTCGTAGTCGCCCAGGATCACCGCGCCGACGGAGTCGCGCTCCAGGTTCATGGCCAGACCGTAGGTGACCGGATCGCCTTCCCGAGGAGCCGGGAACTCGATCATTTCACCCTGCATCGCATTGTCGAGGCCATAAATCCGGGCGATGCCGTCGGCCAGGCTGACGATGGTTCCTTCGGTGCGCGCCTCGGCGGTCGCCTCATAGCCCTGCAGGCGCTGCCGGATCAGGTCGCTGATTTCGGATGGTTTGAGTTGCATAAAGCGGTATTCCCCTTACAGGCTTAAGGCCGTGGCGAGTTTGTCCAGCCGGCCGCGCGCCGAACCGTCGATCACTAAATCGCCGATTCGGATCACCGCACCCGCGATCAGCGAGGCGTCCGTCTTGCAGTCCAACACGACGCTGCGCTTGAACTTGCCCTTGAGCGCCTTGGTGATATGTTTGCGCTGGGCGTCGGTCATGGCGGTCGCGCTGATCAACTCGGCGCGTAGGACGCTTTCGGCTTCCGCGCGATACCGCTCGAACAAGACGGCGATGCTGGGAAGCATATGCAGGCGATGGAACTCGGCCAGCATCCCGAGGAAAGTGACGAACACCTCCGGCACTTCCGCACCGCCGCGGATATCGCGGCACAGCCCAGCCACCAGTTCGGCCTTCTGTTCACCGCGCAGAGCGGGGTTCCAGGGGCCTAACAGGCGCTGCATGGCGGGATCGGCCGCGACAGCAGCGGCAGCCTGCAGGAGTTCGGACCAGAGCGGCAGGCTATTGGCAGCCTGCGCATCCTCGAACGCGGCCCGAGCGTAAGGTCGGGAGGCGGCGGTGGGTCGGACGACGGTTGTGGTTTCAGCCATTGGCGTGGTCCGTGTAGTTATAGCTGGGCGACCAGGTCATCCAGCAGAGCGGCGTTTGCCGCTTCGTCGACCTCGCGTTTGAGAATCTTACCAGCACCAGCGACAGCGAGGCTCACCACCTGACCGCGCAGTTGCTCGCGGGCGCGGTTGACCTCCTGATCGATCTCCGCCTTGGCGGCGGCGAGCTGGCGCTCCCCTTCGGCGTGGGCATCCAGCTTGGACTGTTCAACGATTTCGTTGGCGCGCTTGTGGGCCTGAGCGACGATCTCGGCAGCTTGCTGCTTGGCTTCCTTCAGCATCTGCGCGGCTTTGGCCTTAGCCAGCTCCTGCTCGCGTAAACCACGCTCCGCAGATGCCAGGCCATCAGCAATTTTCTTCTGGCGGTCCTGCATGGCCTGCATGATCGGCGGCCATACATACTTCATGGTAAACAGCACCAGAAGGCCGAACGTGATCATCTGCCCTATCAGAGTGGCATTGAAGTTCACGCGGTTACCTCCTTCGGATACAGATTATTTTAAGGGGGCGGGAACGCAATGACGCGTCCAACTGCTCAGTGGCCGCCCAGAGCTGCCTGCACCGGACCGAGGAAGGGGTTGGCGAAGGTGAAGAACAGCGCGACACCGACACCGATCATGGTCACCGCGTCGAGCAAACCGGCGACGATGAACATCTTGACCTGCAAGGCAGGAATCATTTCCGGCTGGCGGGCAGCGCCTTCCAGGAATTTGCCACCCAGCAGAGCGAAGCCGACGGCGGTGCCCAGCGCGCCCAAGCCAATGATGATGGCCACGGCGATGACGGTCATACCCTGCACGTTGGCAATCAGGTTTGCAGCATGTTCCATTAGTGTCTCCCGTTTTCTAAGGTTGGTGTGGATGAAAAGAAAACCAGCTTGGGATGGAGCCGACCAGGCGGGATGGCGGGGCCGGCTCCGGGACTTGCGTTTACCTGCTCAGTGGTCCTCGTGCGCCATGCTCAGGTAAACGATCGTCAGCACCATGAAGATGAAAGCTTGCAAGGTGATGATCAGTAGATGGAACACCGCCCATGGCCAGCTCAGCGTGAACTGGATCCACCACGGCAGCAGCGCGATCAGGATGAAGATCAGCTCGCCGGCATAGAGGTTGCCGAAGAGACGCAGGCCGAGCGAAATGGGTTTGGCCAGATCTTCGACGATCCGCAGCAGCAGGTTGAACGGCATCAACCATTTGCCAAAGGGATGCGTCAGGATTTCCATGGAGAAATGAATCGGACCCTTGACCTTGATCCCGTAGTAGTAGAGCAGCAGCAACACCGAGATCGACAACCCAAAGGTCGAATTCAGGTCGGTGGAAGGCACACTGCGCAGATAGGGGATGCCCAACAACCCGGCGATGGCCGGAAGCAGATCCACGGGGATCAGGTCCATGGCGTTCCACAGGAACACCCAGACGAAGATGGTCAGCGACAATGGTGCGATGACCGGATTACGACCGTGGAAACAGTCCTTGACCTGGGTATCGACGAATTCGACCAGAATTTCGCAAAGATTCTGCAGCCCCCCCGGCACGTCACTGGTCGCGTTTTTCGCCGCCTTGGTGAACAGCCACAGAAACAGCACCCCTAGACCAATCGAGAACAGCATGGTGTCGACGTGCACAACCCCAAAACCACCTGATTCCTCCCCATGAAGAAACTTCATCTGGGTTAGATCGAAGCGCAGATTCGTCAGATGGTGAACAATATACCCTGTTGCGGAATGACCAGTTTCGCTCATAGCGTCCTCACCGAAGCATCGAATGTAAAAGGTAACGCCAGCCAGTACGCCATCAGCGCCGCCATGTACGCCAACAGGAGAGGAAGAGGTGCGACTTTAAGCCAGAGAAGAGCGATGCTGAGTAAAGCGATCGTCAACAGGATCTTGACGACCTCACCCACATAGAACGTCCGGGCGATTTTAGCGGCAGGTGCGCCAATACGCACCGAAAAGACTTTACTGGCGAAATACAGGGTGACGAGAGTGCTGATGCCACCGCCGACCGCTGCGGAATAAGCGGCGCGGGTATCGATGAAAATCAGTGCGGAGACAGCGACCAGCAACGTGGCGAGCAGTTGAATACAGGCTACGGTTCGGGTGACCTGTTTCGCGCCCATGGTTCGCATTGATTCTAATGGCGGGCACCGCATCGCGCCGGGCATAATTGTAGTAGTTATGTTCTGTTATGGTTTTGTAGTCGTTATTTCGCTCTACGGAGAATTCGGGAATCCATCCATCCATCTCTTCCCAAGCGCGTAGAGCACCCCAAAATTATAGGGAATCGGTCGTATCGGGGTCAACGAAAATTACCGTATCACTTCACCCGCGAAATGATGCCGTCCAGCTCGTCCAGCGTGTTGTAATGGATGACCACGCTGCCCTTGCCCGACGCGCCATGCCGCAACTGCACGCGGGCCCCCAAGCGCTCCGACAAGTCATCCTGCAGAAGGCGAATATCGGGATCGAGCGACTTGGCGCGAGCCGGCGCGACTGGATCCTGCTGCAGGCGACGGACCAGATCTTCGGTCTCGCGCGCCGACAAACCGCGCAACAGCACCTGTTGCGCAGCCTCCCGCTGCAACGCCGGCGGCAACGACAGCAGGGCGCGGGCATGCCCCATGTCCAGTTTGCGCTCTTGCACCAAGCGTCGCACCTCTTCGCTCAGCTCCAACAGACGCAGCAGATTGGTAACCGCCGTTCGCGAACGGCCCACCGCATCGGCGGCCTGCTGGTGGGTAAGGCCGAACTCGTCGATCAGGCGCTGCAGGGCGACTGCCTCTTCCAGCGGGTTCAAATCCTCGCGCTGGATGTTTTCGATCAGCCCCATCGCGATCGCCGCCTGATCCGGCACCGGGCGGACGACCGCAGGCACCTCGCGCAAGCCCGCCAATTGCGCGGCGCGCCAGCGCCGCTCGCCCGCAATCAACTCGTAGCGATCCCCCTCCAGAGGTCGCACCAGGATCGGCTGCATCACCCCCTGGGCGCGGATGGATTCGGCCAACTCCTGCAGGGTATCCTCACGCAAATCCTGTCGAGGCTGATAACGCCCGCGCACGATACGCTCGACCGGCAATTGCCGCAGCGTCCCGGTAACCCGATCAGCCGCTGCCGGCTGCTCCAGCGCCGCCGCCGCTCCAGCGCCGAGCAAGGCGTCCAGTCCTCGGCCCAAGCCACCCTTCTTCCTGTTCATGCGCCTCCTTCCGCTTCCACCTTGGCGCCCGGCCGCCGCAACCGTTTCCGGACTTCCCGGGCCAGCTCTCGATAACTTTGCGCGCCACGGGAACTGTCATCGTAATAGATGATCGGCAGGCCATAGCTGGGCGCTTCGGCCAGGCGCACGTTGCGCGGGATCAGCGTCTCGAACACCGCCGCGCCGAAATGCTCCACGATCTGGGCCGAAACGTCGCTGGCCAAGCGATTGCGCGGATCGAACATGGTCCGCACCAGCCCCTCGACCCGCAAACCGGGATTGGTCGACCGGCGAACTTTTTCGATGGTGTCGAGCAGAGCCGACAAGCCTTCCAGAGCGTAATACTCGCACTGCACCGGAATGATCACGGATTGGGCGGCGGTCAGGGCATTGACCGTCAGCATGTTCAAGGCTGGTGGACAATCGATCACGATCGCATCGAAATTCCAAACCACCGGGGCGAGAGCATCGCGCAGCCGATTGGGCGCGTTCTCCTGTTCCAGCAGATTCACCTCGGCGGCGGTCAGGTCACCGTTGGCGGGCAACAGCTGCATCTGGGCCTTTTCGACCCATTGCAAGGCTTCGGTCAAGGTCGCCTCGCCCAGCAATACGTCATAACTGGTGGCCGACACCGCCTGCTTGTCCACGCCACAACCCATGGTGGCATTACCCTGCGGGTCGAGGTCGATCAGCAACACCCCCAGCCGCAACGCGGCCAGACAAGCTGCCAGGTTGGCGGCGGTCGTGGTCTTGCCGACTCCGCCTTTTTGGTTGGCAATCGCGATGATGGCAGCCATGAATTCAATCTCGGCAGGCGGGAGCGTGCGCCAAATGCACCAGATGGCGTTCGGCTTCCAGATGCGGAACGTGCAATGGATAAACGCCGACCACCCCATAGTCAGGCGGCAGGTGGGCCAGCTCGTCGTCGGGGAAAACTCCTTTCATGGCCAGTAGACGACCCTTCGGATCACACAGCCGGCCCGCCTCTCCCACTAGATCGGCCAGCGTGGCGAAAGCGCGCGACACCACGCTATCGAACGGCGCAACCGGTTGATAATCTTGAACTCGACTACGGGCGATGCAAACATTCGCCAATTGCAGCTCGGCAACAACCTGAGTCAGAAAACGGGTGCGTTTGCCGTTGCTATCCAGCAGGCAAAACTCGCAATCCGGCTGGGCGATCGCCAAGGGAATGCCCGGCAACCCGGCGCCGCTGCCGACATCCAGTACCCGCGGCCCCCGCACCCAGGGCAGGATCGACAGGCTGTCCAGCAGGTGCCGGACCACCATCGCCTCGGGATCGCGCACAGCCGTGAGATTATAGGCGCGGTTCCAACGCTCCAGAAGAACCAGATAGTTCGCCAGACGAGCAGCGGCGTTCGCGGGTAGCGAAACGCTCAACCGTTCGCTCCCTTCGGTGATGGCATGCTCGATGTTCTCGATGCTCATGAAATCGTTGCTATGGTCGGGCTATGTTCGCTTTGGAATACTACGTTCATTGTAACATGCCAACTGATTATGAAGGGACCGGCGCATGCCGACAGCGCCAACAACGATTTCCGATCCCAGCGTTCTGAAAATAACCGGCCGGGCAGGCCGAAACCTGGACTGCTCCAGCACTGTCTGAACTAAAGTAAGAAAATGAGCCAAATCCGGAGGAAGACCTCGATGGCCACCGACTACCACCCGCCGAGCTACACCCTGGGCGAGGAAATCGCCAACAGCGTCATCCATGGCATGGGCATCGTGTTGGGAATCGCCGGGCTTGGTGTGTTGACCGCCTTCGCCGCGCTCCACGGCGATGCCTGGCATATCGTCAGTTGCAGTATTTTCGGCGCAGCCCTGATCGTGCTCTACACCACCTCGACCCTATACCACAGCATCCCTATTCCGCGCGTCAAGGCAGTGATGCGGACGCTCGATCATTCGGCGATCTTCCTGCTGATCGCGGGCACCTACACCCCGTTTCTGCTGGTGAATCTGCGCGGACCCTGGGGCTGGTCTCTGTTCGGGATCATCTGGGGACTGGCCCTGCTCGGCATCGCCTTGCGCGTCGCGCGCGGCCGTCGTTCGACCTGGGTGGCGGTCACCCTCTACGCCGGCATGGGATGGGCGGTGGTGATCGCCGTCAAGCCGATGCTGAACCATGTGGCCGCCGGCGGTCTGCTGTTGCTACTGTTGGGTGGGCTGGCCTACACCCTCGGCATCGCCTTCTATGTCTGGAAACGCCTGCCCTACCATCACGCCATCTGGCACTTGTTCGTGCTGGCCGGCAGCATCCTGCATTTCTTCGCCATCCTGTTCTACGTCATCCCGCTGGCCACACCGGACTACGATGTCCGCAGCATACCCTGAGATCTTCATCCGAACCCCATCGCAGCCGATGTATGGGGTTCGGCGCTAGGCAGCGTTCAACAACCCTGCCCGGCTTTCCGTCGGACTTTAGAGATGCTTGGCCTGCTCGCGCAGGATGAATTTCTGCATCTTGCCAGTCGAAGTCTTCGGCAGCGGGCCGAACACCACGGTCTTGGGCACCTTGAACCGCGCCAGCTGACCACGGCAGAACTCGATGATCTCTTCTTCCGTGGTGTGCTCCATGCCGTTCTTGAGGGTCACGAACGCGCACGGCGTCTCGCCCCATTTCTCGTCGGGCCGCGCCACCACCGCCACTTCCAGGACCGCCGGATGCCGGTACAGCACATCTTCGACTTCGATGGTGGAGATGTTCTCGCCGCCGGAGATGATGATGTCCTTGGACCGATCCTTGATATCGATGTAGCCGTCTTCGTGCCAGACCGCAAGATCGCCGGAGTGGAACCAGCCGCCGTCGAACGCTTCCTCGGTCGCGCCGGGATTCTTCAGATAACCCTTCATGACGTTATTGCCGCGCATGAAGATCTCGCCGATGGTCTCGCCATCCATCGTCACCGGCTCCAGGGTCTGGGGATCGGCCACCATCAGCCCTTCCAGCATGGGGTAGCGCACACCCTGGCGGGACTTGAGCGCAGCCCGCTCCGGCAGACTCAGTTCGTTCCAGTGGTCGTGCCAGGCGCACACCACCGCCGGGCCGTAGGTCTCGGTCAGGCCATAGACATGGGTCACATCGAAGCCCATCTGCTCCATGCCCTCGATCACCGCCGCCGGCGGCGCCGCGCCCGCCGTCATGACCTTGATCGCATGGTTGATGCCGGCTTTCATCTCGTCCGGCGAGTTCTTGAGCAGGTTCAGCACGATCGGCGCGCCGCAGAAGTGGTTGACCTTCTCTTCCTTGATCAGGCTAAAGACCAGATCGGCGCGGACCTGGCGCAGGCAGACGTTGGTGCCGACGGTAGCGGCCAGGGTCCACGGGAAGCACCAGCCGTTGCAGTGGAACATCGGCAAGGTCCAGAGATAGACCGGATGCAGGCCCATGTTCCACACCATGGCGTTGCAGACCGCGTTCAGATAAGCGCCGCGATGATGATAAACCACGCCCTTGGGATTGCCGGTGGTGCCGGAGGTGTAATTGAGGGCGATCGCCTGCCATTCGTCGCTTGGGGATTGCCAGGCGAACTCCGGATCGCCTTCGGCCAGGAAGGCTTCGTAATCGATCGACCCCAGTTTCTCGCCGCCGACGAATTCGGGATCATCGACATCGACCACCAGCGGGCGCTTGCCTACCGGCAACAACCGCAGCGCCTTGCTGATGACCCCGGAAAACTCGCGGTCGGTGAACAGGATCTTGGCTTCGCCATGTTCCAGCATGAAGGCGATCGTTTCGGCGTCCAGGCGGATGTTCAGGGTGTTCAGCACCGCCCCGCTCATCGGCACGCCGAAATGCGCTTCGACCATTTCCGGAATGTTGGGCAGCATCACTGCCACGGTGTCGCCCAGGCCGATGCCGCGCTTGCTCAGCGCCGAAGCCAGTTGCCGACAGCGGGTGTAGGTTTCCGCCCAGTTGCGTCGCACCGCGCCATGCACCACGGCCAGGTGATGAGGATAGACCGTAGCAGCGCGTTCGATGAAGGTCAGCGGGGTCAGTTGGACGAAATTGGCGGGGTTCTGCGCCAACCCCATGTCGTAGGGACTGTGTTTGGCACTCATGTCATATTGTCCTCTAGTCTCATTAACTTTTTTTAATATATTGATTTTATAGCGTTATACTGCATTGACTCGGCATCCGGCCAAGCCGATTTCTCATTCAGCAGCCCTTCCATTCCGGCTTGCGTTTGGCGATGAACGCATCGATACCTTCACGGGCGTCTTCGCTGTTCATGTTGCAGGCCATGGCTTCGCTGGCGCAGGCATAGGCTTCCTCCAGCCCCATCGACAATTGCCGGTAGAACAATTCCTTGCCCATGGCGATCGCCAGCGGCGATTTGTTGCAGATGGCGTCCGCCAACGTCCAGACGGCGGTATCCAACTGGTCCAGCGGCACGACTCGATTGATCAAGCCGTAGCGCTGAGCAGTCGGCGCGTCGATGAACTCGCCGGTCAATAGCATTTCCAACGCCTGTTTACGGCCCAGGTTGCGGCTCAGCGCCACGCCAGGGGTGGCGCAGAACAGCCCGACATTGATGCCAGACACGGCGAAGCGGGCATTATCCGACGCGACCGCCAAATCGCAAGCTGCAACCAGCTGACAGCCGGCAGCGGTCGCGATGCCGTGGATTCGGGCGATCACCGGTTGCGGTAGGCGGTTGATGGTCAGCATCAGCTGTCCGCACTGGGCGAACAAGGCTTGATGAAACTCTGGATCGGTCTGGGCGCGCATCTCTTTCAGGTCATGGCCAGCGCAGAATGCGGGACCGCGGCCAGCGATCACCACCACCCGGACGCTCTTGTCGGCGGCGACGGCGTCCAACGCCGCCTGCAAAGCGCCCAGCATGGCCTGCGAGAGCGCATTGTACTGTTTTGGACGGTTGAGCGTCAGGGTGGCAACGCCGGCTTCGTCCTGGCGTAGCACCAAGTCATCTTCGGGATCGGGGGCCGCGATCATGGTCAATTTTCCTCCAGTCAGCGATTGTTTCGGATACTGAAATCTTCAGCAGGTCCATTGTAACGGACTATCCTGATGAACATCTCTTTGCCGCAATGGGCTCGGATAACCGATGAACACCCCCGATACTCCGCTCATTTCGATCGTGGACGACGATCCCACCCTACGTGACGATCTGCGGCGTTTGCTGGAGTCGGTCGGTCTACGCGCCCAAGCGTTCGACGGCCTGGATTCGTTCCTGAGCAGCCATCGGCCCGAACAGCCCGGCTGCCTGATCCTGGATATTCACATTGCCGGCTGCCAGGGCGAGGGCGCGCAGCAGTGCCTGCGCCACCGCAAGATCGAGCTGCCGGTCATCATGACCGCCAGCCGCTGCGACATCGAAACGGTGGTGACCGTCATGAAGCAAGGGGCCTTGGATTTCATCGAAAAGCCGTTCAATGAGCAGCTCCTGTTGGATTCCGTCCACCATGCCATCACCGAGGATCAGAATCGGCGGCGCGCCCAGGCTTGGCGCCAGGACCTGCTCGGCCGCTTCGACACGCTGACGCCGCGCGAACAGGACGTCCTGCGCTGGGTGGCAGAAGGACTGTCCAATCGAGAAATCGCCGAGACCCTGAACCTCAGTCGCAAAACCGTGGAAATCCATCGCGCCAAGGTCATGCAAAAGATGCGAGCCGAAACCCTGTCGCGCCTGATTCAGATGGCGATGGTGCTCGGCATTCTCAAACTGTACGATCCGGAGTCGTGAATGCCGATTTCACCCCTGTCAAATCGACCGACCCGAATCTCATGTGCCTGATTCTGATTGCCTATCGCTGCCACCCTGGCTATCCACTGCTGATCGCGGCCAACCGCGATGAATTTCACGATCGACCCACTGCGCCGCTGGCCTTCTGGAGCGATGCGCCCCAAGTACTGGCCGGTCGTGATCTCCAACAGGGCGGAACCTGGATGGGTATCAGCCGTAGCGGTCGCTTCGCCGCCCTCACCAACTATCGCGACCCGAGCCGGGCATTGCCGCACGCGCCATCGCGCGGCCATTTGGTGAGCGACTACCTGCAAGGAGATCAGCCGGTCGAGGACTACCTAGCCCGGCTGGCGTCCCAGGCCAGCGCCTACAACGGCTTCAATCTGCTGATCGGCGACGCCCACGGTCTGTATTGTTACTCCAATGACGCCGGAGCTCCTCAAGCCTTGACGCCTGGCTGGCATGGTCTCAGCAATCGCCTGTTGGACACTCCCTGGCCCAAGCTGAAACGCGGCTTGGCGCTCATGCGCCGCACGCTGGAGCAGCGGCCTGTTCCCGGACCGGACGACCTGCTGGCCGTGCTGGCCGATCGCACCCTCGCCCCGGACGCCGAGCTGCCGCAAACCGGCGTGCCACTGGAATGGGAACGCTGGTTGTCGCCGATCTTCATCGATGCGCCCGGTTACGGCACCCGGTCCTCTACCGTATTGCTGGTCGCTGATACCGGACAAGCGCATATGGTGGAAACCACCTGGGCCGATGTCAGCCGGCGTGAATTCCGGCTGACATGGCCGTTTACCCCAACCGGAGGATAACCCTGTCTCGCGATCAACCGGACTCCCACCCAGCAGCGACCTTGCCGGTATTGCTCAGCAGTGAGCGCCTGGGGCGCCACCTAACATTGCTGGCGCATCACCTCCCCAAAATCCGTGAAGCGGTGGGCAGTCGGATCAACCTGACGTTCCGGCGGATCGTGGGATGCGACGATTCCGCTTGTTCGGCGGAATCGCCATCAGCTATCCTTGTCCCCGTCGCATCCTCCTAAACCCGGTCACGGGTCGCAAGACTCTCCTGAATTTCTCATCGAATTGGCCCCGGTAGCTCAGTTGGATAGAGCGCACCCCTCCTAAGGGTGAGGTCACAGGTTCAATTCCTGTTCGGGGCACCATGTTTTCAATGGGTTAGCTAACAGGCTGGCTCGCTTGAAACAGGCCGTAAGTGCAAGGTAAGTGCATTGGAAGAGGCTAGCCACCGGCCAGCAATGGGCAGTATGAGGCCAGGATTTCGTATTGAATCGTGCGGTATTGGGTAGTTGGCGGCAGTGGTATGCGGTCAATTCCGTCGAATTCGACGGAATTAGGCCAGGTCGCTGACGCCTCCAAGGTGTAGCCTCACAACCCGAACCCAAGGCGGCGGCATATCATGGTCTTGCCGAACCACAAGCGCAGGCCAAGCGCAGTTCCGTCGACCGTGAACCGTCGACCGCAATAGCGGATCAGG
>Ga0116181_1000130_pt1 | contig 65338 bp, 59 predicted proteins | sample AD_UKC075_MetaG_FD_89752 | JGI IMG/M metagenome (GOLD analysis project Ga0116181, IMG submission 89752) | Active sludge microbial communities of municipal wastewater-treating anaerobic digesters from USA - AD_UKC075_MetaG | ecosystem: Engineered > Bioreactor > Anaerobic > Digestate | place: USA... | reverse complement strand
TAAAGCTTCTTGTTACGCTTGGCTTATCAACTGTTCAGTTTTCAAGGACCCTGCCGCCCTCCCGCGACACATACACTATCTTATCAACTTTTTATTCCACTGTCAACCAGGTTTCTTTTGGAAAAACCCGTCTTGGGAAGGAAACTGGCCTGAAGATTGAAGGGCCGGATAGTGATTGTGTTCTTAAGGGGACAGTTTCATATATTAGTATATCCATTATTGGGCTGTCAACACCTTTTTTACACGAACTTCGCTTTCGCCTTCCGAGAGTAACTTATAGCACAGCGCTGAAGCTACAGAGAAAAGCTTACCCCACTAACAAGCTCAGGAAAATAGCAATAAAAATCGCCGGAACAAAATTCATGATTTTCAGGTTGGTAATCTTCAGCATATTCAAGGCAATCCCCACGATGAGCAGGGAACCGACACAAGTAACTTCATTAACCACGGCCGTGGTCATATAGGGCTCAATAGCCTGGGCCAGCAAGGTAAGCCCACCCTCGTAGATAAACACCAAGAGGCCGGACAGCATGACCCCTGTGCCCAAGCTTGACGCCAGCACCAGAGCCGCAATGCCGTCAATTAAAGACTTGGCGTATAAGGTTTCGTGGTTGGCGGACAAACCACTTTGTAAGGAGCCGACAATTGCCATCGCCCCCACGCAGAAAAGCAGGCTGGCCGAGACAAAGCCTTCCGCAAAAGTGGAGGAATCCGCCTTGAGCAGATGCCCGAAACGATTCAGCTTTTCGTCCAGATCAAGCCATTCGCCGATTAAGGCCCCCAAAGCAAAGGAAATGATCGTAATTAAGACCTTCTCCCCGCTTAAGGCTCCGCTTATTCCGATGTATAAAACACATAAACCCAGGCCGCTCATAATGGTGGAACTGATTTTCTCGGGCAAACCCCGTTTGAAGAACAAACCGAGGCCAGCCCCCAGCATCACGGCCAGGCAATTCACTATTGCCCCCCATAAAGGCATAAATATTACTCCCCTTTCTCTCCTGCCCTCTCTAAATCCAATAGCAAATACAAAAAGGCTCTCGCTATAAAAGCAAAAGCCAAACTCAGCTTGCCAGAATGAAAGTATACCATAACCATCTATTTTCTACAATGCGTCCCTGGCGTTTTGTCTATGCTTCCTGCGCTCGAACCAGCTCCGCGCCCTCCTCCAGGGCTTTGAAATTAAGCTCCCGCAGCTTCGGATTCTGCACAAATTTATAGCCCAACCGCTTCTCCACGGCCTTTTTGGCTTGCTCCATCCCGACAATCTTGGTGGCCTCAATCGCCGCCCCCATGATAATAACGTTAAAGACGCGGGGATGAAGCTCCTTTTTGGCAATCTCCAAGGCGGGAATCGCCATCACCTTTTTGGCCTCCTGCGGCAAACCATCCTCCACGCCTTTTATCGAAGCGTCATAAAGATACACGGTATTTTGGTCGGCGTACTGCCTGGTCCGGCGCACCGCCCGGTCAGATAAAGCAATCACCAGGTCAGCCTTTTTAAATTTGGGGGAACCAATTTTTTCGTCCCCGATTTGACAAAAGGCCACCGAAACACCGCCCCGCTGTTCCACACCGAAGTTGGGGATGTATAAAGCTTCTTTCCCGCTGTCATTGGCCGCTTCCACCATGATCCCCGCCACCGATTGCACTCCTTGTCCACCTTCTCCCGCGAGAGCGATTTTTACCGGATTTTCCATCTGCCTTTTTCACCTCACCTTTTACTGTTTTGTATGGTTTCCCTGGCTTGTGTTGCTTTCCTTTGCTTCCTTCACCGGCACTTTCACTTCGCCAATTTTAAAATACTTGGGCATCGTTTCCTCAAGAAAATGCCAGGTGTCTTTCGCATTGGTGCTCCAATTGGTGGGGCAGGCGGAAAGGGCCTCCACAAAGGAAAAACCTCGTTCCTCGATTTGATTTTGCAGGGCTTTTTTCAGGTAATTTTTTAATTGCCGCAGGTTGGCGACCGTGCCACGGGCGGAATAGGCCGTCTCCCCGGTAATCGCCGCTACCATCTCCGGCCCTTGCGTCGGATACCCGGTCTCTTCCACGTCCCGGCCATAGGGCGTGGTTTCTGTTTTCATCTCCGGCAAGGTGGTAGGGGCCATCTGCCCGCCGGTCATCGCGTAATTGCAGTTATTGGCCAGAATCACCGTGATTTTTTCATTGCGCGTGGCCGCATTCACCAGATGCTGCGCCCCGATGGCGTAGCCGCCGCCGTCCCCCATGTAGGCGATGCAGATCCGGTCCGGCCGGGCCCGCTTGATCCCGGTCATCACCGGAGTAGTGCGGCCATGATGGGTTTGGACCGTATCCGCGTTGAAAAAGTCCCAGGACAAAAGAGAACACCCAATATCACAACCAAAAACTACCCGCTCCTGAACCCCTAGTTCATCAATCGCTTCGCCCAAGGCCTTTAAGACCAGCCCGTGCCCACAGCCGGGGCAAAACTTATGGGGTTTTGTTTCTATCCGCCACGCTTTCGGCATATTGGGAACAACAGTCATCAGCGGCTCCCCCCTTCCCGATTGGTTTTATTTGACCTTAATTCCATGACATAATCACTCAGCTCTTCGGCCGTAATCCCCTGGCCCGGCATTAGATAGGTGGCAATGGGCACGGTTTCCCCGTAAAGGGCTTCCTGTACCAGCTTCAGCAACTGCCCCTGGGCCGACTCTGCCACCAGCAGCTTTTTCGCGGTGCGGGCCGCCTTTCTTAGTTGCTCCGCCGGAAAAGGACGCAAAGTAATGGGCCGGAAAAAGCCCGCCCGCACCCCTTTGTTTCTTAAGGCACGGACAGCCGCCCAGGCCGCCCTTGCCACAATGCCATGGGCCACCAATACGATTTCGGCATCAGCGGTCTCTATTACTTCATATTCTATTATTTCCGGGGCAATCTTCTGGTACTCTGCCACATAGCCGGTAATTACTTCGAGCAATTCCTCTTCGGTATTAAAGGTGTTACGCAAATGGGCGGGAGCCCGGTCTACCCCCGGCATCCCTTCCTGGCCGACGAAAGGAACCGTTTTTTCCATTTTTATTCCCTTGGCGGCGGGATCATAAATATGAAGTGATTCCCGCATTTTCGCCTGATAGCCGTCGCCCAGCACAAAAGTCGGGAAACGGTATTTCCAGGCAGTATTAAAGGCCTTAATCGTATAATCAAATAAATCCTGGTGGGAACTGGAGGAATAGACAATCCTTAACCCTTCCCCGTTCCCGCCAAAACAGGTTAAAGTTGTTTCCTGCTGGGAGTAAATAACCGTGGCCGTCGATGGCCCGCCTCTTTGCTGGACAATGACCACCGTGGGAAGCCGCAGCATCTCGGCCATGCTCATCGATTCCTGCATGAGAATATTGCCCGGACCGGCCGTAGCCGTGAACGCCCGCTTCCCGGCTAGGACCCCTCCACAAGTGGTGAAGCCGGCTGAAATTTCGTCTTCGGTTTGCAAAAATTGCTTGCCATAGCGAGGGGCCAGCCTGGTCCAGTAATGCATGATTTCATTTTGCGGGGTAATCGGGTAACCATACATAATCTCCGCCCCGGCTGCCAAAGCCGCCCAGGCAACGGATTCATTGCCCGTCATAAAAACCTTTTTTACCCCTTCAATTGGTTTGGCTTGTTTCCTTTGCGTTTTAGCTTCAAGCTCCACTGCCGGCATGCTCATTTCCTTGAACCTCCTTCTTCCGTCCTTCAGTCTTTCCCGCTTCAGTTTTTTGTTCTGCAGTCTTTCACGCTTTTAGCCTCCCCGCGCTTCTTCCGGCTCTGCCTTCCTGTTTCCCGCCTCACCAAAAGGCGCGGGGCATGTACCGTTTAAGAAAAAACACCGGATTGCCGCAGACATCGTAAGAACCAATCTCCTTTTGCCATTTTTGGTCCACGGTGGTCCAGATTACCGGCAAGCCTAAAATTTTCGCCGCTTTTGTCACTACCTGCGCTCCCTCGTGAATAATGGCCGGTTCCGTGTCGTCACCCCAGTGGGAGTTATTGATTAAGCCATGCACCGCGCCCAATGCCCTTACATAGTCCACGACCGCTTCCACATCCCCGGTCATCGGACGGGCAATATTAATCACTACGTAGATTTTTAAGCTTTCCCTTTCGGAAGCAGGTCTTTCCAAGAGCCGCAGCTTTTCTATCCCCGCAACTCCATATCCTACATCGATGACCACGGCTCCTTCCCTTCGCAGTGCCCAGCGCACGACGGGTTGAAGTAAATTGCCCGTTTCCCCTAAGCCGATTGTATTTAGGGTTTCCCAGGCCAGGACTTTTATCCCCCTGGCCTCCAATTCTTTTTTTAAGGGACGTAAGGTATAAAAGGGCTCGACCAAATCTAAATCCACCAGGATAACCGGACGAATGCCGGTCTCAAACAGCCAAAGCGCCCGGTTGATGGCCACTTCGCTTTTCCCGCTGGCATATTCACCAACATAGGCTTCCTTAGTTTGCGCAATTTCCCCTTTCGTCATTCTATCCCCGCCCTTTCTTGCTTCCACTTCCCAAGGTTTTGCCAAGTGGGTGCTTTCATCAGGCAACAAACAAAAAAGGCGGTCTTCCCATTAAGGAAGACACACCTATTTTTCCCTAAAACAACAAGAAACTACCCTCGTAAAAGGGCTAAAACAAAAAACCGTTAAAACAAATAAACGAAGACCGCCAGCAAGATTAAGCCCGGAAGGCCTAACAAGCCGACTCCCAGCACGGTTACCGGATTGACAGGCAAATGAAAACCGGCGTAATTTCCGATAATATTCAGGACAATCAAAACAAGCAAGGCGACCCCACATTTTACAAACAGTTTGGTAACCAGTTTGATGGGCCCCAAGATTAAACGAACAATAATATATAAAACCAGCAGTAATAGTAGCGTGGCTAAAATTACTCCAACTTCCATACTCTCTCCTCCGGATTCCTTCTCTCGGCATCCTTCCCGGCGATGGCGTCACCTTATTGCTTCTTTAATTTCCTGCTTGTTGATGGCGCTTGCATTGTTGTTAGTATTGTATGTCCCGAATTATTTTTTAGAACAAAACGCGTAAAGAATAACATAAAACCCACCGTCGCCTAATTTAAAAATTGATTGATTTCTTCGTTGATGACCTTTTCCTTTTTGGCTTCCTTGAGAAGAAACATGTATCTTCTTTCCGTCGCTTCCATGGCATAAATCGCGTGGTCGATCATATCCGGATCTTTTACTTCATTAAAAAGCGCCTGGGCTTCTTCCCAATCCCGGTGGGCCTTTTTCACCAGGGTAGTTAAAGCGTATTCTTTGGTTTTTTCATCCTCGGAAGCACTGAAGAATAAATTGAGCTGCGTAAGCAAACGACTTAGACCCTCGCCTAGTTTGTCCCAATATGTCTTAAGCGGCGAAATCCCTTCCGAGATTTTGGACAACATCGTTTTCATCACCAACACCCTCTTGTTTTCCATTTTATAGTTAATTAGTAATATTTTATCCAGTTGGTGTTGGTTTTATTACTCCAAAATAAAAGCAGGCGTTCTTGAAGCCGCCTGCTCGAACAGAACTGCTTTAAGTCCGCCTGCTGTTACATTAATATCCTGTTCTCCATAGACCGCCCGAAGCGCTCGGTCGACCCCTTTAGGAAGAATAGGTCCTTCCTCCATCCACCAGAATAAACTGCCCCGTGATGTAACTACTAATATCGTGGGTTAAATACAAGGCTAAACCCGCAATCTCCTCCGGCCCGGCAATCCGCTTTAAGGGTATTTTTTCAATCAACTGTCTTTTGCCTTCTTCCGAGTACACGCCTGAGAACATCGGGGTTTCGATATTGCGCGGCCCGATTACATTGACGTTGATGTTATAGGTCGCCAACTCATGGGCCATTGCCCGCATCAAGCCCAGTTGTCCCGCTTTGGCCGCCACATAGGGCGCGCCCCCTCCGGTCCCGGTGATAATGGAACCGGAAGAAATAAAGACAATCTTCCCGTAACGCTTTTCTTTCATATTTTTCGCAGCGGCCTGGGCGATTAAAAAACTACCGTGCAAATTGATCTCGATCTGCCTTTGCCATTCGGCATAAGAAAGCTCCGTAAAAACAGTCCTCACGCCAAAGCCCGCCGAATGAACGAGAATATCGATTTTCCCCGTCTTCTTATAGATATTTTCTACTACGGCTTTTACTTCCGCTTCGTCGGTAACGTCCAGATGAAAGTACGCGGCGCGCAGCCCCTTTTCCTGCATGGCCAGCGCGATCGACCGGCCCTTTTTTTCGTTCCGGCCCAACAAAAAGACTTGCGCCCCCGCCTCGGCATAAAGCCAGGCCGTGCTTTCCCCGATGCCACTGGTGGCTCCCGTCACCAAAGCGACCTTGTTTTGAAATGAAAGTTCCATCTGAATCTCTCCATTATTCTGCCATTATTCTTCGCTATGCTTCATTTAAAGGAGACTTCCTGCTTCGTTAAGGCAGGTTAAACCAGTATTTCTAGCTACGGTTGTAAAATGACCTTAATCGCTTCGCCGCTTTGGGTTAATTCAATGCCTTTCTTGATTTCCGCCAAAGGCAAGACGTGGGTAATATAATTTTCCGCCACCAGCCGGCCAGAGGCAATCAGATTAAAGGACTTATAGTTTTGGAGATGGTCATAGCCGAAATGCCCAATCAGCGTTAGCTGGTTATAATGCACGATGTTGGTATCGATGTCCGTAAGTTTCCCCGGGGCAACCCCGCCGAAGAAAATGACCTTTCCGCGCTTGGCCGCCATCTCAATGGCCTGTTTTTGCGCCTCCGTCGACGGGTTGGCGGAAATCACCTTTTCCGCACCCCAGTTCCCGGTAATCTCTTTTACTCTCGCCACCGGGTCTTCCTCTTTGGAGTTAATCAGATAATCGGCACCAAATTGCTTGGCCATTTGCAAACGGACTTCCGACATTTCAATGGCAATGACCTTGATGGCGCCCCTTAGTTTGGCCAGTTCAATATGCAAACAGCCAATGGGGCCGGTGCCAATAATTACCACCGTATCTCCTAAAGTGATATCGGCGTTTTCCTGGCTGGCGTAAACGGAAGACAGAGGCTCCGTCATTACGGCCTTCTCGTAAGACATTCCTTCCGGAACCTCAATGATTTGTCCTCTTTCAATAATGTCTTTAGTAATGACCATGAACTGGGCAAAGCCTCCGGGGATAGTGGTGCCGGGGACAATCAGGCTTTCGCATTGGCAGTACCAGCCGTTTTTGCAAGCCCGGCAGTCAAAACAAGGTACCGTGGGGGAAACATAAATCCTTTGCCCCACATGGTATTTGGATACATTCTCGCCTACCTGGACAATCTCGCCGGCGATTTCATGCCCCAAAATCTGCGGATAACTAATCCTTTTATGCCCGTTAAAGATCGTCCGGATATCCGAGCCACAAAGCCCTACCGCTTTAACGCGAATGAGGAGCTGGTCTTTTCCACACTCTGGCGTTTTTACTTCTTCGATTCTTAAATCATTTGGCGCGTGTAATACTGCTGCAAGCATTATTTATCCCTATCCTTTCCTGGTGTTTTATCCTTTCGTGCTAATTTCGGACACATAGTATCGAAAGAAAAAGGCGATACCATGTGCCCGCTTGCCTCTTTTTTATTTATCCAGTTCCTTTAAAATGTCCAGAATTTGCTGATCCAGTTGGGCTCTGCCTACTCCCGTCAGATAAGGAAGAGCATTCAGACAAGGGACTCCGAAATCTTCCTTTAAATTGGTACTGGAGAGAATCAAATCCGGATTCAGTTGTTTTACTTCTTTGTCCAACTCACCATAGGTGGTTTTTTTGATTGTCGCTTCAATATTGTTTTTCTGAAGCAAATCATTTAATTTCGCGGCGACCATCGTTGAAGTCGCAATGGAGCTACCACAAGCACACAAAATAGTATAACGTTTTGCCATTTTTTGTCCCCCTTTGTTATTCAATCAATCACCTAGAACAACATAAATAATTTGGAGATGGCCTCCTGGATCAGATAGCCAAACCAATACATCCCGGTACAGAAGCTGGTGATGATGTTCGTTCCTTCCGGAATGGCAAAGCCAACTTGTCTCGCCAAAACGGTTACCGCAGGCGCCATGGCGGTCGCCGTCCACAATACAGCAACCAGAGTAACCGTACCAATAACCAACGTTCTGAAGAGATTTCCTCTACATAAAGCCACGGAAATAATGGTCATATAACCTATGGCCGGAAGGTCCGCTAAGGGTAAGGTCTTATTCCCCGGCAAAATAATGGCCAGAACAATCGCGATCGGAATCAGGAGCACCGCCGTGGTGAGATTGGCTGTTTCCCCGAGGACAATCGCCGAATCCATTCCTATATATACTTCGCGACCGGCGAATTTTTTCTGCATGAATTCATTGGCGGCATCAGCAATAGGCACGAGTCCTTCCATCAGAATAGAAACCATGCGCGGTAAAAGCACCATGGAAGCCGCTAAACTCATTGCGGTGGTAAGGATTGTTTGATAGGGCATTCTGGCAACCGCTGACAGGACCGCCCCAACTACCAAACCGATCATTAACGGTTCCCCGATGACCCCATATTTCTTTTGAATATTGCCGGGGCTCCAGTTTATCTTGTTAATCCCCGGGATCCGATCTAAAAGCCAGTTGACCGGATAAGCAATTAACCCAGCGCATTGGGTAAACACATGGGGCAAAGAAACACCAGGAATCTGGAAATAGTCGTACAATAAGTTCCGGGTTCGATCAGCCAGGAAAATCACAAGAACCATCACGATTACACTTACCATAATCGCGGCGCCAACACTTTGGGTATGATAATACGCAATCTGCCCTAACAACATGACGCCCCAGAAATTCCAAATATCTACGTTCAGGGTTTTCGTCCAGTTCAAAACAAGCATCAAAACGTTTGCGCCCAAAAGAGCCAAGGCCATAATAGGCGCAAAGGACGACCCCCAAGCAACAGCGGCAGCAGATGGCCAGCCTAAATCAATCACCGTCAAAGTTGACCCCGTGTTTTTAGCCAGCGCTTCAGCAACCGGAGCAATTGCGCCCCAGAAGTAGCCAATAACAATATTGATGCCGGCAAAACCGACCCCAATGGTAACCCCGGCCCGCAGCGCCTTGCCGAAACTCAGCCTGAACAGTAAACCGAAGAGAGTAATAATAATGGGCAACATTACTACCGGACCTAATTGAGTCAGCACATCAAATACTTTCATCATGAGTTATCGCCTCTCTTTTTTTATTGCTTTTCCATGAAAAACTAAAACCGTTCCCCTTGCATTTCCTGCTTGTATTTGAAAACCGCCTTTATCTTGCCGGCGTTTTGCCCAGTTTTTCCTCCAAAAAAGCCTGGATGGTCTTGGGCTCCTGTAATGTGAATATTTGCTGAATTAACTCTTCGTTCTGGAAGGTCCCCATCATCTGCTCAAGCATGGATAAGTGATCTTCCGTACTTTTTAAGGCTAGCATAAGCACAACCGAGACCTTGATTTTCTCATCCGGATCCGCCATCGAACGGACCTCGACGGGATGAGACAAAACCGATACGGCAATCGTTGATTCCAAAGTTAAGGTCGGGTCACTGGGATGCGGGATGGCAATCCCGAAATTAGGGGTCATCTGTAACCCGGTAGGAAAATTTTGCTCTCTTTCTAAAACGGATTCCCAAAAACCCGGTTTGACTTTTTGCTCTTTTTCCAGGAACCGGGCTAAATGCTGATAACAATCTTGCCAGTCCTGAAAATCCCGGGTCGGGCTGATCAAAACAGAAAAGTTCATGCTCATCCATCCTTTTGTCATCGCCATTAGATTCACGCTTTATCAACCTAGACTGTTCACAACATTTGTTTCGCATATTCTTTATATTCTTTTTATTTAACTGTAAATTGAGCTTGCACTTTGCCTGTTCCACAACACCTCCTCCCGCATCAAGATGAACCAAAGTGTGCTCTCTCTCCTCCTTTCCTGGGGCTTTGAATATTTCATAAATCGATTTAAATCGGATTTTCTTCCTGCTCGAGAAGCTGTAGGATCCTTACCGCGGTGCAGCGGTCCGTCACCAGCGCATGGACCAAACCGCTTCTTACCGCCGCTAAAATAGCGTGGCTTTTGTATTCTCCTCCCGCGACCGCAATGACATAATTTATTTTTTTCGTTTTGTCCAAATCAATGGTGATCATACGGTCGATGACCGGACCTTGAATAATCTCACCCTGCATATTCACCATGTGATTAAACACATCCGCTACAACGCCTCTTTCCTGCAACCATTGAATATCTTCCTGAGGAAACCCGCCCGCGATATTGAGATTGGACTTTAATTCAGGATACCAGGCTCCAATCCCCACCAGGGCGATCGTAATCTTGTCAAACAAAGCAACGGTCTTTCTAACTCCGGGATCCTCCAGTAACACCTCTTTAATCTGGGGAGACTGAACAAAAGCCGGAACGATAAACATCGAGATTTCGGAATTGAGCTTTTCGCTGAGCATATTTAAAATCTTCATGCCGTCAATTGTATTGAGTTGCCATAACCCTCCGGCCACCTGGACGATGTATAGTTTGCTGAAACTGGTCTTTTCCGGCAGGGCCTTGATAACCTCCGTTACGGTAGTTCCCGCCGAAATACCCAGGATATCTCCCTCCTGTAATGTTTCCAGTAAGAATTTGGCCGTTCCTTTTCCTAATTCCCATAAATTCGCCTGGTAATCATTCTCTACTCCTTCGACGACCAGCGCCGCTTTTAAACCCAGTTCGTTTTCCAACCTTTCTTCCAAATAGCCTAAGTCTTTGGCCGGGGAAACAATCTGGATCCGAATGATGCCTTCTTTTTTCGCCTTATCAATGAGCCGGGCCACCTTAAAGCGGGAAATATGCAGTTTATCGGCAATCTCCGTTTTGGTTAATTGCTGTTGATAATACAATTTACAAACTTTAATCATCATTTGTTGTTCGTACATTGCTTTCACACCGCTTTCTTTTCCGCTCGTTTGAGCGCGATGCACTCAATTGTGCTCTGTGCTTAAATCATATCTGTTCACGCCTTTTCCCGTCAATGGTTTTGGGCAAATAACAACAATAACAGCCAGTAAAAATGCCAGGTATTTTCTGGCTAAATTACGCCAAGGGCCACGCCTGAGTAAACACGACCGGAAAATGAAAAGGGCCCTGGGATAAAGGATGAAAAAGAGCTCTCAAGAAATAAGCAAGGCCCCAAGGAAATAAGAAAGACGCCCAAGAAATAAAAAGGGCGCCAGAGGATGGTATTGGTTTCACACCTCCCCTGCTGCCCTTTCTTCTCTTGAGGCCTATTTTTCTTTCGTTCTTGCTTCTTTTTTCTTTCCGCTTATATTTCTCTTCTTCCCGTAATCGCCCGGCCTAGGGTCGCCGTATCCGCATATTCCAAATCGCCACCCACCGGAACACCGTGCGCAATTCTGGTGACCTTTAATCCGAGGGGCGCTATTAATTTGGAGAGGTACAAAGCGGTTGTTTCCCCTTCGATATTCGGATTGGTGGCAATAATCACTTCTTTAATCGTCCCGTTCTTAAGCCTGTCTAACAGCTCTTTAAGCGTTAAATCTTCCGGGCCTTTCCCGTCCATAGGAGAAATGCGCCCTTGCAGCACATGATACAGCCCTTTATATTCATGGGTCCTCTCAATCGCCAACACATCCTGACTGTCCTCCACAATGCAAAGCTGTTCCTGACTGCGCTGCTCGTCCTGACAAACCCGGCACGGCACCACATCGGTCAAGTTACAACAGACCGGACAGGTGGTAATCTTCTTTTTGACATCCAGCAAGGCTGCGGCAAAGGCCTCCACCTGCGGCCTCTCCATGCTCAAAATATGGAAAGCCAGCCGTTGCGCCGTTTTAGGGCCAATCCCAGGCAAGCGGGTAAACTGTTCGATCAGTCTGGTGAGAGATTCCGCATATTGAAAAATCATCTTGCTCCTCGCTTAAAAAAGCCCCGGCAAATTGAGCCCGCCGGTGATTTTACCCATTTCCTGAGCAGCTAATTCCTGGGACTTGCGTAAAGCCTCGTTAAAAGCAGCCACCAGCAGATCCTGCACCATTTCTTTTTCCTCCGGATCTAAGATTTCCGGCTCTAACACTACCTCTTTAACCTCCTGTTTGCCGCTCATCACGACTTTTACCACGCCTCCTCCGGCGGTAGCTTCCACGGTCATCTCTCCAAGCTGTTCCTGCAGTTTACTCATATCCGCCTGCATTTTTTGAACCTGCTTCATCATCTTGGCCATATTGGCACCACCAAAACCCATTTCCATAACCTCCTTAATTCTTTGTCCCTAAGACTTTAGTTCCCGGCAAAAACGGTTAATCCTTAATCGAAACATACTCTGCCCCGAAAATATTAATCGCTTTCTGCACCGGATCTTCCGGCAGAGCGCTTTGGGGGGGCTGGTTTTCCGCTGCTTTTTGTAACCGACAGCTAATCCGGAGCGGAAAGCCGATAATCTTCTCCAGGATTTGCTCGACAACCTTTTTATTCCCTTCCGCCTCGACTTTCTCTTTGTAAAAAGGATACTCGCTTTTGAAAACTAAAACCAGTTTGTTCTCCTCTAATTGGGCCGGCGTAGCCTCCGTCAGAAAGTGGTAAAGAAGCTTTTTCGACTTGTTTATTTCGGCCATCACCAAATCCCATTTTTCCTTGACCTCATCTATGGTAACCCCGGCTGTTTTTTCCTCAGTGGTCTTTTCCGGTGCTGCGGAAGCGGCCACCTTTTCCGGAACTGTTGTCGGGGCGGTTTTCTTCACTTTTGTGTCCTTAACTTCTTGAACTTCTTGAGCTGCCTTGGCTTCCTTTGTTTCCTTGGCTTCTTGAGCAGGCTTTGTTTCCCCAGCGGGCTTTGCTTCCTGTGCAGGCTTTGCTTCTTTCTCGGTCTTTACCGTTTTTATTTCGTGGCCCTCCGCTTTCGCTTTGGTCTCCTCCGTCGCGATTGCCTTGTTGGCCGCTTTGCTCTCCTTAACCGCACCTTTTTCTTCTGTAGAGATGGGCTTCTCAACTGCTCCTTTTTCCTGGGCAGCGATTGACCCCGTAGCTGCGTTTGCCGTTTTTGTTATGGGGTCCGCCTTTGCCGCTTTTGTGGGCATGGCTGCTTGCGCCATCCTGGCCAAATCTACCCTTTGGGGCGTCTCTGTTTGATAAATCATGCCCAGCAGGGCCGTTTCCAAGACCACGCGCATATTTTTCAGCCAGCGGCTGTCACTTTCCACTTTCGCCAGTTTCGCCAGATTCTCCGATAGCCAGGTTAAACCCAGCTTTCTTCCTTGTAAAAGCATCTGCTCCTTTTGCCGCAAATCAAGAGAAACGAATTCCGAATCGCTCCCGCAGGCTTGCAGTAAAAGCAAATTGCGCAGATATTCCAGGATATCCTTCAGCACTTGTCCCGGTTCAATGCCGTCTTGCAGGCAATTATTGATCAGCACTAAAACTTGCGCCGCGTCCTTCTGAATCACCGCATCCATCAAGGTAAGCAAAAAATCGTTTTTGACCATGCCCAATACGTCATAGGCGGTCTGTAACGAAAGCTCCTGATCACAGTAGGACAAACACTGATCCAGGAGGCTAATCGCATCCCTCAGTCCGCCTTCCGACTTTCTGACGATCAGATTGAGCACACCTTTTTCGGCCGTAACTCCCGAAGCGTCCAGGATCTCCTGCAACCTTTTTTCCATATCCCGCGACCTGATCTTTTTAAAATCAAAACGCTGACAGCGAGAAAGGATCGTGGCCGGTATTTTATGAGGTTCTGTGGTGGCCATGATAAAAATAACATGGGCGGGCGGTTCTTCCAAGGTTTTCAGCAAGGCGTTAAAGGCCTCCGTAGTAAGCATATGAACTTCATCTATAATGTAAACTTTATATTTACCTTGGCTGGGCACAAAACTGATTTTTTCTTTTAGTTCTCGGATTTCCTCGATGCCCCGGTTCGAGGCCGCATCGATCTCCAATACATCAAGGGAACGTCCTTCGTTTACATCCACGCAATTAATACATTGATTACAGGGCTCTACGCCATTAGGGGAAAGGCAGTTTACCGCTTTGGCCAGAATTTTGGCCGTACTGGTCTTCCCTGTTCCTCGCGAACCCGCAAATAAATAGGCATGAGCGATCCTCTGCTTTTGTAACGCATTACGAAGGGTTTGACTGACATGTTCCTGCCCTACTAAACTTTGAAAATCAGCGGGCCTCCACTCCCGGTATAAAGCTCTGTACGCCACATTCTCTCCCCCTTTCCTTAAGGATACACAAAAAGCCGCCTGCAACGCAAGCCGCTTTTTCATTTAGGAGCATAATATTTTAATGACCGTGCACCTGCCTTCGAAGATAGCCTTCCAAGCGTTACTCCGGTAGTTAGCTCAAACCAGGCATCCCTACGGCACACGAAAGTGTTTGCTTACCGCTGCTTCCTTCCGGCCCTGACGGGGTTCGCAAATTTCCGTTGCGTAGGACCCAATCCTCATCACCACTTTCCGAAGTCAGACCTTACAAAGCTACTCCTCGAGCAGGAATTCAACCCCGCTATAGCGGATTGCGGGTTACAGGGCACCGCTACCTCCCCGTCTAGCACGATCAAACTTCTGACCACTTCTCGTTTTTATTATTCATTTTAGAAAGCTCATCTCGAAAAAACGGGGTTTTACCCCGCCCCTTGATCTTTTACTTTGAGCCTTAGATATTTAAGTATAAGCGTAGACAGGAAAAATGTCAAGTTGACGCAAATCCCATTATTTGTAAGCCTGTCCTTGAAACGACCTTGTCCGCTGCCTTCATTCGCTTATTTTATAGGCGTCTTCATTCCTTGGCTTTGAAATTGTAAATCGGTTGGAGCTCCTTGATTACCTCTACGGTATCCTGAATATTCGCCATGATTTCTTCCATTGGTTTATACGCCATGGGGGCTTCGTCCAGCGTCGCTTTACTTACCGATGTGGTATAAATGCCTTTCATGGCTTCTTGATAGTCTTTAAGGGAGAGCTTTTCTTTCGCTTTATTTCTGCTCATGATTCGACCGGCCCCGTGCGGAGCGGAAAAATTCCAGTCCGGATTGCCCTTGCCCACGCACAGCAAGGAGCCATCCCGCATATTAATGGGAATTAACACTTTTTCTCCCTGGTATGCTGAAATACTGCCCTTACGGATAATGTTATCCTTAAAATTGATGTAATTATGAACCGTGTGGAAGGAGGGGAAATCGTTCAAATCTTTGTTTAACAGTTTGTTTAGAATAAGCTGCGCAATGGTTTCCCTGTTCAGCAAAGCGTACTCTTGACAAAGCTGCATATCGTAAAGGTACCTTTCCCGCCAGTCCCCTTCGAGAAAACATAAATCTCGGGGATAATCGGCTGGGGCCGCTTTGCTTCTTAGTTTGATGGCCATGTTTTGATAGTATTCGGCGACTTGTTTACCCAAATTCCTGCTGCCGGTATGAATAACCAAATAGACATTGCCTTCATTATCTGTATTCGCTTCAATAAAATGATTGCCCCCGCCAAGGCTCCCGATACTTCTCTCCAGCCTTTTTATTTCTTTTAATTCCCTGTAGCAGTGTAGCTTCTGAAGTTTGGGGAATTTTACAATCTCACTTTCATGGACAGCCGGACCACCAGGGATGTACCGGTGAATAATTTTATCCAATCTTTCTAAAGCAAGCGCGACCTTTCCTAATTCGATCGTGAGCATGCCACAACCAATATCCACACCAACCAGATTAGGGATTACTTTGTTTCCTAAATTAGCAGTAAAACCAATTACACACCCTTTGCCGGCGTGGGTGTCGGGCATAATTCTGATTTTGCTGTCTTTCGCAAAATCCTGATTCAAAAGCGTGATAATTTGCGAAACTGTTTCCGGGTCAATATTATCCGTAAAAACTTTGGCCGTATTGTATTTGCCTTTTAGTTCAATCATTTTACCTCCTTTGACGGACCTCTGATATATAACTAAAATCATTTTACCATAATTAATTGGCGATGCTTTATCAGTTCCCCAGCGCTTATTTTTATTAATATATAATAGTTGACTATTTTCATCAATATGGGCTAATATCAAAATAGATTGGAGAAAATTCTTAACAAAAATTTTGCTTGCAATGTGTTGGCATCTGTCGTAAAATATAAAACAAATTGAACAATGATTATGTGAGGAAGGGGAAAAGTACGCAGGATCATCGAGCGCAGAGAGCCGGTGGTTGGTGCAAACCGGTGCGATGACTGCCGAATCCGCCCCGGAGCAGAAAGCGATGAGCTTTACGGTCATGTCCGTTACGCATGATGAATGAGTGGGTTGAAAAACCAAGCAGGGTGGCAACACGGGAAATTACTCTCGTCCCTAATCCGTATTTGAACGGGTTAAGGACGAGAGTTTTATTTTTTTTACAGTTGCTTTGGCATACTTAAGGAAGAACAGAATTGTTAGGAGGAAAGGAAAATGTATGAAAAACAGAGTTTAATGATTCCGGGACCTACCAATATCCCGCCAAGGATCTTGCGTACCCTCGGCAAACCCGCCGTAGGGCACCGCACCCCGGCTTTCAGCCAGTTGCTGAAAGAGGTTTCGACACAATTGAAAGAAATCTATCAAACCCAAAACGAGGTGCTCATTTTAACTTCGTCCGGCACAGGAGCCATGGAAGCTGCCGTAGCGAATTTCGTTAATGCCGGTGACAAGGTGCTGGTGATGGAGAACGGGAACTTTGGTGAGCGCTGGGGAAAAATTGCAACACGTTACGGGGCCGACGTGGAAGTAATCTCCGGCCCTTGGGGGGAACGGGCCAATCCTGAGGCTTTGCGGGAAAGAATCGCCCAGGACACCCAGCATGAGATTAAAGCCGTCTTCGTGACCCATAATGAGACTTCGACCGGTGTTTTAAATGATACAAAAGCATTAAGAAAGGCCCTGCAGGATCACCCGGCCCTCTTCATCGTCGATGCCATCAGCGGCATGGCGGTTTCTCCTTTACCGGTGGATGAATGGAAACTGGACGTGGTGGTCAGTGGCTCCCAAAAAGCCTACATGCTGCCTCCCGGGCTGGCGTTTATCAGCGTGAGTCCGAAAGCTTGGGAGGTCTGTGAAAAAGTGACCAGCCCCCGCTTCTATTTTGATTTGCGGGCGGCCAGAAAAAGTCTCCTGGAAAAAAGCACAACGCCCTATACGCCCGCTACCAGCTTAATTATCGCTTTAAAGGAAACCCTGGAGATCATGCTGGAGGAAGGCTTGGAAAACATCTACGAGCGCCATGCGTTTTATAGAACCCTGGTCAGAACAGCCGTTAAGGCGCTGGGACTAGAACCCCTGGCCGGTGATGAGGCTGCTTCTCCCGCCGTGACGGCGATCAAGAAGCCGGGCGATATCGACGTCAAGGCGATTACCAAACTAATGCGGGATAAGCATAATGTCCTGATTGCCGGCGGGCAAGGCAAACTGCAGACGGAGATCTTCCGCATCGGGCATCTTGGTTATGTGCATGTTAATGATATCGTGATGACCATTGCCGCCCTGGAAAGAACTTTAAAAGAACTAGGCATGAACATTCAATTAGGACAAGGGGTAGCTGCGGTCCAGGAACTGCTGGTGAAGGCCGGCAAATAAACGAAAAGGGCGCTTGAGCCGGAAAAGCAGTGGACTTGCGTTACAAGAGACAAGCAGAGCATGCGTGCGAAAAGAGAAGTGAGAGGAGCGAAAAAAAGTGAAGGTATTAGTGTGTGATAAAGTATCGGAGAAAGGGTTAGAGGTATTCAAGGAATACCCGGAAATCGAAGTTGATGTGAAATTAAAACAAACCGAAGACGAAATCTGCGCCATTGTCGATCAATATCATGCGATTATCGTCCGGAGTGAAACCAAGATTACAAAGCGGGTTTTGGAGAACGCCAAGCAATTAAAAGTCGTGGGAAGAGCCGGCGTAGGCGTTGACAATATTGACGTCGAGACCGCTACTATGTTGGGAATCGTTGTGGTCAATACTCCGGATGGCAATACGATTGCCGCCGCCGAACATACCATGGCAATGATGCTGGCGATGGCGCGGAATATCCCGCAAGCCGATGCTTCCTTGCGGCAAGGGCAATGGAACCGTTCCCAATATATTGGCGTAGAATTAAGGAATAAAACCTTGGGGATTATCGGTTACGGCAAGATTGGAACCGAGGTTGGCAAAAGAAGCAAGGCGTTTGGGATGAAAGTGTTAATCTATGACCCCTTTGTCACCCAAGAAGTGGCCACCAAAGCAGGAGTAACCCCGGTTCCCTTGGATACCTTATTAAGAGAAAGCGATTTTATTACCGTGCATATGCCTTTGACGCCTGAAACGAAGCACTTGATCGGTGCGGAACAGTTCGCCAAGATGAAGGATGGTGTGCGCCTGCTCAATATCGCGCGGGGCGGCATCATTGATGAAGCGGCATTATATGACGCGGTGGTAAACAAGAAAGTAGCCGGCGCCGCTTTGGACGTTTACGAAAAAGAGCCACAAACGGAAAGCCCCTTGTTTACCCTGCCGGAAGTAATCGTAACCCCGCATCTGGGCGCTTCTACCGTGGAAGCGCAAACGAATGTGGCAATCGATGTCGCTCATGAGATTGCGCGGGTCTTAAAGGGCGAACCGGTCTTGAACGCAGTCAATATCCCGTATGTTAAATCGGAACAAGTGGCCTTGATGCGGCCATATCTGGAATTAACCGAAAAGCTGGGTAAATTGGCCGGTGTCTTCAGCGAAGGGCCGATTAGCGCGGTGGAAATCAAATATCTTGGGGAAATCGCAGACTATGAATGTGGTTCCCTGACCAATACGCTGTTGAAAGGCTTATTAAGACCTTATCTCCACGATGCGGTTAACTATGTTAACGCTCCATTAGTGGCCAAGACGAGAGGAATCAAGGTGGAAGAACTCAAGAGCTCCCAAACCGAGGACTATACGAACCAGATTAGTGTCACTATAAGAGGAAACGGGCAATGGGAGCACTCGATTGCCGGAACTGTTTTCAAGAAGAATGAGCTGCGCATCTTAAGGATCGACCAATTTACCCTTGATATTCAACCCACCGGACATAATCTGATTATTACCCATACCGACCGGCCGAAGATGGTGGGGCAAATCGGCATGATCCTGGGGGATTACGGTATTAATATTGCGGGCATGCAACTCGATCGTTCCGAAGCCGGCGGTGGAGCGATGATGATTCTATCGGTGGATCACGAAGTAGGCCCTGAGGTTATGGAGCAAATCAAACAGATGGAGGGCATTCATACGGCAAACTACGTGGCATTTTAATCTGCTAAATCTACTGCTATATTCGCTGCTAAATTAACTGCTGTGCTGTGCTATGCTAAGAACTTGCGGAAAGGAGGAGCAGCAATTGTTAGACTTGAAATTTGTGCGGAACAATCCTCAACTAGTAAAAGACGGGCTCATCAAAAGGAACATGACTACCGAACTAATCGATCAATTCTTAACCATAGATGAATCCCGCCGTCAAAAGCTCGTGGTTGTGGAACAGAAAAAGAGCCGGCGCAACAGCGTGTCGGAAGAGATCGGGCGCTTGAAGAAGGCGGGGCAAAATGCCGAAGACCTGGTTTTGGAAATGAGGGCGCTTTCTCAGGAAATAAAAGAGCATGATGAGGAAATAAGGGCCATCGAGGAAGAACTAAACAACACCCTGCTGGCGATCCCCAATCTGCCTCATGAATCGATTCCCGTTGGACCTGATGACAGTTGCAACCGGGAAGAACGGCAATGGGGAACGCCGCGAAACTTCCCTTTTCCGCCCAAACCCCATTGGGAGCTTGGTGAACAGTTAGACATCCTGGATTTTGAACGGGCGGGCAAGGTGACGGGGACGCGCTTTGCCTTTTACAAAGGGCTGGGTGCAAGATTAGAAAGAGCGTTGATCAACTTTATGCTGGATATTCACACGAATGAACATGGCTATCTGGAACTCATCCCGCCTTTTATGGTAAACAGCCAAAGCATGACCGGCACCGGCCAGTTGCCGAAATTTGCCGAGGATATGTTTCATCTGGAAAATACCGATTATTATCTGATCCCGACCGCGGAAGTACCGGTCACCAATTTCTATCGGGAAGAAATCCTGGCAGAAGAACGACTCCCCATTTACCATGTGGCCTATTCCCCCTGTTTCAGGGCCGAGGCGGGCGCCCACGGCCGGGATACCAGGGGCTTAATCCGGCAGCACCAGTTTAATAAAGTAGAACTGGTTAAATTCTGTCCTCCGGCCAACTCCTATGAGGAGTTAGAAAAACTGACCGCTAATGCCGAGACGATCTTGCAGCGTTTGGAATTGCCTTACCGTGTGGTGTGTCTGAGTTCCGGAGACCTTGGTTTTTCCGCCGCGAAGACTTATGATCTGGAGGTCTGGCTCCCCAGTTTTGGAACCTATCGCGAAATATCTTCCTGCAGTAATTTTGAGGATTTTCAAGCCCGGCGAGCCAATATCCGCTTCCGTCCGGCCGGGGGTGGCAAGCCTGAATTCGTGCACACGCTGAATGGCTCGGGCCTGGCGCTGGGGCGCACCACGGCGGCCATTCTCGAGAATTATCAGGAAGAGGATGGCAGTATCACCATCCCGCAAGCCCTGCGTCCCTACATGGGAGGCATCGAAAGGATTGCGCCACCGAAGGAAGCGTCGAGTTAGGGCAATAACGGCAAGGAGAATAAAGAAGCACTGAAAGGAAGGCGCACTGGGAAGACATCCCGGTGCGCCGTGCTTCTCCGTGCATTGACAATGGTTTCGCAAAATGTTATATTATATTTTGCTGCTTTAATTGTATGAATTATTTAGCGCGGAGCACAATTAACGCAGCTTGCCGGAGGGGTGTCCGAGCGGTTGAAGGAGGCGGTCTTGAAAACCGTTGAATCCTTGCGGGTTCCGTGGGTTCGAATCCCACCCCCTCCGCCATAAAACTAATCAGGATGATTACTTTAACTGCCCTGATTTCCAAAAACAGAAATTTGATTTCTGCTTCTTAATTGTGTATAATAGTAAGAGTCAGTTTGTGTGGGGAGAGATGGCCGAGTAGGTTGAAGGCGATCGCCTGCTAAGCGATTATACGGGCTAATACCTGTATCGAGGGTTCGAATCCCTCTCTCTCCGCCAGATAAATAAATGTGCCCGTAGCTCAGCTGGATAGAGTGTTTGACTACGAATCAAAAGGCCGCAGGTTCGAATCCTGCCGGGCACGCCATTTGAAGCAGTCAATGGTCAGTTTCTGACCATTTTTAAATCATACTCCTCTTTGTTGGCGCCCGTAGCTCAGCAGGATAGAGCGGTGGATTCCTAATCCACGTCTGCCGCAGGTTCGAATCCTGCCGGGCGCACCAAACGGATATACACCAAACAGATAATATCTTTAAGAATAGCTTTAAGCGCAAGCGGGCACAAAAACGATATTTTTTAGAGGATCGATGGGAATGGACCGTGCTTTTGCCGGAGAGCGGACAAAACACGAATTTTTTATGAAAGAGGCCCTTTTAGAGGCCGAAAAGGCGTTGCGCAAAGGGGAAATCCCCATCGGCGCCGTCCTCGTTCAGGATGGAGCGATTATCGGGCGAGGCCATAATCTCCGGGAGACGGCCCATGATCCCACCGCGCACGCCGAAATCATCGCTCTGCGGGAAGCCGGAGCAAAGCTGAGCTCATGGCGTTTGCCAGGGGCGATTTTATACGTTACCTTAGAGCCATGTCCCATGTGTGCGGGAGCCATGATTCAGGCCCGAATTGAACGAGTCGTTTATGGCGCAGATGACCCCAAGGCCGGTTGTGCGGGAACCTTACTCAATCTCTTGCAATATCCGGGCTTTAACCACAGTGTAAAAATAACCGGCGGTATTTTGGCGGAAGAAGCCGCTGGACTTTTACAGCAGTTTTTTCAGGAGCGCCGTAAAAAATAACATTGTTTTAAATAAAAGCTTCATTATCATATAATATATAGACAAATATTCGGAGGGGTATCGAAGTGGTCATAACGAGGCTGACTCGAAATCAGTTTGCCGGCAACGGCACGCGGGTTCGAATCCCGCCCCCTCCGCCAGTTATATAACGTAAGGCGAGGCCTTAAACGTACAGGGTTTAAGCCCTTTTTGCGTTCATTATTTCTTCGGCAAGATCCAGTCAAGCCTTAGCGCGGGAAAATTAGCCTGAGCCTATTTAATAATCTGAAAATTATCGTGCGTTCTGTTAATTGCTTATATATATAATTAGGAAGGAAAAATTTCATTGCCATATTTTTAAAAGATATTCCGCTACATACACGGCCAAACATGCCGCCAGGGCCACCGTAAGCAAGCCTTTTTCCCGCAGCGCCAAAAGAATAGCCACGGCCGTTCCGGCCAGAGCGGATAAAAAGCAGGCGGTGGAAGTAAATATTGCCGGGAAGGTCATGGCGCCCAGAACCGCAAAAGGCACATAAAACAAGAAGGAACGAATGAAGCGGTTCTCTATTTTTTGCCTGAAGATGACCAGCGGCAGCATTCGGATAAGATAGGTAACAAGTGCCATCACGAAAATATAGCCCAGAATCTGCGGTATTGTCGGAAGAGTTGCCATTAGCGTTTCTCCACCTCCTCAATGGGGAAAAAGGCGGCCCCCACCGCCGCAGCGATGATGGTACAGAGAATAATCCCAAAGCCACCGGATATTTGGTTGAACAGGGGAGCATAAGTTAGAAGAAAGCTGACGGCAACGGAAAGAAGCAAAACCTTGAGGACGGCCAGATTGTGCTTGGCCGGGGGAATGATAATCGCGATAAACATGCCGTAGAGGGCGATATTCAGCGCGGAACGAATAGCCGGCGGCAAAAATGTGCTGGCGGCCGCGCCGATAAAGGTACCTAACGCCCAGCCAAAGTAAGGGGCGGTAATCAGGCCATACATGTAGCGCTTATTTATCTCGCCCGGTTTGCCGCTGGCAACAGCGAAAACCTCATCGGTGACTCCAAAGGAAAGCAGCAGGCGATGTAGCAAATTAAAGGTTTGATCGGCTTTTTGGGAAAGGGACAAAGACATCAAGGCATAGCGTAGGTTAATGATCAACTGGGTTAAAGCCATTTCGATATAAGGGGCGCCCGCCGTAATCAGCCCGATACCGGCGAACTGCCCCGCCGAGGTAAGGTTGGTCATTGAGATGAGCACGGCCGTCCAGACGGGAAGCCCCATATTAACGGCCATCATGCCAAAAGCAAAGGAGACGGACAAATACCCTAACCCGATGGGGATGCCGTCTTTAAAGCCTTGCGTATAGTTAAGAAAGGGCTTAGTTTGGTTCATTAAGGATACACCTTCTTTACGCAAATCAATTGCTCTGCTACTCTTTATTGTTAGAATGAACTACCAATTACACCATATAATTATATACTACAAATAGGTTCTTTTCCGGGATATTTTTCCTTTGAATTATTATGGCGCAGCTTTTAAGCGCGGGAAATATCCCCCTTGGCAAGATTGACAGAAATACGGATATCCTATATTATAACAGGAACAAACACCAACGGCGCATAAAAAAATAAAGCTGTTTCGCTTTATTGTTGTTGAGCTTCATTTAATTTTACTTAGCTTTATGATAAGGAGATCGAAGACCATGAGAGATTATGCCAATGAACTACAAAAACGAGTAGCTTTTATCAAAGAAGCGTTAACTAAAGCAGGCGCTCAAGGGATCGTCTTCGGAAACAGCGGCGGGAAAGATAGCGCCTTAGTGGGAATTCTGTGTAAAAAGGCCTGCGCCCAGGTTATAGGCGTAATGATGCCCTGTGAGTCACGGCGTAATTATGCGGAAGACATGGCCGACGGGTTGGCAGTTGCCAAGCAGTATGGATTCGAAACGGTCACGGTAGACTTAACCAGGGCCAAAGTGGAACTGCGCGACCAGATCGAAACGCTTGGGGAGATTAGTCCCCTGGCGCTGGTCAATATGACCCCCCGTTTGCGCATGATAACCCTCTACACGATTGCCCAGACCAAAAATTATCTGGTCGCAGGGAGCAGTAATCGCAGTGAACGCTATATGGGTTACTTTACGAAATGGGGCGACGGGGCTTATGACATCAACCCTATTGCCGATTTGACCGTAACGGAAATCTACGACTTTTTAAGGTTTTTAAAAGCGCCGGAAAACATCCTGACGAAAGCCCCTTCGGCCGGCTTATTTGAAGGACAAACCGATGAAGCCGAAATGGGCATCACCTATGCTGCCATTGACCGTTATTTACTTAAAGGGGAAGGCGACCCGGCCACCATTGCGAAAATAGAAGCCTTTCATGCCCGCAGCGAGCATAAACGAAGGCTGCCGGCAATGTACGGCGAAAAAAATTAGTTCTATTGGTTTAATAAAAACATATAGATTAACAGTAAGATCGTAATATGCAGGGGGTAAAAAACGAGGTAAAAGTATCTGGCCTTCCCGGTTAAGCGGATATTGCGCGTATATTTAATAAGCAAAGTGGGAATAATGCTGAAGAACTGGATAAGATATACGATGTTGCTTTTAACCAGAACATAAGCAAAATTTAAAACATTATGCCTAAAGAGCATACTGTGTTGGTAATGATAGACCAACAACAAAAGAAACGCATAAGCTCCGTATTCAAAACCATTAACCTGCAGAAAGATACTGCCGGCGATAGCAATAAGGATTTTGACCAGGGGGCCACCCTTGACGGTGTCCATAAACTTAAGAAGCAGCAGACTGGTAATGAAGGTAAAAATAATATTGAGCTCTTTAGTGAGAAAAAGAAACATGTAGGGGATTTGGCTTACGCAGGCAATAATGAAAAGCCGAATGATGTATTTTTTAAAACTTCTGGTGTATTTATAGCCTTGCGCAATTCCAAAGGTGTATAAGGGCATGGCCACTCTGCCGATGATCCTAAAGATGATTTGGTCGGGAAAAAAGACATATCCGATGTGATCAACGAGCATGGTGACCATTGCAATGACTTCAAACGTAGAAAAACCCCCCTTTTCAAAAATTTTATTAATTGAAAAAATAGGACAATTGGTAATATTTATTATATCATATCTGCAATACTTTTATAGAAAAAGCTCTCTAAATGGCGAAAATTCTTTGGGACCCCGCGAAAATTGTAATAATAAAAATATACTAAATACTCTAGCAAATTCACAAAAACCTGCTATAATAGTAGGCAGAGATAGAATAAAAAAAGAGAAAAAGGATGTGAGGGTTATGCAAACAAGTAGAAGTAAGAAGCTAGTGGCGATTTTGCTGGTATTTGCGATGCTACTTGCCTATAATGTTTTCTATGACGACCTAGCATTAACGGAAGCTTGTTATGAACCTAAACCCACTACAACAATCGAAATATCAAACCCGTACATTGCGTTGGACATTACCAAAGAAATAGAATACGACTGGTGCATTAAAAAATCGGCGGATAAAGATAAAATTGAATTATCAAAAGGCCAATCTGCAGAAATCGAATATACTTTGAAAGTAGATCGTACTAAAGCAAGTGAAAGTAAAAAGATTAGCAAACTTAAGGCTTCGGTTAAAGTAAAAAATAAAACCTGTATACCCACCGAAGGTTTCAAGTTAAAAGCTTGGGTTCAGAAATCAGATGGTAAAGCGATTACATCTCCCAAAACCATATCGACCAAAAACCTAAAAGGCAGTGGATATGAAACATACGAATACTTAATTGAGGACCTTGACTTAATCGATGGAGTAAATGATTATGCAGTAGTATTCCATGCAACTATTACCAACTTTAACGGTAACCATGGAAAAGAGTACGGCGTAAAACTTGAAATACCATTTAATGCGAATAAGTGTATAAAAAAAGAGATCGTTACTGATGAAAAGGCAACCATTAAGGATAAAATTACTGTTCCCGACGGCTTTGCGGCTGTCGCTTCGGAAGAGTACTGGGAAGTAAGCGATGACGTGGAAATAACCTACACGGTTGATGTAAAAAACGACTCAGTGAATAAAGAGGGCTCTTATTCGCTGCTTAATACGGTTACGCTTACCGAATGTGATAGCGGCAAGAAACGCACCGACGACGAAAAAGTCATTATCATTACTGATTTATCCGCTGCCCAACTCATCGGGTGCGTTACGGCCGAAGGTTTCATGAACTATTCGAAGGATTATGATTGGAAAATCGAGAAAAAAGCTGATAAAAACAATATTACCCTGGCCCCAGGAGAGAGTGAAACCATTAAATACACCTTAACTGCTACCAGAATCCTCAAGCAATGTGGCGGAAACGTCGAAAAAGATGGATATGTGAAAGGGCAGGTTTCAGTTACCAATAAAGGCAAAGAAGCAACTAAAAACCTGAAAATCAACGTACAATTACAGGAGAAAAAAGGACACGGCTACATTGATATTGCCGGAGCTAAAGAAATAATCGAGCCTGATGATGAACTCGAACCAAATGAATCGGCCAAATATAATTACCAAATTGCATATGCTTTCGACAAAAACACCAAATACAGAATCCTGGTCACTGTAAGCACCGACAATGCAGCTAAGGATAAAGAACTCAAATTGGAAAAATCCTTTGAGCTTAAATCCTTTGGTAAAGGGGTATCGGTAGAGGAAGCGGACAAAGAAGCGATTGTATTCGATAATTTCGTAAACTTAGATGACCTGGACGGGATTGAAATAAGTGGAGGCTTAAATGAGGACGGCTGGGAAATTAAAGAAAAAGATTTGAAGCGGTCCGGAAAAGCTACCAAGGTATACGAAGTTGTTGTTAAGAATGAAGACGCTGAAGGCAACAAGACCTTCACTCTGAAAAACGAAGCAATTTTGATCGAACGTGATTCGGAAACGGAACGCAAAGACGATGCTGCAGTTAAAATAACCACTAAAGAAAAGGGAACAATGATCACTGCAGACATCTCGGCCGAAGGATACTGGAATGGCGGAACCAGTTACGACTGGACGATTGAAAAGATCGCCAGGCCTGACAACATCAGATTCAGATCAAGAGACACGAAAGAAATCGAATACACCTTGAAGGTAACAAGAGAATTAGTAAGTGAGGAAGACGAAGAAATCGGCGTCAAAGGTACCGTAACGGTTAAGAACACGGGAGATGTGCCCACTTCCGGCCTGGCAATCAACGTTAAGGTGTTGTATAGAACGGGCTATTCCTACAAAGAACTCTCCGGCGCTACTCAAACCATTAACTGTGATGATTTAGAAGCAGGAAAAGAAAAAGATTACGATTACAGCATCGATTTCGAACCGGTCAATAAAGCGGACTACAAAGTCGTTGCCGAAATCACCTTAAACAATTATAAGAACAAGGTAGGAGAAAAACACACCGTTAAAGATGCCAAAGACTTTGATTTACCCAGTGGACCCAGTGAAGATTCGATCATCGACGAAAGCGCGATTGTCACGGATGTCCTGGATGTTCCCAGCGGCTTCGAAGTAAAAGGTGAATTTGATGACGAATGGATCATCGATGAAGAGGATTTAGATAAAAACGGCAGCAAATGGGTCGCTGAAAAGACCTACACAATCAAGCTTTCGAACACCTCGGCTCGTTACAATAAACGTTATGAATTAGAGAACGTGGCCATCTTAAAAGAATGTGACACCGGAAAGATTAGGGAAGCAAACAATTCAGTGATGATCGAGTGCAGAAGGAGCAGTTCCGGCTCCAGAACGGTTCCTGACCCGATAGAAGTTGAAAAAGATGAAGATGTACCGAAAGCCCCTCCGGCACCTCCGGCACCTCCGGCACCGCCAGCACCTCCCACACCTCCGGAAGAACCTGCTGACGAGCCAGAGCCGATTGCTCCTCCGAGAGAAAGAACTCCGAGATTACCGAACACCGGTGGCAATACAGGATTATTCATCAGCTTAGGAATGAGCTTACTGGCCTACGGTGGATGGATGAGATTCAGAGATTAATAATCGCATCAGGACTAGCATATCGAACTGAGTAGCATTAAAATAAAAGAGAGAAGAGTGCTTGGCAGCAAGAGTAGAATGAAAGAACAAACCAAGAGTGAGTGATGCTACGATGAACGATGAACAGCATAAAAGAATCAAAGGGACAATAATTATCATAGTGGGGATATTGCTTCTGCTATATCCCCTTTTCACCGACCTTTATACTTCTACCTTACAGGACAACAGATGGACGAAATACCGCAAGGGTGAACTTGACCAAAACGTCCAGCAAGGGTTGGATGCCCTGAGCGCTAACTCACAACAGGAAACTACGGAATTTACCGAGGCTTTGCTAAAAATACCGGCGATAAATTTATCGGCGGTGGTGGCCAAGGGAACCTCCGAGGAGATTTTGAACACCTCCCTGGGCTGGTATGAGGAGTCGGCGCTCCCCGGACAAGGAAACACGGCTATTGCAGGGCATCGGTCGATGTATGGCGGGATCTTTCGTGACCTGGCCAAATTAAAGCCCGGCGATATGGTCTATCTTGAATTCAATGGTTATGTTTATCGTTACAGAGTAGCCAAGTTGCATAAAGTAGAAACCACCGATTGGAGTTGCATTGAAGACTGTGGTTATACTGCATTAACCCTTACTACCTGCGTGAAAGGAGACGCAGAACACCGCCAGGTGGTCCGGGCGGTGTTCTGCGACAAAGAAGTAAAGGGATAATGTATATATTATGGGGGGCGGGAAACTTGTTTTCTTAGTAAACGGTTTTTCCGCTTCCTTGCGTTATGTGCTCTTTAATGCAAGGTAACTTTCTCTACTTTATGAGATTGGGAAAAGGCACTGGGGATAATGTTAAAGTACTTCTTTTGGGGAGAAAAAGTGAATTTTCCATTCTTCACATATCCGGCATCCCAAGTGGAGTCTACTGCTACCCATTGATCATTGACTTTAATTTCGTTCCAGGCGTGATATTCCGGTTTGCTGTTCCCATTACGAGCATATCCGTAAACTACTTTTGCTTCTAATCCTGCGGCTCTTGCCAAAGCGGCGATGGTAAAGCTATAATCCCGGCAAGTGCCTTTCCTTTTTTGGATAATTAAGCTTGCTGGTAGAAGTTCGTCCTGGTCACTTAAATAAGCGTCGTAATCATAACTGATATTATTGGTGACCCATTCGTAGATGTTATCCAGCTTTTCTTCATCCGTCATATTCGGTTTCATAAGGGAGTTGCAAAGTTGGGTTACGATTTTATTGTTGCTGTCTACATAAGCTGATGGTGCCAAATAGCGCAGGTCTTTGTCTAAAGTATTGATGACTTCGAAACGGATTTGACCGTCGAAATAATGGGGGGAGTTACCTGCCCAGATGGTATAAGTACCGGCGCCAAACCGTAAAGAAAGATCGTATTGGAAAGAGTTTTGCTCAACTTTGATTGGGTATGTAGTTACTTCTCCTTGTGGTCCTCTTACGCATAACCAAATTTGATTTAATGGTGAGGTTCCTTGGATCGTAATTATTCCGTCACATGCAACACCATTCTGGGCAGGGGCGGTGATTTCTGCTACGTCGGAGCTGAATGAAATCAAGTATGAGGCTGAAGTCGGTGTCACGTTGCAAAAGGAAAAGATTAAGATAAAAATTAGGAATAGAAGGGGAGGAAAAAGGGAGTTTTTAGTTATGGCTTTCGAATTTCTTTTCATACTGACCGTCACCCACTTTATGTCGGCCAGTATAAAAGAGAAATCCCCCCAGTAGAATAGGGTTGGTTTCGGCAACTGGCTGACATAGTGTTTTTAAACACCTTAGTCCCTTTAGCTTTGCGTCACCATCTTTCGATGGCTTTGCCTTTATCGACTTTTAGGGAAAAATATTGTGTTCTTAAAGATAGGATTCGAAAGAGAAAAAAATCGAAGTCACCCGCCAGATCCGAGTGACTTTAATAAACTCCTCATTCGCTTTATATACTCGGCAACTGGCTGGCATAGCGTTTTCACGCCTTAGCCCCTCTAGCTTTGCGCCGCCATCTTTCGATGGCTTTGCCTTTATCGATTTTTTTCTCTTTCTGTTACTTAATATATTCTACACAATATATTAAAATCCTTCTTTTTTGTTTTATTTTTTAATAATTTTTCAATATTGGCGCAAAAATTGTCTTTTATAAATAAAGCAAGTCGATTGTGCCTCCTTTGTAAACATCTTATAACACAAGGCGCGATAAAGAAAATATGGATTATCAGGCAGAGGCATACGGTGTATAATAAAGAGAGTACAAAGAAAGAAGGGCGTTGGGGATGAAAAAATCATTTGTAAAAAAGGTAGCGGCACTGCATGATCTATCCGGTTTTGGTCGTTCTTCACTGGCGGTGGTGATCCCGATTCTTTCTACCATGGGGGTCCAGGTTTGTTCTTTGCCTACCGCCTTGCTTTCTACGCAGACCGGAGGGTTCGAGGGCTACTATTTCACCGATTTGACGGAACAATTAGAAGGGATCATTCAGCATTGGCGCAAGTTGGGTCTGAAATTTGACAGTATTTACAGCGGTTTTCTTGGTTCACCTAAGCAGGCCTATATTGTCGCTGATTTTATTGATGATTTTGCCGAGGACAACGCCTTGATCGTGGTGGACCCGGTGATGGCGGATGATGGGAAACTATATGATACGATGAATGAAGAAATGGTTAGCAATATGCGCGAATTAATCCGGAAAGCAAACGTGATTACGCCCAATTTTACCGAGGCCGCCTTTCTCTTGAATGAAAAGTACCATGAAAAATGTTCGGTTAAAGAAATCAAAGAATGGCTGGTACGCTTGGCCGAAATGGGGCCGGATATCGTGATTATTACCAGCGCTCCTGATTGTCAGGTCAGCAAAAACACTTGCGTAATCGCTTATGACCGGCGGAACAACCGGTTTTGGAAAGTCAGTTGTGTCTTTATCCCGGCTCATTTTCCGGGGGCCGGCGATGTTTTTTCCAGCGTGATTGTCGGTAGCCTGCTGCAGGGAGACAGTTTGCCGATTGCCTTAGACCGGGGAGTACGGTTTGTTACCACAGGAATTCGGGCCAGTTATGGTTATGAGTACCCGCGGCGGGAAGGGATTTTGCTGGAACGGGTGCTGGGCAGCCTTAACCTGCCGGTTGTGACCGGGACTTACGAAATATTAGAGTAAAAAAACGGCCCTGAAAACCCGAGGAAAAAAGAATTGTTTACCCGGATCCTGCTTATAATAAGCATGACACAGCTTATTAGAAGGAGGATTGGGCAGTGGATGCTTTGGGCCGGTATATTCTGAGCAAAAGGATCATATATTATCTTCTAGGTTTATTAGAAACCCTGCTCCTTTTTCGCTTTCTTTTTAAATTGCTCGGCGCCAATCCCCAAAGCGGTTTTGTGGCCGGGATATATGCCGTAACCGGCGGTTTTCTCGCCCCCTTCACCGGAATTTTCCGTCCCTTTGTCACCAGGGGGGCAGAAACCCAATCGGTCTTTGAACCGGCCACCCTGATCGGGATGCTGGTTTATGCCTTGCTCGCCTGGGGATTAGTGCGGTTACTGGAGCTTTATCTCACCAGGGCTTAAAGACTTGGGAGGTGAAGATAATCGGAGCGATCAATAAGACTTGGTTACACGCCCTGTTCTTAGCGACCGGGGTCTTTGCGCTGTTATACCTGTGGTTTACCCTTTTTCCCGGAGCCGTAAAGCCGCAGGCTTTCACCTTTTTTCAGGAGCAACAAATCATCGAGGGCCGGAATTATCTTTTTGTCCACCGTTTAGTCTTTATCATCAGCTTTCTTTTAGAATTAACGGTGCTCGGCTGGCTGGTCTACAGCGGAAAAGCGGAAGCCTGCTCTAAGCATTTATGCACTTTAACCGGAAGTGGCAAATGGGGTGGTAGACTGCTTTTTTTCTTAATATTATGGCTTCTTTTCCGGTTAATCCACCTGCCCTTTCAATTAATTGCAGGCTATTGGTGGGAAAAACGCTGGGGTTTTTTAACCCAATCCCTTCCCTCGTGGTGGCAGGACTATTTTTTAAGTGCAGGGCTGGATTTTGTCCTTTCCTTAGGGGCAGTTATTTTGCTTTTTGCGGCCATGGAGCGCTGGCCGCGAGGCTGGTGGCTGGCCGGAGCCGGCTTTACCGCCGTCTGGCTGTTTGTGCAGACCTTGTTGTGGCCAGTGGTCGTCTCCCCGCTGTTTAATGATTTTAAGCCGGTACCCGATCCGGAAGTAAAGCAGATGGTCAAGGGGCTTTCGGAAAAGGCCGGGCTGGAAGTGGGCGAAGTCCTGGTCATGGATGCCAGCAGGCGCACTACTGCGGCTAATGCCTATTTTACCGGCTTAGGACGAACCAAAAGGATTGTTTTATATGATACCTTATTGCGTAATTATCCGCCTCAGGAAGTAAAGGCGGTAATTGCCCATGAAATGGCCCATTGGAAGCACGGACACATCATCAAAGGAATCCTTGGCGGGATTTTGGGCAATTTCCTCCTCTGGGCCTTGCTGTTCTTGTTCCTGAAGCCCGTATGGGAAAAAACCGCTTTTTATCCCCCTTATACCCTAGCCTTGCTGCTTTTGTTTGTTCTGCCAGTATCTTTTCTCAGTCGTCCCCTGGAAAACTACGTTTCCCGTCAGATGGAGCTGCAAGCCGATCGAACGGCCGTGGTGCTTACCGGTGATGTGCCCGGGGCCGTGCAACTGCAGATCGATTTAGCTGCCAGAAACCTGGCTGATGTATCGCCCCCTGCTTTTCTTGAATGGTTCAGTTACAGCCATCCTTCCAGTTTGGTAAGAATTGAAAGTATCTTGACAATCGACCCGGATTCAAGTATCATACTTGAGGAGACTAACTGAAAAGCCTTATTTCCGTAGACCTTAGGAGAGATGACCGAGTGGTTGAAGGTGCACGCCTGGAAAGCGTGTGTAGGGGCAACTCTACCGAGGGTTCGAATCCCTCTCTCTCCGCCATTTAGAATACCAAGGCTTTCGGTGGTTGGGAAACGATTAATGCATATATTCGTGGAGATATACTCACGGCAAAAATACACCTTCGCATATTTTTTCGAAGGTGTATTTTTTATGGCTAATTATTATTGGTTTCTTTTTTCTCTAATTCAGCAAGTTTTTCTTTTAGCGAATCAATCTCCGATTGAAGATTGTTTAATTATTCTGCATTGGTGTAATTAAATATTTACTGATTAACCTTCTTCTTTCAAAACTCGAAAAATGCATTGGGCGAATTCCTCAAAATCCTGCAAGTTGTTTAACATGGCATAGACTATTTGCTGATCAATTTCCAGATAATCATGTACTAAAATATTTCGAAAGCCAGCAATCTTTTGCATCGTTCTGGCTAAATCAGAAGGAATAATCCCTTCCTCACTAAGAACAGCAAAACTTTCCGCATAAGTCAACGGTGCCCGCAGCCCCAAATCGGCAATTAGGTGATTCGCCAAATCAATGCAAGCCTGGGCCGCCAGTTGAAGATTGCGTTCGGCCCGGTCTTTTAATCCTTCGTCCTGATAATATTTTTCCCAAGAATAAGAAGCTATTTCCTTCAATTTGCGCACAGCTTGTTCTAATTTTTCTAACCGCCGTTCAATTTTTTCCCGGTCGACCACCGAAAATCCCCTCCTCTATTCGCTTAGCTAATGCTGCGGAGAAAAACCGCTGAACAGGTAAATAATCACAATAGCGATCATAGATTTGAGCTTTAAACCTAACCAACTGTTGCTCTGCCCCTTTTTTTAGATATAGCAACCGCCCTTCTTTAAGCACTCGAAAAGCTAAACTTGCCGGGGCTTCGTTCAAAATAATAAGATCTAAATTATCTGTCCCTAAAATAAGCGCTATTTCCGCCATCAAACTTAATCTTTGCTCTAAAACAGCATTTCTATATAGATTTTCAACCAATAAAACGGCTAAATCAACGTCACTTGTTGGCCTTGGACGCTTGGTAGCGTATGAACCAAAAAGATAAAATGCACTGATCTGTTCCTCTTTCTCAACTTTAGCCACAACGTGGGCTAATTTTTTTTCTAATTCTTCTGTTGTCATCAGCATCACTAATACTCTCCTTTTACATTCTCTATTTTTACACCCTTCTATATTTTTGCTTGCTGCTGTTGGGTTTATCGGGGACTGTCATTGTAATTAATTTTTGTTCCAACGCCGGCACCAGATAGTTATTTCGAAAAGTAGGTCGATGCTTTAAGTCTAGTCGTTTCATTAATTCTCGGCCCGACAAAGTGTCCGTCCCTAAGGCTTCTAAAAGCCGTCTGACTTGTACGGTTGCTTGTTCGCTAACTTGTTCGGTTTCGGCAAGCTCCTTTAAAGCAGCTAATATTACCTGCAAAAGGAACTCCGCCAAGGGTTGAGCATCAGCATTCTTGTCGGACAAGGCCAATGCCCGATAGTATTCATCCTGCCGCTCCCTAATTAATGTTTCCACCGGCAGCCAGGCAAAAAAAGGCTTCCACTTCGCCAGTAAAAGCGTTTGCCACATCCGGCCCATTCTGCCGTTGCCATCGGCAAAAGGATGGATAAATTCAAATTCATAATGAAAAACGCAGCTCTTGATGAGGGGATGGAGCCGGGCTTTTTCGGTCCATTGAAGCAACTCGGTAATCAACTGCGGTACCTGCTTAGCAGGCGGCGCCATGTGCACCAACCGTTCCCCCGCAAATACGCCCACTCCACCTTGACGAAAAACCCCTGTCTCTTGAATTAAACCGGTCATTAAAAGGCGATGGGCATCAAGTAAATCCTGTACCGAGTAAGGGTTGTACTGCAATAACCGTTCATATGCTTTATAAGCGTTTTTAACTTCCTGAATTTCATAGGGTTTTCCCAAAACCCGCTTGCCATCTATTACGTCTGTTACCTGCTCTAAGGATAAAGAGTTATTCTCAATGGCTAAAGTTGCATGAATAGTCCGGATCCGGTTATCCCGGCGTAGTTTGGGATTGGCATTTATGTTGTTTTTAACAGTAATAACACCAACTAATTCGCTAATTTCAGCAGTAAGATTAACAATTTTATCGGTGATTGTATATAAAGGAATATTTCTAACCTTTTTCATTAACCATAGCTCCTTTTCTTACTTGTACTATATTATACCGTACAAGTGTGGGATATACAATACACCGGTCATTTAAAGGGACCGTCTCCCCTATTATTTTCAAAACTATAAAAGACTGTCGGCGAGTAAAGAAGGGAGCCCCAAAGCTCCCTTGAAATGTTTTTACGATCTGTGTTTTTATGGTTCCTGTTCTTTATGAAAACGCTGTACTAAGCTTTGCCCTTTACGATGTCGTAAGTGTCCCGGGCAATCATTAATTCTTCGTTGGTGGGAATGACCAGGACCTTGGTCTTGGCATCAACTGCGGAAACATCCATTTCTTGCCCACGGATCTTGTTCTTTTCCGAATCAATTTTTACGCCCAGATACCCCAGACCCGAGCAGATGCTTTCGCGCATGGAAGCGGAGTTTTCCCCTAGCCCGGCTGTGAAGACAATTGCATCCACCCCATCCAGCACTGCGGCATAAGCCCCGATGTATTTCTTAACACCATAGGCAAAGCGGTCCAGAGCGATTTGAGCCCGCTCATTGCCTTGGCCTGCGGCCGTTTCCAAATCTCTGAAGTCGCTGCTTACCCCGGAAAGACCTAAGACCCCGGACTTTTTGTTCACAAAATTATTAACCTGCTCTGTGGTCCAGCCTTCTTTTTCCATCAAAAAGGTAATTACCGTAGCGTCAATATCACCGGAACGGGTCCCCATCATTAACCCCTCCAAAGGAGTAAAGCCCATGGTGGTGTCCACGCTTTTGCCGCCGTCCACGGCCGCAATACTGGCGCCGTTTCCAAGATGACAGGTGATTATTTTGCATTGCTCGATCGGTTTGCCTAACAAGGCCGCCGCCCGTTGGGCTACATACTTATGGGAGGTACCGTGAAAACCGTATTTACGAATCTTGTATTTTTCATAATACTCATAAGGAATCCCGTACAAATACGCTTTAGGCGGCATGGTTTGATGAAAGGCCGTATCAAACACCGCGACCTGAGGCACACCCAGCATAAGCCGTTGACAAGCCTCAATACCCATGATATTCGGTGGATTATGCAGAGGAGCCAATTCACTGTTTTTCCGGATGGCCTTCATCACTTCTTCCGTCAAAAGAACGGAGCCTGAAAAATCTTCGCCGGCGTGTACCACGCGATGCCCCACGGCCGAAATTTCCTTCATGGAACTCAGGACGCCGTATTCCGGGTTTACAATCGCGTCCAAGACCAGCTTGATGGCCCTTTCATGGTCGGAAATTTCATCTTCAATAACTTTCTTTTCCTCTCCGTAACGATGGGTTAGAATTGATCCCGGCAAGCCTATCCTTTCTACCAGTCCTTTTGCCATGACTTCCTCATTTTCCATGTTAAAGAGCTGATACTTAAGAGATGAGCTGCCGCAATTAATTACCAGGATTTTCACCTTTTCTCCTCCTATCCTTGTTTATTACTTTTCCAGATTTTTTTAATGCTACTATTATAACATAAGATTACCAGAACGAAAGCCCTTTCATAAAGAACTTTTCCTGGGGTCTTTGATCTTTCTCCAGTTATTTTTCCGCTTGTTCTTTTTCCTTATCCTCTTTTTCCTCTTTATTGGCCACTTTTGCTAAGGCGACCAGTCGATCGTTTGCTCCCATTCTCATGACCCGCAGTCCTTGGGCATCCCGGCGATACTGGGAGATTTCCTCAACCGAAGTCCTCATCATAATGCCGTCTTCGGTAATCAGCATAATGTCATCACTATCGGTAACGCTCATGATTCCTACCACCAAACCGGTTTTGGGGCTGACTCTTAAGCCGATCAATCCTTTCCCGCCTCTGCTTTGCGTGCGGAATTCATCGACCCGGGTGCGTTTTCCGTATCCATTTTCCGTGACAAATAAAACATCTAAATCATTAAGACATAAGGTCATTCCGACGACGGAATTATCCTCATCCAGGGTAATTCCCTTCACGCCACGGGCCGTGCGCCCCATCGGCCGCACATCTTCTTCCGAAAAGCGAATCACGAGTCCTTTTTTCGTCGCCAGCATCAGTTCATCATTTCCATGGGTCAATTGGACCCCGATTAATTCATCGTCCTCATCCAACGTCAAGGCAATGATGCCGTCTTTGCGCGATGTATCGTATTCGGTCAGGCGGGTCTTTTTCACAATGCCGTTTTGAGTAGCGGTAAACAAATAATGGTCTTCATAGTATTCCCGCACCGGAATAACCGCCGTGATTTTTTCATCGCCGGTAATCGATAAGAGATTGACAATAGCCGTGCCCCTGGCTTGACGACTGGCTTCAGGGATTTCATAGACCTTTAGGCGGTAGACTTTCCCTTTATTGGTAAAGAAAAGGATGTATTGGTGGGTGGTGGTGATAAACAGGTGCTCCACGAAATCCTCTTCTTTGGTGGTCATGGCCGTGATGCCTTTCCCACCCCGCCGTTGACTATGATAAGCATTGATCGGCTGCCGTTTGATATAGCCGCCGTGCGTTATCGTAATCACAACATCCTCATCGGCAATTAAATCTTCAATTTCCAAAATCTCATCCTCCAAACTAATTTGGGAGCGGCGTTTATCCTGGTATTTTTCTTTAATCTCGGTTATTTCTTCTTTGATAATCTTTAAAACAAGCTTTTCATCAGCCAAAACGCTCCTTAAATAAGCGATGCGCTCCACCAGTTGATTGTATTCCTCCTCCAGTTTTTCTCTTTCCAAACCGGAGAGTTTCCCCAGCCGCATATCCACAATCGCCTGCGCCTGTTTCTCCGTTAAGGCAAAACGAGCCATTAAGTTTTCTTTGGCCGCTTCCACATTGCGCGACTGCCTGATTATGCGAATAACTTCGTCAATATGATCAATGGCGATTTTCAAGCCTTCCACAATGTGCAGCCTTTCTTCCGCCTTGCGCAAATCAAAACGGGTCCGGCGCACGACCACATCTTTTTGATGCTCCAGATAATAATGGAGCAGTTCTTTGAGGTTTAACACCTTGGGTTCGCCGTCGACCAGCGCCAACATAATTACTCCAAAGCTGTCCATCAGCTGCGTATGCTTATGGAGCTGGTTTAGAATAACCTGCGGGTTAACATCCTTTCTTAATTCAACAACAATCTGCATACCGGAGCGATCCGATTCATCCCGCAGATCGGTAATGCCGTCAATCTTTTTGTCCCGCACCAACTCCGCCATTGTTTCAATCAATTTCGCTTTATTCACCAGATAGGGTAATTCGGTAATTACAATCCGCATCTTCCCGTTATTCATTTTTTCGATCCGGGATACCCCTTTGACACGAATCGAACCCCTGCCGGTTTCATAAGCCTTCCGAATGCCCTCGCGCCCCATGATAATGCCGCCGGTGGGGAAATCCGGCCCCTTAATGGTTTGCATTAGTTCTTTCACCGTAATTTGGGGGTTATCAATCAATTTAATCAAGCCGTCGATAACCTCGCCCAAATTATGCGGAGGAATGTTGGTGGCCATCCCTACCGCAATGCCGGAAGAACCGTTAATCAACAGGTTGGGAATCCGGGAAGGCAGAACCGCCGGTTCTTCCAAAGATTCATCATAGTTGGCCACAAAATTAACGGTTTCTTTTTCGATGTCTTTTAATAATTCTGCCGCTATTTTGGACATACGCACTTCGGTATAACGCATCGCCGCCGGCGAATCGCCGTCCACGGAACCGAAGTTGCCATGACCGTCAATTAATTGGTAGCGCGTGGAAAAATCCTGGGCCAAGCGCACCATCGCGTCATAAACAGCTGTGTCCCCGTGGGGATGATAACGTCCCAAAACGTCACCAACGACACGCGCGGATTTTTTATATGGTTTATCCGCAGTCATGCCAGATTCATACATGGCATAAAGAATCCGCCGGTGAACCGGCTTTAAACCATCCCGGACATCGGGAAGGGCGCGACCTATGATAACACTCATCGCATAGTCGATATACGACTTTTTCATTTCCTCTTCCAATTCAACAGGAATAATCTTGCCATCAATATAATTGTCCACTCATTTACACCTCGCCAGCCTGAAGATAATCGCAACTGCAACGATCCTCTATTTTAAATATCCAGGTTTCGCACATATTTAGCGTGTTGTTCGATGAATTCCCGCCGCGGCTCAACCTTATCCCCCATCAGAATCGTAAAAATTGAATCCGCCTCCATCGCGTCTTCAACCTCTACTTTTAAAATTGTACGTCGTTCGGGATTCATCGTGGTCTCCCATAATTGTTCCGGGTTCATTTCCCCAAGACCTTTGTAACGCTGAATCGTGTAACTGTTTTTGGGCAACCCTGCCGTTGCCTTTTCTAATTCTTCGTCCGAATACAGATAAGTCTCCTGTTTCCCCTTTTTCACTTTATAAAGGGGCGGTTGCGCGATATAGACATAGCCCGCTTCAACCAACGGCCGCATATACCGGTAGAAGAAGGTCAAAAGCAAAGTGCGGATATGGGCGCCGTCTACGTCGGCATCGGTCATAATGACGATTTTATGATAACGGGCTTTGCTCAGTTCAAAATCTTCGCCGATTCCCGTGCCAAAAGCCGTAATCATGGCCCTGATTTCTTTGTTATTCAAGATCTTATCCAACCGGGCTTTTTCTACGTTCAAAATTTTACCCCGGAGCGGCAATATCGCCTGAAAACGCCGGTCCCTTCCTTGTTTTGCGGAACCACCGGCGGAATCACCCTCCACCAAATAAATCTCGGACATGGCCGGGTCTTTTACGGAACAATCGGCCAGTTTACCGGGCAAGGAAGTAGAATCCAAAGCGCTTTTGCGCCGGGTTAATTCCCTGGCTTTCCGCGCCGCTTCCCTGGCCCGAGCCGCATTTACGGCCTTTTCCACTATTTTTTTGGCCACCGCCGGATTTTCTTCCAGAAAAATGGACAATCCCTCACTGACCACCGTATCCGTAAGCCCTCTTAATTCACTATTCCCCAGCTTGGTTTTGGTTTGCCCTTCAAACTGGGGCTCTTTTATTTTCACCGAAATAACAGCCGTAAGCCCTTCCCGCACATCCTCACCGGATAAATTGGCGTTATTCTCTTTTAAAATATTGTTTTTCCGGGCATAATCATTGATTACCCGGGTCAAAGCCGATTTAAAACCGGCTTCATGGGTGCCGCCTTCGGTAGTATGAATATTATTGGCAAAAGAATAAAGATTTTCGACATAGCCGACGTTATACTGCAAGGCTATTTCAAATTGGGTTCCGTCCTTTTCGCCCTTCAGATAAATCGGCTTGCTGTGTAGGCAATCCTTGTTCTTATTCAGATATTTTACAAAGTCGATAATTCCACCCTCGTGGTAAAAGACGATTTTTTGCACCTCTTCGCCACGATGGTCTCTTAAAATGATTTTTAATCCCTGATTTAAAAACGATAATTCCCTCAACCTGTAACTTAAAATCTCCAGACTGAATTCCGGTTCGTCAAAAATCAAAGGGTCCGGTTTAAACGTCATTTTCGTGCCGGTTTCATTGGTCGTGTCTACTACTTCCAATTTGGTAACCGGTTTGCCTCGTTCGTATTTTTGCCGGTGGATTTTGCCGTCACTTTTCACCTCTACGATTAACCATTCCGATAATGCATTGACGACAGACGCTCCGACCCCGTGCAAACCACCGGAAACCTTATAGCCTTCTCCACCAAACTTGCCGCCCGCATGTAAAACCGTCAAAACTACTTCCACCGCAGATTTTTTTACCTGCTCCTGAATCCCCACCGGGATGCCCCGGCCATTATCGGAAACTGAAACACTATTGTCCTTGTAAATATCCACTTCGATTTTGTCACAATAGCCGGCCATGGCTTCGTCGATACTGTTGTCCACAATTTCATATACCAAATGATGCAAGCCGCGCGCCCCTGTGCTGCCGATATACATGCCGGGACGTTTGCGAACGGCTTCCAGTCCTTCTAATACTTGAATCTGGCTGGCATCATATTCATGTTTTTCGTTATTATTTATTCCATTATGGTTATTGCTCAATGTCGTCACCTCTCGCTCTCAGCACTAAATGCGTCTAAAACACCTAACATTCTTTTTTGCAATGTTTCCGCGGAAATAGGCGAAAAATAAACATTGCCGGTGGTTAAAATAAAACTTTTAATTTTTTTGGGTTTTTTTCCCTTTTTTATTAAATGTTCATGGGCGGCTACATCGATAAATTCTTTGGTGATCCTGCTTTTTTTGATGAGCTTATAATCAAATATCCCGATGATTTCTCTTTTAAAGACAGATACATCACTGCCTAGATGTAAAAACATATTTTTCTCCCTTCTTAAAAGGTATTTCTAAACATATTCCTGTAATGTGCCTTTTTCCACATGATAACTGGCAATCTTACTGTGATCATTCCATAAAAATGACAGGTCTTCGGTGGTCGTAATAAAACATTGGATCATTTTTTCCTGAACAATTTTGATTAAATGTTCTCTTCTTTCCAGATCCAACTCGGATAACACATCATCCAGAAGCAGAATCGGATACTCCCCCGATTCGCTTTTAAAAAACTCCAATTCAGCTAATTTGATGGCTAAAACTGCGGTACGGTGTTGTCCCTGTGAACCATATAGTTTAAGGTCTAAACTGTTTAAAGAAATAATCAAATCATCGCGATGCGGTCCCCATAAGGTCATTCCTCTGGCTATTTCTTCTTTTTTTACCTGTTCCATTTCCTGTACAAGGATTTCTTTTATAGGATTGCCGATTTTGAGCTCTCTTTTGCGGTTAAAGTAATATTTAAACTCTAAGTTTTCCTTTCCTTTCGTAAGCTTACGCTGCATTAACCTGGTCAAGGGAGAAAGTTTTTCCAAAACCTGAAGGCGTTTTTGAATGATTTCTTCACTTAACTTTAAAAATTGCAGATCCCAGATTTCTAGTTCATCCAGCCCTTTCTCGCGCTCATGGATCCTCTTTAAAAGGTGATTCCGTTGAATTAAAACTTTTTGATATTGCTGTAATTGGGCATAATAACTGGGACTGACCTGGGAAATATCATTATCCAACAAGCGCCGCCGTTCGATGGGAGCGCCTTTGACGATGTTTAAATCTTCCGGGGCAAACAGGACCGCCGTCAGATTTCCTAAAAAATCGGCCATTTTGCGTACTTTAAGCCCGTTAATCTTTATTTCTTTACGGCCCTTACTTCCCATGACTCTGGTATTTTGACCGGCACTTCCTCCAGACTCGGCGGGTTGCTGAAAAAATACGGCAACATTGCATGATCCCATTTTATTCTGGATTTCGCCGCTAATTATAAAATGATTTTGCTCCCACCTGGTTAACTGGATGTCCCGTACGGCCCGATAGGCCTTGCCAATGGCCAGGTAATAGATCGCTTCCAGTAAATTTGTCTTCCCTTGGGCATTGGCCCCCACTAAAATATTGATCTGCGAAGAAAAATTTTTGCTGAGCTTTTCATAATTACGGTAATTCGTCAAGTGCAATTTTTCAAGATACAAGGGGTTTACCCCTCCTATTTTTTATTAATCCTAGCACCTTACCGGCAAAACTAAATATAAAAAGTTATTGTTTTCGACCGGACGAATAATCCCGGGGCTTAACGGGCCGGTAAACTCGATGGTCAGCTCTTCCTCATCGAGGACCCGGAAAACATCCAACAGATAGCGGTAATTAAAGGCAATATCCACCGGATCTCCTTCGCCTGCAATCGGGATTTCCTCATAGCCTTGCCCTAATTCGGACTGGGAGAATAAGCGCAGGATATTGTTTTCAATCTTCAGGTGAATCGTATTACTGCTGCTGTCCAGCGAAAAAAGGGAGATTCTTTCCACGGCTTCCTGAAAGAGTTTGGTTTTCGTTTTCACTTTTAAAGTATACTGACTTGGAATGACCTGCTGATAATTAGGAAATTGTCCATCAAAAAGCCGGCAGACAATTTGAATGTTTTCAATCACAAAAGTGGCCAAATTTTTGGAGATATTCATCTGACAAAATTCTTCATCATTCTGGATTAAACGAGCCATTTCCGTCAGGATTTTTGCCGGCACGATAAAACTAAAACTCTTCTTTTGCTTATTTTGAATATACTCTTTCTTTAAGGCTAAACGGTGGGTATCGGTACTGATCATCCTGATTTCATTATTTTCAATTTCACAAAGCACACCGGTAAAAAGCGGCCGGCTTTCGTCGGTACTGCACGCAAAGGCGGTTTGACGCACCATTTGTTTGATTTTACCCGCTTCGATACTAAGTTTGTATTCACCGTCCACCACCGGTAATTGGGGAAATTCATCAGCAGGCATGGTTTTAAGGTTTAACTCGGAATTAGAATATTGGATAATTATTTCACCATCATGAATTAATTCTAAAGTAATCACCGAATCAGGGAGTTTCCGCACAATCTCCGAAAAATAGCGGGCTGGAACTACACAAACACCTTCTTCAATCACCCCAGCCGGCACTTTGCATTGAATTCCCACTTCCAGATCGGTTGCGGTAAAAGATAAGTGATCACCTTTGGCTTCCAGTTTGATGCAGGTTAAAATGGGCAGGGTGTTTTTCGCATTAACGGCTTTTTGTACTGCGGACACACCAAACAAAAGATTTTCTTTTGATGCCGTGATCTTCATAAAATATCTCCCTCCACATATTAATTAATCAAAAAAACAGTAATAATAGTAATAATACTTGTGGAAATGTGTAAAACGACGTTTTGTGTAGTCATATCCAGCTTCACGCTATTTCATAACCTGTGGACAAACGAGGCGGCCTGTCCACATTATCCAGTCCAAAAATCCTGAAAAATAGTTATCCACAAGAAAAACCCAGCCTATCAAGAGTTTAATCCACAATAGCCTTATTAAGGTATAATACGTATCATTATTTTTCGTTTTTAATTTTGTCAATTAAATTTTTAATAATAGAATCTAATTGCGCATCTTCTTTTATATTCATGGCCACTTTTTCACAGGCGTGAATTACCGTTGTATGGTCTCTGCCGCCAAATTCTTCACCGATTTTCGGCAGTGATAAATCGGTTAACTCACGGCAAAGGTACATGGCAATTTGCCTTGGAAAAGCGATGTTTCTTGTTCTTTTTTTCGCTTTAAACTCGTCTACTTTTAGATTATAGTAATCCGCCACTGTGTTTTTGATTAGGTCAACGGAGATAATTTTGGGTTTTGATGAAGGAATAATATCTTTTAATGCTTCCGTGCATAAATCCATCGTAATATCCCTGTTGCTAAGGGAAGAATATGCAATCACGCGAATGAGCGCTCCCTCAAGTTCACGGATGTTGGATTGAATCTTGTTTGCGATATAATAGAGAATTTCATCCGGCACTTTCATATGTTCCTGATCGGATTTTTTGCGTAAGATAGCAATTCTCGTTTCTAAATCAGGTGGTTGAATGTCGGTAATTAGACCCCATTCAAAACGGGATCTCAACCGGTCTTCCAAGGTGGGAATATCCTTAGGAGGACGGTCGCTGGAAATAATGATTTGTTTATTGGCCTCGTGCAGGGCGTTAAAAGTATGGAAAAACTCCTCCTGGGTAGCTTCTTTGCCGGCTAAAAACTGGATATCGTCAATCAAGAGCACATCGATGTTGCGGTATTTATTCCGAAACATCACAGTCTTATCATCTTTAATCGAGTTGATCAATTCATTGGTGAACTTTTCAGAACTGACGTACATTACCCGGCAGTTTTTATGATGTTTTAAGACATAATGACCAATGGCGTGCATTAAATGCGTTTTTCCCAACCCTACCCCGCCATAGATAAAAAGAGGATTATAGGCTTTGGCAATCGCTTCGGCGACCGCCAAGGAGGCGGCATGAGCAAAACGATTGCTGTTACCTACAATAAAGGTTTCAAATATGTATTTTGGGTTTAAGGTGCTTAAACCATAATCATCGGCCGGATAACCATAATTAACGTCGTTGTAATTGTTCAGTGGCTGTTTTTGATAAGGATACTTGTCATTGAGCTTATTTTGATCATTGGCAACACTGCCGGATGCCAGATATTCTTTTTCTTCTTCCGAAGTAAGAAAGATAAGGGTTAGATCGGTTTTACGCAAAATTTTGGACGCTTTCTCCAAAATCAAGTAATAATACTTCTTTTGCAGCCAATCTTTGGCAAATTCATTGGGCACAACGATGACCAGTTGATTGTCTTGAAGGTCAAGAAGACTGGTGGATTTGAACCAGGTGTCAAAGCTAGGTCTGGATAAGTCGTTTTCCAACTCGGACAGGATTGATTGCCAAATATTAGCGTTCGTCTCTTTTGACATGAAACAACCTCCTGAACATATCATACTTAAATATATTTAAAATGTATTTATAATGGTGTTAATGAAAATACAAAAAAAGAAACCAGAGTTTTGGGTTCTGGCAGTATTAATACTATCCATTACAAAATTCCGCACCAAAAGTTATTCACTTTTAATACAGAATTCAATCACACCTTATACACAACGTTATCCACAAATTGTGGATAACATAAGCTCCTTTTAACGTTGCTAATTAATATAGTACCAAAATTAGGCATAGTTATCAACAGAAAAAAATTATCCACAGTCAAAAAACAAAAATTTATTTGAATGCCTGAGGAAAAGAACCCGTTTTCTTGACAATCAAGTTACGCTGCTTTATAATGCATTTGTATATTTGTCAACAGCTCGTTTATTCTGGAATAAGGGGGGTTAAAATAAATGAAGAGGACTTTTCAACCGAAAAACCGTAAACATAAAAGAGTGCATGGTTTTTTACAGAGAATGAGAACACAGGGTGGAAGAGCTATCTTAAGGCGCAGACGCCTCAAAGGCAGAAAAAAACTATCCGTATAAGGCCGCATTTGGTGGCCTTTTAGTATAAGAGGAGATAATCTTGTTACCAAAGGCCTATCGTTTAAAAAGAAAGAGCGATTTTAAAAAAGCATACCAACAAGGAAAATCAATCGCTAATCAATACCTGGTTCTGTATGTTTTGCCTCAATCACCCCAAGCAGGCTTAGCCCATAAAGCCTCCAAAAGCTTGCGGGTGGGTTTTTCTGTTTCTAAAAAAGTCGGGTGTGCTGTGGAACGGAATAAGATTAAAAGAAGATTACGCGAGGCCTTTCGGCCTTATCTGGGCTTAATTGAGGCCAAGGTTGATTTAATTTTTATTGCCCGTGCCAAAATTAAAGGAGTTTCCTTTGCAGTTGTAGAAAAAAGTATGGCACAGCTTTTAAAAAAGGCCCGTTTAATTGATTAATTAATCCTGTTTTGAATCGTGGGGATAGGCATGAAAAAGCTCCTTATCTTTTTGCTGAAGATCTACCAACAATATTTTTCTCCTTTAAAAGGGCCCAGTTGTCGTTTTTATCCGTCTTGTTCGGCTTATGCTATACAGGCGGTGGACAAATACGGCGTCCTGAAGGGGTGTTTTTTAGCGTGCAGAAGAATCTTAAAGTGTCATCCTTTTCATCCGGGTGGTTACGATCCAGTTAAGTGAAGAAGGGAGGTGAACCGTTACAAGATCGTTTTTTGTAACGGGTTACTTTGTGGCAAGCATTAGTTGACGGTGTAAAGGAAATCCTGAAGTTTTTGTATGAATTAACGGTAACGATGGGTATACCCAGTTATGGACTAGCCATTCTCTTTTTAACAATATTAATAAAGCTTCTTTTATATCCCTTATCGCAAAAACAAATGAAATCAATGAAAAGGATGCAGGAAATCCAGCCTAAAATAAAAGAAATCCAGGAAAAGTATAAAAAAAATCCGGAAAAAGCGAACCGAGCCATTATGGAGTTATATCAGCAGCATAAAATTAATCCCTTAGCTGGATGTTTGCCTTTGCTCATTCAGATGCCGGTGTTAATTGCTTTATTCCAGGCTTTACAACAATTTCAGTATGCGGATTTAGGCTCCAGCTTTTTTTGGATCCCTCATTTAAAGAATCCTGATCCCTATTTTATCGTTCCGGTTTTAGTTGGATGCGCGACCTATTTGCAAAGCAAACTTAGCATGGCAAAATCCGATCAGGATAATCCCCAACTTGCAGCAACTAAACCGATGATGTTATACTTTATGCCGATCTTCATCGGGTTTATGAGTGTCAAATTCCCCGCTGGTTTAGGATTATACTGGATTTTCTTTAGTGTTCTGGGTTTGCTCCAACAGGTTCTGGTCAATCGTCAACCTGCATTGGAAGAAGGAGAGGTTGGTGGAAGCAAATGAAAAGTATTGAAATATCAGCCCGTTCCGTGGAAGAAGCCGTTAAGATGGCTCTGGAAGAATTACAGATGAAAGAAAATGAAGTAAATGTTGAAGTGCTGGAAGAACCAAGCAAAGGATTTTTAGGCATCTTAGGAAGTAAAATGGCCCGGGTAAAGGTTACGGAAAAAGTAGATCCCCTGAAAAACACTAGAAAATTTTTGGAAGATATTGCGGAGAAAATGGGTGTAATCGTAGACGTTGTCGTCAAGCCGGAAAAGGGTGGTTATATTACCATGGAGCTGGTGGGTGATGATTTAGGAATTCTCATCGGGCGCCGGGGAGATACTTTAGATGCGCTTCAGTATTTAGCTAATCTAGTAGCGAACAAAAACAATCTCGGGGCACGGTTGAAAATTATCCTTGATGCGGAAAATTACCGGGCCAGACGTGAAGAAACCTTGATTAAGCTGGCCGTTCGCATGGCGGATAAAGTGAAAAAAACCGGGCGCAAAATTGTCCTGGAACCAATGAACCCTCAAGAAAGGCGGATTATTCATACGGCTTTGCAGCATGAGGATCAAATTGATACCTTGAGTGAAGGGGAAGAACCTTTTCGCAAAGTCGTTATTTCTTTAAAAAGTTGAGCGATTGACCAAGCATGAACAAAAATAAGGGGAAATAGTTATTAACCTGGCTCTTCAGCCAGGCTTTTCTTTGCAAAACAGGGTATTCTTGATATATTATATTTTTAGTTGATTGATGATGAGGTGAAAGTAAGGCATGACGCACGCTTCCTTAAAATATGACGATACTATTGCTGCGATTGCCACGGCTTATGGTGCGGCCGGAATCGGGATCATCCGGATCTCCGGTCCGGACGCGGCTTTAATCGCTGATCAGGTTTTTTTCAGTAAAAAAGGGCACAAGTTAAAGGGGCAGGAAACTTACCGTGTTAGTTACGGTTTGATTAAAGATGAAAAAGGCCAGGCTATTGATGATGCTTTAGCCTTAAACATGTGGGCTCCCCACAGTTTTACGGGGGAAGATGTTGTTGAACTCCAGTGCCATGGGGGCGCGGTGGTGCTCAAAAAGGTGCTTGATTTGGTGTTGGCGGCGGGGGCTCGTTTGGCGGAGCCCGGGGAATTCAGCAAGCGGGCCTTTCTAAACGGTCGCTTAGATTTGTCCCAGGCCGAAGCCATCATGGATTTGGTGAACGCGAAAACGGAAACTGCTCTTACGGCGGCCGCCAATACCCTTCAAGGCTTGTTGGCCCGGGAAATCAGGCAATGTCGCCAGGAACTGTTAGAGGTGATCGCCTATTTGGAAGCGGATATTGATTTTCCGGAAGAAGACTTTGAGCGGCTTCATCAAGGGGAGATTCTGACGCGCCTGGAGAAAACTAGGGAGCGGATCCAACAGCTTTTACAGACTTTCAGCAGTGGGCGGATCGTCCGGGAAGGGCTGAAAACAGTCTTAATCGGTAAACCTAATGTAGGCAAGTCCAGTTTATTGAATACCATTTTGAAAACTCAACGAGCGATTGTCACCGACGTGCCCGGCACCACCAGGGACACCATTGAAGAATACTATAACCTAGGCGGAATCCCCCTGGTCTTGATTGATACGGCAGGCATCCGTCAAACGGAAGATGTGGTGGAAAAGATCGGTGTGGAAAAAACCAAAGACGTGATTAAGGGAGCGGATCTTTTACTCTATTTGTTGGATTCCACAACCGGCCTTACGGGTGAGGACCGGGAATATTTAAAGGAGCTTCCGAAGGAGAAAACAATGATCCTGGCCAATAAGGTTGATTTGCTGGCCGGTGGTGAAAATGCGGAAAAATACGAGGAGGATTTAGCCCGGCAATTAAGAGGCTACCGCTTGCTTTTTATTTCGGCCACTGAACAAATTGGGATCGAGGAGTTGGAAAAGGCCATCAAAGACCAGTTTTTTGTCCACGGTTGGGAAAATAAGGACCAGGCCTTTCTTACGAATATCCGGCATAAGCGGGCGTTGGACCAGGCCCTAAAAGCCCTTGAAAGTGGGCGGCAGGGGGTACTGGAAGGCACCCCCTCGGATTTGGTTTCGGTTGATCTGCAAAATTGCCTGGAATATCTGGGGGAAATCACCGGTGAAACCTTGGATGAGGAAATCATCGACCAGATTTTTGCCCGCTTTTGTCTGGGCAAGTAAGGCAAGTAAAGGACAGTAAATCTGAGGAGATCTTGCCTGTAAATCCGGGTAAAGATAGATGGTTAAAGAGAAAGAGGCAAAAAGAATGAGTTATGAAGCAGGAAAGTACGATTGTATCGTGGTGGGAACCGGCCATGCGGGATGCGAGGCGGCCCTGGCGGCTGCCCGGCTGGGCTGTAAAACCTTAATCTTAACTTTAAATATGGATAATATCGCTTTAATGCCTTGTAATCCTTCAATCGGCGGCCCGGGCAAAGGGCATTTGGTCAGGGAGATTGATGCTTTAGGCGGGGAAATGGGGATTAACATCGATGCGACCTATTTGCAAATTCGCATGTTGAATACGGGAAAAGGGCCGGCGGTATACGCTTTGCGCGCCCAAATTGACAAGAAAGCTTATCAACAAAGGATGACCTTAGTGCTGCAAAATCAAAAAAACCTCCACCTGCACCAGGCCATGGTGGAGAAAATCCTGGTTGATGAGCATAAGAATGTTCGTGGCATCGAGACGGAAACCGGCGCCATTTATTACGCTCCTACCGTAATCTTGTGTACCGGAACCTATTTAAAAGGGGAAATTATTATCGGTGAAATCTCCTATCCGGGTGGGCCCAACGGCCAAAGAGCAGCTGAAAAGCTGGTGGACAATTTAAAGGAACTGGGGCTGCAGTTAGGACGGTTTAAAACAGGAACTCCGGCCCGTGTACATAAACAGTCCCTGGATCTGGACCAATTTATTATTCAGGAAGGGGATCCGGATGGAAACTTTTTTTCCTTCCTCACGGAAAAGGGGCGCGGGCTCAATGAGCCATGCTATCTAGGGTATACCAACGAACATACCCATCAGCTGATCCGGGATAATCTCCATCGTTCCCCCTTATACAGCGGAAAAATAAAAGGGGCGGGGCCCCGTTATTGTCCGTCCATCGAGAGTAAAATCGTCTTGTTTGCCGATAAGGAGCAGCACCAGGTTTTTGTGGAACCGGAAGGCTTAAACAGCATGGAAATGTACCTGCAGGGTGCCTCCTCCAGCTTGCCCGAAGAAGTGCAAATCAGTTTTTTACGGACCATCAAAGGGATGGAAAATGTGCAGGTCCTGCGAACCGGCTATGCCATTGAATATGATTATTTGGTTCCTACCCAACTCAAACCATCCCTCGAAGTAAAAAGCATCGGGGGGCTTTTCTGCGCGGGACAAATCAATGGAACTTCCGGCTATGAAGAAGCTGCCGCTCAGGGATTAATGGCCGGCATTAACGCGGTGATGAAACTACGGGGAAAAGAACCCTTCATTTTAAAAAGGTCCGAAGCCTACATTGGCGTTCTGATCGATGATTTGGTGACCAAAGGAACCGATGAACCTTACCGGATAATGACTTCTCGCGCCGAATACCGTCTTTTGCTGCGTCAGGATAATGCGGACCTGCGCTTAACCGAGAAAGGATGGGCGATCGGGCTGGTCACGCCGGAAAGGTATGCCAGGTTCAAGGCGAAAAAGGAGGCTCTGGACCAGGCCCTGACGATGTTGAAGGAAACGGTGGTCACTCCCGGGACGGAGAAGGTCGTCCGGCTGCTGGAGGCCAAAGGAAGTGCTCCTTTAAGACAGGGCATCAGCCTGTATAATCTTTTAAAACGGCCGGAGCTTTGTTATTCGGATTTGGTGGAGCTTGGTTTAGCGGAAACGGTGGCCCATGACGTTGGCCGGCAAATCGATATCCACATCAAGTACGAGGGCTATATCGCCAAACAATTAGCCCAGGTGGAGCGCTTTAATAAGTTAGAGTCCAAACTGTTACCGCCGGACCTTGATTATTCCCAGATACGTAATCTTTCGGTCGAAGCCCGACAAAAGCTATCTGAAATCAGGCCGGTCTCGGTGGGACAGGCGGGTCGGATTTCCGGCGTATCGCCGGCCGACCTTTCGGTATTATTGGTCTATCTAGAAAAAGCCTATCGGAAAAACTAGAGCTGCGAAAACTGAAGGGCGAAGGTGAGGAAGGGCGAATGGAGAGGGCGTTTTTAGTCGAACTGTTTTCGGCGGCGGATCTGCCGCTGACCGACAAGCAAATCAGTCAGTTTGCCACCTTTTTGGAGGAACTGCTTAGTTGGAACGAAAAGTTTAATCTTACCGCGATTACGGAAACAGAAGAGGTGCTTATCAAACATTTTTTTGATTCGGTGTTAGGCTTGCGCGCCTTTCCGTGGCAGGGGGATGAAAAGGTGCTGGATTTGGGCAGCGGCGCCGGTTTCCCTGGAATCCCGTTGAAGATCGCTTGTCCTGCCCTGCGGTTGACCTTGGTGGATTCCTTGCAGAAGCGGGTGGGGTTTTTACAACATTTGATTACGCTTCTTTCCTTATCTGAAACCACCGCTCTTCATGGTCGTGCAGAGGAGCTTGGACGCGACAGGGCATACCGGGAAAACTATCAAATCGTTGTTTCCCGCGCCGTGGCGAAGCTTGCGGTTTTAGCGGAATACGGCCTTCCTTTTGTACAAAAAGACGGCGTATTTTTAGCCTATAAAGGAGCGGATGCGGCTCAGGAACTGGCCGAGGCCCAAAAGGCAATCGCCCTTTTAGGCGGGAAAGTGCGGGATGTAAAAACCTATGCTTTGCCTAAGCAGATGGGAAAACGAACGATCATTGTAATAGAGAAAATAAAAGAATGCCCGCCTGTCTATCCTCGTAAACCGGGTATCCCGGCCAGGAAACCACTTAAGTAAGTACCCGGTTTTTGGATACCGCTCCGGTACTCTTATCGCAATTTGATCATTATCAAGGTGCTCCTAACCGCCGTCAGGGCGGCTTTTGACTTATTTAACTGATTTTTGGCAGGTACTTTCGAGTGAAGATAATGGAAAAAATAGGAAATTTCCTTTCCGACTGGCAGGAAATAAATGGAAGAAAGCGAATATATAATCATACGGCGGAAAGGAGGAGCAAGTAAAGATGGTGGGAGAGTCTTTATCAAAACTATTTGGTTTAAACCATATTGAAGAACAAGGGGAGCAGGTAAAGGAGATATATATTGATTTAATCAGGGCTAATCCATATCAGCCCAGAAAACGCTTTGATACCTTTCAATTAGACGAGTTAGCCAACTCGATTCGAACCTATGGAGTAATTCAACCCATTTTGGTCCGGCAGGCGGGGAAGTATTATGAGTTAATTGCCGGAGAGAGACGACTGCGCGCCTGCAAAAAAGTCGGCTTAAAAACGATCCCGGCGCTTATTAAAAATATTTGTGCCCAAGACTCGGCCGAACTGGCCCTAATCGAGAATTTACAAAGGGAGGACCTCAATTTTTTCGAGGAGGCGGAAGGCTATCGAAAACTGATTGAAGATTTTCAGTTAACCCAGGAAGAAGTAGCGCGCCGGGTGGGTAAAAGCCAGTCGACCATTGCGAACAAACTACGGGTACTCAAATTGCCCAAAGAGGTCCGCGAAAACATCGTCTTTGATGTGATAACGGAGCGACACGCCCGCGCTTTATTAAAGCTGCCTGATCCGGAGAGCCAATTAGATATGCTCCGGGAAATTTATGCGCGCAATCTTAATGTTCGGGAAACCGAAGATTTAATTAACAACCTTTTAGAAAGAAGGTGCACTGTGCCCAGGCTTTCCCATGGAAAAAGAGTGATCCGGATTTTTAAAGACTTAAGAATCTATATTAATACTTTGAAAGCAGCAGTGGCCACCATTAAGGAAGCAGGAATTGGGGTAAGCATTGGCGAAAAAGAGTATGCCGATTATGTGGAGATTACAATCCAACTGCGCAAACCAAGTGCTGAAGTGTTTTAAGGCTTGTCTGTTCGGACCTAACATTAGCACAACCAACATTATTCCAATTAATCGAAGATAAAAAGGAGCTAAATAATGAAATAGTCGAGATGTGTTGAACAAATTGAAAATTTTGTCAATATAATAGGAATTGCCTAACCACTGTATGCCAAACGGCATACTTTTTTTATTCCCCCCTTTTCCAAAATATGTGCAACAAATTTTGTCACAATCATATATAATATATTATGAGCTAATCAATTCAAAAGATTACTCATTGTTAAACAATGTTTCACGTGAAACAGTGGGACGCAAAGCAACCACCTACTCCCAGGAAGAGCTTAACTATGAGGTGAACGCAAAGAAGGAACCAGGGTAGCACATAAAGAAAACGGGGTGACAAAATGAGTAAAATTATCGCTGTTGCTAATCAAAAAGGTGGGGTGGCCAAAACAACGACGGCGATTAACCTAAGCGCCAGTTTGGCCGCGCTTGGCAAAAAGGTGCTGGTTATCGACATTGATCCCCAGGGAAACACCACGAGCGGACTTGGGATTACCGAATTAAAAGATGGGCGGTGTATCTATGACTGTTTGATTAATGACTTTCCTTTAGAAAACGTGCTCTGTTCAACGCAACTTGATTCCCTTTCTGTGATCCCGGCCACCATTCAGTTGGCGGGGGCGGAAGTAGAATTGGTTTCGGCGATTTCCCGGGAGTATAAACTAAAAAGAGCCCTCGAGCCTATCACCGAACAATATGATTACGTGATTATCGATTGTCCGCCATCACTGGGCCTGTTAACGCTAAACGCCATGACGGCCGCCGATGGAGTTCTAATCCCGATCCAGTGTGAATATTACGCTTTAGAAGGATTAAGCCAGTTGATGAACACGATCACCCTTGTCCGGAAGCACCTTAATAAAGAGCTAGAGATTTTCGGGGCGGTCTTAACCATGTTTGACGCCAGGACCAATCTCTCCATTCAGGTCGTGGACGAAGTGAAAGCGTATTTTAAAGATAAGGTCTTCCGGTCGATTATCCCGAGAAATGTGCGCTTAAGCGAAGCGCCCAGCTATGGCTTGCCCATTAATCTCTATGACCCTAAATCAAAAGGCGCTGAACAATATATGGAGTTAGCAAAGGAGGTTGTGGAACGTGAGGAAGACTAAGACAGGATTAGGGAAGGGCCTATCTGCACTGATCCCCCCAGTTAGTGAAGAAATTAACAAGGAGGAAACGGCAGCGGCCATCAAGATTAGCTCCATTATTCCCAATACTTTTCAACCGCGCCGGGAATTTGACGAGGATAAGCTGACCGAGTTAGCCGAGTCGATTAAAGAACATGGCGTGGTGCAGCCCATTGTGGTCCGTAAAATTAGTGGCGGACGCTATGAGTTAGTAGTCGGAGAACGAAGACTACGGGCCTGCCAGCGCTTGAAGATCAGAGAAATCCCGGCAATCGTTAAAGAATACACCGACGAACAGATGATGGAGATAGCCTTGATTGAAAACATTCAAAGACAAGACTTAAATCCGCTGGAAGAAGCATATGCATATAAAAGGCTGTTGGAAGAGTTTAACCTCACCCAGGAGGAAGTGGCCAAAAAGATCTCCAAGAGCCGGTCTTTTGTGGCCAATATGGTCAGGATTTTGAATCTGCCCCAAGAGGTGCTGGATCTTTTGGCCGGTGGTGACTTGACGGTGGGGCATGTCCGCCCGCTTTTAGCATTAAACAGCGCGGAGCAGCAAATTAAAGCCGCTGAAGAAATGCGGAAGAAGCAGATGACGGTGCGCGAAGCGGAGGAATTTACGAAAGGGCTGTTGGAAGCCCCCCAAAAACAAATGATGAAAAGGAAGAAGATGAAATTGTCGCCGGAACTGATTGATTTGGAGAATAAACTGCGGAATGTCTGCGGCACTAAAGTAGCGATCAAGAATAAAGGCGAGAAAGGGAAAATAGAAATAGAATACTATAACAATGATGACTTAAATAGGATTCTGGCAATTTTTTTTAATGAGGAATTGGCATAAACCCCTGGGAAACAAGGGCTTTAAGCCATTTCTTGTCTTGACTGCAATATTTTTTACTATTGAAAAGTTCTCAAGAAGTGTTTAATATAAGAATGTAGTAGAAGTGTGTTTTATTTAGGCGTTATTTGTTGAACCGCCGAAAGGGATCGGTGCAGTTGGGTGAAAAAGCCAGCCCAACGAATATAGCGCAATATGCTTATATATAAATATGTGCATATATGCACAAGGTCGGTCAGCCACTGATTCACTAAGGCACAAAGCCATTAATACATCTCATAACCCAGATCCGAATTAGACTTGGGACGGATGTATTTATAATGATAAAAATTAAATTAGGTAATAAGCAAGGAGGTAAAAGAATGAGTTGCCAATGCAAAGGTGAGGCAGGACAGGGGAAAAAGTACGCGTTCATCGACCGTATTATCGAGCGGTACAAAGATGAAAAGGGTTCCATGATTCCAATCCTGCATGAAGTGCAGCAAGAGATGGGCTATCTGCCGGAAGATGTGCAGGCATATATCGCCCAAAAACTGGGGGTTCCGTTGAGTGAGGTGTATGGAATAGTTACTTTCTATGCCTTATTCAATACGAAGCCGAAAGGGAAGCATAAAATCAGCATCTGCCTGGGTACGGCTTGCTACGTCAGAGGGGCCGGCAAAATTTTGGAGGAATTTGAAAAGCAGTTAAACATTAAAGTGGGTGAAACCACCCCGGACGGCCTGTTTACCCTGGAAGGGTGCCGTTGTTTAGGGGCTTGCGGTCTGGCTCCCGTTTTAACTGTTGATGAACACGTGCATGGAAGACTGAAGACCAGTGATGTGGCTGAGATTATCGCACAATACAAGGAAGAAAAGTAGAGAGGAGGGGTAGTTCATGCGTTCTCTGGATGAACTGAAGAAACTGAAAGCAAAAACCCAAAAAGAAATTTCCACAAGGGAAAAAACGGGGAAACCAACCATCATCGTTCATATGGGCACCTGTGGGATTGCCAACGGAGCCAGAGAAGTGCTTAATGCGGCACTGGCCGAATTAAAGGAACGGAACTTGACGGATATCCATGTAACGCAAACCGGATGCCCCGGCTTGTGTCATTTAGAGCCATTAGTCACCATTTCCGAACCGGGAAAAAAGCCTTGTGTTTATGGTAAGGTTTCCGTGGAAAACATGAAGAGAATTATTCTGCAGCATGTTGTGAATGGTCAACCGGTAACCGAATGGCTGGTAAATCTCGAGAAATAATAAAGCCGGAGGGCTTAGTGAAGGAGGATTAAGATGGAGTTCTATCGTTCTCATGTTTTGATTTGTACCGGTACCGGCTGTACCTCATCCAATAGTCGGGCTCTTATTGACACATTAAAAAAAGAACTTGTCGAGAACGGCTTGGAGAAAGAGATACAGGTAATTGAGACCGGTTGTTTTGGATTTTGTAATTTAGGACCAATCATGGTCGTTTATCCGGAAGGGGTCTTTTACTGTCGCGTGAGCGAAGCAGACCTGCGCGAGGTTGTGCAGGAACATTTTGTTAAAGGCCGTGTTGTCCAACGGCTGCTTTATCATGAACCGAATTCGACCGTTAAGACCACCGAATTTGACGAAATTGAGTTCTTTAAACATCAAAAACGGGTGGCCTTATCCAACTGTGGGGTTATCGATCCGGAAAAAATTGAAGAATATATTGCCCGAGACGGTTATTTCGCCCTGGCGAAAGTGCTGCACGAAATGACCCCCGCCCAGGTAATTGAAGAAATTAAGAAATCAGGCTTAAGAGGGCGTGGCGGCGGCGGCTTCCCGACTGGAATGAAATGGGAATTTGCGGCAAAAGCCCCCGGAGACCAAAAATATGTGGTTTGTAACGCCGACGAAGGGGACCCCGGGGCCTTCATGGACCGCAGCGTGTTGGAGGGCGACCCCCATGCTGTGCTTGAAGCCATGGCCATCGCGGGATACGCCATTGGAGCCAACCAGGGATATATTTATGTGCGGGCGGAGTACCCGATCGCGGTAGAAAGGTTGACCAAAGCGATTGAACAGGCCAGGAAGTTAGGTTTGCTGGGCAAGAATATCTTCGGCATGGGCTTTGATTTTGATATTGGCCTGCGCTTAGGGGCCGGAGCCTTCGTTTGCGGTGAGGAAACCGCGCTGCTCACTTCGGTGGAAGGCCGCCGGGGCGAACCGAGACCGAGACCGCCTTTCCCGGCTAATAAAGGCTTATGGGAAAAACCGACCATTATCAATAATGTGGAGACTTTCGCCAATATACCTCGGATTATTCGCTATGGAGCAGACTGGTTTGCTTCCATGGGTACGGAAAAGAGCAAAGGCACCAAGGTCTTTGCCTTGGCCGGAAAAATTAAAAATACTGGTTTAATCGAAGTGCCTATGGGCACCACCTTAAGAACCATCGTCTATGATATCGGCGGCGGCATCTTAAATGACAAGGAGTTCAAGGCTGTTCAGATTGGTGGACCTTCTGGTGGCTGCATTCCTGCTGCGCTGTTAGATACGCCGATTGACTATGATAATCTTATCGCGGCCGGAGCCATGATGGGTTCAGGCGGACTGATTGTTATGGATAATGACACCTGCATGGTCGATATTGCCCGTTTCTTCCTGGAATTTACTCAGGATGAATCCTGCGGGAAATGTCCGCCTTGCCGGATCGGAACCAAACGGATGCTGGAGATCCTGACCAGAATCACCGAAGGGAAAGGGAAACCGGAGGATATTGACAACCTGGAAGCCCTCGCCAAAACCATCAAGAGCTCGGCGCTTTGCGCGCTGGGACAAACGTCTCCCAACCCGATTTTAAGCACCTTAAAATATTTCCGCGATGAATATGAAGCCCATATTCATGATAAGAAATGTCCGGCGGGTGTTTGCCAGGCTCTGTTGTCCTACACGATTATCGAGGATAAATGCCGTGGCTGTGGCCTCTGCGCCAGAAACTGCCCGGTAAATGCCATTAGTGGCAAAGTGAAAGAGCCTTATGTCATTGATCGGGAGAAATGTATTAAGTGCGGTGCCTGCATGGAAAAATGCAAATTCGGAGCTATTGAAAGAAAATAAGAAAGTTTGATAAGGAAAGGAGTGCGACCGGAACATGGCAATGTTGAATATTACGATTGACGGTCAACAGATGCAGGTACCTGAAGGGATAACCGTATTGGAAGCTGCACGGATGGCCGGCATAAAAATACCGACGTTGTGTTATTTAAAAGATATTAACGAAATGGGCGCCTGTCGCGTCTGTCTGGTAGAAATTGAAAGAGCCAGAGGGCTTCAGCCTTCTTGTATGTATCCTGTCATGGAAGGGATGGTGGTACGGACCAACACCCCGGCCATCAGGGAAGCTCGGAAAGCGGTTGTGGAATTAATTCTCTCCAATCATCCGATGGAATGCCTGACCTGCGACAGAAACACCAACTGTGAATTACAGGCTTTAGCGAAACAATTTGGGATTACGGATGTTCGTTTTCAAGGGGAAAACACCTTCTTCCCCCAAGATACTTCTTCTCCTTCGATTGTCCGGAATCCTGACAAATGCATTCTGTGCCGTCGTTGCGTGAGCGTTTGTAACAAAGTGCAGGGGGTCGGTGTTTTAGGCGTGACGAACAGAGGATTTGAGAGCATTGTGGCTCCGTCCTTTGATCATCAATTAAACGAAGTGGATTGCGTGTACTGTGGCCAGTGCGTGAATGTTTGTCCGGTAGGGGCCTTGACGGAAAAGGATGACACCCAGGCGGTTTGGGATGCCATCAATGATCCGGAAAAAGTCGTGGTGGTCCAGACCGCGCCGGCCGTCAGAGCGGCCTTAGGAGAAGAGTTTGGCTACCCCATCGGCACTTCCGTCACCGGTAAAATGGTGGCTGCTTTAAGGAGATTGGGCTTTGACAAGGTCTTTGATACGGACTTTACTGCCGATTTAACGATTCTGGAAGAAGGCAATGAGTTGCTGGAAAGAGTGAAAAACGGCGGCAAACTGCCCCTAATTACCTCTTGCAGCCCCGGCTGGGTGAAGTTCTGTGAGCATAATTATCCTGAATTCCTGGATAATCTGTCGACTGCTAAATCGCCGCAGCAGATGTTTGGCGCCTTAGCGAAGACTTATTATGCAAAGAAATGTGGCGTCGACCCGGAGAAAATCTTCTCTGTTTCCATTATGCCTTGTACGGCCAAAAAATTCGAACGGCAACGTCCGGAAATGAAGGACAGCGGTTTTGCCGATGTGGATGCGGTCTTAACGACCAGAGAATTAGCCAAGATGATCAAGATGGCCGGCATCGATTTACAGGCGCTTCCTGATGAAAAACATGATGAGCCGATGGGTATTTCCACCGGGGCAGGCTTGATTTTCGGAGCCACCGGCGGCGTTATGGAAGCGGCTTTGCGGACCGTTTACGAAGTGGTTACCGGCAAAACCCTGAAGAAACTGGACTTTGTCGAAGTCAGAGGTTTAGAGGGCGTGAAAGAAGCCAGTGTGGAAATCCCGCCGTTAGGGACCGTGAAGATTGCGGTAGCCCACGGACTGGGCAATGCCAGAAAAGTGCTGGATAAGGTTAAAGCCGGCGAAGCGGATTACCACTTCATCGAAATCATGGCTTGTCCCGGCGGTTGCGTAGGCGGCGGCGGACAGCCCATTGTCAGCGCACAGACCAGAATGGACCTTAAAGAAGACTATCGCGCCTTAAGGGCCAAAGCGATTTACGAAGAAGATAAGGGAATGCCCATGAGAAAATCCCACGAAAACCCGGCCGTAATCACGCTTTATGAGGAGTTCCTCGTGAAACCCCTTGGGGAGAAATCACACCACCTGCTGCACACTCATTACACGGCGCGGGTGAAAAATCAGGCTTTGGCCGATGCTTGCGCCGAGGCGAAGAAGGCGTCAGCCCAGAAAAAGAAATAACGGGCGAGCAAAGAGGCCGTAAAAAGAACGAAAAAATGAGCAGGAAGAACGCAGGCCTGAAGCAAGTGTAGGTAGCATGAGAAACCGGTTGCCTCTGTTTAACACAGAACAACCGGTTTTTTCATCGCTATAGAGCGCAGGAATTGTCGAGTTTTTTTGTTTTAAGTATTTATTTTTTGGTGAAAAATAGGTATTATTAAGAAAGGTAACTTTAATATAAAAGCAAACCGATGGAGAACACAAATTCTTAAGTAGACAATAGGGGTGGAGGTAAAAAAATGGGACCGTTGCTGAATTACGTCAACGCTAATCTTTCCTTGTTTGTGCTGATTACTTTAGGGCTTATAATCGTGACGTTAGTATTGTTCATTGTCATCGCCCACAAAATGTATAAGAGTGTGCTCAAATACAAGGAATTACTGCGGGGCACCGATGGGAAAAACCTAGAGGAAATTCTGTACGAAAAAGGGAAAATGATGGAACACATCTTGCTGGAAATGGAGATTATCAGGGATACGGCCAAAAATGCAGAGATCAACAGCAAATACAGCATTCAACGGGTAGGCCTCGTACGTTATAACGCCTTTGAGGATACCGGGGGAGATTTAAGCTATGCCCTGGCTTTATTAAATAGTGAGGCGGACGGTGTAGTGCTGAGTAGTATTTTTAGTCAGGAGGAAACGCGGACCTATTGTAAGCCTGTCTCGCGGGGCGAATCAAAGTATCCTCTTTCCGACGAAGAAAGAAAGGCCATCGCGCAAGCGTTGAATGTAAAGTATGAGTAAAAAGAGAATGAGTAAAAAGGATGCTCAAAACAGGCTGTCCCGAAATATTTGAGCGGCGCTCATTTTCCGCACGACAAGGTAGATACTGTTGGCAATAATCTGCGACATTTTTAAAACGATATGCAGGCGGGTATTTTGTAAAACTTGCATCTCCATAAACCCGCCTACATTGACAATCCCGGTTATTCCCACATCCCCGATTTCCGGGAGTTGTTTCCTAACGGCCGAACCAGGTTTAATGGGCCCGGGATGGGAGACAATGGTGCCGACGCTGGAAAACTGTCCCAGACAGGCATCAATGGCAATTAAGGGATGCTCCTTAAGCAGGTGCGCGAGCGCTTGCAAGGTCTCGTGAATATTGGCGGCATGCACCGGGTATTCGACGGTGCCGAACACTTTCACGTTCAGGTCTTGTACCAAAGGCTGCAGTCGCCAGCCGGTCAGCGGACCCAAACTGTCTCCCGTGGCGCGGTCGGTGCCGATACAACAAACAACGGGGTGTTTTTTCTTCCCGGTCTCCAGCAGGTAACGCTCCAGTTGCCTGGATAACTCCAGCACGGCCAAGGGGTGATCCATGTGAATTCGCGTGGCGCCGGGCTGGTTTTGTTGCACCTGGGGAACCGATAGATTGAACAGCTTAATGACAGAACACCTCCGGGGTTAAGCGGTAGTGCATAGCTCAATGTTATTTGCTAGTATAGACAAAAAAGCGCCGAAAAAATCTAAAAGCTCTCCTCCCCCAGCCCAGGGTTACCTTCCCTTCCGACAGAAGGCAGACATAAGCGGATTATTCGTACATAAGATGGTTATTAGGGTTTATTAGTAAAACGAATGGTCTGAGGGGACATAAAGGAGGATATGGGGAAAGAAAAAAACGCCGTCGGCATGACGACGGTTTGGCAGGTGGCTTTCACCTATTTTGGGGCGATTGTGGGGGCAGGTTTTGCTTCCGGACAGGAAATATTGCGGTTTTTTGTCGTGTTTGGGAAAAATGGCCTGCTCGGGGCGCTGGCCTCCGGGGTCTTTTTCGGTTGGTTGGGGCGCCTGGTCCTGGACATGGCGGCCCGCGAAAAAATGAACGGCTATAATGATTTGCTGTGCTATTTGTTTACCAGGAGGCTTTCCGTTGTTTTTGACGGAATTATCGCGCTTTTTCTGTTTTTTTCTTTGGCGATTATGCTGGTGGCCGGGGGCAGTTTATGGGAACAGCTCTGGGGTCTGCCTGCTTGTTTGGGGTTTTTGGGGACATTGGCCCTTGTGTACCTGACGCTATTGGCGGATTTACAAGGGGTTTTCTGGTTGAATACGGCCCTGATGCCGGGGTTAATTGTCTTGACTTTGGTGGTCGCCGGTTGCTCTTTAGCAGGATTTTCTTTCAACCTGGTGGAAACTTATCATGAGCCGTTTAGGGCGGCCCTGGGCTCCTTAGCGGTGATGAACCCTCTTCAAGGAGATTTCATCGGGGAACATTGGTTGAAGGCGGCAGGGCTGTACGTTTCGTATAACTTTGTTTTAGGAGCGGTAATTCTTGCTTCATTGGGACCCACGGCAGGCCGCGGCGGGAGAACAGGCGTGTTTCTGGGCGGTGTTCTGCTGGGCTTGATGGCGGCCGTAATCTGTAGTGCCCTGTTGACCCGGGAGGGACGGGAGATCACGGAAGCGATACCCATGCTGACTTTGGCCAATCGGGTTCATCCCTGGATCGGCCTGGCTTACTCCGTGGCTCTTTGGGGGGCGATGGTCACCACGGCCTTAAGCGCCGGGCTGGGTCTGCTCAAAAGGCTGCTGCCCATCGTGACCGGGCCAAGGTGGTTTTGCCTTCTTTTGGTCTTTTTGCCGACCTTGCCTTTTGTTTATTGGTCCTTCCCCCAAATGGTGGCGGTCATTTATCCGCTGATGGGTTATCTGGGGCTCGGGCTTTTATTGGCGATTTTCTATAAAACCATAACCGATACCGCACTTTCGTTTCTTGCGCGGATGTTCAGAACGTTAAGGAGGTAACAAATTGGCGTATTTAGTTGTGGGAACGGCCGGTCACATCGACCATGGAAAATCAAGTCTGGTGAGGGTATTATCGGGAATTAATCCGGACCGGTTGAAAGAGGAAAAGCAAAGGGGCATCACCATCGAGTTGGGCTTTGCCTATATACAACTGCCCGGCGGGAATACGTTGGCGATCGTCGATGTTCCCGGCCATGAACGTTTTATTAAAAACATGCTGGCGGGTGTGGCCGGAATTGACCTGGCCCTTTTAATTGTGGCCGCCGACGAAGGCATAATGCCCCAAACCAGGGAACATTTTGCGATCCTGCGACTGCTCAATGTTGAACAATTAATGGTGGTAATTACGAAAACAGACTTGGTGGATGCGGAATGGCTGCCCTTGTTAAAAGAGGAGCTCCGTGATTTTTTGGCCGGAACGGAGTATAAGGAGGCCCCTATCTTCACCTTTTCCGCGGTGACCCAGGCCGGCAAGGAAGAGATTCTGGCGGCGTTAAATCAGGCGGCAAGGGAACTGCCCACGCGTAGGAAAGAAGAAGGGATTGTGCGACTCCCCATTGACCGGGTTTTTACCATGCCCGGTTTTGGCACGGTAGTTACCGGAACCCTTTTCAGCGGACAAATTGCGGTCGGGGACCAACTGTATATTCCGACTAAGAATAAAAGGGTAAGGGTCAGAAACCTCCAGGTCCATAGCAAAAATGTGGAAAGGGCCCAGGTCGGGCAAAGGGTGGCGGTAAATTTAGCGGGTGTTGAACAAAAAGAGCTGGAGCGCGGGGATGTTTTGACGGTCGAAGGGAAACTGATTCCCAGCCAACGGGTCGATGTGTCCCTTTTTTTACTTGAGTCGGCCGAAAAACCGCTGCGGAATCACGGCCGGATTCGCTTTCATCAGGGGACTTCGGAAGTTATCGGCCGAATAGTGCTTTGGGACCGGGAAGAGCTTCGGCCGGGGGAAAAGGCTTTTGCCCAGTTGGTGCTGGATGAGCCAGTGGTGTTGCAAAAAGAGGACCGTTATGTCATAAGAAGATACTCGCCCTTGACGACGATTGGCGGTGGCACGGTAATTGAGCCGGTGGCGCGCAAACACAAAAAGAGGGATCTGGCCCAGACGCTGGAGGAAATGAATCTTAAGGCCCAGGGGAGCCCTGAAGAAGTAATCTATCTTACCTTGACGCGACAGAAAAAGCTGCTTGCCGTGGAGGAAATCGCCAGGCAAACGGGCTTTAGCGATAAACAAGTGGAAGGGGCGCTTGCCGCCTTGCAAAAGGTGGCGGCTGAAGGAGCGGAGGGAGGGGTCGTCTCCTTAGCGCTGCATGAAGGGGGACCGGTTTATGTGCCGGCAGCGCTCCTCAAGGAGTGGGAACAGGCCTTACGGCGGGAAATAAACGCCTATCTACAGGAGAATCCTTTGGAGCCGGGGATAAAAAAGGAACTATTACGCAGTCGCCTGTTTAGCGGACTTGAGCTAAACGGGTTTAACGCTTTGTTGAAGCACTGGGAGCAGCAGGAGAAGCTGGCCATCGTTGACGGGCTGTACATCGCTCCCTTTGGAGGCGGCGCCATAACAGGTTCCTGGCTTGAAAAAATCCGGGCGGTGGAAAACTATTACCGCGACTGTGGCTGGCAGGTACCGGTCAAAAGGCTGGCGGAAGAAGCATTACACTTGAACGAAAAGCAGGCGGCCCAGGTGTGGGGGTATTTGACCAGGACAGGAAGTTTACTGCAATTATCAGGGGACCTCTATCTTCCTAAGGAGTTGTTTTTGGAGGCACAAAGCAAATTACAGCAATGGTTTCAGGAAAACAGCGACATTACGGTGGCGCAATTCCGCGACCTGGTAGGGACCTCAAGAAAGATCGCCATTTCTCTGCTGGAATACCTGGACCGGATCAAATTTACGGTTCGGGTAGGAGATAAAAGGACATTGTGGAAATAATGTGATATAATTGTTTCAAAAAGATTAAAAAAATGTTATAATAGTGCTAAGCTCAGCAGGAAATATCAAAAAAACATAAAATCACAAAAAATGGGGGAACTTGTTTGGGGGCGGATTGTGACTGGTGTTGCGCCTGGTCTTCAAAACCAGTGTGGCGGAGTGCTCCTCCGCTGGGTGGGTTCGATTCCCACACGCTCCCGCCAATTGTGTTAATTATAAGGGCTTGGGAGTTTTTGCCCCATACGATATATTTAGCTAAAAAGTAATCCCTTCTGCAAAGATGCGAAGGGATTTTATTATTTGTCACAAGCTATTCCTGCGGGAAAACAGCACTCTTGAAGAGCATTGATTATTTGTTAAACATGGGCTATTATTAAAGTATAACGATAAATTTGTTAATAAGGAAAATCTTATTTTTATAGCGGGGCAATTTTTAAAATTAGGTATTATAATATTAAAGCCCAAGGCCATATTATTAAAATTGAAATAGTGGGTTAATAACACACGTGAAAATAATGAACGAAAAAACAAACCGTTATTAAAGTTTAACCCCCTTT